>ERZ857745.1091-NODE-1091-length-35423-cov-4.060337_pt1 | contig 35423 bp, 33 predicted proteins | sample MGYA00519699_ERZ857745 | MGnify/ENA primary metagenome ERZ857745 (study PRJEB31778, sample SAMEA3449357) | human gut metagenome | biome: human gut; feature: human-associated habitat; material: faeces | place: United Kingdom | collected 2010/2012 ...
GCTGTCACTTATGCCTGAATGTATGTCCTGTACAGGAATGTATCACACCGGGCGAAATCAAGTGGAAGGAAGGCAGAACACAGACAGAAATCAGCTTCAGAAAGAGATACGAATAGTATCAGACTTACACTTATATATGTATACAGAGGTATGGGCAGCCCATACCTCTGTATAATTGGCAGAACTGAAGTGTACTATCTCATAAGTATGGGATTTTGTAACTATCTTATATTTTGAGGAGGGAAAATAATTGGACAGATTAACGATAAGAAGTGAGTACCTTGCCCAGAGAACAGTCGACGGGCTTTACAAGGACCTCGAAAGAAGAATAGTTGCCAGCCCGCCGGGACAGTGTCCTGCGGAAATGACAGCTTCATTTTTGGAACTTTGCCATTCACAAAGCTGCGGCAAATGCGTACCGTGTCGTGTGGGACTGGGGCAGCTTGGATATATAATTGAGGATATTTTAAGCTTAAACGGCGAGGCAGATATGTATGACCTTAAAGTCCTTGAGGATACTGCAAGAGCCATTTCCGTAAGCGCAGACTGTGCTATAGGCACAGAGGCTGCCAATATGGTGCTTCGCGGACTTGCAGGCTACAGAAGCGACTTTGAAAGCCACATCAAAAACAACACCTGCGACCCGTCGATACATGATCTGGCGCAGCCTGTTCCTTGCGTGGGCGGCTGTCCGTCAAACATAGACATACCGGGCTACATAGCGCTTGTCAAGGCAGGCAGATATGACGATGCGGTTAAGCTGATAAGAAAGGATAATCCTTTCCCTACAGTATGCGCGCTCATATGCGAGCATCCTTGCGAAATACGCTGCAGGAGAGGCCTTATCGATGCTCCTGTAAATATCCGAGGCATGAAGCGTTATGCCGTAGACAACTGCTCCGAAACAGTACCTGTTCCTGAAGTAATGGACGACACAGGCAAAAAAATCGCAGTAATAGGTGGAGGCCCGTCGGGACTTACATGCGCATATTACCTTGCAATTATGGGCCACAAGGTTACGGTATTTGAAAAACGCGCGCAACTTGGAGGTATGCTTAGATACGGTATTCCAAACTACAGACTTCCACGTGAAAGACTGCAATGGGATATTGACGCTATTTTATCAACCGGCAATATTGACGTCAGACTTGAATACGATGTCAACAGTAAGGAGGCTATGGACGAAATCAAGGCAAACTATGACGCCACATATTTCTCAATAGGCTCACATAATGCCAAGAGTCTCGGTATTCCGGGAGAGTTTGCAAGAGGCGTTGTGCCTGCCGTAGATATGTTAAGAGGCATAGGCGATGATTCGCTTCCTGATTTCAACGGCAAGACCGTAGTCGTTGTGGGAGGCGGCAATGTTGCAATGGACGTTGCAAGAACAGCCAAGAGACTGGGCGCATCGGAGGTATCAATCGTATACAGAAGAAGACGTGCGGATATGACTGCGCTTGACGAAGAAATAGCAGGCGCTGTAGCAGAGGGCTGCGAGCTTGTACAGCTTAAGGCGCCGTCAAGAATAGAAACCGACAAGAGAGGCAGAGTAAAAGCACTGTGGGTTAAGCCTCAGATTGCAGGACAGGCGGACAAATCGGGACGTCCACGTCCTACCGATTCCAACGGTCCTGAGGAAAAAATCCCTTGTGAAATAATAATATCGGCTATAGGTCAGGCGACTGACAGCAGATTTTTCGAGGAAATCGGTATTCCTGTATCAAGAGGAAACATCAGAACCAAAAACAATTCACTTATCGAAAACTCGGAGTCATATTATGCGGGCGGCGACTGCGTAACAGGTCCTGCTACAGTTATCAAGGCTGTAGCGGCAGGCAAGGTTGCGGCTGCAAACATTGACAATCTGCTGGGCTTTAACCACGAAATATCAATAGAAATAGATATTCCGCTGCCTGAACACAAGGATGATATACCTACCGGTAGAGCCGAAATGAAAGAAAGATATGCAAGGCACAGAGGCAACGACTTTGATGCTGTCGAGGAGCCTATGGGATATGAGGAAGCAATGCAGGAATGCAATCGCTGCCTGCGCTGCGACTATCACGGATATGGTGCATTCAGAGGAGGCAGAGAACATAAATGGTAAATGTAATTATAAATGGGAAACCACTTCAGGTGGAAAACGGCACTACCATAATGGAAGCTGCCAAAACGGTGGGAATAGATATCCCGCACCTTTGCTATCTAAAGGATATAAACGATATCGGAGCCTGTCGCGTATGTGTGGTTGAGATAGAGGGCAAAGACAAGCTCGCCACTGCCTGCAATACCGTATGCGAGGAGGGAATGGTTATACAGACAAACGGAGCCCGCGCCCGCAAGGCAAGACGTATCAATGTAGAGCTTCTGATGTCCGACCACAACGACAGCTGCCCTTACTGTATGAAATCGGGTAACTGCACACTTCAGAAGCTGGCAAACGACCTCGGCTTCATAGTGCCTAACTTCAAAAACGTTGCAGAGAAGATGAACTGGACAATGGAACTTCCGATAGTTCGTGATGCTTCAAAGTGCATCAAATGTATGCGCTGTGTACAGGTATGCAACAAGATACAGGGGCTTGGCATCTGGCAGATGGTAGGATCGGGCTACAGAGCTACAGTAGGCGTCAGAGACAATGAAAGGATAGACAAATCAGAATGTGCACTCTGCGGTCAGTGTATTACTCACTGTCCTGTTGGAGCGCTTCGTGAATGTGAGGACAGATCAAAACTCATAGAGGCTCTGGCAGATCCTGAAATCGTAACTATGGTTCAGGTGGCGCCTGCGGTAAGAACTGCGTGGGGAGAGCAGATAGGACTTTCACACGAGGAGGCTACCATGGGCAAAATGGTATCAGCACTTAGAAAAATAGGTGTTGACTACATATTTGATACGACTTTTACGGCAGACCTTACTATTATGGAAGAGGGAACGGAATTCCTCGACAGAGTAAAGCATGCAGGCGAATACAAATGGCCGATGTTTACATCGTGCTGTCCTGGATGGCTCAGGTTCTGCAAGACGCAGTATCCTGAATATGTAGAGAACCTGTCTACCGCCAAATCACCGCAGCAGATGTTCGGTACCATGGCCAAGACATACATAGCCTACAAGCTGGGCGTTGACCCTGATAAGATTTTCTCTGTTTCGATTATGCCTTGCACTGCCAAGAAATATGAAAGAGGCGTTGAGGCTGTAAACGACGGAGGACACGGGTCAGACGTGGATCTTGTGCTTACTACAAGAGAACTTGACAGACTGATAAGGACAGACGGTATCAGAGCAGAGAATCTTACGGAAGAACCGTTTGATGATTTCTTCGGAGAGGGAACAGGCGCCGGCGTGATATTCGGATCAACAGGAGGTGTTATGGAAGCCGCGCTTAGATCCGCATATTATCTGACAACAGGCTCCAATCCAAAGCCTGACGCATTCAGAGAGGTAAGAGGTATGGACGGCTGGAGAGAAGCCAAGTTTGACCTTGCCGGAGAGGAAATAAGGGTTGCAGTGGTTTCAGGCCTCGGAAACACACGAAAGCTGCTTGAGGCTGTTAAAGCGGGAGAAGTTGATTATCATTTCGTAGAGGTAATGGCCTGTCCCGGAGGCTGCGTCGGCGGAGGCGGCCAGCCTTGCGAAGAGGGCAGAGAAAAAGCCTCTGAGCGTGCAGAGGTTCTGTATTTCCTTGACAAGAACAACGAAATCAGATTTTCACATGAAAATCCTACAGTTAAACTTGCCTATGAGGAATTTCTTGAATCGCCGCTGTCGCATAAATCTCACAAATATCTTCATACCAAGGTTAAGGACTGGAATCTTGATATGGAAGACTCCGACAAACACAAATGGATATAACCCTTTTGTATATCACAGGGGCGGAATTACTCATATTCTGCCTCTGTTTTTTTATATTCATCTATGATAGAATATTAATACCATTGGAGGAAATGTAAAATGGAAAACTCAATCAAAGAATATAACCTGTGGATATCCCAAAAGGAGCTTGATGCGGATATGCGCGCAGAGCTTGCCGATATGAGATGGGACACAGATAAAATATATGACGCTTTTCATAAGGAACTGAGCTTCGGCACATCGGGGCTGAGAGGCATTATGGGAGCAGGAACCAACAGAATGAACAGATATGTGGTGCGAAAGGTTACTCAGGGTGTTGCTTCATATATAAAGAAGAATTTCAGCGATCCATCGTTTGTCATCGCATACGACTGCCGCAGGAACTCGGAGGAATTTGCAAAGGAAGCTGCGTGTGTTATGGCGGCAAACGGTATTCCGGTGTATATATTTGACGAAATGGCTCCGGTATCGCTGCTGTCCTTTGCCGTAAAACGCCTTGGCGCTTCACTTGGCCTGATGATAACTGCAAGCCACAACAGCAGGGAATACAACGGCTACAAGGTATACAGCAGCGACGGCTATCAGATTACAGATGAGGCAAGCGAAGCGATACTTGCGGAGTGTCAGGCGCTTGATACCTTTGAGGACGTATCATATATGGATTTTGAAGATGCGTTCAAATGGAGTATATGCACCTATGTTGACAATGATATATGCGAGGAATTTATCAGGAGTATACTGGCACTCGGACTTACGGACATATCAGGCAGCAATATCAGAGTAGTATATACGCCGCTTTACGGCGCAGGATATAAATATGTCAAAACTGTACTCGAAAGAGCGGGCCTCAAGAATTTATATATAGTCGAAAACCAGATAGAGCATGACGGAGATTTTCCGACCTGCCCTTATCCCAATCCCGAAAAACCGGAGGTTTATGAGCAGGCCATCAGGAAAGCAAAGGAAACAGACGCAGATCTTATTATTGTGACAGATCCTGACGGTGACAGGACCGGTATAGCAGTTAAGGACGGAAGCGGCTACAGAATTCTTACAGGCAACGAAATCGGCATACTTATGTTTAACTACATATGCAAAAACCGCAGACATATCAAAAAAGGCTATGTATTCAAAAGCATAGTCAGCACTCCGCTTATCGAAAGCATAGCAAAGAAGCACAAGGTGCAGGTCAAAACCACTCTGACAGGCTTCAAATATATAGGTGAGGCAATTACTGCCCTTGAGGATGAGAAAAAATTTGTTTTCGGCTTTGAAGAAAGCAATGGCTACCTGATAGGCGGCTACTGCAGGGACAAAGACAGTATAGGAGCCGCTATGACAGCGGTTGAAATGGCGGTTTACTATAAAAATATTATTGCAGCCCTTGATAAGATATACAGGAAGTTCGGCTACTGCAGCAGCAGTACCTTTAATTATGAAGATAATGAGACCGGTGGAGAAGCAAGAATTGCAGGGATTATGGCTATGCTCAGAGCAGGAGAGGCGGCCTTTGACGCCGAGGCGCAGGATTACATAAACGGAGGAGATAATCTTCCTGCAGCCGATATTCTCAAGTATCGTTTTAATGACGGCAGCATAGTATATATCAGACCGTCGGGGACAGAGCCAAAGCTCAAGGCGTACATATTTGCTCAGGGCAGGTCAGAGGCGGAGGCTGCGCGTATTTGCAGTGATAAAACAGCGCTGATAAAGGAAGCTATCGAAAAAATCAAAAAAGAAATAACAGGGGATCAGAATGGAAGAGAACAATAGCAGAGAAAACGTAATTGATGCAGAATTTGAAGAAGTAGAAAGTGACACTACTGTTCACAGCTACAGCTGCGGCAGCAGCAACAGTCAGGATAATAATCAGAAACAGAGCGACAGCAGCACGGCCACTGCGGCGCTGGTGCTGGGCATTGCAGGTGTGGTAACTGCCTTTACCGGCAAATTTGCATTTATAGGACTTATATGTTCTGTCATAGGACTTGTATTAAGTTCCAGAGAAAGAGCCTGCAACCCGTCAAGTACTGTTACGGCGGCATTTGTACTGTCGATTATCGGTATCGCATCAGCGGTCATAGGCATAATCGTGTTTATTTTAATTCTGGCAGGCAGCATTGCAATGTTCAGCTTTTTCTAGCACACTAAAGGAAACAGGAGGAAATGTGAAATGAATGAAAAAATAATAATAACAGAGCCCAGCAGCAGTCTTAGGGCGCGCGGCAGAAATTCTCTTGAGGGAATGTGGAAGACAGCAGTATTAGGACTTCTGATATATGAGGCTATATTAAATATCCCGCCGCTTATACTGGACAGGATTATGGGCTATCCTAAATACATACCGATGTTTTACGGAGAACAGGAGCTGACAATAGATACATCCCCGCTGTCGGGCATATATACATTTGTAATCACCGGCATATTTTCAATCGGAGTGGCGATGTTCTTTATGGCCATAGTCAGAAGAAGACAGGCAAGCCCTGTGGATGTGTTTAACGGGTTTGAATATGCGCTTAAATCGCTGGGACTGTTCTTTATGACATCACTATTCACAGCGCTCTGGTCGCTGCTGCTTGTATTTCCGGGAATAATCGCAGCGCTTAGATACAGTCAGGCTTTCTTTATTCTTGCGGATGATCCGTCGAAGAACATAATGCAGTGCATCAACGAAAGCAAGGAAATGATGATGGGAAACAAGGGCAAGCTGTTCTGTCTGTATCTCTCTTTTATAGGCTGGGGAATACTTGCAGGTCTCGCATCGGGAATAATAAGGGGAGTTACAGAGGGCTTCTATATTACAGGCCTCTGGACTGATATCCTTATCCTTGCTGCAGAAATTCCAATGCTGTGGGTTCTGGCATACATAACTGCCACAGAGGTTAATTTCTATGATATGCTCAAGGGCAGACCGCAGGCAGATGCGACTGTAGAGGCTGAATTTACCGTAGTGGAATAAGAATTTAATAAGAAAATCAGAGAGCAATCGGAGTGGAGATTTAAACACATTCCGGTTGCTTTTTTGAAAAATTTATAAAAATTTCACACAGACAAGATACGGATTACATTCATATGCAATATTGTAATATGAGGTGATTTTTTTGAAAGGAACACAGCGACACTATTTTCCGGGCAACAACACGCCGGAGGGCTTTTTTTCGTATTACAGCTACATACTGGACCAGAAAGAAGCAAAGAGAATATACTGCATCAAGGGTGGACCCGGCAGCGGTAAATCAACATTTATGAGAAAGATTGGTGAGGAATTTCTTGACAGAGGTATGAATGTGGATTTTCTCCACTGCTCATCGGACAGCAATTCACTTGACGGAATAATAATCAAGAACAAAAGAACAGCCTTTATAGACGCTACAAGACCTCATGTTACGGACCCAATTAATCCGGGCGCGGTGGATGAGATTATAAACCTGGGGGCAATGTGGAAAAACTCTGACCTTACAGCAGCCAAAAGGGATATTATAAGGCTGAACAGCGAGATAGGCAGATGCTTTGCAAGAGCCTACAATATGCTGGCGGCAGCTTCAAATGTGCATCAGATTATGGAAAGGGAATACGAAAGATGTATAAATGATGCCGAAATTTACAAGACAGTAGCAGAGATTTTAGACTCGGAATTTGAATTCAGCAGTCTTTCCCTAACCTGCGGAAGCCGCAAGAAATTCTTTGCAAGCGCCATAACTCCGGAGGGAAACATCAATTACATAAAAAGTCTGGTAAAGGACTACAAACGCATCTATCTTATCAATGCACCGACAGGCCTAAATGCCTCTATGATGTTTAACATACTGTCGGAGGGAGCGGTTTACAGAGGAATTGACGTGGAGGAATTCTACTGCCCGATGAAGCCTGCGGAAAAAATAGAGCATCTGCTTTTCCCTGAGGAGAGAGTTGCATTTATCACCTGCAACAATTACCACGATACAGAGCCGTGGGAGCTTGATGCGGGGGAAATAATGCTGCTTGATTTAAGCGATATGGTTTCCTGTGAAAAAATCGAAACAGATATGGTCAGAAACGAAGAACAGTTCCGCAGCCTGCTTGAACAGGGGATTGAGCATATCCGCGAGGCTCACAAAAAACACGACGAGCTTGAGGCATTTTATATTCCTGCAATGGATTTTGAAAAAATAGATGCAGTTGCCGCTGATATTATTGAAAAAACAGGTAAAAATGATATAATAGAATGAATGATATTTTTAGATGACTAACAGAAGATTAAATTTTGGAGGCAATTATGGAAAAAAGCTTTATTCCTCTGCTTTTTGCAGGAGATATTAATGTATATAGCGTAGCGAGAGCTTTTCACGAAGAATATAGAATTAAACCTTATGTATACGGCAAATTTATGTCGGGTCCGTGCATTGATACAAAGATAATGCACTATACCGCAAATCCGCAGGCTGACTGCAAAGATACATTCCTGCAGCTTGTTACGGATTTTGCAGATAAGCACAGTGACACAACCGTACTGCTTGTAGGTTGCGGTGACAGCTATGTTCAACTTATGGCCGAAAACAAGCAGTATTTCCCCAAAAACGTTATAGCACCGTATATAGATGCAGAACTTATGAATGACCTTATACATAAGGAAAAATTCTATGCAAGATGCGAGAAGATAGGCGTTGATTACCCGGATACATTTGTACACCGCAAAGAGCGGGGGTATGATTTCAGACTGCCATTTGACGGACCGTTTATAATCAAGCCGTCAAACGGTATCGAATACTGGAGGCACCCGTTTGCAACCCAGAAAAAGGTCTACAAGGTGGATACAAGAGCCGAGCTTGAGCAGGTGCTTCACGATATATATGACGCAGGCTATGACGACTCAATCATAATACAGAACTTCATACCCGGCGATGACACATATATGAGAGTTCTCACAAATTACTCGGACAAGCACGGAAAGGTTAAGATGATGTGTCTGGGACATGTGCTGCTGGAGGAGCATACTCCTCACGGCATAGGCAACCACGCCGTTATAATTACAGAACACAACGAGCAGCTTGAGCAGTCCTTCAAAAAACTTCTTGAGGACATAGGCTATGTGGGCTTTTCAAACTTTGACATCAAATACGACCAGAGGGACGGCAAATACAAGGTGTTTGAGATAAACACCAGACAGGGCCGAAGCAATTTCTATGTTACAGGCGCAGGCGCCAATATAACAAAGTATCTGGTGGAGGACTATATCTATGACAGACCTCTTGAGTTTAAGGCCGTTGACAACGAAAATCTGTGGATGGTAGTCCCTAAAAAAGTAGCATTTGACTATATCAAGCCTGAAGAATACAGAGCTAAAATGAAGCGCTTGATTAAAGAGGGCAGATATGTAAATCCGCTTCTCTACAAAGAGGACAACAAGTTTATGAGGAAACTCAGACTGTTCAAATCGCTGATGGGACAGCATTACAAATTCAGAAAATATTTAGGTAAATAAGGAGCTTGAGATGAGGGATAAGGTTTTAGGAGTTATAGGAGGAATGGGTCCTCTTGCGACTGATGTGTTTTATAAATACGTTATTGAAAATACCAGGGCGGAGTGTGACCAGGACCATATAGACATGGTTATATTAAGCCATGCATCTATGATTGACAGAACAAAGGCAATCTTTGAGGGCAGACTTGACGTACTGTTTTCCGAGCTCAAAAACGATCTGGGAATACTTGAACGCGCAGGAGCGGAGTATGCCATAATTCCGTGCAACACCTGCCATGTGCTTCTTGATCAGATTAAGCAGCTTAGCCATATTGAAATCATAAATATGATTGAAGAAACAGCAGCAGCGGTATACGAGCGGTTCGGCAGGGATACAAGAGTCGGAATAATGGCTACGGACGGCACAGTAAAAATGAGAATGTATCACGATGCAATACTCAAATATGATATGGTGCCTGTAGAACTTTCAGACGAAATGCAGAAGCTCAATATGGACATCATATATAACGGTGTTAAAAGCGGTAACAAAATCAATATCAAAGATTTTCACAAAATAGAAGCAGAGCTTGTCAAAAGGAAATGCAGCTGCGCAATACTGGGCTGCACAGAGCTTTCCGTTATAAAGGATCAGTACAGGCTTTCAGACTTCTTCGTAGACCCTATGGAGATTGTAGCCAGAAAGGTTATTCCATTGTGTGGAGGTAAATTAAAATGATAACAAAGCTGCACAACGTTTCAGAATATACAGAGTTGTTAAAACAGCAGGGCCTGCTGGTATCGGTTTCGGGTGATACAGATGCTCTGGTCGGACATATATCATATAACTCTATGGATATCAAAAACAACACGCTTTTTGTATGCAAGGGTGCGCATTTTTCGGAAAAATATCTGCACGATGCCATTAAAAAGGGCAGTATTGTATATGTCAGCGAGAAAGAATACGAGCTTCCCGAAAATTCAGAGGTTACAGCGGTTATTGTAAATGACATACGAAGCGCTATGGGATATATAGCAAATCTTTTTTATAACAATATATGGGACAGCCTGCATCTGACAGGCATTACGGGAACCAAGGGCAAATCAAGCACAGCGTATTTTGTCAAATATATACTTGACGATTACCTCAGAGCCTGCGGCAAACCGAGAAGTGCCATTATTTCGGGAATTGACAATTACGACGGCGTTATAAACGAGGAGTCGCATCTGACTACACCTGAAACATTTGAGCTTCATCAGCATTTTTTAAATGCGGTAAACAGCGGTATAGAGTATCTTACCATGGAGGTGTCAAGTCAGGCTCTAAAGTATGGCAGGACTCTCGGTGTAATGTATGAAATAGGCTGTTTTCTGAACATAGGAGAGGACCATATCAGCGGTATAGAGCACCCTGATTTTAACGACTATTTCCACTCCAAGCTGAAACTGTTTTCACAATGCCGCACAGCGGTGGTGAACTTAAATACAGACTGCGAAAAGGAAGTTATGAAAGCTGCTTCTGCGGCTCCTGCGGTTGTTACTTTCGGTATAGACAGGCCTGATGCGGATATATACGGATATGATGTCAAGGCGGAGCCGGTTGGCATATCCTTTAAGGCCAGATGCGACAGCTTCGATGAGGAATTCAGACTTTCTATGAAAGGGCTGTTTAACGCAGACAACGCCCTTGCGGCAGTTGCCATTGCGCGCAGCCTTAATATACCTGTAGAACACATTAAATCAGGACTCAAAAAAGCAAGAGTAAGCGGAAGAATGGAGGTCTATACGGACGCCTCCAAAAACCTCGATGTTATAGTCGATTATGCTCACAACAAAATGAGCTTTGAAACACTTTTCCAGTCAACCAGAAAAGAATATCCGGGAAGAAAGATATCAATAGTGTTCGGCTGTCCCGGCAAGAAAGCTCTGGGAAGAAGAAAAGAACTGGGCGAGATTGCGGGCAGATATTCAGACCACGTATTCATAACAGAAGAAGACGGCGGAGAGGAGTCCGTTACCAAGATATGCAGAGAAATAGCGCAGCATGTTAAGGAACAGCACTGCAGCTATGACATAATTGAGGACAGGCGTGAAGCTATTAAAAGAGCCATAGACGAGGCAGGCGAAAACGCAGTGGTTCTCATAACCGGCAAGGGCAGAGAAACAAGGCAGAAGCGCGGCACACAGTATATAGACACGCCGTCTGACGTTGAATATGTAGAGGAATTTCTTAACACTAAATAAGTTGAATAAATGAGGAGGATTGAGATTATTATGAAAAAATTATTATATGTATTACTGGCGATGACACTTATGTTCGGACTTGCAGCCTGCGGACAGGAGGCAGATACGGATAACACTGACAGCAGCAACCCGGCGGAGACACTTCCGTCAGCAGAGGCTACACAGGAACAAATAACAGAGGACTTTGGATTTGAAATGACAGCCCCAGAAAAAGCCAAAGATGCGCAGTGGGCTGTAGTTGATGAATGTATAGGACAGCTTACATTCAAGCTTGACGGTCAGCAGGTATGCTTCAGAATGACTACAGATGCAGCTCCGTCAGAGGAAGCTGAGGCTCTTGAAATGCTCAAAACAGTATCGGGAATAAATGAGGAACTTGCAGAGACTGAGTCAGGCAAGGTGGGAGATATGGACGCCTTTGTATTCTTTAACAGCGGCAAAAGCGGAGCTGTGATATGGTACAGCGAGGACGGAACCATTTACACTGTAACCGTAGACAAAAAAGCCTCTGCGGATAAGCTTTTAGAGCTTGCAGAGCAGCTTAACAGACCTGTGACCGAATAACAGCAGATAACCTCACCCTCAGATAAACATTGTCCGAGGGTGTTTTCCTTAAAAGGTGGTAATATGAACAGAAATGCAATAAAAAAAGAACTTCAAAAGGTAAAAAAACAGGAAGCAAGATTTCTATACAGAGCTTCTTCTAATGAGGGCTCATACATACAGAGCCTTGTAAACAGAATTATACCCAAAAAACTCAACAGCAAGCTCAATGCGGCTTTCGGCAAGGCCTTTAGCCTCATATTCAGCAAGGGTCGTATTGTCATCAAAAAAACCTATAGCGAAAAACGCATGAAAATGACCTTTGAAGAAGACAGAAGATTTGCTGCCGCCGCAGACAACAGTCTCAGCGTCAAATCCTTTCACCGCAAAGCGTGGAGATTGGGAGTTCTTGACGGAAGCATTGCAGGCTTAATCGGAATAGGTCTGGGACTTTTAGGCAGAGGCCTTATAGATATACCCATGTTTGTAAGCGTGGCCTTTCGCGATATATACCTTACCGCGCTGTGCTACGGCTTTGACTACGAAAAGCAGGAGGAGCAGTACCTTATGATGAAAATGATGGAAGCTGCAATCTCCTCAGGCGAAACGGCGGAAGTGCTTAATGAAGAAGTAGACGAGCTTATACAAAACATAGATAGCGGTATGTATACCTATTGTGAGGGCGATATAGAGGAGCAGATGAAGCATACCTCGGAGGAACTTTCAAACCAGATACTTTACCTTAAATTCCTCCAGCTTGTGCCCATAGCGGGGGCTGTGGCAGGCTGCTCGGATATAGTGTATTTAAGCAAGGTGCACAGATATATAAATATAAAGTACAGGAAGCGTTTTCTGCTTGCTCATGCAGGATAGGTAAGGTGTGTTATGAATGAAAAAACTCTCAAAAAAGAGCTTACAAAAGCCAGAATTTCCGAAACGGATTTTCTTATCAGACGAAAAAAACAGAAGCAGTCGTACATAGACAGTAAGATAGAGAAATATGTGCCGGAGGGTCTTGCAGGCACCCTTGAGGCAGCCTTTACTAAGGCTTTTGAAATTATATTCAGAGACGGCACCGGAATTATAAAAAAGACCTACGGCAGAGGCAGCAGTGACAATGATGATATAGTCATGCTTAGAAACAGGGCCAGAGCGATACTTGCGAAGGATACAGTTGTAACGGCGGCAGAGGGGACAGGACTTGGACTTGCAGGCATAGGACTTCCTGACATACCCGTATTTACAGCAGTGCTTCTGCGCAATATATATCAGCTTGCCGAATGCTACGGCTTTGACTACGAGAGCAAAACAGAGCAGGTATTCATACTGAAGCTCATAGAAACAGGTCTGTCATACGGCGAGAGTGCAGAAAAGCTGAACGATGAGCTGAATGCCCTTATGGAGCAGATTGACAATGAGGATTATACCTATTACGGTCTCATATCACAGCAGATAAAAGCAGCATCGGAGGCTGTATCAAAGGAAGTACTGTATATGAAATTTATTCAGACCATTCCCGTGGTGGGAGCGGCAGGAGGCATTTCAAACCTGACCTGCCTTAACAAGGTGGGCAGATTTGCAGAGCTTAAATACAGAAAAAGATTTATTATGAAAACGATAAATACACAGCAGGAGAAATAACTTAGATTTATCTGACGGTAAATCCGGTTAACGGTATTAATTTTACAGTGGCAGGTCCATTGCTGTTTCTGCTTGTGTTTTTTGCCCTTATTGTACTCCACGAGCTTATTTACCGAAAATCGCATGAAAGATATTGAGTTTGGAGTGATGTGGAAATACCTTACCCCGTACTGCACCTGCCGTAAGTCTCTGAAAAGGGGACGGTACATAACAGGAACCCTGATGCCGACTATCGTTCTGGGATTTATACCTGCCATAGCTTCAATAATTTCAGGCAGCCTGTTTGTATTTGCAGTTGCAGAGCTTATGATAATGTCAGGCGGAGGGGATTTTCTCATTATTGCAAAGGCGCTGATGTATCGCAGACAGAGCAGAGATACTCTGTTTCGCGACCATCCTTATGAAGCAGGACTTGTTGTATTTGATAAAGCGGAGGAAACAAATTGATTAGTACAATATTATGGGATGTTGACGGCACGCTCCTTGATTTTATAGCGGCCGAAAAAGCGGCAATAAAAACCTTGTTCGGAGAATTTAACCTCGGCCAATGTTCAGATGAAATGATTAAAAGATACTCAGAAATAAATAAAACCTACTGGCAGAGGCTCGAAAGAGGTGAAATAACCAAGCAGGAAGTACTGGTGGGAAGATTTAAGGAGTTTTTCAAATCAGAGGGAATTGATATTTCAGTTGTTGAAGAATTTAATTCCCTGTATCAGCTTCGTCTTGGAGATACTATCGTATATCACGATGACAGCCTTGAAATTATAAAGTCACTTCAGGGCAGAGTCAGACAGTATGTTGTTTCAAACGGAACTGTGGAGGCGCAGTCAAAGAAGCTTCGCCTTTCGGGACTGGGTGAACTGGTGGACGGTATATTTTTATCAGAGCATATAGGGGTGGAAAAGCCGAATATAGAGTTCTTTGATAAGGTACTTGAAGAAATAAAGCCTGCTGACAGAAGCAGTATTCTGATTGTAGGGGACTCGCTTACAAGCGATATACAGGGCGGAAACAACGCAGGTATTGTTACTTGCTGGTACAATCCTTTAGGAGATAAAGCTCCGGATAAATACAGAATAGATTATGAGATATCCGACCTGCATCAGATATATGAAATCATAGAATAGATACTGTTTTTGCATCGCTAAACTATTCCGAAAATGTTGTAAAAACAGCGTTAAAATGCTATAATAGTTCCATTGTTATAAAGGCGTTGCCTTTTTACCCCAAGCTATACTTGGCTAGGTAAAACGGACAGCAGAAGGCATAGCCTTCTGGAGCGCAGCCTTGCCGTAAGGTAGGAACTATAGAAATTCAGTGATGAGAGGTAATTATGGGTCAGAACAGAGAGGATAAATACGGTACAATTAAAATATCAGACGAGGTTGTATCAATATGTGCTGTAAACGCCGCGCTCAAGACAAACGGAGTGCACGAGCTCAGCGGAGGCCTTATTGATAACCTTTCAAGAAACATACTCGGAAATGAGCCTCCGTCAAAGGGCATTAAAATTTCCAGAGATGAACAGAATGTTGAGATAGATGTATTCATAATCGTTGATTATGAAGTTAAAATACCCGCAGTTGCGTGGGAAGTACAGGTAAACGTAAAAAACGAAGTAGAGCAGATGACAGGATTATCGGTAACCGCTGTAAACATTCATGTGCAAGGCGTTCATCTGCCTGATGAGGAGGAAATCTAAATGACAAGAGAAGCAGCCAGAGAACTGCTTATGCAGCTTATTTTCCAGATGGGAGTGCAAAAGGATTTTTCAGATGAACTGAAAAACAGATTTTTAAGAGATTACAAGATTAACGCCAAGCAGAAAACATACAGAGCGATAGCGGACAATCTTGAACAGATAGACGCTCTCATAAACAAATCAAGTGACGGCTGGAGCACAGAGAGAATGGCCAAATCAGACCTTGCCATATGCAGACTGGCTCTTGGCGAAATTCTTTTTGCAGAGGATATACCTGAGGCCGTTTCACTTAACGAGGCAGTAAATCTTGCCAAAAAATTCGGAACCGACAGCTCACAGAAATTTGTAAACGGACTGCTGGGCAAAGCGATTAAACTCAAAAATGAAAACTAATGAATGTGTATTAGGTATAGATACAAGCAACTATACAACATCTGCCGCGGCAGTCGACAACTGCGGCAATATAATTTCCGACAGGAGAAAACTTCTAAAGGTAAAACAGGGCGAGAGAGGGCTTAGACAGTCCGACGCCCTTTTTCAGCATATTGCAAACCTGCCTGAAATAATTGAGAATATCAAATCGGATACGGCAGGATACGTTATCAAAGCTGTTTCCGTATCCTCAAGGCCAAGACCTGTAGAGGGCTCATATATGCCGGTGTTCAATGCCGGACTTTCGGCAGGCAGTATGATTGCATCAGTCCTTGACGTGCCTTTATACAGATTTTCACATCAGGAGGGACACATAACGGCAGTTAAAACCTACAGCCGCTTCAAAGACAAAACAGAGCTTTTGTGCTGTCATCTTTCCGGCGGCACCTGTGAAATTCTAAGCTGCACTAAAGACGGCATAGAAATAGCCGGCGGCAGTCTTGATATTTCTTTCGGGCAGCTTTTAGACAGAACAGGAGTTGCTCTCGGACTTGATTTTCCGTGCGGCAAAGCGCTTGATGAAGCAGCCCTTAACACGTTGGATAAGGCTGATATACTCACTCCAATCAAGGTAAGAGATTGTCACTTTAATCTGTCGGGAATAGAAACACAGGTATTAAGGAATATTTCCGGCATGGATAAAAATTCGGATTACAGTTTGCTGATAAAAAACATATTTGACAGAATTACAATATGTCTGGCCCAGGCCGTAAATCAGACGGCAGCAGCCTGCGGAACAGGCAATGTGCTGTTTGCCGGAGGCGTTTCTTCCAGCGGATATGTGCGCAGAGAAATCGGCAGATATATTGACAGGAACATTTCATATGAATTCGGTGCAGCGGAGCTTTCCTCGGACAACGCGGTAGGTACGGCTCTGCTGGGAGGAGCAAGGTTATGGCAGCAAAACCCATAAAGGTTTCACAGCTTAACAGTTATATAAAAAGAGTCCTGCAGGCAGACCCTCTGCTGGGTAACATTTCGGTTACGGGAGAGATATCAAACCTCAAGCATCACAGCAGCGGGCACGTGTATTTTTCACTCAAGGACGAAACAAGCAGGATAAACTGCTTCCTTGCGGCAGACAATGCAAGGCACATACGCTATGAGCTTTCGGAGGGTATGGAGATAATCGTAAACGGATATATATATCTTTACGAGAGAGGCGGCAGCTATTCCATAAACGTCAGAGATATTGAGGTTTCAGGCGCAGGCGCGCTGAGCACAGCCTTTGAAAACCTCAAAGCCAAGCTGCTTTCAGAGGGGCTGTTTGATGAGGCGCACAAAAAACCGCTTCCGTTTTTCCCCGAAAACATTGCGGTGGTTACATCTGATACAGGAGCTGCGGTCAGAGATATAGTCAAGATTATAAAGGCGAGAAACAATATCGTTAACGTGTATATATGCCCTGTACTGGTGCAGGGGCCAAATGCCGCGCCGGATATATCATCAATGATTGATGAGCTTAACGAAACAATGCCGCAGCTTGACCTCATAATCACAGGCAGAGGCGGAGGCTCGGCAGAGGAGCTCTGGGCCTTTAACGAGGAAATCGTTGCAAGGAGCATATACAATTCAAAGATACCGGTAATATCGGCCGTAGGTCACGAAACAGATTTCACAATAGCAGACTTTGCAGCAGACAGGAGAGCAGAAACTCCTACCGCAGCGGCGGTAATGGCAGTTCCCGATACAGCGCAGCTTATAACTTACTGCAATGATACTGCGGATATGCTTGATACAGGGATTGACGGATATATCAGAATGAAGCAGATGTACCTTGACAGCATGGACAAAAGCTCTCTTACGCTGTGGATAGAGAAATTAATACAGCTTTATTCCATGAGGCTTGACAGCCTTTATACCGAAATGACGGGCTGTGCCGATACAGTTATAAGCGAGAATATAAACCATATCGGCAAGCTGAGAGAAACTCTCGAAAACCTTAACCCGCAGAGAATAATGGCAATGGGCTACTTTGCGGTTTCAGATAAAAACGGCAGGCTTCTATCGTCTGCAAAGGACTTTAACAAAGATGACAGAATTACAATTACCGCAGCAGACGGAAGCGCTGAGGCGGCAGTAATATCTGTGAGGAGGAACAGTTGATGGCAAAATTTGAAGAAGCATTAAAAGGTCTTGAAAAAAGCGCGCAGGATCTCAAAAAAGAAGGCAATACTCTCGACGAGGCACTCAAGGCCTACGAGGAGGGTATGAAATATTATGAGCAGTGCAGTGAAATACTAAGCGAAGCAAAACAGAAAATACAGATTTACAAAAGGAAGTGATTTTAAATGAAAAACATTATGTACTACAACTACAAAGATCTTATAGAAGAACATCTTCTGGATTTCCTTCCTGAAATAGATCACAAGAGCATCACTCTTTATGAAGCGATGAAATACAGCTTAAGCTCAGGAGGCAAGCGCATAAGACCTGTTCTGATGCTTGCAGCCTGTGACTTTGCGGGAGGAGATATAAATTCGGCGCTGCCTTACGCCTGCGCGGCAGAATATATTCACACATATTCACTGATACACGACGACCTTCCTGCTATGGACAACGACGATTTAAGAAGGGGTATGCCTACAAGCCACAAGGTCTACGGTGATGCCATAGCAATTCTTGCAGGCGACGGACTTCTCACAAGCGCCTTTGAAGCTATGAACAAGGACATGCTGCTTTATCTTGACACGCCTGAGCTTTTAAACAGGAGAGTAAGAGCCTCCTATGAGCTTGCAAAGGGTGCAGGCTGCAGAGGTATGGTTGCAGGACAGGTGGCGGACATAGAGGGTGAGGGAACTCACTGCTCAAAAGAACTGCTGGAATATATTCATATAAACAAGACTGCGGCGCTGCTGGTCTCAACAATCAGAGCGGGAGCATACCTTGGCGGGGCAGATGCAAAAACACTGGTAGATCTGACAACCTACGGCGAACAGCTGGGACTGCTTTTCCAGATTACCGATGATATACTCGACGCCTGCGGCGACGAAGATGAAATGGGCAAAAAAACAGGTGTTGACGTTGCCAAAAACAAGGTTACCTATGTTTCTCTCTACGGCATTGAAAAAGCAAAGCAGATGGCGCAGGATCTTGCAGAGGACGCAAAGAAATCCATAGCCTGCTATTACGACAATGCCGAGGTATTCAACGACATAATCGACGATGTATTAACGAGGACGAAATAATGACAGATTTATTAAATTACAGCTTTCCGGGTGATTTAAAGCAGATGACAGCAGATGAGCTTCAGACCCTAAGCTGTGATATCAGAAAATTTTTAATAGACTCCGTATCAAAAACAGGCGGTCATCTAGCCTCAAATCTGGGAATTGTAGAGCTTACCATAGGACTCCACAAGGTGTTTGACAGTCCTCGCGACAAAATAGTCTGGGACGTTGGGCATCAGTCCTATGTTCACAAAATCCTTACAGGCAGAGCCGATAAATTTTCAGGGCTCAGGCAGACCGGCGGCATAAGCGGATTTCCCAAGGCAGCCGAAAGTCCTCACGATATATTTGATACAGGACACGGAAGCAATTCGGTTTCCCTTGCGGCAGGCCTTGCGGCTGCCAGAGACATCAGAGGAGAGGACTACAATGTAATCGCCGTAATCGGCGACGGAGCTTTAACCGGCGGCATGGCATACGAGGGACTTAACAATCTTGGATATATGAAATCAAAATCCATAGTCGTCCTAAACGACAACGGCATGTCTATTTCCAAAAATACAGGCAGCATCTCAATGCACTTAAACAAGCTGAGGGTTTCCTCAAACTACCTGAGTGCCAAGGAAAGCGTCAAGAAAGCTTTAAACAAAGTTCCCGTAATCGGAAGAGGACTTGCGCAGGGTGTTTCTCATCTGAAAAACTCCCTCAAATACGCTATTGTTGACGGCGGCGCCATCTTTGAGGAATTCGGGTTTACCTACATAGGTCCCATAGACGGAAACAATATAGAAAAGGTAATTGAAACCCTTGAAATTGCAAGGGACTCTGCAGAACCGGTGCTTATTCATGCCATTACTAAAAAAGGCAAGGGCTACAGGCAGGCAGAGGAAATGCCTAACAAATTCCACGGCATAGGGCCTTTTGATGCAGGTACGGGAGTTGCAGTTTCAGGCGGTGAAAGCTTCTCATCAGTATTCGGCAAAAAGCTTGTGAATATGGCTCTCGAAGATGACAGAATTACAGCGGTATGCGCAGCTATGACAGAGGGAACAGGACTCAGTATCTTTTCGGAAACCTTCCCGGAGAGAACCTTTGATGCAGGAATAGCGGAGGAACACGCCGTATCCTTTGCGGCAGGTCTTGCCAAAAGCGGTCTTAAACCTGTGGTTGCAATATATTCAACATTTTTGCAGAGAGCCTATGATCAGATTATGATGGACGTGGCGCTTCAGAACCTGCCTGTAATATTTGCAGTGGACAGAAGCGGCAATGTAGGTGCAGACGGCGAAACTCACCATGGTACATTTGACCTTTCGTATCTGTCGCAGATACCAAATATGACGGTGCTGGCTCCCAAGGATTACGAGGAACTGGAGCTTATGATGGAGTACGCTGTATCGCTTGACAGCCCGTGCGCAATCAGATATCCGAGAGGCAGACAATTTGAATTTCCGGCTGAGCTTTTGGCGCAGCCTGTCAAAACAGCGCAGGCGCAGGTATTCTTTACCGGCGGCGATGTTGAAATATGGGCCTGCGGCAAAATGACGGCGACGGCTGTTGAAGTGTTCAGTATACTTGACGGCAGAGGTATTAAGTGCGGTGTTGTAAACGCCAGATTTGTAAAACCTCTTGATAAAGAAACGCTTCTTGAATCGGCAGCAAGAACAAAGCTTATAGTCACCCTTGAGGACAATGTGCTTGCGGGAGGCTTCGGAACGCAGATTGCGGCAGCGCTTTCAGGCAGTGATACTAAGGTTTACTCATTTGGCTGGCCTGACAGGTTTATCGAACACGGCAGCAGCGAGCAGCTGTTTAAAAAATACGGACTTGATGCAGAGACCATAGCAGAAAGGATTGTTGATATAATTGAAAGCTAAAAAAGAAAGACTTGACGTTTTACTTGTTGAAAAAGGATATTTTCAGTCAAGAGAAAAAGCAAAGGCCGCCATTATGGCAGGTATTGTTTTTGTAAACGACAGCAAAATAGATAAGGCAGGAACTCCGGTGGAGGAAACTGCCGAAATACTTGTAAAGGATAATATATGCCCGTATGTGAGCAGGGGCGGACTCAAACTTGAAAAAGCCCTTGAGCTTTACGGATTTTCCCTTGAAAACGCAGTATGCGCGGATATCGGAGCTTCTACCGGAGGCTTCACAGACTGTATGCTTCAAAAGGGCGCCAGCAAGGTCTTTGCAATAGATGTGGGCTACGGCCAGCTTGACTGGAAGTTCAGAAACGACGACAGAGTCATCAATATGGAAAAATGCAATATCAGATACCTTGATTTTGATACGGTAGACAGAGATATTGACTTTATATCAATTGACGTTTCATTTATTTCACTTAAGCTTGTGTTTCCTGTGGCAGCGAAAATGCTTGCGGATACGGGAAGCCTTGTATGCCTTGTCAAGCCCCAGTTTGAGGCAGGCAGGCAGCAGGTGGGCAAGGGCGGTATCGTAAAGGATATCAATGTTCACAAGGAAGTTATACGAAATGTGGTGCAGTACGGTATTGATTCAGGTCTTTATTCGTACGGACTTACCTATTCCCCTGTAAAGGGAGCCAAGGGGAATATAGAGTACCTGCTGTATATGAAAAAAGAGGATACAGACGGCAAGGTCACAGATGACGATATAAACAGAATTGCAGACAGCTCCCACAGAGAATTAATCTAGATATATATACTTACAAAAGGAGATTTTAATATATGAAATTATCAAAAAGAGTGCAGTCTATGCAGTTTTCACCCATCAGACGATTTAATGTCTATGCAGGTGAGGCTGAGGCTCAGGGCACTAAAGTATACAGACTTAACATAGGACAGCCTGACATAGAAACCCCCGAGTGCTTTATGGAGGCAATTAGAAATTATGACAACAAGGTTATAGCCTATGCCGAATCAGGCGGTATCACAGACCTTCAGGACGCTATAATCGACTATTTCAAATCATACGATATGACCTATGACAGAGACGATATAATCATAACAACAGGCGGTTCAGAGGCGCTTAATATGATTTTTACAAGTATTCTTGATGAGGGTGACGAGGTACTGATGCCTGAGCCTTTTTATACAAATTACCATACCTTTATAACTGCAGCGGGCGGCAGCGTGGTGCCGATTACCACCATTGCAGAGGAGGGCTATCACTATGCGGACAGAGACAGAATAACAGACTGCATTACGGACAGAACCAAAGCAATAGCATGCGTAAATCCGGGCAATCCTACAGGCACAATTCTCACTAGAGATGAAATGCAGCTTATACTTGATATAGCTAAAGAATACGACCTGTGGGTAATTGCAGACGAGGTGTACAGAGAATTTGCCTATGACGGCAGAAAAATCACGTCTTTTGGAATGTTTGAGGAATATGCAGACAGAATAGTTATAGTTGACTCTGTATCCAAGAGATTTTCGGCCTGCGGAGCAAGAGTAGGCTGCGCCGTTACAAAGAACAGAGAGCTTTCAGACGGTCTTATGAAGCTGGCTCAGGGCAGACTCTGCGCAGCTACGGTAGACCAGATAGGAGCTGCAGCACTGTACAGACTGGGTAAATCATACTATGATGAAATCAGAGCCGAATATGAAAACAGAAGAAATGCGGTATACGATGAAATAATGAAAATACCCGGAGCGGTGTGTCAGGAACCGGGCGGCTCATTTTATATGATGGTCAAGCTGCCGGTAGAAGATATTGAGGATTTCCTGATGTTCCTGCTTAAAGACTTCAGAGATAACAACGAAACAGTAATGTTTGCGCCGGCTCAGGGCTTTTACGGCACGCCGGGACTTGGCAAGGACGAATTCAGAATCGCATATGTTCTCAACAGTGAGGATATGGTAAGAGGCGCTCAGCTTATAGCAAAGGGCCTTGAAGCCTACAAAAACAGATAAATTATACAAACCCGGAGGTAATAATGGCAAAAGAAAAAATCTCACCTATGATGCAGCAGTATCTCGATATCAAAGAGCAGTATAAGGAATGTATACTGTTTTTCAGGCTGGGTGATTTTTACGAAATGTTTTTTGATGATGCCATTACAGCATCTCGCGAGCTGGAGCTGACCCTTACAGGCAAAAGCTGCGGAAAAGAAGAAAAGGCTCCTATGTGCGGAGTACCTTTTCACTCCGCAGACACATATATAACGCGCCTTATCGAAAAGGGCTATAAGGTGGCAATATGCGAGCAGACAGAGGATCCTGCGGCAGCAAAGGGCATAGTTAAAAGAGAGGTTATAAGGATAGTAACTCCGGGCACGCTGACAAGCCAGTCAATGCTCAAGGAAAACGAAAACAACTATCTGGCATCGATATATATTGACGATACGGGAGCGGGAATTTCCTACTGCGACATATCCACAGGGGAGATGTATGCCTCACAGCTTACAGGCGGCATGACAGAGGACAGCCTCGTAAACGAGCTGGTCAAGACCAATGCCAGAGAGGTTATTATAAACAGAGAGACAGATGCTATCTGGGAGGCGCTCAAAACCTCGGATGTGTTTCTCAATGTATTAAACGAGAATTATTACAGCTACGAAACAGCGCAAAAAACAATATTAAGACAGTTTAATACAGGCGCGCTTACGGGACTTGGGCTTGAGGACAAAACCCAGTGCGTGCTGTCACTGGGCGCTCTGCTTTCATATCTTCTGGAAACCCAGAAGCAGAGTCTTGGACAGATTACAGGCATCAGACTTTATGACATAGGCAATTCCATGGCTCTTGACAAGGCAACTATCAGAAACCTTGAAATAACCGAAACCCTGTACGACAAGCAGGTAAAGGGCTCTCTGCTGGGCGTTCTTGACAAGACTCTTACAGCTATGGGCTCCCGCAAAATGAAGCAGTGGCTCAAAGAACCTCTCAACAGAGTTGACGAAATAAACGCAAGACTTGATGCAGTTGAAAGCCTTGTGGACAATATACTGCTACGAAACAACATCAGGGACTCCCTCAAAAGAGTCTATGACTTTCACAGACTGTCGGGAAGAATTGCCTCAGGCAATGCCAACGGCAAGGATATGATTGCCCTGCTAAATTCTATATCAGTGCTTCCCGATATCAAGGACTCTCTTTCTGACCTTGAAGCAGGGCTTCTTGATGAGCTTAACCACAGGATAGACCCTCTCACAGAGGTATTCGAGCTTATAGACAGAGCCGTTTGTGAGGACCCTCCGTTTACAATTAAAGAGGGCGGTATAATCAAAAAAGGGTATTCGGAGGAGCTTGATGAGCTCAAGGACTCCATATATGACGCGCAGCAGTGGATAGCCAATCTTGAGGGAAGCGAAAGAGAGCGTACAGGGATTAAAAACCTCAAAGTAGGCTACAACAAGGTATTCGGATATTACCTTGAGGTCACCAGATCGTATTACGAAATGGTTCCCGAAAACTATATCAGAAAACAGACCCTTGCCAATGCGGAAAGATACATAACCCCCGAACTTAAAGAAATGGAGGGACTCGTTCTCAATGCAGAGGCAAAGATAAACAAAATGGAATATGACCTTTTCTCACAGCTGAGAGGTGAAATTGAAAAGCATATAAAGACAATACAGGAAACCTCAGATGCTGTTGCATCGCTTGACGTTCTGACGGCTTTTGCTTCCGTCAGCAGCAGCAACGGATATATCAGGCCTGAGATCAACAGCGGTGATGAAATAGAAATACACAAGGGCAGACACCCTGTTATAGAGCAGACCATAGCAGACGGAATTTTCGTGTCAAACGATACCTACCTCAACAGGACAGACTCGTCAATGCTCCTTATAACAGGGCCTAATATGTCCGGTAAATCAACATATATGCGTCAGACCGCAATTATAGTTTTAATGGCTCAGGCGGGCTGTTTCGTGCCTTGTGAGTCCGCTGTAATCGGCATTGCCGACAGGATTTTCACAAGGATAGGAGCCTCTGACAATCTGGCTCACGGACAGAGCACATTCTTCGTTGAAATGAGCGAAATGGCATACATACTAAACAGCGCTACAGACAGAAGCCTTATAATTCTTGATGAAATAGGCAGAGGCACCAGCACCTATGACGGTCTTTCGATTGCATGGGCAACAGTGGAATATCTGTGCAGAGAGGATTTCAGAGCAAGGACTCTGTTTGCAACACATTATCACGAGCTTACCGCACTTTCTGAGCAGATAGACGGAGTGGCAAATCTTAATGTAGATGTTGCAGAGGAAAACGGCAATATTGTATTCCTTCACAAAATAGTGCCGGGTTCGGCCAGCAGAAGCTACGGAATACACGTTGCAAAGCTTGCAGGAGTTCCAAAGGAGCTTCTCAAAAACGCAGAGGAAAGATTGTTTGCTCTCGAAAAAAATCAGCCGGAAAGCGCGCCGGAGGTTCCGCAGCCTGCAGAACTCAGAGAGGGAGAGCAGCTTTCACTGTTTTCACTGGCGCCTGACCCTGTAACCGAAAAGCTCAGAAACATAGATTTAATGGAAACAACACCGTCACAGGCATTCAAAATACTTGAGGAATTAAAGGGAATTCTAAAATAATGAAAAAGATTTTAATGATAACAACAGGCGGTACGGTCTGCTCCACCGATGAGGGCGGGCTTACTCCTACAATGGGACCTGATGCGGCTCTCAAATATATTCCGTCTGTCTACAAATTATGTGATGTGGATTTTCTTCCGCTTTACAGCATAGACAGCACCAATATGGAGCCACGTCACTGGCTGGGAATGGCAAAGGCGATAAAGGATAATTACGAAAGCTATGACGGCTTTGTGATACTTCACGGTACAGATACAATGTCCTACACAGGCGCGGCTTTGTCATACTTAATTCAAAACAGCGCAAAGCCCGTAGTTATAACGGGATCTCAGAGGCCTGTCAGCATGGAGATAACAGACGCCAAGCACAATATATACGACAGCTTTCTTTATGCATGTGATGACGAGTCACATAATATAAGTATTGTCTTTGACGGCCATGTTATAGCAGGCACAAGAGCAAGAAAAATACGCACCAAAAGCTTCAATGCATTTGAAAGTATTGACTTTCCCGATATAGCGGTAATCAGAAACGAGCAGATAGTAAGATATATCAGAGAGCCGAAGCCGGACGCTTCAGAGGTTAAATTTTATGACAGCCTTAACAAGAATATATTCGTGCTCAAGCTTACTCCCGGTATGGACCCCGGCGTTATATCATATATTAAGGCAAACTATGACGCTCTCATAATCGAAAGCTTCGGCGTAGGGGGAATTCCCTGCTATGAAATAGACAGCTTCATAGACGCTCTTGCGGATTTTATCGAAAGCGGCAGAATACTTGCCCTTACAACACAGGTTCCCCACGAGGGAAGCGATATGAGCATATACAAGGTAGGAGTCAGAATTAAAGAAAAATACGAGGTCCTTGAGGCCTACGATATGACTATGGAGGCATGCCTTACCAAGCTGATGTGGATATCGGAAATGACAGACGACCACAGTGAAATGAGAAAGCTTTTTTACAAGCCTGTAAATCACGACATAATCTAGGTATAAGAAATGATAAAATTACTCGAAAAAAAAGTTGCAGACAAGATAGCGGCAGGAGAGGTTGTTGACAGACCATTATCTGTCGTAAAGGAGCTTGTTGAAAATTCAATAGATGCGGGAGCAGATGCAGTTGTTGTCGAAATAAAAAAGGGCGGCAAGACATATATCAGAGTAAGCGACACCGGCTGCGGCATCAATGCAGACGAGGTAACCACAGCGTTTAAACGCCATGCCACCAGCAAAATAACAGAGGCGGAGGACCTTGACAGCATACAGACTCTGGGCTTTAGAGGCGAGGCTCTTGCAAGCATAGCCGCCGTTTCAAGAACAGAGCTTATAACCAAAACGGCAGATGCCAAAACAGGTACAAGCATTACTGTGGAGGGTGGCGAAACTGCGGGAATTTCAGCCATAGGCTGCGACGGCGGCACTACAGTAATCGTCAGAGATTTATTCTACAACGTGCCTGCCAGATACAAATTTATGAAATCAGACAGCGCGGAAGCCGGACTCATAACCGAATTTGTATCACAAATGGCCCTGGCATACCCGTATATCAGATTTAAACTCATAAACAACGAGGCTGTACAGTTTCTGACTCAGGGGAGAGGGGACAGATATAGCAGCATACTTACCATATACAGCAAAGATATAGGCAAAAGTCTTGTACCTGTGGAATACGAAAACGGCGAAATGAAGCTTTCTGGTTATGTTTCCAATGTGGGCGAAAGCAGAAACAGCCGCAAAAATCAGATATTTTTTGTAAACGGCAGAGTTGTATCAAGCAAGGTAATGGATACCGCAGTTAAAAACGCATACAAAGAAAGACTGTTTATGGGAAGATTTCCTATAGCGTTTCTGTTTCTTGAGGTCAAACCCGATACCCTTGATGTCAACATTCACCCCAACAAAAAAGAAATACGTTTTGATGATGAAAAATCAGTAGAGCTGCTTGTCACAGAGGCGATTAAACAGGCTCTTGCGACCAAAGAAGCGACACCGACCGTAAATATAGCAGAAATAAAGCCCGAAAAACCTGTAAGCAAAGCTCCTGCAGCGGAGAAGCCGGCAGAAACACCTGTCGCAGTACAGAGGACAGAGCAGAAGCCAAGACCTGAGCCCGAAAAGGTAATAGTAACAGAAAAACCGGAAAAAAGCAGTCAGCTTAACATAAAAGAATTATTGTCAACAATGCGCGAGGAGTCAGAAATCAGAGAAAACACCGGCATTATCAAATCTGCCGTTTCAAGACCCTTTGAATTCAGCACCCTCATAATCAAAGGCTCGGTTTTTGCAACCTACATAATTGCAGAGGACGAGGCCGATATGTATCTGATAGACCAGCACGCAGCTCACGAGAGAATATTTTACGAAAAGCTGATAAAACAGTTTGAATCAGAAGAAAAACTGCATCAGCCGGTGCTGATGCCCGCCATATTCACTCTGCCTGTTACGGTAACAGGCGAGCAGTGGATTAACGTGCTGTTTAATATGGGATATACAATAGAGCCTTTCGGCGAGCGTACATACAGAATTACTGAAATTCCAATGTTTATGGAGCTCTCAGAGGCAGAAGACTTTGTTAAGGATTTCATTTCCTCAATAGATGAGGAAACAGACCTTAAATCACAGAAAACCCTCGACAAAATAGCCTCAAAGGCCTGCAAAAGCGCTGTCAAGGGCAACGACAATCTGAACGATGCGGAGATAGCGCAGCTTATTAAAGACCTTGCAGCCTGCGAAAATCCGTTTTCCTGCCCTCACGGCAGACCTACGTTTATCAAACTGGGCAGATATCAGATAGAAAGGATGTTCAAACGTGTCTAAAAAAATATTCACAGGCCTTGGAATACTCCTTATCCTCTACTGGTTTGGAATTTCCCTGTTTATAGGCTTTGGGCAGATGTTTTCATATATATGGCTTGCAGGAGGCATATTCCTGATAATATTCGGCCGTATGAAAAAATCGGTTCTCAAAAAAATACTCGCAGGACTTATGATAGTATCCCTTTGCGCATGCGCTGTGCTTGAAATCCCTATAATCAAGGGCGCGGTTTCAGAGCCGGACAGAAATGCAGATTATGTCATAGTTCTCGGAGCCAAGGTAAACGGCACCAAGCCCTCAAGAGTTTTAAGACAGAGGCTCAATGCGGCAATAGAATATACAGGAAGTAATGATACCGCCCAAATAATAGTTACAGGCGGCAAAGGCACCGACGAAAACATATCAGAAGCCGAGTCCATGAGAAACTATCTGGTTTCAAAAGGCGTAGCCGAGGACAGAATAATCCTTGAAAGCAGGGCCGCAGATACAGGAGAAAACCTTGAATTTTCAAAGGATATAATCGGAGATACGGACAAAAGCATTGTGGTAGTCACATCAGACTTTCATATGTACAGAGCCCTGAGAATTGCAGAGCAGACAGGCTTTACCCATATATCGGGAATACCTGCCCGCACAGATTCAGGACTTATTCCTAACTACTATGTCCGCGAAGCCTTTGGAGTTATTAAATATTTTGTATTATGAAGAAACAGATAATAATTATTGCAGGACCTACTGCAGTCGGCAAAACTGAATATGCAATAGAAACAGCAAAAGCAATAAACGGCGAAATAGTATCGGCAGACTCTATGCAGCTTTATAAATATATGGATATAGGCAGCGCAAAGCCCACAGCGGAGGAGCTGTCGGAGGTAAAACACTATCTTGTAGATGAGATAGATCCGAGAGAAAAATTCTCGGTGGCGCAGTATCAGAAGCTTGCCAAAGCTGCAATCAGAGAGATATTTGATAAGGGCAGGGTGCCTGTAATTTCAGGCGGCACAGGCCTTTATATCAATTCACTGATGTATGAAATGGACTTTGCAGCTCCGCCCTCTGACGAAGCTTTCAGAAAAGAGCTTGAAGATACTGCCTTAAAAAAGGGGAGAGATTATCTTCATTCAAAACTTGCAGAGCTTGACCCCGATGCCGCTGCCAGAATACACCCAAACAACGTCAAAAAGGTGATAAGGGCCATAGAGGCAGCCCAAAACGGCAATAAAATTAAAGACTTTAACAATGCGCAGATTCCCGCAGCAGATTACGACGTGCTGCTGGCAGGACTCACAAGGGACAGAGCAGAGCTTTATGAACGCATCAACCGCAGAGTCGATATCCTGATTGAAAGGGGCCTTGTAGATGAGGTTTCCTCTCTTATGCAAATGGGACTTGGATATGATGATATTTCCATGAAAGGCATAGGCTACAAGGAGATAATAGGCTCACTTGAGGGAAAATACACGATTGATGAAGCAATAGAGCTTATCAAAAAAAATACACGTCACTACGCCAAAAGGCAGCTTACCTGGCTGAGGCGCTATGACAATATCAAATGGTTTAATCTGTCCTCCTACGAGGACAAAGCTATGGCTATGGGAGATATTCTTAAATGGCTGAGGACAAACGCAAACAGATAAAAATTCATAACAAGAGCGATAAGCCTGACAACATAGTGATGAAGGAGCACGAAATCCTACAGCACTGTCAGGAGATAGAGGCGCAGCTTCCGTCGTTTTTAAGAGGATTTTTTAACTACCTCAAGGGAAACGTGCTTCCTATGACAAGGCTTGCATACCTGCAGGATATACGCTTTTTTTTCAATTATCTTGTAAATGACACAGATCTGACACATTGCAGTGATATAAAGGATATAAAATTAGAAGATTTTAAGGAAATAACGGCTGTGGATGTCAACCTGTTTATAGACTACTGCAGGCAGTATCAGGTTGAAACAGACAAAGCAGTCATAGTATATGAAAACGGCAATAAAACCCTTGCGCGCAAGAAATCCTCGGTTTCCGTAATGTTCAAGCAGCTTTACAGAGACGGTCTTCTTGACAAAAACATCACCGACGGCTTTGACCCCATCAGAGTGCCAAAGGCCGGAGAGCGTGAAATCAAGGCTTTGCAGGACGATGAGGTTATGCTTATGCTTGATGCCGTCACAACGGGAAACGGTCTTACCAAAAAAGAACAGGAATACTGGCAGAAAACAAAACGGAGAGATAAGGCCATACTGATACTGTTTGTTACATACGGGCTTCGTCTTTCGGAGCTGCAGCAGCTTAATATTTCATCGTTTAACTTTAACAGAGGTGAATTTAAGATATACAGAAAACGAGGTAAGGAGTCCGTAATGCCGATGAATAAATCAGTATACGAGGTGGTTACGGAATACATAGAGCTTGAAAGAGCCTCAGAGGATACACTGACAGAGGAACACAGGGACGCTCTTTTCCTGTCGCTTCAGGGCAGGAGAATGACCGAAAGACAGATAAGAGAGCTTGTCAGGAAATACACTTCAATAGGAATGAAAACATCACGTGAGGGAGGATATTCTCCCCACAAGCTTCGTGCCACGGCAGCAACCAGCCTTATAGGCAGAGGCAATTCAATATATGACGTGGCGGCGCTTTTAGATCACGAACAGGTTACAACAACACAGCTTTACGCTGCTCACAAAAAGAATGTAAAAAGAAATCTTGTTACAGATATGGAATGGGAACTGGAAAGGAAAGAAGGAAATAATGAAAAATAACACTTTTAATCTCTTAAACAGGGAATTCGGAATTAATGAAAAGGTGCTTAATCTGGTTAATGAGGCAGAGCAGGAAGTCAGCGGAATTTTTGACGAGCTTGATGACATAATGACCTATAACCAGTACAAGGTGCTTGATGCTTTTCAAAAGAACAGAATAAGCGACAGACATTTTGCGTGGAACACAGGCTACGGCTATGACGATCCCGGAAGAGATGCCATTGAAAGAGTATGGTCTGATATATTCGGTACCGAAAGTTCACTGGTGCGCCCTATAATCGTAAACGGCACACACGCGCTTTCACTGATACTGATGGGACTTCTGATGCCGGGTGATGAGCTTATCTACTGCACAGGCAAGCCTTATGACACTCTTGAGGAGGTAATCGGAACAAGAGGAGAGGGCAAGGGTTCTCTAAAAGAATATGGTGTTACTTTCAAGCAGGTGGAGCTTACACCGGAGGGAAATATCGATTTAGAAGCATTAAAAAACGCAATTTCGGACAAAACTAAAATGGTTACAGTCCAGAGGGCCACAGGCTACGGCTGGAGAAAGGCCATAACAATCGACCAGATTAAGGAATGGGCTGAATTTGTTCACGAAATAAATCCTGATATTATACGAATGGTAGATAACTGCTACGGTGAGTTTCTGCATACATATGAGCCTACACAGGTGGGCGCTGATATAATTGCGGGCTCTCTTATTAAAAATCCCGGTGGCGGACTTGCGCTTACAGGCGGATATGTAACCGGCAGAGCAGATCTTGTTGAGAGGATTTCCTACAGAATGACATGCCCGGGAATAGGCGGAGAATGCGGACTTACATTCGGACAGACAAGAACTATGCTTCAGGGACTGTTCCTTGCGCCAAGAACAGTAAACGGCGCAGTTAAGGGAGCAATACTATGCGGCAAGGTGTTTGAAAAGCTGGGATATGATGTCTGCCCTAAGCCGGAGGATGAAAGAAGCGATATCATAGAAGCTATAAGGCTTGGTTCTCCGGAAGCTGTGGTTGCTTTCTGCAAGGGCATACAGGCTGCTGCTCCAATAGATTCCTATGTGAGTCCTGAGCCTTGGGATATGCCCGGATATGAGGATCCTGTAGTAATGGCTGCCGGAGCGTTTGTTCAGGGCTCGTCAATAGAGCTTTCTGCCGACGCGCCGATCAGAGAGCCATACAATGTGTATTTCCAAGGCGGTATAACCTACGAACATTCAAAGTTCGGAGTTATAAAGGCTCTTCAGAAGCTTTACGATGAACAGCTTATAAGCTTATAGGGTTTTGGGACAAGGATCGGAGATTAGATATGATTATTACTGAACAGAAAAGAAAAAGAATAAATATATATTTCAAAGCATTTATTCTGCTGTTTATTCTTGTCGGAATACCGCTGTACTTTTATTTCTTCCAGCGTGACTTTATAACGCAGTTTACAAGTGTCAGTGATATTGAAAATTACCTTACAGAGCACAAAAGCACAGGTGTTCTCACCTATATCGGTGCTCAGATAATACAGATTATAATTTGTGTTATACCCGGACAGCCGTTTCAGTTTGCGGCCGGATATGTATTCGGTCCGTGGCAGTCGTTGCTGTTTTCGACAATAGGTATTGCTTTGGGGGCAACTATTACATTCTTCCTTGCTAAGCTTCTGGGCAGAGATTTTATGTATCTTTGCTTCGGCGAGATGAAAGTTGTTGAATACCTTGAGAAATTCAGCTCCAAACGCGGATATATACTGCTGTTTGTACTGTACTTCATACCGGGATTTCCAAAAGACTTTGTAAACTACATCGCAGGGCTTTCAAATCTGAAATGGGGACCTTTTATTATAATATCCTCAATAGCAAGAATACCTGCAATGATGGGAAGCATACTTCTTGGTACATTTACAAAGACAGAAAACTACGCGCTTGTGGTAGTTCTCGTCATAGCAGTTATAATACTTACGCTGCTGTGTCTGAAAAACAAGCAGAAAATACTTGACTGGAGCGACAGGGTATATGACAAGCTCAGTCATATGAAATACTGATATCTGTGCAGAGTCATTACGGCTCTGCATATTTATTAGAAATCAATTAGAAAGTGAGCCTTTCACCCCCGTCTTATGACATATGGATTATATCATGTTGATAAATCAATTCCATAGTAATTATATTATACATATATTTATTTGTTCTTTTTTATTGCAATAACCGAAATATTAGAGTATACTTTTTAGCACAAAGGGTGTGCTTATAAGACGGTTAGCTCCGAAAGGGAGAACATACTATGTCTGACTATGAAGTCTTGGTCATCGTATTGATGATTATGGGATTAGTGGTTAGCGTGGGAAACCACAACGGAAAATAACCGCCAGGCTTGCAACTATGACGGTTATTTATGTTATAATAACTTACAAGAAATTAACTCAATAACAAATACTCCAATATCCTGTATATCAAAGCACAGGATATTTTTCACCTTTTAGAACATTTGTTTAATTTGCCTCTTGACTATGAACAAACATTCGTTTATAATATGTTCAAGAACAAACGTTTAGAGAGGTGAGTGTTATGAAAAAGACTTTAAAGGTAAAATCAAGAGTTAGATTTACAGCATTTGTACTTATTATGTTATTTGCATTTACAGGCTTATTTAATACAATGCTTGGTTTAAATGATGCGCTTGGCCTGACAAAGCAGGAATACATCGAAGTCAACATAAACTCCGGAGATACATTATGGACCATAGCCGAACAATATATGCCGTCAGATATTGATATACGCAAAGCAGTTCATATTATAAAGAATGTCAATGAGATAGACAGCCAGCTTCAGCCGGGACAGACAATACTGATACCTGAATACGCATAAGCCTTATTTAACAAGTTTTTTCAAGGTAATAGGACACCGTCATACATATTAAAATCGCTTAAAACGCAAAATAGAGCCTCGATAATTCAGACAAATTCTCAAAAGAGGTTAAATTATATACAGATTATAATATTTATCATTAACATATTATAATAATCCTTAAACTCTAAAACAAACCGGTAACCTTGGGTATATTGGCAAAGAACATGCTCAAGGTTATCAATCTTATCATAACTATTCCCAAAATTGTGATTTTAGGAATAGTTATTTAAAATCACAATTAAAGAAGCACCTGATAAGATGCCCCCTCTCTCTTGTGTTTGTCTTATAGCATTGAAAGTCTTTGGAGTCGCAATAACCGCCATTGACACTAACGGTGGTTATTTGTTTTTTATTATTAATTTATATTTCTATCGATAACTGTCCTATTAATTCACAGGTATCATCTTTAAGAGATTTCATCTTTTTTGTATATATTTTATCTGCCGGCTTCATTTCACTGCAAAGCAACAAACTATCAGGATTATATAGCTTTATATTCTCACCTACTGCATAGTCATCATAGTTTGCATAACAATATCTGCAACCGTTTTTGCATGTATTATAAGCTCCTATATCAATACTTTCAATACAGCCGCAAATCTCTCTCTGGTTTTTATCTTTACTGCATTTCAAATTCATTCCAATGATTTCCCCTATCAGGCTTTTATCTATACAGCAGCCATTCTCTATTCCGTCTGATGATAAGTCAATTGCTTCCGCACAGGAATATATATCCATATTATTGTCTTTTGCTATTATGGATAATTCTCTCGCTATTTCATGCATATCATTTTCTGAAAGCTCTTCTATTGAGAGATTTTTCATATTACGCTTTGTTTTGGCATACATATCTACAAAACTTATGACTGCTCTTTCTGTATATCCTTTAAGGCTATTTGCTATTCCATTAAAGTTCTGTATATGATATTCCTTTGTATATTTAGAATTAATAAGTATAGGGTCATATCTCCATATTACTTTATTCTTTCCAATCTTACCTGATAGGTCTTTAAACAGCTTTATTAAGGTATCTCTGTCAGGAAGATTAAGCTCAATATCTCTGCCATACCCATTTAAAGTAAACTGAAAATAGTAATTATAGCATTTTAGTTCATCTAACAGGTTAATTATACCTAAAGGATTTTTAGTCCAGAAAACTATACAGTCAACTACATCAGGAGATAGATTTATCTCACTTATCTGATGTGTATTCATTGGGTTCTTTACCTGTATTTTTCCGTCTTTTATTCTGTTTAGAAACCAGTCTGCATAGTATGCAGGTATGTCTGTTCTTCTGCTTGCACTAATAATCATAATATTTGTTTCCTTGTGAACTACTCTGACTTATAGAAGTCGGAGCTTCCTGCTTCAACCACTACTGCGTTGGCTGCGGTGT
>ERZ857745.1092-NODE-1092-length-35418-cov-5.803835_pt1 | contig 35418 bp, 31 predicted proteins | sample MGYA00519699_ERZ857745 | MGnify/ENA primary metagenome ERZ857745 (study PRJEB31778, sample SAMEA3449357) | human gut metagenome | biome: human gut; feature: human-associated habitat; material: faeces | place: United Kingdom | collected 2010/2012 ...
AACTCTAGGAAAGCACCACAAAATCTGCTGCTCCACGGTAAGTTAAACTCCGGTTAAGCCGCAGCTTTTCTGCCGAAGAGCTTTTTCAGACAACTGAATGCAACCATAACACCAAGTACCATAAGAAGTACGGCAACAACAAATTGAAGTCCGTCTACAAGAAGTGTTGCGTTACCGCTCATGAAGCTGCCGACAAGTGCAATTGTTTTCTGAATCAGAGCAGTGAACGTAACTGCCAGCATAACAAACATTGGAATGTAAAGTGTCCATCCGGTACGACCGGTTGTTTTTAAGAAAACCGCTAAGGCGATCAATACAAGTGCTGCAAGCAGCTGGTTTGCAGAGCCAAACAGCGGCCAAACGTTGCTGTATCCGCCGAGTGTCAGCAAATATCCGAAAAACAGTGTGATCACAGTTGCAAAATATTTATTTGTCAGTACACGCTGTACCGGTGTCATATCTGCAGGATCGGTGGAATCTCCGTAGAACAATTCCTGGAAAGACATACGTCCGATTCTTGCAACAGAGTCAAGGGATGTCAGTGCAAGTGCAGATACACACATGGTCATAAATACAGTTGCAACGGTAACAGGGACACCAAGTTTTTCAAGGAATCCTGCGACACCGGAGGAGAAGATGGAGAATGGAGTTCCATCCGGTTTTGTTCCGTTTACGGCGACTGCGCCGACAACAACTAAGGAGACGATACCGAGTAAGGATTCTACGACCATGGCACCATAACCGACCATAGGCATATCTTTTTCGCTGCTGATCGTCTTAGAGGATGTTCCGGAAGATACCAGACTGTGGAATCCGGAAACAGCACCGCAGGCGATCGTTACGAATAAAGTAGGGAATAAACTGCTTCCACCTACATTGAATCCGCTGAATGCATTTAACTGCATGGAAGGATGTGCAACAATGACACCGACAACGGCACCGATGATCATACCGAGTAACATGAATGTTGTCATGTAATCTCTAGGCTGCATTAAAAGCCACATTGGCATAACAGATGCTAAGAACAGGTAAGCCATTACGATGTAGATCCATGCAGTTTTGGTCGTGCAGATTGGGAATTTCATACCGATGATGAACATAACGACTAAAAGTACAATTGCAACGATTGCTTTTATCACTTCGTTCATCCTGCTTCCAAGGTGCTTCTGGATCACACCGAAGATAACAGCGACAACGATAAATAACATGGAAATCGAAGCGGCAGCAGAATTGGCGTAAGAGGTTGCATCTGTCATACCTTCAACTCCGGTTCCAACAAATGTTCCGGCAACCATGTCTGTAAATGCTGCGATCACTAATAACGTAAAAAGCCAGCAGAATAACATGAAAAGTTTCCGGCCTGTTTTACCGATGTACTTCTCAATGATCATACCCATGGATTTACCTTCATTTTTTACGGATGCATATAAAGCACCGAAGTCCTGTACAGCACCGAAGAAAAGTCCGCCGATGATGAGCCAGAGCAATACCGGAACCCATCCAAAAACAGATGCAAGGATCGGACCTGTGACAGGACCTGCACCTGCGATGGAAGAAAACTGATGTGAGAATACGGTAAATTTGGAGGAGGGAACATAATCTTCGCCATCCTCATGTGTGTAAGCGGGGGTTTTTGCATTTGGGTCGATTCCCCATTTCTTTGCAAGCCAGCGTCCGTAGAAGAGGTAGCCAGCGCCAAGTGCAACGATACCGATCAAAACAATAACTAAACCATTCATAACTTTTTTCCGCCTTAAGGCGGCTCCTTTCTGAAAATGTATTTTTTTCTGGGAACAAAATACATTGTGCAAAGTGGAAACAATGGGATTCACATCCTGCGCACAGTCTGCTGGCATGAAAAAAAGCCTTCATCTCCGGATATATTCATATCTCAAAGACGAAGGCTTAAGCTTCCGCGTTACCACTTTGTTTGCCGTAAAATACGACCTCTCTGTCTTATCTTTGTGGGCAGATGCCTACAACAATAAGCTTCTAAATAACGGTAGAATACCGGTGACACTTACTATGAAAATTCAGTGCACTGCTCGCAGAGGATAGTTCCTGAAGCTGTATACTGCCTTACACCAACCGGCAGCTCTCTGTGATACAGGTTGCTCAGATAACCTTGTTCTGTTCGTTGCATTTTGTTCTCTGTTTGAATAACAAAATAGCACTTTGATCTGGTAAAGTCAATGGTCCATTTTTAATCTGTTTTATTGATTTATTTTAATCGTTACTGTTCACTCGTATCTCGTTCCAGTAATTTTTATTCCGCATTTAAAGAACTCATATAGTCTGTAACGGAATCAAGGTTTGCATAAATGGTTTCCATAGGCTTGTTTGCCTCATAAGCACTGTATCCGGAGTAACCGGCCCAGCCGATGATACCGGCAGCGACAAGACAGCCAGCGACATAACCGGCGATACGCATTCTCTTTTCCTTTGCCATAATTTTCTTACGATTCTTTTTTTCTTCTTTATAACGGTCTACTTTTGCCTGACTCATAATCAATCTCCTAACTTCTTAAACTTTCTTCACTATACTGCATTTTGCTGGAAAAATCAATGAAAATTGGTGGAAACAGAAATGAACTTTATGACAAAAATATATCGCAGTCATAAAATATTCGAATAACAGTCGGGATGTTATTTCTTGCACTTTATACGAAAATTGGATAGAATAGTACTGTTCGGATCGTACATGGGCATTTTACTGCAAAGGTACGAAAGAATGAGATTTTCAAATGTGCAAAATGATAGAAAGATGGGGATAGAAAAAGATGAGTCTTGCAGACAAAATTTTTGTAAATATGTGTAAAGATATTTTAGAGAACGGGACAAGCACGGAGGGCGAGAAAGTCCGCCCACACTGGGAAGATGGAACGAGTGCCTACACGATCAAAAAATTCGGTGTGGTCAACCGTTATGATCTCTCAAAAGAGTTTCCGGCAATCACATTGAGAAAAACTGCCATCAAAACATGTACGGAAGAGATGCTCTGGATCTGGCAGAGAAAATCAAATAACATCCATGATTTAAACAGTACCGTATGGGATGAATGGGCAGACGAAGATGGTTCCATCGGAAAAGCATACGGATACCAGTTAGGGGTAAAACATCAGTATAAAGAAGGCATGATGGATCAGGTTGACCGCGTGATTTATGATCTGAAACATAATCCGTTCAGCCGCCGCATTATGACAAATATTTATGTGCACCAGGATCTTCATGAAATGAATTTATATCCGTGTGCCTACAGTATGACATTTAACGTGACACACAAGGAGGGAGACGAAAAGCTGACTTTGAATGCTATTCTGAATCAGCGTTCCCAGGATGTGTTAGCGGCAAATAACTGGAATGTGTGTCAGTATGCGGTATTAATGCATATGCTTGCGCAGGTGTGTGATATGCAGGTCGGCGAGCTGGTACATGTGATTGCGGATGCTCACATTTATGACCGTCATATCCCGATCATTAAGGAACTGATCGGGAGAGAGCAGCATCCGGCACCAAAATTCACATTAAACCCGGAAATCAAAGATTTTTATCAGTTTACGACTAAAGATATTACCATTGAGGATTATGTGACGGGACCGCAGATCAAAAATATTCCGATCGCAGTATAAGCCTGACTGGAATATTTTATGAGAGGATAAAAGACAGGATAAAATAATACGGCACTGACAAGTGATACAGAGTGAAAAGTTGGAGGAAATATGAATTTAATCGCAGCTGTAGATAAAAACTGGGCAATCGGATGTAAGAATAAACTGCTGGTGAGTATTCCGGCAGACATGAAGTTTTTCCGTGAGACGACAACCGGGAAAGTGGTCGTCATGGGAAGAAAAACGTTGGAGAGTTTTCCAAACGGACAGCCTCTCAAAAAAAGAGTGAACATCGTGCTGACGCATGATAAAAATTTTAAGGCGGGAGATGCCATTATCGTTCATTCGATGGAAGAATTGCGGGAAGAGTTAAAGAAATATCCAAGTGAGGATATTTATGTGATCGGTGGAGAGACCATTTATAAACAGCTTCTCGATGACTGTGATGTGGCGCATATCACAAAGATCGACTATGCATTTGAGGCAGATGCCTATTTCCCGAATCTCGATGAGATGCCGGAGTGGAAAATCACGCAGGACAGTGAGGAACAGACGTATTTTGATCTGGAATATTATTTTTACAAATACGAGAAAATTAAATAATGTCAATAAAGTTGTTAAAATATATCATACCAAAAAGATGAAAATTGATTTATAATTGCTAAAACCCAGACAGAGAGACTGCTGGGTTTTACCTTTACTTGAACGAGGAGTTTCCTGATAGGAAAAAGAAAAAAATGGAAAATTTTATCTATAGTATCAACGTGACAATGCCGATTTTTCTGGTCATGGTGATCGGATACATTTTAAAGCAGATCGGAATGCTGAATGATAACTTTGTCACAGTGGCAAATAAGTTCAATTTCAAGGTCACGCTTCCGTTTATGCTGTTTAAGGACATTGCAGGCGTTGATATTAAAGCAGTATTTGATATTAAATATGTGCTTTTCTGTGCAATCGTGAGTACCATCTGTTTCTGGGTGGTATGGGGTACAGCAAAGCTTCTGGTGCGGGACAAAACGATCCGCGGGGCATTTGTACAGTCGTCTTTCCGTGGAAGTGCGGCGGTTATGGGGCTGGCTTTTATCCAGAATATCTACGGTTCCTCTGCAATGGGACCGCTGATGATCGTCAGTGCAGTGCCGCTCTATAATATTTTTTCTGTGATCGTGCTGACATTTGAGGCAAATGACAGCACAGGAATCGACAAGAAAGCAAAGATCCGGCAGGCGGGGATCAATATATGTAAGAATCCGATCATTTTAAGTATCCTGGCAGGACTGATCGTGGGACTGCTTGGGATCCAGTTCCCGACGCTGGTAAATAAGACGGTCAGCAACGTGGCGCAGATGGCAACCCCTTTGGCACTGATCACCATCGGAGCAGGATTTGAGGGAAGAAAAGCGCTGGCGAAGATTGCACCGACCATGGCGGCGTCCATGATCAAACTGGTGCTTCAGCCACTTGTTTTTCTGCCGGTTGCTGCCTGGATGGGATTTTCCGGGGAAAAGATGATCGCAATTCTGATTATGCTGGCATCCCCGACCACGCCGAGCTGTTATATCATGGCAAAGAGCATGAACAATGATGAAGTGCTGACGGCGAGCGTTATTGTAACAACGACATTGATGGCGGCGTTTACGTTGACCGGATGGATTTTTTTACTCAAAACATTAGGGTATATCGGTTAGTCAGAGGAAAAAAGATACATATTCAGCAGAAAGTATCATTTTATGAAATCACAGATTATTTTGAAGTATAAATGGAAAGGGTAAGACAGAAAGATGGATATTACAGGTAGAAAATTATTTGTCAAGGCATTACAGGAAGAGGGTGTCGATACGATTTTCGGTTATCCGGGTGGAACGGTGACGGATCTTTTTGATGAATTATATAAACAGGATGAGATTGAAATTGTCTTACCAAGACATGAGCAGGGACTTTTACATGAGGCAGAGGGATATGCAAAATCGACAGGAAAAGTGGGTGTCTGTCTGGTGACCAGCGGTCCCGGTGCAACGAACATCATGACAGGACTTGCAGATGCACATTATGACAACATTCCGCTTGTCTGTTTTACCGGACAGGTGCCGTTAAGCCTGATCGGAAACGATGCTTTTCAGGAAGTTGACATTGTCGGAATGACAAGAAGTATCACAAAGTATGGCGTGACGGTCAGAGACCGCAAGGATTTAGGAAAGATCATTAAGATGGCCTTTCACATTGCAAGCACAGGAAAACCTGGACCGGTCTTAATTGATCTTCCAAAGGATATCCAGACGGCGAGCGGACCGGCAGAATATCCGGACAGCGTGCAGATCCGTGGATACAAACCGAATGAGAGCGTGCATATCGGGCAGTTGAAAAAAGCATACAAACTGTTAAAGTCAGCAAAAAAACCATTGATCCTGGCTGGTGGCGGTGTCAATATTGCAAAAGCAAATGAGCTGTTGAAAGAATTTGCAGAGAAAATGAATGTTCCGGTTGTGACGACCATTATGGGAAAGGGTGCGATTGTCACAACGCATCCGCTTTATATCGGAAATACGGGAATGCATGGAAAATATGCAAGCAATAAAGCAGTCAGCGAGTGTGATGTTTTATTTTCCATCGGAACAAGATTTAACGACCGTATTACCGGAGATCTGAATGAATTTGCACCAAAAGCAAAAATTGTACATATTGACGTGGACACTGCTTCCATTTCCAGAAATGTTGTGGTAGACGTTCCAATCGTATCGGATGCAAAACTTGCCCTGGAAAAATTGCTGGAATGGGCAGAACCAAAGGATACGGCTGCATGGCAGGAGAGAATTAAGGCGTGGGATGAAAAGAATCCACTTGAGATGCGCAGAGACCGCGGCATGACACCACAGATGATCATGGAACACATCAACCATACGTTTGACGAGGCGGTTTTTGTCACGGATGTAGGACAGAACCAGATGTGGGCAACGCAGTATCTGGATATTGACGAAAAACGCCAGATGATCACTTCCGGCGGGCTTGGAACAATGGGATTCGGTTTTCCTGCGGCGATCGGTGCAAAGATTGGAAACAGGGATACGGAGGTAGTCTGTGTCACCGGTGATGGCGGTTTCCAGATGAACATTCAGGAGATGGCAACAGCGATCGTGCAGGGGACACCGGTTATCATCTGCCTGCTCAATAACCAGTATCTTGGCATGGTCCGCCAGATGCAGCAGCTTTTTTATGGCAAACGCTATTCCGCAGTATGCTTAAGAAAGAGAAGAAGCTGTCCGGCAAACTGCAAGGGACCAAATGAAGCATGCCCTCCATATACACCGGATTTTGTTGCACTTGCAGAAAGCTATGGTGCGCATGGCATCCGTGTAGAGCGGGAAGAAGACATTCAGGCAGCTTTGGATAAAGCGAGAACTTACAAAGATGCACCGACAGTCATTGAATTTCTGATCTCTTCGGATGAGATCGTGCTTCCGATGGTAAAGGGCGGAAATCCGATGAGCGAGATGATTTTGAAATAGGCGGATACAGATATGGTGAGAGAGGAAAATATCATGAAAGACAGATGGATTGCACTATATGTAGAAAATCAGGTTGGTGTTCTGGCAAAGGTTTCCGGTCTTTTTTCCGGGAAATCATACAATTTGCAGAGTCTGACAGTTGGCACGACAGAGGACGAGACGGTTTCCCGTATGACCATCTGCGTTACCAGTGATGACATAACATTTGAACAGATCAAAAAGCAGCTGAACCGTATGGTTGAAGTAATCAAAGTCATTGATCTGACAGATGTACCGATTCATATGAAAGAGATTCTGTTCGCAAAGGTTCTCCGTGTGAATGCTGCGGAAAAAGAAGAAGTATTCCAGATCGCACAGGTGTTTAATGTGCAGGTGGCAGATATCGGAAATGACAGTGTCCTGCTGGAATGCAAACTGACTGCCCATAGAAATAACGAGCTGATCGCACTGTTAAAATCGAAATTTAAGATGATTGAGGTAGTGCGCGGCGGAGCAGTAGCAATTGAATCCATCAGTACAAGCTGTAGATAATAAAATTTTTCGAAAATTATAGCAAAAGTAATGTACAACTTAAATACCCTGTGATATAATAAAAATGTTTTGAAATGTAGTATTAAAAACTACGTTGGAAAACGTATATTTAAGAATAAGAAGTCATAAAGCTATTTTGCAGATGACAGTAGTAAATAAACGAGGTATTTATGATGCAGAAAAAAGTACAGATCATCAGTGATGGTTCCTTGGATCTCTCACAGGAACTCACAAAGGAAAAAGATATTGAGGTTGTTCCATTTTACGTGTCCTTTGACAGTGAAACGTATCAGAAGGAAATGGTAGAAGTCGGTGTCAGGGAATTCTATCAGGAAATGGTGGATCACCCGACTGTTTTCCCAAAGACATCCATGCCATCCGTGCATGATTATTATGAGGTGTTTGAAAAACATGCGAAGGAGCAACTGCCGGTCATCTGTATCTGTATCACCAGAAAATTCAGTGGTTCCCTGCAGTCTGCGACAACAGCAAAAGATATGATATTAGAGGAATACCCGGATGCACAGATCACGGTCATTGATTCTACAGTCAATACTGTGCTGCAGGGATTATATGTATTAGAGGCATGCAGACTGCGCGATATGGGCTTAGAGTATCAGCAGATTGTAGATGCGTTACTGCCGATCCGTGAGACAGGAAGAATTTTTTTCACGATCGGAAGTATTGACTATTTAAAACATGGCGGAAGGATTGGCAGATTAGCCGGGATTGCAGCCAGCGCATTAAAAATCAAACCTCTGATCACGTTAAAAGAAGGTGAGATCTTTAATTCCGGCATTACAAGAAATCGTCTCAAATCCATGAAAAAAGTCGTGGATATGACAAGGGAATATTTAGACGAAGTCAATGCGAAACCGGGAGAGTACAGTTTCTGCATCGGTTATGGATATGATCATAATGAAGCTCTGGAATTTCGGGAGATGTTAAAGGACCTGATCAAAGAACGTCTTGGAATTGATGAGATCGGTATTTACCAGATCGGTGCAACCATTGGAGTGCACACAGGACCATATCCGATCGGGATCGGAATTATAAAGCATGCATTGACAGAGTAACTGATATGTACCCCTTTTACTGGACATCCAGTGAAAGGGGTACATATCATATCAGGGCGATTTTTAGTTCCTGTTTCCGGAACTAATGATAATATTTTAAGAATAATCCCGTAAGATCTCCTTTTAAGTTCACACCGAGGAAAATAAGCGTTTCGGAAAGAGCGTACATGGTTGCGGCCATATCTTCAAAGTTTGCGTTATTTCCCATGTGACCAATGCGGATCACTTTGCCGGAAAGATCATCAAAAGATCCGGCAAGCATGATATTGTGCTCTTTTTTCATGCGGGAAAGAATTGCATCGCAAGTGGTCTCTGCCGGAATGTCAAACACAGTGACGGTATCGGAGAAACCGCTTTCCAAGTGAAGCTTTAAACCGGCTTCTGTCAAAGCGCGTCTGGCTGCTTCGGCGATACGGTGTGTGCGTTCTTCTAACTCTGGATCGGAAGCGATATTGTCAAAAGCAGCACGTAAGCCGTAAATATCGCTGATCGGCATGGTATAAGGAAACCATTTTTTCTCATAATATCCCTCAAAAGCCAGAAGGCTTGCATAGAAGGAACGGATCGGCGTCTTACGTGCGTGCATGGCATTTTTTACAGCATCGCTTATTGTGACAAAAGTAAGTCCCGGAGGTGCGGAAACAGCTTTCTGGGAACCGCCGCACAGAAGATCAATCTGGAACTTGTCGACATCCATGTGATTTCCAAACATTCCGGAAACGGAATCTACAACGGTCAGAATGCCGTATTCTTTTAAAAGCGGACAGATTTTCTCTACCGGATTGAGCATGCCGCTTGGGGTGTCACAGTGAACAACGGTCGCATATTTATAATCATGATGCTCCTTTAAATAAGAAGAAAGAGCATCCGGGTCGATGGCATTCAGGCGGTCGGCATGATAAAATTCCGGCACACCGCCGTACATGGATACAAAGTCCGCAAAGCCTTCGCCGTACACGCCGTTCTCAATGATGAGCACCTTATCTCCCGGCTCAGTGAGGGAGGCGCAGGCAGCTTCCAGACCTAAAATTCCCTCTCCATCCAAAATGAGAGTTTCGTTTTTCGTGCCGAGCAGGGAGCTGATCAGTTCGCAGGTATCTTTATAAAATTCTACGAAATCTTCATCCAGATCAGGATTGGTACATACGAGGCTTCTTGCCATACGCACATTTTCTTTTACCTGGGTTGGCCCAGGAGTCATGACTTTATACATAATTACTTCCTTCTTTATCATAGATTGTTTTGTAAATGAGATTGGTGTTACACAGCTTATAACATTTTATTTACGATTTTCTGAAGCTGTCCGACGATCAAAAGAACGATGACAGCAGCAACACCGATCTGGACAAGGTTTCCAGGAATGGAAGTAACCGGTGCAATCCAGTTTCCGTAAATGATACCCTCTGCAATGTAGTAACCAGCGACTTTGATCACGCATGCAACTGCGATCGCAAGTGTGTTCCAGCCAAAGCCGTGATGTTTTTCTGTGATGGCACCTACGGCATATCCCATCAGACCGACAATGATCAGTGTGAATGGAGCCCATGCAGTCCAACCGGAGAGCAGATCGAAGAGTCCCATGCCGACTCCGCCGGCGATCGCACCACTTTTCTTACCAAAAATAATGGCGCAGATAAAAAGAGGTACGTTTCCGAGATGGATCAATCCGCCGTTTGCAGTGATTGGAAGTCTTATATTAATAAATGCAGTGAATACGTAGGTCAGGGCAATAAAAAGAGCCGTGATCGTGATAAAACGGATATTTGATAAAGATTTTGAATCAGCAGTCTGTGCTGTAGAGGTAGTTGATGTTTTCATAAATAAAATTCTCCTTTTTATGGTTTGTATTTGTGTCAATTCCCAGGATTGTTGTTGGGATTACTATATACAAAAACTGTCATGAATTAAAAATCCAGTTTAAAACAAATTGACCATGCCAGTTTTAAATATATAATAATATTGACAAAACAATACTATATGCTGTATAGTATTAAACAAGAAATAATATTACAAATAAAATAACAAGGAGTGAGTACATGGTATTTAATACAGGCGCAGCCCTTTTGGATGCGATTGTTCTTGCTGTCGTGTCAAAGGAGGAAGAAGGAACCTACGGATATAAGATCACGCAGGATGTGCGGAAAGCGATTGAGGTTTCAGAATCCACACTGTATCCGGTTTTGCGGAGACTGCAAAAGGATGGATACCTGATCGTGTATGACAGGGAGTGCGGAGGAAGAAACCGGAGATATTACCAGATTACGGAGACCGGCGAAGAAAAGCTGGCAGAATACCGCAGCGAGTGGGAATCGTATTCTTCGAAAATATCAGAACTATTTTCAGGAGAGGAGTCAGAAGAATGAATAAAGAAGAATTTTTAAAACGTCTGGAGCAGCTGCTTTCGGATATTTCAGAGGAAGAGAGAGCGGATGCACTTGCCTTTTACAGAAGTTATTTTGAGGATGCCGGAATTGGAAATGAGGCATCGATCTTAGAGGAACTGGAGTCGCCGGAGAAGGTGGCGGAAGTGATCAAGAAAGATCTTGGGGTGAGTGAAACGGCTGATGCGGAAACACCCGAGGAAGATGTGCGCAGCGAAAAAAATGAGACTCATACAGAAGGGACATCTGGGGATGGTCAAAATGCCAAAACACGAATGGATGATCCATATATGAACAGTTTATATGGAAGCAGTACTTACGGGTCAGGTAATTATGAGCAGAAGAATACTGCTTATACCGGCGGAACTTATGGCAGTCAGAATACGTCCGGCCAGATCGATATAGAGAATCTGAAAAAGGAAAATCAGAAGAATAAAACAGAAAAAACAGTTTTATGGGTGATCCTCGCAGTTTTGACAAGCCCGGTCTGGATCACGGTTGCAGCGGTTCTGGCGGCGATTCTTGTAGCAGTTTTAGCGTGTGTGTTTGCAGTGGCAGTCAGCATTGTTGCAGTGATGGCGGCGTTAGTGATCACCGGATTTGTATTGGCAGGCATTGGTGTCGGATATCTTTTCACAAAAGGCGTGGCAGTAGGTCTTGGACTGTTAGGCGGTGGACTTTTGGTTCTTGCGCTTGGAGTACTTGCAGTGTGGCTTGTGGTATGGTGCTTTGGCTGGTTTGTCCCATGGGCAGTGAAAGGCATTGCAGGGCTTTGCAAAAAGGCATTTGGCAAGACAAAGAGAGGAGTGTGAGATGAAATGAAAAAATTTACAAAGATTATATTGATCATTGCAGGAAGCTTAGCCGCACTCGGAATTGTTTTCAGCGGTATCGCCGCAGTGATGGGAGCCGGATGGTCAACCATCCACCGGAAAGCACTTGCCGGTGAACTTGATTTTGGCAACTGGCATATTGGCAATGGAGTTTATTATGCTTATGATCAGGGACATGGCATCTTGGATCATTTTTGGGATGATGATTATGATGATTGGGATGATGATTATGATGACGATGATGATTGGGACGACGACGACTGGGATGATGAGGATGACGAGCTCATGGATGATAATAGGGCGGTGGAGAGTTTTGGTTCCTGGATCCTGAATCTTACGGATTTGAAGAGTGAACCGGCAGGAACGGAAAGCTGCATTATACCTTATCCGGCATCAGAAGCTGCTTCCCTGAAACTGGAACTGGATGTGGTAAATGAACTTATTTTTGAAGTGTCGGATTCTGCGGATGAGATCAGTATTAAAATGGAAAATGGGTATCAGGATTATCTTTCTACAAAACAGAAGGATTCCGATCTGAAGGTATCCTATCACAGCGGACACCACCATTTTGAGAAAGGACCGACCTTTACGGTAGTTCTGCCAAGACAGTGCGAAAATCTGACACTGGACATTGTAGTGGGAGCCGGGGATATTTCCATGGAAAGCGAAGCGTTTACGGCAAGAAAAGTAAATGTGTCTGTTGGAGTGGGAGAACTCTCTGTGAATCAGATTTCAGCCAGCGAGAAAGCTGTGTTTGAAGTTGGAACAGGAGATGTGTCGATTCTGAATGGACAGTTCCCGAAAGTGTCTATCGAAGCAGGAGTTGGAGATGCCGTGTTCAGCGGAAGCGTTTCAAACAAACTGGAAGTGGAGGCAGGAACCGGCGATGTCAATGTCTCTCTTACCGGAACAGAGAAAAGCTATGCATTTGATCTGTCTGCCGGACTTGGAGAAATCAGGTTGAACGGGCAATCGAAAGGAGCTTTTGATGCGGAGTATGAGACCGGCAGCAACGGCGGAGCAGAAGTGGAACTGACTGCAGGAGTGGGAGATATTTCTGTTTTGACACAGCAGTAAAAGAGATAAAAAATAGATGGTTTACATTTTTTGTCTTTATGATATAATATAAACATAAAAAGGTGCTGCCGATAGACGGTTAGCCTAGATTATATGTGTTATGTAAAAATAACCGCAACCTTGGCCGGGGCGGTTATTTTTTTCTGCCGTGATTATCTTTCCCGATGAGGTAAAATAATCCGGCAACACTAATTAACAAACTCATTAACTGTAAAAGTTCACTTGTTGTTATCATTAGTATCCCCTCCATTTCAGGTAAAAAATTCCTAATCTTTGTCTTTTTAATCACAATATGATATGATGAACACGAAAGAAAAAACATACAAGAATTCGTATATTTTAATAAGAAGAACAGGAGCAGGGGAATGGGAAAAAGAACACGGATTGTTTTATATGCACTGTCACTTGTGACAATGCTTGCAATGGTGACACTGATTATTTTTTCACATGGAAGACAGAGCGGTGAGCCGGCGAAAGATGCACTGTCCGAGACGGATATCAGCAGCACGGAGGAACCGGTTCAGATACCGGAAGCGGAAGAATCAGAAGAGACGGAAGCAGCAGACGGGCAGAACAGGATCCAAAACGACACAGAACAGGAAGAAGTGGACATAGCAGATGACACAACACTGATTTTTGCAGGGGATGTACTGTTTGCAAACGCCTTTAAAAGCAACTATGATGCGGGCGGAATTGAAAAAGTGATCGAGCCGCAGCTGCTGCAGGAGCTGCAGGATGCAGATATTTTCATGGTGAATAATGAGTTCCCATTCAGTAACCGTGGAGAGCCGATGGAGGACAAACAGTTTACGTTTTGCTGTGATCCGAAATATGTGAAAGCTTTAAATGAGATGGGCGTGGATATTGTATCACTCGCCAACAATCACACCTTAGATTATGGAAGAGATGCGTTGTCTGATACGTTTACGACACTGGACGGAGCCGGTATTTTGTATGCAGGAGCCGGAGAGACTAAAGAACGCGCATATGAATTGCAGATTATCGAGAAAAATGGAAAAAAATTCGGATTTCTTGCGGCATCCCGCGTGGTGCCGGAATCAAACTGGAAAGTGGAAGAACGGACACCGGGAATGCTGACCGCTTATGATGATACAAAATTGGTACAGTTGATCAAAGAAGCCCGGAGCGGATGTGATTTTCTGTCGGTCTATATCCACTGGGGCGTGGAATACGATGCGTATCCGCAGGACTATCAGACAAAGATTGCCACAGATTGTTTTAATGCAGGGGCAGATCTGATCCTTGGAGCACATACACACTGTTTACAGGGAATTTCCTATATCAGTGGGAAACCGGTCTTTTACAGCCTTGGAAACTTTGTGTTTGGACAGAACATTGATAAGACGGCTGCAGTGAAAGTACAGGTTTCGTCCGATGGAACCGTATCTTATGGATTACTTCCGGTTTATGCGGCGGGGGGCACAACAAAACTGATGGATACAAACAGTGCATCTGCGCTGTATCAGTATATGACACAGATTTCAGATGGCGTTACGATCGGTGCGGATGGAAAAATCAATTAAAGGGGAGAAGAACATGAAAAAGAAACTTATGAGAATGCCGAAGGTGGTTACGATACTCGTTGCGGTACTGATCGTAGCTATTTTTCTGGGAAGTATGGATGTGGCAGCGTTTTTTCTTGCCGATACAGTTTCGCTTCCGGGTTATGGAAGCAGTATGATCGCAGAGTTTATGGCAGGAGTGGTTGCATTTCTGCTTTTATGCCTGTTTGGTTATCTTGGAGTTCTGGGAGAAAAAGGAAAGGGATTTATCCATGGTCTTTATATTGGCGGATTCCTGACAGGATACTGTTGTCTGGAACTGGCGGCACAACTTTATGTGCAGATGATGACACCGGATGCAAAAGTTGTATCTGCATTGGAAATCCTGTTTTTTGCTGCAACCATGTTTCTGATCGGATGGACGGAGGAACTTATTTTCCGCGGTGTGATCCTGAATCTGTTTCTGGAACGTTTTTCCAAAACGAAAAGAGGGATTCTCTGGGCGGTCATTCTCAGTGGTGTATTGTTCGGGGCGGTACATTTGACAAATATTTCACAGGGAGTGACGGTGACAAGTGCGATGATTCAGGCGATCAGCGCTGCCTTTCTGGGTGTGATCTTTGGCGCTGTTTATGCCCGGTCAGGAAATATCTGGCTTGTAATGACTTTTCATGCACTGGTCGATTTCGCAAGTCTGATGGGCAGCGGAATTTTTGGAACTGGAACAACTGTGGAACAGATCAACCAGATGTCTGCCGCTAATTTGATTGCCGTTCCTGTTTTGCTGATTCCGTGTATTGTGCTGCTTCGCCCGAAAAAACTTCTGGAGATGGAGCAGGAGGCAAATCATATCGTGGTGTTTGAAACATTCGAGGAGGCAGACCGGAATGCTGCTCTGTCGCTCGCACTTGGAATGATATCCATTCTGACAGGCTTTATGGGATATGGTCTTGGTATTGGGATCGCTGGGCTGATCGGTGGCAGACTTTCAAGAAAGGTGCAGCCGGAGAAAAACGGAATGGCACTGGCGGGTATGATTTTATCCGGAATCGGTATGGCGGTATCGATCATTGGAATGATCGTGCTGTGTTTTGTCTATTCAAATCTGAATGGTCTCTCTGCCGTTATGATGATGAATGGTGTGAAGTGATTTTAAGACAAATAAGCTAAAACAAGTTTACATTTACTAAAAATAAGGTTATTATTTCAATAACCTTTTGAGAGAATGGTAAAATCTTTCAAAAATAGCAGGAAGAAGATAGGAGAATTGCGATGAGTTACATGGAAACCTACAGAGAATGGTGTACAAACCCATATTTTTCAAAAGAAACAAGAGCAGAATTAGAAGCGATCAGGGATAATGAGGCAGAGATCGAGGACCGTTTCTACCGTCAGCTTGAGTTTGGAACCGGGGGACTCCGCGGAGTGATCGGGGCAGGAACGAACCGTATGAACATTTACACTGTAAGACAGGCGACTCAGGGGCTTGCAAATTATATCATTTCCCAGAACGGACAGGAAAAAGGAGTTGCCATCGCACACGATTCCAGAATCATGTCACCGGAATTTGCCGAGGAGGCAGCGCTCTGCCTGAATGCAAACGGAATCAGGGCTTATGTGTTTGACAGCCTTCGCCCGACACCGGAGCTTTCATTTGCAGTCCGTGAACTTGGCTGTGTTTCAGGAATTGTGATCACAGCAAGCCATAACCCAAGGGAATATAATGGATACAAAGTTTACTGGGAGGATGGTGCGCAGATCACACCGCCTCATGATAAAAATATCCTTGCAGAAGTTGCAAAAGTAACTTCTTTTACACAGGTTAAGACCATGACAAAAGAGGATGCCGTGAAAGCCGGACTTTTTGTGACAATCGGAAAAGAAATCGATGACCGTTATATGGAAGAACTGAAAAAACAGTCCATCCATCCGGAGATCATCAAAGAGATGGCAAAGGACATCAAGATTGTATACACACCGTTACATGGAACCGGAAATCTCCCGGTGCGCCGTGTGTTAAAAGAACTTGGATTTGAAAATGTCTATGTTGTAAAAGAGCAGGAACTTCCGGACGGAAATTTCCCGACCGTAGCATATCCAAACCCGGAATCTCCAAAGGCATTTGAACTTGCCTTAAAACTTGCAAAAGAAGTGGATGCAGACATCGTGCTTGCGACAGATCCGGACGCAGACCGTCTTGGCGTATACTGCAAAGACACAAAGACCGGAGAGTATGTGACTTTCACCGGAAATATGTCCGGAATGCTCATAGCAGAATATATTTTAAGAGAGAAAACGGCAACCGGAACGATGCCGGAGAATCCTGCACTTGTAGAGACTATCGTTACAACGGACATGGCAAAAGCGATGGCAGCTTCCTATGGCGTGGCACTGATCGAGGTACTGACCGGATTTAAGTATATCGGAGAGCAGATCAAATGGTTTGAACAGAACCACTCCCACAACTATGTATTCGGTCTGGAGGAGAGTTATGGATGCTTAGCCGGAACATATGCAAGAGATAAAGATGCCTGCGTAGCAGTCATGATGTTGTGCGAGGTGGCTTCCTGGTGCAAAAAACATGGAAAAACATTGTGGGATGCCATGATCGACCTGTATGAGAAATACGGTTACTACAGAGAGGGACTTTCCACGATGACCTTAAAAGGAATAGACGGAGCCGCCCAGATCCAGCAGATGATGAGTGATATGCGGAACAATCCAAAGAAAACACTCGGTGGATTTGAAGTGCTTGCAGTCCGCGATTATAAAGAGGATACAAGAAAAGATTTAAAGACCGGGGAAGTGACAAAAACAGGACTTCCGGCTTCCAATGTTTTATATTATGAACTTTCTGACAATGCATGGTGCTGTGTGCGCCCGTCCGGAACAGAGCCTAAGATCAAATTCTACTATGGAGTCAAAGGCACCTCTTTGCAGGATGCAGAGGAAAAACTGGAAGCATTAAAAAAGGATCTTGTGGAAGAATAGATAAATGAATATTTGCAGAAGTTGTGATTGCCTCTGAGAAGAAGTAAATATATAATTTAGATTTAATATTTATACCAAAATAAAAAACAAGAATCAGAGACAGAGAAGGAGAATCACATGTTTGATGACAAATTTGTCTGGGGCGTGGCAAGCAGCGCATATCAGGTAGAGGGAACTGACCCGGATGACGGAAGAGGAAAGACGGTCTGGGACACTTTTACGGAGCAGGGACGCATTTTTCAAAATCAGAATGCGTACACAAGCTGTGATCACATGCACCATTATAAAGATGACTATGCATTAATGAAAAATCTCGGAATCAAAGCATATCGTTTTTCCTTAAACTGGGCGCGGATTCTGCCGGAGGGCACCGGGCGTGTCAATGAAAAAGCGATTGCGATGTACCGCGACATGATTCTTACAATGAAGGAAAATGGCATTACACCATATATTACCCTGTTTCACTGGGAGTTTCCACAGGCGTTGCAGGAAAAGGGCGGCTGGCTGAATGAGGAAGTGGTAGACTGGTTCGGGGAATATGCAAAAGTGGTGGCAGAGAATTTTTCGGATCTCTGCGAGTATTTTATCACGATCAATGAGCCACAGTGTGTGGTAGGACTTGGGCATTTAAGCGGTGTCCATGCACCGGGATTGAAATTGTCGATTCCGGAGACTTTTCAGATCGCGCATAATCTGTTGAAAGCGCACGGACAGGCAGTGATCAATTTAAGAAAATACGCAAAACAAAAAATCCGGATCGGCTTTGCACCGACCGGGGGAGTGGCTTATCCATACACGGACAGTGCTGAAGATATCGAAGCTGCCAGAAAAGTTTATTTTGGTTTTTACAATCCGATGGATAACTGGACCTGGAATATCTCATGGTTTTCAGACCCGGTCTTTTTAGGTCATTATCCGAAAGAGGGACTGGAAAAATTCAAAGAGTATCTGCCGGAGATCACAGAGACAGATATGCAGCTGATCCATCAGCCACTGGATTTTATGGGACAGAACATATATAATGGCTATTACGTGCGTCAGGGCGCAGACGGCGAACCGGAGTTTGTGGATCGGGAACCGGGATTTCCGAAGACGGCGTGCAACTGGCCGGTGACACCAAAAGCATTTTATTATGGAATCAAATTTTTGACAGAGCGGTATCAGCTTCCATTATATATTACAGAAAATGGTATGTCCTGCCATGACAATGTAAGCTTTGACGGCAGAGTACATGACAATGACCGCATCACATTTCTGGATTCCTACATCGGAGCCATGCAGAGGGCATATGATGAGGGAGCCGATATCCGGGGGTATTTCCTGTGGACATTTCTGGATAATTTTGAATGGTCAGAGGGATACAAGGAACGTTTTGGCATGATTTATGTGGATTTTATGACACAGCGGAGAATTGTAAAAGATTCTGCATTTTGGTATCAGGATGTGATTAAGACAAATGGAGGCAATTTATCAATGAATCAGACCACGAAAGAAATTTTATTTTTAGATCCGGTATGTACACACAACATCTGGGGCGGTACGAGATTGAGAGAGGATTTTCATTATCCGGTCGAGGGTGATGATTTAGGGGAGTGCTGGGGAATTTCTGCACATCCAAATGGAGACGGAACTTTAAGAGACTGTGGATTCAGTGGAATGAAGCTGTCCGAATTGTGGAAAAAACATCCGGAAGTTTTCGGAAATGTGGACAGTGACCGTTTCCCACTCCTGATCAAAATTATCGATGCGAAAGATGACCTGAGCATTCAGGTACATCCAGACGATGATTATGCAAAAGTCCATGAAAATGGTTCACTTGGAAAAACAGAGTGCTGGTACATTCTCGACTGCAAGGAAAATGCAACGATCGTTATCGGACACAATGCAGGGACAAAAGAGGAATTAAGCCGGATGATCCATGAGGGAAAGTGGAGTGAATTTATCCGTGAAATCCCGATCAAAAAAGGCGATTTTCTTCAGATCGATCCGGGAACAGTTCATGCGATCAAAGGCGGAACACTAATTCTGGAAACACAGCAGAACAGTGATATTACCTACCGCGTTTATGATTATGACCGTCTCTCCAATGGAAAGCCGAGAGAGTTACATATCGACAAGAGTATTGACGTGATCACTGTGCCTGCAAAATCGGTTGCAGACAGTGTGAAATCGGTGGCAGATCTTCCGGTCAATACGTTAAATGAACTGTATGTCTGCAAATACTTTCATATCTATAAAATAGAAGTTTCAGGTAAAATGACTTTTGAGCAGAATGCGCCTTTTATGAATATGACAGTTACGGAAGGCAATGGAATCGTCAACGGTCAGCCGGTGAAAAAAGGAGATCATTTCATACTTCCAAATGGCTTCGGAAACGTGGAATTGCAGGGCAGAATGCAGATCATTGCCTCCACGATATAAACCAAAAACCGTTGATTATTACGGCGTGCACTGCGGGGTAGAAGCATGTAGATCAAAATTCTCCAGAGAGGAAATACACAGATGAATCAGGAAGAAAGACGAGAGAAACGAAAAAAAGATACACAGAGTGCGGTCATAGTTGTGGCAGTATTTTTTATAGTACTTGCAGTTTTGATCGGAGGAATTGTGTTTGCAGTCCATAAATTTGTAAAACCGGGAGCAGATAAACCGGAAAAGAATACCGAGAGCGTGACAACAGAGGCGACAGAAGAACCGGAAACAACTCCGGTAACCGAAGTCAGCGATCCGTTGATGGATCAGGCAATGCAGATTGCTGCCGGCATGACCTTAGAGCAGAAAGTAGCGCAGATGTTCATGATCACACCGGACGCACTGACCGGAGTGGACGGAGCAACGATGGCAGGAGATTCCACAAAGACAGCCTACACGCAGTATCCGGTCGGTGGTCTGATTTATATGGCAAAGAACCTGACCGGAACCGATCAGACGACACAGATGCTTACCAATATGAAGAGCTACAGTCAGGAAATAGTAGGAATTCCAGTGTTCCTCGGTGTGGATGAGGAAGGTGGAACAGTAGCAAGGATTGCATCCAACAGTGCTTTTGGAGTGACAGATGTTGGAAATATGAGTGATGTAGGAGCGACCGGGGATTCCCAGAATGCATACAATGCAGGAAGTACGATCGGAACGTATCTGAACACACTTGGTTTTAATATGGATTTTGCTCCGGTTGCGGATGTGTTGACGAATCCGGATAACACCGTGATCAAAGACCGGTCATTTGGTTCAGACAGCCAGCTTGTGGCGGATATGGTCTGTGCTGAGATGCAGGGACTGAACGAACACCAGATATTAAGCGTGGTAAAACATTTTCCGGGACAGGGAGCTACAGCAGGGGATTCCCATGACGGGGCAGTTTCTACAGATAAATCTTTGGATGACCTGCTGGCAAATGAGCTTGTTCCATTCCAGCAGGCAGTGAATAACGGAGCATCTTTTGTGATGGTAGGACATATTTCAGCACCAGCTGTTACAGGGGATGATACGCCGGCTTCGCTTTCCTCTGTCATGGTGACAGATGTGCTTCGCAACCAGCTTGGCTTCCATGGTGTAGTGATCACAGACGCAATGAATATGGGGGCGGTCACCGGAACATACAGTTCTGCTGATGCGGCAGTGACGGCAATTCAGGCAGGTGTGGATATGATCTTAATGCCGGAGGATTTCCAGAGTGCATATCAGGGTGTGATGGATGCAGTGACTGGTGGAACGATCACAGAGGATCGTATCAATGAATCTGTTGCAAGGATCATCAAGGTAAAGCTCACAATGTAGTATAATAACACTTTACTTTTTGAAATTGTTATGTTATTCTGTGACTATGGTGCGGTAAGTGTACCATAGAAATATTTTTTGGAGGTACTTTTCAATGAACAAAGGTACAGTAAAGTGGTTTAACAACCAAAAAGGATACGGATTCATCTCCGACGAACAGGGAAATGATGTATTCGTTCACTACTCAGGTCTTAATATGGAAGGTTTCAAATCCTTAGAAGAAGGCGCTGCAGTAGAATTTGAAGTTGTTGAAGGTGCAAAAGGACCACAGGCAACAAACGTAACAGTAGTAAGATAATTTTATTATCGCTTGTTACTACAGTCTAAATCAGTAGTTTCATGTACCTTTTTCTTTATTAAATAGAACTTGTTTTATTTTTCTAGATTAAGATATTGCAAACAATGGATTTGAAAAAGAGTGTCGGTTTTCCGGCACTCTTTTTTGTATACATAACTAAAAAATCCATGCAAACAGTCTTGAAGAATCTGGAGGGGTTCTATATAATAAAAAGGAGATAGATAATGCCAAATTTCCGAAATTAACCAACCGTGTGCACTATCTGAAACATGAAGAGGGAGGCGTAAACGCAGTGTGTGAAATAATGAGAAAATATTCAGAAGAAGTCGCAGAAAAAGCATATCTGCAGGGCGAGGAAGCCGGCAAAGAAATCGGTCAACGCCACACCGCCATCGCCGAACTCCAGTCCGAATCCAGATAACAGAAAAACATAATGAAACATGACAAAGAAACCATTTTTTAAAGGATGGTTTCTTTTTTTAAGTTCATTTAAGGTTCGCCTGATAAGATATGCGCAAAGGAAAGGAGACACTTATGGCAGATCAGATGATATTTAAAAGGTGTGAGATCAAATATATGTTGGATATCACGCAGGCGGAACTGTTAAAAAATCAAATGAAACAGTACATGACCGCAGACGAGCATGGAGTGAGTACAATATGCAGTCTCTACTTTGATACACCGGACTATCTGCTGATCCAAAGATCAATGGAACACCCGGTTTATAAAGAAAAACTGAGATTGAGAAGTTACGGCACGGCAGACAAGGACACGACCGTTTTTGTGGAACTGAAAAAGAAGTATGAGTCTGTTGTATACAAAAGAAGAATTGCAATGACGGAGGACGAGGCAGAACGTTACCTGCTTTTTCATGAAAAAGTAAAAGACACACAGATCACCAGAGAAATCGATTACTGTCTGAAAAATTATAAAAAGCTGGCTCCGGCAGTGATGCTTTCCTATGAGAGAGAAGCTTTTTATGCGAAGGACGATCACGAGTTCCGGATCACGTTTGATCAGAACATTCTCTGGAGAAATTACGACCTTTCTCTTTGTAAAGGAATTTACGGAGAAGCAATTTTAGATAAAAATAAAGTGCTTATGGAAGTGAAAACGGCGGGCGCAATACCGCTCTGGATGGTTCATTTTCTGACAGAAAATCAGATTTACAAAACGTCATTTTCCAAATATGCGACCGCCTACCGCACGATTTATGCGAGAGAGCAGAGAAGAAGCTGTCCACCGGAAAATTTCTTTGTGTTTACCGGAGATGAGGTTGTGCAGCAGGCAATAAAATGTTAAAAAAGAAATGGAGAAATTAATATGTTAAACAATTTATTTACAGGAATTTTTGATACAGCAGGTGCGGCGGTGATTTCCGTGCCGGATTTTTTGCTCTGTATTGTGGTGTCACTGCTGATCGGGGCATTCATCACATGGGTTTACACTTATAAAAACCGCTATACGACAAGCTTTGCAGTGACACTCGCAATGCTTCCGGCAATCGTTTGCATTGTTATCATGATGGTAAACGGAAATGTAGGTGCCGGAGTGGCTGTGGCAGGAGCATTTTCGCTTGTACGTTTCCGTTCTGTGCCGGGAACTGCAAAAGAGATCGGAACCATTTTTCTTGCAATGGCGGCAGGACTGATCGCAGGGATGGGGTATCTTGGATTTGCAGTATTGTTTTCACTCATTATGGGAGCCGTGATGTTTGTGTTAAATGTGACCGGATTCGGTGTAAAAAAAGCAGAAGTAAGAGAGAAAACACTTCGTATCACAATCCCGGAGGATTTAAATTACGGAGCAGCATTTGATGATCTTTTTGAAAAATATTTATCATCCTGTGAAGTAGTCGCTGTGAAAACCTCCAATATGGGAAGTCTTTACAAACTTACCTATCATGTGACGTTAAAAGACAATGCGGAAGAGAAAACATTTCTCGATGAATTGAGATGCAGAAACGGAAATCTGGAAATCAGTATGATGAGACAGGAGGCAAATGTCAATGAGTTATAGAAGAAAAAAACTGCTGGCGTTGTTTTTTGCCATGGCATTATCCATGACGGCAGTGGCAGGCTGTACAGGGACAAAGAGCAGTACTGGCAATGTTGTTTCCTCGGAAACAGAAACAAATGCAGAAGAAACATCAGCACAGAGTGAAGCAGGAACTTTTTCAAGTGCAGATATGTTTACTGAGCGGGATCTGGCAGGAACCTATGAGGAGAGTGGGGCAGTTTATGTCACACTTTCCGATGATGGTATCACAGGGGAAACGGATGGCGTTGTAATCAAAGGACAGATGGTGACGATCACGGCAGAAGGGACATATATTTTTTCCGGAACACTGTCGGAAGGACAGATTGTGGTGGATGCAGATAATGCGAAAGTGCAGATCGTATTTGATAATGTGGACATTACCTGTGCTTCAAGTGCAGCAGTGTATGTAAAAAGCGCAGAGAAAGTATTTGTAACGCTTGCAGAAGGATCGCAGAATACGCTTCGCAATACGGATGAGTATGTTGCGATTGACGACAACAACATTGATGCCGTGATTTTTTCAAAATCAGACCTTACGTTAAACGGTACTGGAAGTCTGACGATCGTATCAGCAGAAGGACATGGAATTGTATCCAAAGATGATCTGAAGATCACAGGCGGTACATACGATATCACAGCAGCAGGGCACGCATTATCGGGAAAAGACAGTGTGCGTATCGCAGATGGAACCTTTATTTTAACCGCAGAAAAAGATGGCATTCATGCGGAAAATGCAGATGATGAAGAAAAGGGCTATATTTATATTGCAGACGGTGATTTTACGATCACAAGTGACGGCGATGGCATGGACGCTTCCAATATCGTGCAGATCGAGGATGGAACACTTGACATCACAGCCGGGGGCGGCGCTGCAAACAGTCTGAAAACGCATGAGTCAGATATGCCGGGTGGACCGGGTGGCGGAATGCCACAAAACGGCGAGAGACCGGACGGAGAAAGCATGCCACAGATGGGCGAAAAGCCGGACGGAGAAAATATGCCACAGGATACCACAACCGACGAGAGCGGCACCAGCACAAAAGGAATCAAGGCAGGTGGCGGCATGTACTTAAATGGAGGCACTTACCAGATTGATTCCGCAGATGATTCCATCCACAGCAACGCAAATATTACGATCGCAGATGGAACATACACGCTTGCGACAGGCGATGATGGTGTGCATGCAGATGATGCACTGATAGTAAATGGTGGTACGATCACCGTGACAGAGAGTTATGAAGGTCTGGAAGGCCTGACGGTGACGATCAACGATGGAACGATTGATATCACTGCAAGTGATGACGGTATCAATACAGCAGGCGAGAAAATGGAATTAAACGGTGGATATATCCACATTCTGGCAGGTGGCGACGGCGTGGATTCCAACGGCGATCTGACGATCAACGGCGGTGAGATCTACATTGACGGTCCGTCTGATAACGGAAACAGTGCGATCGATTACGGCGACCGGTCGTCTGCGTATGTGAACGGCGGAACGCTTGTGGCAATCGGCAGCAGCGGCATGGCAGAGGGGATGAGTGATTCTTCCAAACAGAAGGTTCTTATGGTAAAATTAGGAGAACAAATGGAAGCCGGCAACGTTGTGCTGACAGACAGTGAGGGAAATGTGATCGTAAGTTACACGGCATTAAAAACCTATGACTGTGTGATCATCAGCACCGCAGAGGTGGAGAGCGGAGCAACGTACACGCTCACAACATCGGGAACGACGACAGAAGTGACCGCAGAATAAAAACAGCTGAGGGCAGGAATCGGTATCACTGTGAAATAAACGAAAGGCATGGGATTTTGTATGAGGTTATTGCTTGCAGAAGATGAAGAGGATTTGAGCCGTGCGCTTGTCACGGTGTTAAAACATAACAATTACTCGGTAGACGCTGTGTACGATGGTGCAGAAGCCTTGGACTATCTGGAAAACGGTGACAATTATGACGGCGTGATCTTAGATATCATGATGCCCAAAATGGATGGTATCACCGTATTAAAAACAATCCGCAGACATGGAAATTCCGTTCCGGTCCTGCTGCTCACAGCAAAGGCAGAGATTGATGACCGTGTGGAGGGTTTAGACAGTGGCGCAGACGATTATCTGCCGAAACCATTTTCCATGAAAGAGCTTTTGGCGAGGATCCGGGCAATGACAAGGAGACAGACGGACACGACCGATAATGTGCTGACATTTGGCGATGTTGCACTGAACCGTTCTACCTATCAGCTCACAGGACCGGAGAATCCAGAAGGTATCCGTCTTGCTGGCAAGGAATACCAGATGCTTGAAATGCTCATGTCTAATCCAGGACAGGTCATTTCCCCGGATCTTTTTATGGATAAAATCTGGGGCTACGATTCAGAAGCGGAACAAAATGTCGTATGGGTATATATTTCCTATTTGAGAAAAAAATTAACCTCCATTGGAAGTCAGGTGAAGATCAAGGCGGCCAGAGGACTTGGATATTCATTGGAGAAAGACAATGCTTAAAAAATTAAGAAGAAAATTTATTGCAATTGCAATGCTGTCTGTTTCTATCGTGCTGATCGCAATTGTCGGTACGATCAATATTGCAAACTACATCAGTACCAATCAGGCGCTGGATGCAAGACTCTCCCTGATCGCTGACAACGGAGGTACTTTCCCGGATATGACACCCGGAGATTTTGGGAAAAAATTGGAACCTAAGTCAGATCAGCCACCGGCAATGAATGACCTGCAAAAGCATGGAATTTCGCAGGAAAGTCCGTTTGACACCCGGTATTTTACAGTGACGATCGCACCGGACGGTACGGTGGAATCTGTGGATACCGGAAAAATTGCTTCCATCTCAGCCGGAACAGCGGAGGAATACGCAGCGGAGCTGTGGAAAAAAGGAAAGAAAAAAGGCTTTTTCGCTGATTATAAATACCTTGCAACGGACAGTGACGGCTCGACGATGTATGTATTTTTAAACTGTCAGCGGGAAATCTCTACAATAAGAACATATGTTCTTGCCAGCGTGGGAACAGGAGCACTCGGACTTGTCATTGTGTTTGTCATGATCTACTTTTTCTCCGGAAAAGTGTTAAAACCGGTGTCAGAAAGCTATGAGAAACAGAAACGCTTTATCACGGACGCAAGCCATGAGATCAAAACGCCGCTCACGATCATCGATGCCAACACCGAAGTCATAGAGATGATGGAGGGGGAAAACGAGTGGACGCAGAGTACGAGAAAACAGATCGCAAGACTGACTTCCCTCACGGAAAAACTGGTGTTTCTCTCCCGCATGGACGAGGAAGGGACAAAGCTGGAAAAAGTGTCATTTTCACTTTCGGATGCAGTGCTTGATACCGCAGAGGGATTTCGCTCTGTCGCAAAAACAAAAGGAAAACAATTTGAGATCAATGTGGCAGAGCATGTGGAATATGTCGGCGATGAAAAAAATATCCGGCAGATGATCTCCCTGCTTTTGGACAATGCAATGAAATATTCCTCAGAGCAGGGCATCATCCGCATCGCACTAAAAACTTCCGGAAAAAACAAAATCATCACCGTGTGGAATACCACAGACCAGATCGAAAAAGGAAAGCTGGATATGCTTTTCGAGCGTTTTTACCGTATGGACGCTTCCCACAATTCCAAGACCGGGGGCTTTGGAATCGGACTTTCCGTCGTGTATGCGATCGTGAAAGCACACAAGGGCAAAATCTCAGCCAAAAGCGAGGACGGAAAATCAATCTTATTTACCGTGGCATTGTAGCGTCTGGCTTCCCCCTCTCTCCCGGCTTTTGCTTGGTTTTCATTATGGAATAGATAAAAGGGTTTCTTATAAAACTTGCTCGAATTGCGGCTTTATCAGTGTTCACATTTTGACTTTTTTGATTGTTTATATTCATTCAGAAATGGACAGTCCGCACAATGTGTTCGTCTGCGGCCACACTTCCTTCTTATCTGTATCGTGCGCAAGTTACATGCCGGAAAATCAGCAGATGAGCAGGTCAAAAATCACTCAGGCTTTCTTTGATTTTTGACCTGCAATAAAGGATGCTGATTCCGGCATTTACTTGCGCTAGATACAGATAAAGGAAGTGTGTCCCAGACGGACACATTGCGTGGACTGTCCATTGATGAATGTACATAAACTTAAAGTCAAAATGTGAACACTGATAAAGCACTCAATTCTCACAAAAGTTTTATAAGGAACCCTTTTATCCATTCCATAGCTTTACACTTTGGCAAAAGCCGGGAGAGAGGGGGAAGCCAGACGCTACAATTCGTCAAATGAAATCTGATTTTTCGTCAGAAAGCGTTTGAGGAGGGTGTCCCACTCGTGCTCAAGAGTTTTGTCGGTCGAGAAGATCCGGTAGGAGATACCCGTGGTCACGGTCAGTTCTCCATTCTGGAAGCGGATATTTAAGAACACGGCGGAAATATCATTTTCCGTGAAAGAACTTCCGGTCTGGGAGAGGGTGCGTTTGAGATTTTCCGGCGATAACAGGAGGGAAAACTTGAAATAAGAAGGAGTTTTCTTTCCTTTGATCAGGTTGAAACAGGAACTGCGCAAAAGACCATACGGAACAAAGGAAAGCCCGGTGAGATTCTGTTCTTCGAGTTCTTCTAAGGTGTAGAAGTCTTTTTGCAGCGTGCCGTCGATATGGCAGGATACATTCGTTGTGATGACAGCCTCCTGAATGAGAAAGTGGTCAAACACATCCTGGCACAGTAATTTATTCATAAAGTCTTTGACTTCGGCAATTTTTAAAGCGATCATAAAATCCTCCCAAAAGAAAATGGTATCAACATAAATTTATCATTGGTTTGTTTTCTTGTAAATAACTGAAATGACAAATTAGAGAAAATATGCTAGAATACAGAGGATTTGCGAATGCAAAATACAGAATGATTATACAGATTTGCAGCCGCAGATAAAAAGTCTGAGGTTTGATGGAAAGGTTGGTAACAGATATGACAGAAACAGAAATTTTATTTGATTTACTGGAAAAAGGAATCTCACCGGCGCACGCAGTGAGCGCATGCGAAAAAAGACTGACAGATGCCGGTTTTGAAGTGGTTGATTACGGTATGGCATGGAATCTAAAAGCGGGCGGAAAATATGTGATAAATCATCATGAAACGACATTGTTTGCATTCACATTACCGCAGAATTGGAGTGACAGAGAGCCTGCAATCCGCATTGCAGCAGCACATACAGATTTCCCATGCTTAAGGATCAAACCGTCCTGCGATATTCAGACAAACGGATACGCACAGGTGAATGTGGAAGTTTACGGCGGCGCAATCTTAAATACATGGCTCGACCGTCCACTCGGTGTAGCCGGAAGAGTTGCAGTGCGCAGTGGGGATGTGTTTACACCGAAAGTGGTCACGTTCCAGTCTGAAAAAAATCTTATGACCATCCCGAATCTTGCGATCCACATGAACCGTGAGGTGAACAAGGGCGTGGAATTAAATAAGCAGACGGAACTGCTCCCAATCTGCGGACTTTCCGATGATGCAGACTATTTTCTTGATTTTCTTGCAAAAGAGCTTGCTGTGAAAAAAGAGGATATTCTTGATTTTGAGCTGACTATTTACAATAAAGAAAAGCCGGAGTTTGTGGGATTAAACGATGAGTTTATCTCTGCATCCAGACTCGATAACTTAAATTCCTGTTCTGCACTGGTGTCTGCGATCATCGACAGCGACAGGGCGGACGGCATGAATCTCATTGCACTGTTCGATCACGAGGAGATCGGAAGCCGTTCCAAACAGGGTGCCGGTTCCATTCTGCTCCATGATATGCTGGTGCGCATTCTGACCGAGTGCGGACTGGAAAAAGAAGTGTGGAACAGACTGTACAACAGCATGATTTTATCCGTGGATGTGGCACATGGACTTCATCCAAACTATGCCGGAAAGATGGATCTGACCAACAAGCCGGTGCTTGGAAAAGGATTCTGTATCAAGGAAGCATGCTCCCAGTCCTATGCCACAGACTGTGGTGCGGTCGCAGTGATCCAGCAGATCTGTGAGAAGGATCAGATCCCATATCAGAAATTTGTGAACCGTTCGGATCTTGCAGGAGGCGGCACATTAGGCTCGATCGCATCAGCATTACTTCCGGTAAAAACAGTGGATATCGGAATCCCATTGCTTGCAATGCATTCTGCAAGAGAACTGATGGCAGCAGCAGACCAGCAGGCATTGAAGGATCTGGTGAGCGCTTATTTTGGCTGAACTGAAAAAAAAGATACATACAGCATGAAGTATGCATTTGACAGGAGAATCAGGTGAGAAAAAAATTTTTTTCCTATGTGGCAGGGAGTGCGGCGTGTGCAGCACTCATTCTGCTTTCGGGGTGTCAGCAGACAACGAATCAATTATCCGATATTACCCGCTATGTGGAGGAGAAAATTGCGGAAGGAAAAGGCACGGAAGTAAAAAGTAAAGAACAGGAAACGGACACTGAGCAGGCAGCAGTTTCCGGGGAAACAGAGAAGCAGGAAGAGCCATCCGTTGAAAAGCAGTCTGTGGACTGTTATGCATATCAGACGCTTCCGGAGGAAGTACGCACTGTGTACGATGAGGTTTATGATGCGATTCTCTATGAAAAAGAAGATGTGGCGCTGAGCACGTTAGACAACGAAGTCCTGCATCAGGCGTATGTTTCGGTGATGGCGGACCACGGCGGACTGTTCTGGGTATCGGGCTACACTTACACGCAGTATACCAGAGGGGAAAAGCTGGTGGATCTCCATTTTACACCAAAGTTTACCATGACGGATGCCGAGCGGATGGACATGCAGGCACAGATCGACGAGACAGTCAGTCAGATTTTGGCAGGGATCGATGCGGAAGCGCCGGATTATGACAAAGCAAAATATGTGTTTGATTATCTGGCTTCGAATGTTGCGTACAGCACAGGTGCGCCGGACAATCAGAACATTATCAGTGTGTTTGTCAATGGGGAAACGGTTTGTCAGGGATACGCTGCAGCAACGCAGTATCTTCTGGAAAAACTGGACATTCCCTGTGCAGTGGTGGCCGGAACGGCAGACGGACAGTCTCATGCATGGAATCTGGCAAAGCTGGATGGAGAGTATTACTATATTGATACGACCTGGGGAAATGCCACCTACAGCGGCGATGGAATGGGGCTGGATTCTTTTATCAATTATAATTATTTTGCAGTTACGACCGGGGAATTACAGAAAACGCATCAGCCGAATGACGATATTATCGTTCCGGTGTGTCAGGCGGTAAAAGACAATTATTATGTCCATGAAAATCTTTATTTTGACACATGGGATGCAGACAGCATCGGAAATGTATATCGGGCTGCCTATGAGCGGGGAGATGGTTTCTGCTCTGTCAGGTTTGCAGACAGGGAGCTGTATGAACAGGCATTCACCTACTTTATCATGGATCAGAAGATTGTGCATTACTGCAAAGGACTGACATCTTTATATTATCTGGAAGATTCCGACCAGAACGTGCTGACTATAAAATTTTAATAAAAATCATAATATCCTCTATACAAAGTAAAGTTTTTATGTTAATGTTACGTAGTAATCAATACTACATGTAATAGAAAAAAGAAACTTTTGATATAATAATGAATAACATTTAGAAAACAAGGAGGCTAAATCCTCTGCTCCTGTAAGGACAGTCGCATTTTGCTTCGCAAAACAAGGAGGATACTATGTATAAGATTGTAATCGACAGTTGTGGGGAATTACCGGAAGAATTAAAACAGGATGGACATTATGAGACCGTTTCATTAGAGTTGGAAGTGGACGGATGCCGTATCAAAGATGACAGCACTTTTAATCAGTTAGACTTTTTGAGAAGAGTGAAAGAGAGTCTGAAAGGACCAAAGTCCTCCTGCCCGTCACCGGAGCAGTATATGGATGCATATGAGGGTGAGGCAGACCATGTTTATGTTGTGACATTGTCCGGCGGCTTAAGCGGCTCTTACAACAGTGCAGTGCTCGGAAAGAATCTCTATGAGGAAGAGCACACAGACGCAAAGAAAATTTATGTGTTCAATTCAAAATCAGCGTCCATCGGTGAGACGATCATCGGCATGAAGATTCAGGAATTTGAGGAAGCCGGATGCAGTTTCGACGAGGTTGTGGAGAAGGTGGAAGAGTACATCCAGTCCATGAACACCTATTTTGTATTGGAGACGTTAGAGACATTGAGAAAGAATGGCAGACTTTCCAATCTGAAAGCATTTATTGCCAATTCATTAAATATCAAGCCTGTTATGGGCTCAACAAAGGAGGGCTTAATCTGCCAGTTAGATCAGGCGCGCGGTATGAACAAAGCACTTGAGCGTATGGTGAAGGATATGATCTCAAAGACAAAAGACTGTGAGAACCGTGTTCTCGCAATCGCACACTGCAACTGCCCGGAGCGTGCAAAAGCAGTGAAAGAAAAAATCGAGAAGATTGCGAAGTTCAAAAAGATCATCATCATCAACACCGCAGGTGTCAGCAGCATGTATGCCAACGACGGCGGTGTGATCATGGCAGTATAGTCAGATGCAGACATTAACTTACGAAGAAACAGTAACAGCGATTGAAAATAAAAGAAGATTTGGAAACTTAAAGGGTGTCGAGATCTCAAAGATAATGTTAGAGAAGTTAGGACACCCGGAGAAAGATTTACGCATCATACACATAGCAGGGACGAACGGCAAAGGCTCCGTCTCTGCTTTTTTGCGCTCTGTTTTTGAATGTGCAGGATTGAAAACCGGGATGTTTACTTCTCCACATCTGGTGGATTTCAGGGAGCGCATCCAGGTGCAGGGAGATATGATCTCAAAAGCGGATACCACGCGCCTTGGAAACAGGCTTCTCTCTATGGATTTTGGCGTTTATCCGACGATGTTTGATTACTGTCTTGCAATGGCATTGCTTTATTTTAAGGAACAAAAGTGTGATGTTGTGATTTTGGAGACAGGACTTGGCGGAACGTATGATTCCACGAATGCCTGCGGAGTGCCGGATGTGACCGTCATTGCAAAAATCGGTTTTGACCATATGGCGATCCTCGGGGACACACTTGCCAAAATTGCGGCAGAGAAAGCAGGAATTATCAAGCACGGCACAGCGCTTGTGCTAGAGAGCCAGGAAAAAGAAGCGATGGACGTGTTAAATAAGGCCGCAGAGTGTGCAGATATCAAAACTACAAAAGTCGTAAACTTAGATGAGATCAGGATCCTGCCACAAAAGGACGGAAAACAGTGTTTTTCATACGCTGGATATGATGCAGTCACAATGAAAATGCTCGGTGTGCACCAGTATGAAAATGCCGTGGCGGCAATGCTTGCAGCAGAATTATTTTTTGAAAAATATTTTGCAGGAAAAAAGAATGTGCCGGAACGGAAAGCTTTGCAGCATGCGATCCGGGAAGGAATCGACCGGACGCAGTGGATGGGACGCATGGAACTTGTGAGCAATGATCCGTTTTTCCTGATGGACGGTGCGCATAACAGTAACGGTGTGGAGGCGCTGAAAAAAAGTCTGGAGACAATGTATCCGGATGAAAAATTCCATTTTATCATGGGTGTCATGGCGGATAAAGATTATGGGGAGATGATCCGGGAACTTCTTCCGCTGGCACTGGATTTTAAGACAGTGACTGTGGAGAGTGAGAGGGCATTGCAGGGAGAGGCGCTCGCAGACTGCATCCGGGCAAAAGGGATCCCGGCGGAGGCGTATCAGAAACTTGCGGATGTGCTGCCGGATTTCTCAAAATCATCCGCAGAAAAGACAGTGGCATTCGGCTCACTGTATTTTATCGGGGAGATCAAAGCATTTCTGCAGGGAAAACAGTAACATGGTTTCCGGAAAATCTGGGAAAAGCAGCGTCCGTGCCTAATCATTACAGAAAAGTTACAAAATAGCATGGATTTAATATATTTTTAAAATTAATCATATGGTAATATTTATTTTTTTCATCTATAATAACAACAGTCTGTGCATATAATAAAAAAAGAAAACAGACAGTTATTTTTTGTGAAAAACAGGTAGAGTTTTTGCAGAAAAGCACGTTGATCGTGCAGCACAAGCAGGAGAATGAGAGAAAGAATTACGTATGGTATTTAGCAGTTTTGAATTTTTGTTCCGGTTTCTGCCGGCTTTTTTAATCATATATTTTATCACACCGAAGAAGTTCCGCAATGCAGTACTCTTTTTGGGGAGCATTGCCTTCTACACCTATGGAGAGGCGCAGTATGTCCTGTTGCTGTTAGCGTCAGTCACGGTGAACTATGTGATCGCACGCAGCATGTATAAGACACCGGAGGACGGAAGAGGCAGAAGACAGGCAGTACTGCTTGTTCTGGCACTTTGCTACGATTTCGGAATGCTCTTTTTCTTTAAATACAGCGGTCTGACCACAAAGCTGCCGCTTGGGATCAGTTTTTACACTTTCCAGATCGCAGCGTATGTGATCGATGTGTACCGTGGCATTGTTCCGGCAGAAAAATCTTATGTTAACCTTGGAACCTATCTGACGATGTTTCCACAGCTGATCGCCGGACCGATCGTAAACTATACCGAGGTGAGCAGCTGCCTGAAAAGAAGGACGGTGACAGCACGGGATTTTGAGAGTGGCATCCGTATCCTTGTGATCGGACTCGGATCCAAAGTCATTATCGCTGACCGGGTGGGAATGTTGTGGAACAACGTGCAGACGATCGGGTTTAACAGTATCTCAACGCCGTTGGCGTGGCTGGGTGCGGTCGCATATTCCATGGAGCTGTATTTTGATTTCGCAGGATATTCACTGATGGCGGTTGGGAGTTCGTATGTGCTTGGAATTGAGACACCGGACAACTTCAATATGCCGTTTATCAGCCGCGATATCCGGGAGTTCTGGGATCGCTGGCATATTACACTGTCACACTGGTTCCGCGATTTTATTTTTACAAGATTCGTTATGTACAGTTCAAAGAAGAAATGGTTTTCAAGCCGTCTTCAGAGAGCCTGTGTGGGATTTTTTGTTGACATGGGAATCATGGGACTGTGGCACGGAATCACGCCGTCGTACATTCTGTACGGTCTGTACCATGGAGCATTACTCGCGGCAACGGAGACGTATCAGAAAAAATCATCTTTTTACAAGAAGAATAGAAATAAAACGTGGTATCAGATTCTCTCCTGGGCGATTACGATGCAGCTTGTAATGTTTGGATTTTTCCTGTTTTCAGGAAAACTGATGGCAGTGCTTGGATGGTAGTGTGAGTCCGGCAGAAAAATAAGTACGAAGAAAAAACTGCTCTAAATGACAGATGACCGCTTTGGCATGTATACGGGAAAATGAAAGATGGAGAGAACCGAGAAGCACTGATTAAAGATTGAAAGTAAGTGAAAAAAGATCGAAAAATAGCGATCAAAAATAAGGAAAGGAATAGAAAGCTATGGAAAATGAAGTACTGGATTTACTGGCAGAGATTTGTGAGGATGACGTTGTGAAGGAGGATCTCCAGACGGAACTGTTTGAGTCTGGTCTGATGGATTCTCTTGGATTTGCAGAGTTTCTGGTGGAACTGGAAGATCAGTGCGGAGTTGTGATTTCTCCGTCTGAAGTGGAAAGAGCGGACATCGATACACCGGAAAAAATCCTGGCGCTCGTAGAAGCAAGGAGATAACAGCGTGAAACGAATGAAAGCTTTTTTTCTGGCGCTGATGCTGTTCGTGGTAACGGTTGTGGGATGTCATTTCTATATCACACGGGAAGCCACAATGGACAGTGCTGCGCTTGGAAC
>ERZ857745.1098-NODE-1098-length-35341-cov-20.717282_pt1 | contig 35341 bp, 34 predicted proteins | sample MGYA00519699_ERZ857745 | MGnify/ENA primary metagenome ERZ857745 (study PRJEB31778, sample SAMEA3449357) | human gut metagenome | biome: human gut; feature: human-associated habitat; material: faeces | place: United Kingdom | collected 2010/2012 ...
GAACATCATCTCCGTTCTTGAAGGTTACAGTGTAGGACTTGATTGACCACTGAGCGGTGAATTTAACCGTCTTTGTGTAATCCCAATTGAACTGAGCATCTGTGTTATATGTAGCACCGTCGGCATCACATACCCAGCCCGTGAAGGTGTATCCCTCTCTTGTCGGCTCTGCAATTGTTGTTCCGTCAACCGAACCGACGGAATACTTCGACTGATAATATGCCGAAGTGTTTGTAACTGTCGAAGAACCGTTAAAGCTGCCGCCGTTCGGGTCATAGCTTGCTGTATATGAATTCGGCATATAAACGAATTTCCATTGAAGATTACCGCCGCCGGCACACTTTACAAAATAGTTTTTATCGGCTTTCACGGTTCCTGTTGAAATTACTCCTGTTTCATCGGAAACAGTATAGCCGCTCAGGGTATAGCCCGTAATATCATTATACGGAACAGAAACATCTTCGCCGCCTGTGAAGCTCTTAACGTTCGAACTTGTGCCGATGATCGGAGATTCGGAATTTCCGTTATAGTCCGCTCCGCCTGCCGCATCACGAATATACGAGGTTGTAACCGTGCCGGACACTCTTTCAAGTTTACTTCTGTCGGTGTTTCCTGTTGTAACAGAGCTTGCCGGATTTTCAAGATGAATTGCCATTGCAAGAATTGAGTTCTGATATACGTCATATCCCGCAGCAAACCAATTCTCCTGCAAGGCATTGGAAACAGCAACATTAACCTTTGCTCTCAAAAGAGCCTTGTTGACAACCGTTACTTCAAGAGGAACGATTCCGGCGCAGTTTACGTTACCGTTATAATCTGTAGGAAGAACTCTTTTTGTACCGAAACGGGATGCTCCCTTGATACGTACAGTCTGTGACGAAGTCACTTCCTTATCCCAGACACCGTTATAGACGAGTCTCGGTTTACAGTATTCTCTGCCAACCTTTTCGGAAGTATTTTCATAATCCGTATCGCTTACAATATACGTTCCTCTGTTTTCTGTGTATACATTTAGATCGCTTCCCGTTGTTTCGGACGAAGCAGTATATGAAATATCCGAAACATCAGAGAAGTAATAGCCGAAACGTCTTTCCTTACAAGAGTTGCTTCCCTCCCAAACATCCGCAATCATGAATCCGATTTTAAGATTCGGAACGTATTTCAGATTGGTGAACCTTGCAGAATCAAGAATAATTTTTCCCGTAGGAGCGACAGACTGAGTCTGTGCATTAACATCTCCGTTACTGTAATTTGCAAAGTATGAGGCTCCTGACGTTCCGTTAAGGAAAACATCTCCCGAAACATCAAGTCCGCCGTCATTTGAAGCGTTTGTCGGAGTAGAAATTTTACTCTTCAACGGATCAAAGTTGGTTGTATTATTTGTTCTGTTGCCGTTATTTTCACTTCCTATAACACCTGAAATCCAAGCAAGCTGCTGAATTCGGTGATTGATGCCTCTGCTTGTGTATGCCCTTGATCCTGCCGCTGCAGGCTTATCGTACGGAGCATAGCACAATGAATATGCGTAAGCTTCAAGAGTAAAACCGTCAACGACATAATGAGCTGTCCATTTTAGGAATCTGTATCCGCCGGCGGGAACAGCCGAATTCATCTTACCGCCCGTACACTGAATGTTAACGGGAAAAGTCGAATACGTATTGCCTGTTGTCGAAGCGGCCGCACCCGAATTGGTCGTTCCACCGTATGTAACCGAGCTGAGGTTGCCGCTCGCCGTTGATTTCCAATCGGTCGCGTTATTTGACGAGGCTTCAACGGTAATCTTTACGCTTGTAGGCGTACAGTTTGTTACGTCAAAATAAACCATTGCACCTTTTGCGGCATCTGCTGTTGATATATTTTTTACCGGTTTTCCGTTTGTATCAACGCCGTAGAAATACCGGAATGACTGATTGTCGTTAGGATCTAGATAAACTGTTTCCGGAACATAGAAGGTAACCTTCGGGGTACCGGAATCATCAATATTTTCCGCCAGCTCATCCATAGCCTCTTTTATGGCTTTTTCGGCAGCGTCGATTTTCGTCTGATCGTAAACAGAGCTGTAAGCGTCGGTGCCGGCTCTGAAATTATCATAGGCATTTGTGATTTGCTCAGCTGCGGCAAGAGCTGTTTTCAGCGAAGCCTTTGATTCTTCTATTAAAGAGGTGTTTGCAATCGCAGTCGCAGCCGTTTCCATAGCAGAACGAAGCTTTGTTGTATCAACCTGCGGAAGGCGCTTAAGATGCGTGTAGATATAGTCTCCGCCGGCATCCTTATTGGCATCGGCTATCACATTAAAGTTAGCACTTTCAAGATATTTTACAGTTTCATATCCGGAGATATATGTGTTTGTATCTATTTTAATTTCAACGATGGGATCTCCTGCCAAAACATTTTTCGTTGCAAAATAATAAAGATAAGCTCCGCCGGCTTTCAAATTAAGGTCAACAACGCCGTCACCGAGCTTACCTGCCTCCGAAATCGGAGTTTTTCCGACAGCCGTATATGTAGCTTTGTTTTCGGGAGCGGTATAATTATCTTGATTGTTACTGTTTCTGATTCTGAGATCTTTAATTGAATTTGTCGGATCGGTATCTGCAAGGTATCCGAGGAAAATATAGCGTCCTCCCGCGTTGTCGTTAAGATCCTTGTCTATAGCTGTGTATTTTGAACCTAAACGGGTAATAACAGCTTTGGCTTTAGCGGCATTATCTTTGCTGTAGCCAAGAACCAAATATGTGATGAACTTCGTACCCGGAGCATAGTAATACTCCTTCTCATGCTTCTTTGTATACGAAGCGGCAGAAGCCTGTGTACTGAACAAATTCAAATTAAATACCGGTGCACAAGACAGAAGAATAGCAGCGCATAAAATCGCGCTGATAATACTTTTTGCCTTTTTCATCCAAATCAACTCCTATAGTAATCCATTAAAATACATTATACTACTTTTAAATATTATTTCAATAGACATTATGTTGAAATATAGCGAATAAAATTTTATAAATTGTTCAAAAGGACTTGATTTTCTTGCAACATTACTGTATAATAAACAGCGTTATGTGCCGGTGTGATGGAATTGGCAGACGTGCCGGACTCAAAATCCGGTGGTAGCGATACCGTACCGGTTCGACCCCGGTCACCGGCACCATACATAATAATGTAACAATAAAAAAAAGCCACACTTTTGTGTGGTTTTTTTCTATTTAGATTATAGAATTTTGTGTTAGAAGCTCAATGATAATTATTTTCAGATATAAACAGTGTAGCTAAAAAGAGGGCCTGTGCGATTGAACACAGACCCATATTTTTTTACTTTAAGTCGGCACCTGTACTGCCCGTTGCAATCAAAAGGACGATGCGTGCATCGTTTGCATTTACAATGCCGCTTCTGTCAAGGTCGCCGGCTTTGAACTGGTTGGCATTGAAATTAACGATGCCTACAGAATAGCGGAGGATTTCAAGTGCATCCGAGGAATTTACTTTTCCGTCGGAATTAACATCTCCGAGCTTATATGAAGGAGCCGGAGTCGGTTTTACTTCATTAGGCATTTTATAATTCTTGAATTCAGGCCAGTAGGTATTCTGCGCCTTATATCCCCTGCTCTCCGACTTTGCAGCCTTGTTAGCCGGTCTCTCGAAATAGTAACACCAGTCATAGCCTGCAGTATATGCACCGCTTGCGGTGTTTGAAACATTCTTGAGTTTATCAAGAATATAGCCTGTGTCGCTCTTATTGTAGGTAAGCTCATATTTAAGGAAATAAAGCTGACCGTTAAGAGTTTTCCAGTTGTATCCGTTCTTGTTGCAGAAGCTTATAAGATTATCAAATCTTGAAAGGTTCCACTGACATATGCCGTAGCTGTCACCGCCGTCACCGTAAAGGTTCGGGTTAAAGTTTGACTCTGCCTCGATATTTGCAAGAACGCCGCATGCGCCTGCGTTATTGAGCTTAAGCTCCTTTATGCAAAATTCATAAATGGTTTTTGCGTTTGCCGAAGCTGCCGAAGCAGAAAACGGGATACAGCATACAACCATAACAACGCTGAGAAAAACAAGTGTAATCCTCTTTATCAAAGTGGTTTTTTTCATAAAATACCTTCCTTACAGAAATTTTCAACACTTATTCTTATACCACGAAAATGTTGTGCAAATATGTCTTTTTTGTTAATGTTGTAACTTTTTGTAACTAATTGAGATAATTATTTACCTGTATGTTCTTATTAAGAATTTTTCTATGCTTAAATGATTTAATCTTAGCTCTTTCCGAGGAGGGTTTATGCTCAATGCTTTTCTTTCCGCACATCTTTTGAATATCACTTTTTCAGCCAAAAGCCCGGTGCGATGCAAACCGACACCGTAAAAGCCCGATTTTCGATAAAAAATCATGCCTCCCCTGCAGCAAACAAGAAGAGACATGAAGCTTTTTAAATTTTCATATTACTTTATAATCACGTTTAAAGATGCGATTTATCTTTTTATAATAAGCGGTGTCAACAGCGTCAACGGTTTCGGCTGTCGTTCTGAAGCGCCAGTTCTTATCCGCAACACCCGGAATATTCATTCTTGCGTCGCTTCCGAAGCCGCAAAGATCCTGGAAAGAAATAATTGCTGTATTTGAAACGGATTTCCACACCGTTTCGATTATTGCACGGCAGCTTTCCGATTTGTAACCGCCTTCGCCCCAATTTTCACCCTTGAAGCCGCAATAGTCAAGCGCAAAACGGCGCGAGCTTTCGTTTGCCTCCCAGAGCCAGCCCAAAAGAGTATTATTATCATGTGTACCGACGTAGTTGACCGAATTTCTGACGGCATTGTGCGGAAGATGTGAGGAATCCGAGCTTTCGTCAAAACCGAACTGAATGACCTTCATTCCCGGAAAACCGGTATCCTCAAGAAGCTTCACAACATCATCACCGAAAACTCCGAGATCCTCGGCAATAATCGGCGTGTCGGGATATTTCTCAAAAACCTTGTCGAAAAGCTTCATTCCCGGTCCTTTTGCCCATTCGCCTATTCTTGCCGTCTCACTCTCGGCAGGAACCTGCCAAAAGCTCGCAAACGCTCTGAAATGGTCAATGCGAACAACATCATAGGTGCTTATCGCCGATCCTATCCGATCGAGCCACCACGAGTAGCCGTCTTTCTCCATCGCTTTCCAATCATAAAGAGGATTGCCCCAAAGCTGACCGTCCTTCGAAAAATAATCGGGCGGAACTCCGGCTATTTTCTGCGGTTTGAGCGTTTTATCGTCAATAAGGAACATTCCGCGGTTTGCCCACACGTCGGCGCTGTCCAATGAAACATAAATAGGCATATCTCCGATTACGGCAATTCCTTTTGAATTGATATATTTCTTCACGTCATACCACTGTGAATAGAAAATATACTGAACGAAGCGCCAGAATGCCGAACGCTCCTCAAAATCGTACCTGTGCTTCTGCATAAAAATCTCATACCTCGCCTGCTCAGGCTCCCATTGCCACCACGGTCTCATACCGTTTGCTTCTTTGAGCGCCATATAAAGTGAAAAATCCGTAAGCCACTGATTTTCCTTTTCGAAAGACTTGATATTCTGCGCCGTCTCGGGAGTGATACGCAGAAAAGCCTCTTTTAAAAGGGCGAGTCTTTTCTCTGCGGCAAATTCATAGTCCGCCGTATACGGACTTCCGCCGTAAATATTACTTTCAAACTCCTCTTTTGTACAAAGTCCGTCGGAATAAAGCTTTTCAGGGTCAATAAACATAAAATTTCCTGCGAAAGCGGATGAGGAACAATACGGCGAATTCGACCCGTCAACCGGATTGAACGGCAACACCTGCCAATAGCCGAAATTCATCTGACTGAGCCTGTCGGCAAAATGCCTGCAATTATCATCAAAAACGCCTATTCCGTACCGTGACGGAAGAGAAGAAATATGCATCAAAACTCCCGATGCTCTTTCCTTTAACATTTACTCACCTTCTTACAAATTACCGCTCGATTATATCATAAATACATATTTATATCAAGACGCACTGAATCAAAATCGACATTTTTTGATACTGTATATAGACAAAAAATTTTTTTATGTTATAATAAAATCAATTACAGACGGTCAAGGCTTATTTGCCGTCAAAAAAATAAAGGAGAATCAGTATGAAAACAACAAAAAAGATTTTGGCAATTCTCATTGCCGTCATAACCGTTTTCGGTATAATGAGCGTTGCCGTATCGGCTGACGACAAACCCGTTTACGTTATCGCAGGCAATATTGACATCATAATCAACACTCCGATTGCCGGTCAGAAGCCGAGCATAGACTACGTTGCAAGCAGCGAAAACGTCACCGTAACGGCTTTCACATGGTATGATACCAAGACAAACGGAATTGTTTCGGCCGCGGATTCGGACTATGTCTACGAGGACGGCAGAGAATACACGGCAAAAATCTCAATAGCACCTAAGGACGGTTACAAGCTTGACGATTCTCTCACGGTAACGGTCAACGGTCAAAATCCGTCAAGCGTTCGTATTCAGGACGGTACATTAACGGTTGAAATGACATTCAGCTGTGACAAGGGATCAAGCAGTAATTCCTTCTTTGCGGGATTCAAGACCGTTCTTCTCAACCTGCTTAAAATTATTCGCGACATTATAAGCCACATTTTCGGCTTCTGAGTTTCACAATAAATAATAACGACGGTATCTTAACTGATGAGTTTTGATACCGTCCTTTTTTATATATTTCGATTCATCTTTATGATTCTTGCCGGAACTCCGACAGCCGTACAATCCTGCGGAATATTCTTTATAACGACCGCACCTGCACCGATGATGGAGTTCATTCCTATCGAAAGACCTTGAATAACTTTTGACCCTGTTCCTATTTCACACCCGGAACCGAGATACGTGCTTCCGGAAACATTTGCTCCGGGATAGACTGTAACAAAATCGTCAATTCTCGAATCATGGCCTACCGTTGAATTTGCGCCGATATAAACATGACTGCCGATTTTGATATCAAGCGTAATATAAGTATTGGCGCAAATAATACAGCCCTCGCCTATCTGCACTCTGTCCTTGCCGAACACGGCGGCAGGGTCAATAAGCGTTGCAAACTTCACATCGGCAATGCTCTTTATTTTTTTTATGATTCTGTTTCTTATCTTAGCACTTCCGACAGCGCAAACATAGTACGCATCCGGATATTTAACCGCCGCGGCAGTCGTTCCGATGACCCTGTATCCGTCGATAAGCTTACCCTGTACCTGAATATTATCGTCAATAAATCCGAGAATATTCCATTCGGGATTGACGGCGTTAATTCTCTCAGCCGTCCATACGCTCTCTCGTCCGAGACCGCCCGAGCCGATAATTATAAGGTCTTTCATAAAGAACATTCCTTTCGTGATGAAATAATAATTCGCCGCAAAATTTACTTTAACGGTGTAACGGTTTTTATATCCTTGTCACCCAAAGTAACCTGAACAGTACAATCGTTTATATATATTTTATATGTATTGTCAACACTGTTCACATAGGAATAAAACATCGCAGTCGAAAGCGGAGAACTGTTTTCTTCACGCAAAAATACCGAGCCTCTATTGTCCGAAACAGTTATTTCCCTGCTTGAATAAAAGCATAAGATTTCCACATAATAGTCATCCGTTCCCTTTGCATGAAAAATCATTATATTGCAAGGCTGATCTTCATAAGAAAAATATTTGTTGTAAACTTCTTTGTAATAGAATAAAGAGTCAAGCTTCCACCTGCTTCCATCTTTCGGGAGAATACAGGTTCCGTTAGCATCCTTGGTCTTATAAGTCACCATTCCCGACTCCGAGCCCTCTATCACATGCTTGATTTCCCCGTTCTTTGAATATGAAAAAGCTTGCTCGGCTGTTTTAAAGCCATAGAAAAAATTTTCGGCAGGATAATTGAGGTCAAAAACAAGCAGTCCGGCAAACACAGCGATACAGCATATAATTGAAAGTGTTCTTTTCTTGCTGTGATCTGCAATTGCAATGGTTGCGACAACAAAAGCAGTAAAAAATATGCTTCTGATAATGCTGAATGAGTTCATTTATATCTCCCTTTTTATCTATTTAATACTTTTCGACGCAAAGTCTTCGCTTCATTTCACTCTTCACTTTTATCTTTTCACTTGAATTAAACCCCTCCGTCGGCTACGCTGACACTCTCCTACAAGGGCGCAATTATGGTTTCTTCTCACCTTGGGTCGATGTGGGCATCGACCCCTACAAAAAGTGCTGTTTTAAATCCTATCAGCCGTTCTTCTTTAGCCTCTCCCTTATCATCGGAGCAAGCTCGTTGAAAAGCGTTGCGGCAAGGATAAGGACCGTGCCGACTATCTGAACGGCATCCAGTCTTTCTCCGAGGAAGGCGGCAGAAATGATAATCGCCGTTACGGGGTCTATGTAGCTGAAAACAGCGGTAGTCTGTGCAGGGATTTTCTGCACGGAAGAAAAATAAATCACATAAGCAAATCCGGTGTGAAACAAGCCGATAATCAAGGTAAGTATAACCGACTTCGTATCAAAGCTGAAGCCTGTCACATCCTCGGTCAGCAGGACGTACGGAATCATCGTGACTGCGGCGACCGAAAGCTGAACGAAAGTCGTTTCAACGGGCGAAAGCTCTCGAACGAACTTGTTTATAACAATAACCGTGCTGTATAAAGCAGCGGCGGCAAGCCCGAAAAGAATTCCCTTGAAGCTTTTTGTTGCGCCCGTAACAATTCCCGATATGAGCACCGCTCCGATAACCGCAACAGCGACACTTAAGCCCTTTACGGCTGTCAGACGTTCCTTGAGAATAAAAGGCGATACCGCAACAACAATTACAGGCGCCATATAATAGCACAGCGTTGCGACCGTTACGCCCGTGAATCTATAGGCTTCAAAAAGGCAAATCCAGTTAAAAGCCATAGCTATTCCCGACGGAATCAACAGCTTCAAATTTTTCACTATCGCCTTTCCGTCAAAACCGTGACCGCTGACAGCCATAAAAATTCCGATGAAAAGACTTCCTATAATCGCCCTCGCAAAGGAAATAAAAGACGAAGGAAAACTTATATTGTTTATGAATGGTCCTAAGGTGCCGAAAACAAGCATTGTGAACGCCATGAATAATTTATCTCTGCTATTTGAGTGTGACAATGCTTACTCCGTCCTCTCCTTCTCCGAACGTGCCGAGACGTGAAGTTTTAACATACTTTGATTTTTTCAGATAATCCCTGACAGCCGAGCGCAGAACACCTGTGCCCTTGCCGTGAATTACCGTGAATTCATTTATTCCCATTCTCAACGCATGGTCAATGTAGCGGTCAAGCTCCAATATGCCCTCCTCGACCGTCATTCCCCGAAGGTCAACGCTGGTCTGAGCCTTCATATTCATGCGGCTTTCCATTCTGCCCGTGGCAACGGTACGTTTCTTTTCAGCGCTCTTTTTCTTCTCGATAAGCCGCAGATTTTCTTCCTTGACTCTTGTTTTCATCGTTCCCATCTGAACGGTGACAAGTCCTTTTTTATCCTTGAGAGTAACAACGGTCGCTTCATTTCCGATATCTGCAATTATTACCGTATCGCCGATTTTCAGCGGTCTGGGCAAAACATAGTCCTCGTCATTGCCGAGAGAAACTATCGGATCGGAAGCCGTGTCTATCGCATTGAGATCCTTTTTGATAACTGCCCTTGCACGGCGAGCCATCTCGGCGGCGTTTTTCTCCTTTGCCTGCTGTTTTTTTAGCATCTCAAGATCGTTAAGCAGTTGATAAGCTTCACGCTTAGCCTGTTCTGTTATTCTTACCGCCCGACTCTTTGCGTCATCAAGCTCCTTTTGCCTGAGCGTTTCGATGTCCGCCTTCAGCTTCTGAGCCTTTTCCAGCTCACGGTTGGCTTCTTCGCGGATTTTTTCGGCTTCCTCACGCTCTTTTTCCATCTTTGCACGGCTCTGTTCAAGCCTGTCCACAACGTCCTCAAAGCGAACATTTTCATTTGAAACAAGCTCTTGGGCGTGCTCGATTATTTCGTCACTTATCCCGAGCCTTTTTGAAATTGCAAAAGCATTTGAACGTCCGGGAATACCGATAAGAAGCCTATATGTCGGCTTGAGTGACTGAACGTCAAATTCACAGCTGCCGTTAATAACGCCCGGGGTCTGCAAGGCGTATGACTTAAGCTCGGCGTAGTGAGTTGTCGCCGCAATCTTTGCACCTTGCTTACGAAGCTGTTCAAGAATCGAAACAGCAAGCGCCGCACCCTCAATCGGATCCGTACCCGCTCCAAGTTCGTCGATAAGCACAAGGCTCTTATCATCGGCAAGCTCAAGAATTTTAACTATCTTAGTCATGTGCGACGAGAACGTTGAAAGCGACTGCTCAATGCTCTGCTCGTCGCCGATATCGGCAAGCACATGGTCAAAGACCGATATTCTGCTTCTGTCGTCAACAGGGAGCATGAGTCCGCACATCGCCATCAGCGACATAAGACCGATCGTCTTTATCGAAACGGTTTTACCGCCCGTGTTCGGACCTGTGATTACTATCGTATCAAAGTCCGTGCCGAGACTGATATCAACCGGCACAACTTTATTTTTGTCAATCAGCGGATGTCTTGCACGTCTTAATTCGATTATGCCCTCGTTATTGAGCTGAGGAACGCTTGCTCTCATGGCATATGCAAGCTGAGCCTTTGCAAAAATAAGGTTCAGCTCGACAGCACATTCGTAGCTATTCTTAATCGAATCCGCGAAGCTGCCGACGTTGGCCGAAAGCTCGGCAAGAATACGGTCGATCTCGTCCTCCTCCTTATTTTTAAGGAGCTTAATCTGGTTATTCGCCTCAACAATCGGCATCGGCTCAATGAAAACCGTTGCACCGCTCGACGAGGTGTCATGCACAAGACCGGGCACCTCTCCCCTGTACTCGTTCCTGACGGGTATAACGTAGCGGCCGTTTCTCATTGTTATGATATTATCCTGAAGATACTTCGAGAAATTTGAATTGTGCGTATATTTACCGAGCTGATCTCTGACCTTGGATTCCTGCACACGAATCTTTCTTCTGATATCGGCAAGTGTCGGCGAAGCGTTGTCGGCAATCTCCTCCTCGGAGATGATCGTCGTCGTAATTGAATCCTCAAGGAATCTGTTCGGCATGAGTGCATTAAAATACACGTCAAGCACTGTTGCAACGCCTTCGTTGGTGCTTCTCCACTGCGAAATCGTTCTTATTACATGAAGCACGGACGCAACATTGAGAAGCTCCTTGAGACTGAGCGTGCTTCCCGCATCGGCACGGTAAAGTGCGTTATTAACATTTATAAGACCGCCGAATGCAGGGCCGCCGAAGCGTGCAAGGAGCATGTGTGCGTCCCTCGTCTGATTCATAAGTGCCTGCGCCGACGCAAGGTCGGTCTGCGGTTCAAGGTTCAGAGCAGCAAGCCGAGCATCCTCGCATGAGGTATGCTGAGCCAGTAGCTCAAGCACCTTATCCAGCTCAAGTGCCGGATACTGTCGGTTCATTTTGCTCATCCTTTCTTAAAGCAACACCTTAATTTTGCGATATTGCCATTGCTTTATAAAAATCAAGTGTTTTAAACTTTTTCGATGTCTGCGTCAGCAGAAATCTTTCCGTCACCTCGCCGAGCATCTTCATGCTATCCTCGCCGAGGGTGAAAGAAAACAGCTTTTCGTCCTCGCTGTAGCAAATGTGTCTCATAGCACGGAGCACTCCCGGCGTAAGCATTACACCCGAGTGCTTGTGTCTGCATTTTTCGCAGAAGATAAGACCTTCAACGGGACTGAAAAGAAAATTGCCGTCGTATTCCTCGCCGCAGTCGCCGCAAACAACGAGGTCGGGCATGTAACCCGAAAGGCAGAGAAGCCTCAGTTCAACAACGGCTTTGAGCTGAGCCTGCGGTCTTTTTTTGTTCATCAGCATATGTAGAGCGTTGAGGATGAGCCGCAAAAATTCGTCGGCGTCGTCCTCAACCGGAGCAAGCTCCCCCGCCAGCTCGCAGAAATACTGCGCCAGTGCGAGAGCTTCAATGTCGTTTCTTAAATCAAAAAAAATCTCCTTCGGCTGAGCCTCATCGACCGAATAGGCGTCCCTGCCCCTGTAAATAGAATAGCTTCCGTAGGCAAAAAGCCCGGTTGCGCTCTGCGACCTGCTTTTTATCCTCTTGGCTCCTCTTACAAAGGCTCTGATAACGCCGTGGTCACGGGTAAGCAGAGTCACCAGACGGTCATCTTCTCCCGTCTGCTGCTCCCTGATTATCAGTCCTTCCGTCCGAAACTTCATTCTTGTTCTCCTGTGTTGAAATATGCTTGTATTGAAGATAGTCGCAAATCTTTCCGCTCGATGCGAATTTATCCCATGCGGCAAGATCCTTAAAGCTGTTATTCATATAAAATCCCTCCAAATAAAATTATTTGCAGGGATCAGATGTTTATTTATTTTTCACGGCGGTAAAAAAATCCACCGTCATTTTGATGCCCGTTTTTTATCAGTCAAGTCCGAAATTATGAATAAGCCCCTCTCTGTTGCGCCAGCCTTCCTTGACCTTGACCCAACATCTAAGGTTGATGTGACACTGGAAAAACTTTTCCATGTCCTCTCTCGCTCTTGTGGAAATGCGCTTGAGCATTGCTCCGTTCTTGCCGATTATTATTCCCTTATGGCTGTCCTTTTCGCAATAAATAACCGCCTCGATATCCATGATATCGGAGTCCTCACGTTCACGCATTTTTTCAATGCTGACCGCAACGCCGTGCGGAATCTCTCTGTCAAGATTTCTCAAAAGCTTTTCACGGATGATCTCCGCCGCAATAACACGCTCGGGCTGATCCGTCAAAGTGTCCTCCGGGAAGAAGAACACGCTTTCCTCGGCAAGCTTTTTCATTTCCGAAAGAAGCTCGTCCATGTTTATTCCCCTGAGAGCGGAAACGGGAACGACCGCTTCAAAATCGTAGGTTTTGGAAATTTCAAGAATTCTCGCCATCAAAACTTCCTTGTCGGGAAGCGTATCGACCTTGTTTATCGCAAGGATAACAGGCATTTTCAGCTTCTTGAATTTTTCAATAAGCTCAAGCTCGGCAGGTCTCAGCTCACCCTCCGGTTCAACGACAAAAAGGCAGGCGTCAACGCCCGAAACGCTGTCCGAAACGGCCTGAACCATTTTTTCGCCGAGCTTCGTCCTCGGTCTGTGGAAGCCGGGAGTATCGGTGAAAACAAGCTGAGTGTCGCCCTCGGTCAGAACACCCATAATTTTGGTTCTCGTCGTCTGCGGCTTGTCCGAAACAATGGCAATTTTCTGACCGAGCAGACGGTTAAGAATCGACGATTTTCCGACATTCGGGCAGCCGACAATGGCAATAAATGCGGTTTTTGTCATCAGTTGTCCTCCGAATAGTAGCTGTCGTTTCTTTTAAGTCCGAGCTGAGTGAGAACAGCCTCTTCCTTTTCACGCATACGGACTCTTTCAAGTCCCTCGGCCTCGTGGTCGTAGCCGAGAAGGTGAAGCATGGAGTGTACGGTAAGGAAAGCAATTTCACGCTGAAGCGAATGACCGTAAAGGTCAGCCTGCATAACGGCGTGCTGCATTGAAATCACGATATCGCCGAGGATTTTTGCGCCCGTGTCATGGTTGATGTCGTAAACGCCGTTCTCGCCGAGCGGGAAAGAGAGCACGTCCGTGCTTCTGTCAACGTGTCTGTACTCACGGTTAAGCTCATGGATGATCTCGTCATCGACAAATCGAACGCTTATCTCCGCCGATCCTTCAAAATTCTCGTTAACAAGCACCGCATTGCAGCAGCGGCGAATCAACATTCTGACACCTGTGGGTATCTTAATTTCCTTCTGATCGTTTGTGATAATAACCTTAATCTTATCGCTCATCGTCTTTTCTTTGCCTCCTCATACTTTTCGTACGCCTTGATGATATCCTGCACCAGCTTATGGCGTACAACATCCTTCTCTGAAAATTTAACGGTTTTTATATCCTCAATATTTTTGAGTATTTTGGTTATCTCGACCAGTCCCGAACGCTTGCCGTCGGGCAGATCGATCTGCGTTATGTCTCCCGTAACGACCATTTTCGAGTTGAAGCCGAGACGGGTCAGGAACATTTTCATCTGTTCCGTCGTCGTGTTCTGCGCCTCATCAAGAATAATAAAGCTGTCGTCAAGGGTTCGTCCCCTCATGTATGCAAGCGGTGCAACCTCGATATTTCCCTTTTCCTGATAACGCTGAAAATTCTCGGCGCCGAGCATATCGAAAAGCGCATCGTAAAGCGGTCTTAAATACGGGTCAACCTTCTGCTGCAAATCACCCGGGAGAAATCCAAGCTTTTCGCCGGCTTCGACCGCAGGACGTGTCAGGATAATTCTGTTGACCTCCTTGGCTCTGAATGCGCTGACCGCCATCGCAACGGCAAGATATGTTTTACCCGTACCGGCAGGGCCTACGCCGATAACTATCGTGTTGTCACGGATCGCCTGAACGTATTTCTCCTGGCCGAGCGTTTTCGGCTTAACGGGTTTACCCTTCGTCGTCATGCAGATGCAGTTGCCGTTCATGCTTTTGAGCTGATCCTCGCCGCCCTCGTCAACGAGAGAGGTGACGTATCTGACATTCTGCTCATTGAGCGACTCACCCTTATTGATTAAATCAAGCAAGCCGTTCACCGCTCTGACGGCAAGCGAGACATTCTCGGCTTCGCCGCTTATCTTCATTTCCGCACCTCGGCACACGACCGATACGGAATATTTCTTTTCTATGTACTTTATGTTTTCGTCGAAGCTGCCGAAAAGACTGACAGCCTGTTCCATTCTTTCAAAATTTATAATCTGCTCAAACAACCGATTACCTCCGACTTCCGACTGATATTTTATTGAAAGTAAATAAAATTTATTCAGTCCCTTAGTATTATAACACAGTTTTATAAAAAAGTCACAGATTTAATTCTTAAAGTTAAACATAATTTAAAGCTAAAATTTGTGCAATTTGTACACCTTGTCAATTGTAAAAGAACCTTGACGAAAAGCGGAATTTTTGATATCATTTTATAGACAGGAGTGATAAATGTTGAGCGATAACAACAAGAAGAAACCGGACTCTGGATTTTTCACTGAAAAGATAACCGTTCCGTGGCTTATAGTCACAATCTTTTCAATGATTTCCTTTCTCGCTTTTCTTATCTCAATGTTTTTCGGAAAATTCACTTCAATCTTTTTCGGAGTTTTTATTCTTGCAATCGCCTCCGTGGTGTTGCTTGACGGAATCCACAAAAAGAAAGAAAACTACATTTCCGGAAATCTCAATTTCATAATGTTTGTTCTGTGCATCATCTGTGCGGTCATAGTTATGAATATGTAATGCAGCTTTTTAGCGTAAGCTAAAAATAAAAAATGGGGGTTACAAAAACATGAAAGAAACCATCATCAAATCGGTGACAGCCGTTATCTGCGTTATTGCAGTCTGTGTTTCTTCCGTGCTTGCCATCGGCAAATACGGTGACGCTATGGTTGAAACGGCAAAAAACACACCTGCATCCGCAAGCACATCCGGCGGCGGAAGCTCAGCGACCGGCGGCTCCTCGGGCGGTTCAACGGTTGACCCGTCGGCAACACCCGACGCAACAGCACCGGATGCCGGCACAACGGACGCGGCAACACCTGACGCAAGCACACCGAGTTCAGGCTCTTCGGCAGGTACATCAACCGGTGGCTCTGCCTCATCGGGCGGCAGCTCAGCAAAGTCAACAGACCCGACGAAGTATTCCAAGGAGCAGATAGTTGCTTACTACAACAACGCTATCAAGGCCACAGCCAAGGCTCCGAAGCTTACTGTTACGAAGAAGGAAAACATTACAATCAAGGTTGACACAATGAAGCCGGACAGCGATATAATTATGAACTTCGTAAACAAATATGTTCTTGAGAAGTATGCAAAGCCGTCAACCGAAAGCAAGTCCTTTGTTAACGGCGTTTCCTCAGACAAAATAAAGGCAAGCGACTATCTCCCGAAGTCACAGCTTCAGGCGGCAGGAGCTAAGTCGGCAAGCATTACTAAGAGCGGTTCAAATTATGTTGTTACTATCGTAACAGTTGCCGAAAAGGCTACGCTCCAGAACCCGAAGCCTAAGTATGCTTCACAGTGCGCCGCTCCCCTTGACATCGGCAATGTTGACCTCGGACCTATCGCTATCACAAGAGCCGATATCGAATATCCGGGTATCACACTCAAGGCTACAGTCGGTGCAAACGGAATGCTCGTAAACAGCTCGATCGACCAGCCGCTTAAAGGCGCAGGAACAGCCGACATCAAGGTTTACAAGCCCGAAGCAACCTGCCACGGCGCATGGACTCAGCAGAATACATACAAATATTGATCTTGATTCAATATAAAAATCATCCGACCTTTGAATTTCAAGGGTCGGATTTTTTCTTTATTTGGTTCGATTTACGCATCGCTTAATGAAAAAAGCATCCTCAAACACAGATTTAAAAAAATAATATATCGGCAGACTTAATCTCGCCGGTGGAGCATCGAGGGAATCAGAGCATTATATCACGGTGCTGCAAAAATTATTGTTAAACGTATTCAGCCGTTGATTTCAGCTCTTTGTAAACTGTTTTTCTGACAAAAATATAATAAACAAGCTGCATCAGGATCGTTGCTATCCATGAAACGGGATAGGAGATGAATAAATAACCAAGTGTTCTGTTATGAGGGAAGAAGCAGTATATCCATATTATTCTCACTCCGACCGTTCCGAGCAGGCAAAGAATCATCGGCACGGTTGAACGTCCCATACCTCTGAGCACTCCGGGGAATGTATCCATAAATCCGCAGAGAAAATACGGCACGGTCGTCAGCGCCAGTATTTCGACAGAGCATTTTATTACGTTCGCATCGTCGGTGTAAATGCTCGAAACCTGATTACCGAAAACATAAGCCAAAACGCCGAGCGACAGACAAATAACAACCTGAAGTATCAGGCCGTCAAGCAGGACCCTATCCATTCGCTTCGGCTTTCTCGCTCCGTAATTCTGACTGGTGAAGCTCATGCACGCCTGTGTGATTGAGTTTGCGCCCATGTAAAGAAAGCTGAGAATGTTGTTCGCCGCCGTGTAGCCTGCCATTGCAATTGAGCCGAAGGAATTGACCGAGGACTGCAAAAGAACGTTTGAAAAGCTGATAAGTGTGCTTTGAATTCCGGCAGGGATACCTATTCTGAAAATCTGACCGAGGTAAACCCACTTTATTCTCAGCTTTTTAAATCGAAGCTGATAAACCGCATCGGTTTTGTAAAGGCATATAATTACAAGCACGCAGGAAATCATCTGCGAAATAACCGTTGCAATCGCAACTCCCGCAACGTCCATATTAAATTTAATAACAAGCAGAAGATTGAGACAGGCATTAACAACGCCCGAAACAATGAGGAAAATAAGCGGCCTTTTGGTATCGCCGACCGCACGAAGTATCGCCGCTCCGTAGTTATAAAGCATAAAAAACGGCATGCCGACAAAATAAATTCGCATATAAAGCGTCGCAAGCTCAATAACATCGGATGGCGTATCCATAAGCTCAAGTGCCGGACGCGAAAAGAAAATGCCGACAAAAATCATTAAAACTCCGCTGATAAATGCAGTCAAGATTGAAGTGTGCACGGTCTCCGACATCTCTTTATGCTTACCGGCGGCATAGAAGCGTGCGGCAAGGACATTGGCACCGAGCGAAATTCCGATAAAAAGATTTGTCAACATATTTATGAGTGACGACGTTGAGCCGACTGCGGCAAGCGACTGACTTCCGCTGAAACGGCCGACAACTATAATATCAACGGCGTTGAACAACAGCTGCAAAATTCCGGACAGCATGAGCGGAATGGCAAACGAAATCATTTTGTTCATGATCGTACCGTTGATCATATCAATTTCAAATTTATTCTTTGCCAATTACGATATCTCCTTACATTTTTGTAGAGAAATATTATAATACAGCCTTATATAAAATTCAATAACTTTTGACGAAAATTAAAAAGATAAAATTATTAAAAAAAAGAACGTATTATCTCTCAAAAGTGATAATACGTACAATTTTTATGCCGCACACGGCTGCGAAATTCGCGGTCGGATAAAGTCGATTTACGTAGCCGTGTACGGTTTTGACACTATGTCCGCGTGGGAACATAAGACATAGTTATCATTTATACTGTGATTAAGCAACAAAATATATTTCAGCTTCAAAGACCTTCGATGACAAGCCGTGCATTAAAAAGGTTCAATCAATTAAAGATAAAGAGCCGAATCCGATCTTTATTGCAATAAACTACAGCCATATATATATGAACATTTTACCGCTTTGTGACAAAAAAATCGTAGAATTTTTTCGCTTCTCCGATTTGTACAAATAAGAAGCTGCGTTTTTGTTAATCATTACTAACCGAGGTTGCTATTTTCAACAAAAGCTGACTTGAAACATTGCCGCTTACAATATACTTATATCCGTCCTCTTCCCAAACAACACCCTGACCGTGTTCGGATTCGCCGAATTCGATATAGTCTATACCGCCTACCGTTTGAACCTTGGCACCTTTGTATTCCGTGTTTATATCAATTTCGTTTATGTTAGACTGTTTAGTAACTAAAAAGAATCCGCTTTCGCTTGTATATTCCCTTGAGTGTTCATATTTGTTATCGCTCTCATAATTCAACGTGAACCCGTCGGGAATATAACTTAAAGTGAAATCGCCTACCCTCTTATTACGAGAATTGTCAAACAATACGGTTGAATGATCGGAAAAATTAAAAATATTGTACTTATACTGCGAATATCCAAGTGAGCCTATCGCAAGAAGTATTGCTATTATTGCCGCAATCAGAAGTATCTTTATTTTCTTTGTCAGCTTTGTAACGGATTTTTGTTTTTTACGGAATAATGAGTCGATTGATTCCTTCATTTCCGACTCCGTAATCATATAACGGTCAGTTTTCTCCATTCTCAAAAGGCCGTCGCAGCAAGCCATAACCAGTCGGTCATCAATACGTGACACATCTTTTGCGAGTTCAACGTCAATTATTCTGTTTAATTCTTTCTCCAAAGATTCGATATTTTCTTTCATTTTTAACCTCCGCAAGCACCTGTTTCTTTGTCAAACTCAGTGAAAAATTTTGAAAGAAAACACAAGCGCAAAGAAATACAGATATCTAACCGACTTTGTCACCTTTCTTTTGAGCCGACTTTTTCTTTTTCGGAAATTATCATATGTAATATCCATCTCTTTGGTTATCAAATTAACTTCTTTCTTTTCTATATAAAGCTTTATAAAAAGCGCTTTTTCTTTATCGTTTAATATATTCAATATTTTTTCTGAACATCATCAAATATCTCGTCAACATCTATGTCTTTTTCGTCAACATCAAACCCGTTGTCTACGGGAACATCAACATCGTCTGCGCAAACATAACTATTTTCAATGTTGATTGTTCTGAAATATTCATAAAGCTTGTTGTTTGCAACAGAGAAAAGCCATGAACGGATATTGTTCTCCGTCAGCCCGTCGATTTTGTTTATAAGAAACAGGAATGTCTCCTGCGTTATATCCTGTGCGGCGTCTGCATTTCTGCACCTTGAACAACAGAATTTATAAACGTCATGATAATATTTTTCCGCTATCTGCTCAGCCGATAACGACATTATTCATCAGTCCTTATTTTTTATTGACCTTTTACTCGGCTTCAAACAAAAGAGCTTGTAATAAGCCGGGGTTTTATTAAATCCGATATATTGATTATAAACTGTGTAAAAGGAATCACTTAGAATATAATATCATTTTTTGCTGAAAATAACAAGTCAAAATAATGATTTTTTATAAATATATCCTTAAACGCCCGTTCGTTCGTACCTGTTGAAATCAGCCGTGCATTATGATATAATGATTTTGAAAATGCTCCGTGAAAAATGAGGTATGCCGTATGACTGAAAGGAAGAAGAAAACTTTGACGATAGTCGGAACTGTCGTTCTTGCGGTTGCAGTTGCATATGCTTTTCGTCTCATCGGAAACGGCAATTATTATTTTGTTCTGTTTCCCTATCTGCGCAGCTTTATTTATATCGGTCTTTTTATCGCGTGGGGTATTTCCATACGCCGCCGCATTGTTCAAAAACAGGTTGCGCAATATTTGACGGGCATATCCGTACTTCTTATTCTGTGGTTCACTTTCCGCTGCGCAAAATATTTTATTTTTTGGCAGCCGACCGTTATAAGATATCTATGGTATCTTTACTATTTACCAATGCTTTTTATTCCGATACTTGCTCTGCTCGTTGCACTGTCTCTCGGAAAGCCTGATGATTACCGTCTGCCGAAAGCGGCTTGCGCACTGTGGATAATCTCCGGAATATTGCTTCTCCTGGTGCTAACGAATGACCTGCATCAGCTTGTTTTCACTTTTCCCGAGGATGCGGAAGTGTGGTCCGACAAATCCAACGGATACGGCATCGGCAGCTTTATTGTGATCGGCTGGCAGATCTTTTGCATGATATCGGCACTCGTTGTTATGATTATAAAATGCAGACTGAAAAACGGCAGACGTCAACTGTGGACGGTAATACCTATGGTTGTGTCACTTGTCTATCTTGGCCTTAATTATATGGATGTGCAATGGTTTAAATTGTTTTTCGGTGATATAACCGCCTTTCAAAGCCTTATGTATATGCTCTGTTTTGAAGGCTGCATCACCTGCGGCTTTATCCACTCAAACAGCCGTTATTTCGACTTGTTCTCGTCCTCGATCGGCACATCAGCGGTGATAACCGATAAGGATTTCAATGTTCGGTATGCCGCACTTAACGCACGTCGGATTCCGAGAATAGATATGATGAAGGCGGAGCACAGTCCCCTGACGGTTGAAAACGGCTTGACGGTTCATTCCATTCCCGTGAACGGAGGATATGCCGTTTGGACAGAGGATATGTCTGCCCTGCTCAAAATCAAAGAGCAATCCGAAAGCCTTGCCGAGGAACTGAACGAACGTAACAATCTGCTGCGTTATGAATATAAACGTGAGGCAAAAAGGCAAAAGATTGAGGAACAAAACCGATTGTATGATTTGCTTCGCAGTGCAACTCAAACTCAAATCAACAAGATCTCGGTGCTTACAAAGGAATATCAAAAAATAAACAAAACAGATCCGACAAGGGCAAAAGCTTTACTTGCCGAAATTGCCGTTCTTTGCAGCTATATCAAGCGTCGTAAACATTTAACGTTGTTGACCGACCGTGACTATAAGGTTGCTATAACCGAACTGGTAAGAGCCTTCACCGAGTCGCTTCAAACGCTGAAGCTTCTAAACGTGCGCAGTACATTCTTTGCCGACAGTGAGCTTTCCATGCTCCCGGGAAAATCGGCTGCGGCGATATTTGATTTTTACGAACAAGTGATTGAATCGGACCTTGAAAACATATCCGGCATACAAGTAAGTCTTTCTGATGTTGAAGGGCTGCGTTTATCAATAAATATATGCTGCAAAACCGACCTGTCCTCACTTGCATGCAAGGGTAACGTACGGTATGAAACGGACGGTGACGAAGGATATCAGCATCTTGTATTCCTTCTCGAAGGAGGTGTCGCCGTATGAGTGCCTTTTCTTCGCTCCCGGAATTTTTGCAGACCTTAATACCGCTTCTGCTTTTCTTGGAAGCCGTGCTTGAATTGGGACTTTTTATTTATCAATTCTCTCACCGCTCCAAATCGCTCGGCAATTTACCGAGTCTCGTTATTTTTGCATTTTTGCTTACACTTTTACTTTCGGTGACTCAGGGAGACCCGTTTAAAGGCAAGGATGCGTTCTTATTAGATGCTCCTTGGCAAATTTTCATTACGGTAATTTTACTTGTTATTGTTCATTTCGCCTTTGCCCTGCCGAGAGAGTACCGCCGCCGAAAAAATATGCTCTCCCCGTTCTCCGTTAAAGACGCCACCGACAAGCTGCCCATGGGTTTATGCTATGCCGACCCGAACGGACGTATTATTCTTTGCAATGACCGTATGCGCCGTCTGTCGTTTGCGCTGAGCGGCCATGAGCTTCAAATCACCGAAGATCTTGAAAAAGCGCTGGAGCAACCCGACAAAAGCATTACCGTTAACGGCGACTGTTACATTCTGCCCGATAAAACAGTTTGGCAATTCCGAAAGCAGAACATCACCGTTGACAATGACGGCAACTGGCTTCAAATGACAGCACATAACGTCACTGAGCTTTATAACGGCAACGTTCGTCAAGCCGTTATCAACGACGAGCTGAAGGAGGTCAATCGCAAGCTTCAAAAAATGTATGAACGAATGGCCGACGATATAAAAGAAAAAGAAAGTCTTGACCTGAAAATACATATACATGACACAATCGGAAGAAGTTTGCTGACGATTCGTGACATAATCGAAAGCGATGAAAACACCGATAAAAAGCTTGAAGCTTTACAAGAAGCCACCGCAGTGCTGACAAGCGACCGTGTAACAGCCGGCGGAACAATGGACGAGGTTATTCAGACGTCGAAAATCCTCGGCGTAACGGTAACGGTGAACGGATACCTTCCCGCCGATTCTCTTGCCGAAGAGCTTACCGTCGCCGCGGCGAAAGAATGTGTGACAAACTGTATCAGGCATGCCGGTGGCAATGAAGTATATATCTGCATATTTGAGCGAAACGACTTGTTTGATATTACGATAACGAACAACGGCGTTGCCCCGTCGGAGCCCATTAAGGAGGGCAGCGGACTTTCTTCGCTTCGCCGCAGCATAGAATCCTCCGGCGGCGAAATGCACACGGCATACAAGCCACGCTTCGCATTACTGCTTACTCTTCCGGAAAAGGAGAACAACATATGATAAATACAATACTGGTTGAAGATGATTTATATATTCAAAAGCATTTTGCCGAGCGGCTGAAATCAAACGAAGTTTTTCGCCTTGTCGGCGTATATCGTGACGCTTTTGAGGCGGAGAAAAACTGCAACGGATCGGTACAGCTTATTCTTATGGATGTACAAACTCAGCACAAGCACTCCGGCCTCGCCGCCGCAGAGCGAATTAAGAAGGTTTTTCCTGACATAAAAATAGTGGCAGTCACGTCCTTGGTCGATCCGGAAGTCCTTTCCAAGGCGAAAAACGGTGCCGCCGACAGCCTGTGGTATAAGGACCACGGAACGGAGGAGCTTTTGAATGTAATAAAAAGAACCCTTGACGGAGAAAAAGTTTTCCCTTCCTCATCTCCGTCGGTCGAAATGGAAAAAGCCATGTCAAAAGACTTTTCGCCACGTCAGCTTGACATTTTGCGTTTGTATATTCGCGGACTTACATATCAGGAAATCGCCGATAAAATCGGAATATCGAAAAACGGTGTGCGATGGAATCTGGACGACATGGTGGAAAAAGGTGAATTTGAAAGCCGTGAAGCGCTGGTTGCCACTGCAATTGAAAACAAGCTGATGGTCACAACATTAAAAGATGAATAATATAAAAACATATATCCTCGGTTTCAAAAACCGAGGATTTTTTTGTGCTGTTTGACAGATATTTTTGAAAAACAATTATTTTTTGTACGTTTACTGGCACAAATGCCAGTGACAAACAGGAAAAAACAAGTACAATTATAAGTGAAAAAGAAAATGAATAATAAGGCGGTGGTGGGAATGAGAAAAATTGTATTGGATATTCAAAGTGCTCTTCATGCACACAATATGGAAAGAATGCTTATGCAGGAATTGGAAGATTGCCAGGTCATTGTTTCCGAATCTCCCGATTCAACTGCCGAATGGTGCAAGCTTCATAATGCCGATGTGCTTTTAATGGAGGTTAAAGCTTACTCACCCTGGATGTTTCCGGAACGAATGAAAATAACAAAAAAAGTCAGGAAAAGCACTCCGGAATGTCGCATTATTTTTTTCGTAAACGACGAGAACGACATAGAGCTTTCGGAAAATGTTCGGCAAGCAAAGCGTGACGGCTTTATCGACGCTTTTCTGTTTGGTTCGGTTTCCGAAAACTACTTCGCTTCGGTTATCGACAGTATATAAACGAACCGATAAAAACTGTAGGCTTAAAGAAAGGCGGATGACATAATGAAAATAAATAAATATATTATAACCTTACTTATTGCTTTAATTATGCTTGCCTCGGCTTCCGGATGCAGAGCAAAACCGACAGATAATCCTGATTTGACCGAAAACCAAACAACCGATACCTCCCCTGCGACGACCGTGCAAAACGACACCGATTTATCAAAGCTTCAAAAAACAATTCTCGATAACAAAGAAGCCGTCGGAATTGCCTATATCGGTTACGTCGGCCATGAGGCGAACGAAAAAGAAGTTCTCAATTTTGTAAAGAACAGTCAGTATGCGGATAAATACGATTTCCTCTGTGAATCTCCCCTTGTCAATGCGGGCGGTGCGGAGCTTTATGCGGTAGTAATTGCCGACGTTAAATACAGTGCATCCGTTTACCGGGCGGAAATAACTGATAACGGTGAATATTCCGTAAAGACCGACGATGCGCTCTATAATTACAGCGGAAACGGAATTGATTATTTTTTACTTCGCTGCAATGAAAGTGAAATACACTCAAATGTATCGCTGTATTTTAAAAAAGGAAACGACTCTTTTTCGGTATTCCCGATGCTGTCCGGAATGGACGGACATCTTGTCGCGGAAAAATTCTATGATTTTTCCGTATACACATATTACGTCAACAACAGCGAACCCGAGGATAGAAACGTTGAAATTGCCCGTGAGATTCTTTCGGAGTCTCAAGAGGTTCAATACTATATAAATATAGGCATGAGTGTGCAATATACAGGAGAGATCCGTGAAATTGACGGCCGTCCGTGCTGGATTTTTGCACTCGGCACAGACAGAGACGACCAATTCGTCAGAGAACGTTATTACGGAGTTTGTGACAACCTTATATATTTTTATGATACGTTGAATGACAAATGGGAAGTTCTCGGAAGAGGATAATTCTTCCGAACCTCTCTATAATGTGACTTACCGAGTCATACGCGGCAGCATTCGGAGGAGCTTTTAAAAAGCTCTGTTCCCCGAGTGCGATTATCCGTTGATGATAAATACAAACAAAAATAAAAGGTGATTTATTTATGAAAAAACTAAAAATAATGTCGGCAATTCTTGCTGTGATTATGACATTCGGGCTTTGTGCCTGCGGCAAAGACGGAGGAAATTCCCCTTCCGACGCCCCGACAACTTCGGCAACAACCGTTGCTCCTACCGATAAGGCTACAACAACAGCGGCGGCGGCAGCCGACGAGTATATCACTACCGGCAAGAGCGTAAAAATTACAATTCCCAAGCTTGAAAATACCGTCAAAATTGATAATGCAAAATTTGAAAGCTCCGTTGTTCCTGACGGAAAACACGATTCCTTCAACTCGACAATTACCGTCGAAGGAAATGACAGAAAATTCAATATCACCATCAAAGACGGATCTATCATGGGTAAAACAAGTCTTGAGGTTGCCGAAAAGTTGAATAAAGGTGAAGAAGATGATGATAAAAAGTATAAAGCTTGCGAAATTGCCGGTTTTAAGGGCATTTTAAAGGTCAATACATATTCCGGAAATTCAAAAACGCAGCATATATATTTCCTTGATGTTCCTTGCGGCGATGAAACATATGTCGTTAACTTCAGACTTGAAAAATTATATGACGACGACGTTTCCGAAATGAAAACAATCGAAGAAGCTATATTAAAGAGCATTAAGGTAGAAAAAAGTAATTAAGCGCATTTAAAGGGAGGAACATTTTATGGGATTGTTTGATAAAAAATTCTGCGACATTTGCGGTGAAAAAGTTAACATGCTTACTCAAAAAAAGCTTTCCGACGGTCAGCTTTGCTCCGACTGTAAGCACAAGTTAGGCTCGTTCACAAGCGGCTGGAAGCAGAGAACCGTTCAGGACGTTAAAAATCACCTTGAACAAAGAGAGCAGAACAAGCAGAAGTATCAGCAGTTTAACTGCACTGCAACAGCGGGCGGAAGATACAGTTCGCTTCAAGTCGATTTCAATCACCGCTGGTTTATCTTTGCTATTGATAACAGAGATTTTAAAAGCGGCAATCCTCAGGTGTTTGAGTTTTCTCAGCTTCAGGATTTCTGGATCGAACCGGAATACAGAACGCTTGACGATTCGGACAACGATGGTATCCCCGACAACAGGGATAATTTTGACAACAGACAGCTTAACAATTCTAACAGCTTCGGCGGAAATATGAACAGAATGAATAACATGATGAATTCATCAATGCTCAATATTCCGCTTGCCGCTCAGCCGTTTGTACGTAATTCAAGCTCATACTCTTCGCCAAACGAAATACGCGAGGTGTGCAATGTGGGAGTATACTTCCGCGTTACAGATCAGTTTATAACGAACCCGATCGGTTTTGATGTAACGTCGGGAATTTCCTCAGGAAATCAAATGGAGCTTATGAATGCTTATGAGACTGCTGTCCAGGTCATGCAGCTTTGCCAGCAAATCAAGCAAGGCGGAGCTCCCGTTAACCAAGGCTTCAATCAAATGAATCAGGGCTACGGTCAGCCGCAGCAAAACATGGGCGGATTTACAGGAAGCCCGGTTCAAAATGCCGCCTACGCCGCTGCTTCCGCTCAGGTTCAAAGCAACGCCTATAATAATGCTGCACCCGTTACACCGCAAACAGTTGACGCTTCCTGGATTTGCTCATCCTGCGGCACACGCAACGAAGGCAAATTCTGCCAAGGCTGCGGCTGTGCAAAGCCTGCCGCAATGCCTTCACGCTGCCCGAGCTGCGGATGGACCCCGGCAAACGGTCAGCCTATGCCGAAATTCTGCCCCGAATGCGGAGCACGCTTGTAATTTGAAGCGAGCAGACTGCATTAAAAAAGCGAGTTTATTTTTGCTTATGCTGTTATTACCTATAGGTCTTTTCGGCTGCGGAGCAAAGAAAAAATACGCTGCGGCGGATGTGAGTGTAATCAGTTTTTCCTGTTCGTCAATGAGCTACACGGATTCTTATGTTTATTCTCTCAAAAAAGAAAATGAAGAATGGCTTTTTGATGCAAACTATTCCTACGACTATGAAAATCCAAGGGTCGAATTTGAGAATAAAAAAGTAAGCGCACAGGATGCCGCGGCAATACTTGACGTTGTGAAAGAGCAGGACCTTATTTTACAGGCTCAGAAGTATAAGCCTCCGCGAATCAAAGCCTTTGTTCTCGACGGCGGCGGATACTATCTTTATTTTAAGATGAACGACGGCAAAGAAATCAATGCGGAAATATATAACGAAAATTTGGTAAATGAATTACACACTTTGGCAGAAAAGTGCCGAAAATCATAACCTACCGTGTAAACTAAAGCACGGAATAATATATTGGAGGAAAAAACTATGGCAGACATTAAATCAATTGCAACGGCAACAGCCCCGAGAGAGTTTGAACTCTCTTATTCAACCACCGTTGAAGAGGTATACGAAAAGCTCAGCGCACGTGCTTCGGCTTTTAAAATGCCCTTCAAAATCAAAGAAGGAATCCCCGGAAAGCGCATTTCTTTTGAGAAAGAACCGAACCTCGATGTTACGATTTGGCTCTTTGTCAAGGACGGCAACAAAATCAAGGTCATGGCAAACATTCAGGAGAACAAAACGACTGTCAACGGTATGCGCGTTGACAAAAACAGCGTAATGCAAAAAGGCATAAAAGGTGTAGCTAATCTTCCTATTGAAAGAGGCGAATATCTTGACGAAGTGACCGAAAAGGTTAAAAAGATACTCAACGGCGAGCAGGTTGAAGATTATGTAGCACCCGTTGGTGCCAACGGCGGACAGGCCGAAAAAGATTGGCTTGTAGCTCTTCTTCTCTGCCTTTTCCTCGGCGGAATCGGTGCACACCGTTTCTATGCAGGTAAAGTTGGATCGGGTATTCTTTATATTCTCACCGCCGGCGTTTTCGGCATCGGTGTTCTTGTTGACCTGATAAAAATCATTACCGGCAAATTCACCGACAAAGACGGCAATCCCATTCAAAAAAAATAAAAATTTAAAAAAGAGAGAGGGTCGATTAACATGAAAAAAATTCTGGCATTACTCATGATTTTTGCTGTTTCACTCAGTCTTTTTGCTTGCGGAAAGGCTGACGGCGACGGTAAGGAAAACACAACAGGAAATACCCCCGCAGTTGATAAGACCGAAGACACGACAGCCGAAGTAACAACAGCGGCAGGAATGAAGAAGGGTGACGAAGGCAACGGACCTGCAGATATCAACGCCGAGTTTATCACTCTCAAGCTTCCGTCCGGCTACAAATATGAGGTTGATTCTTTCAGTAAAGATTCAAAAAATCCGCTCAAGGGCAATGTTACTCTGTTTATTTATAAGGATGGCTCATACTCATCTATTGCAACTCTTACCGCTACAGCCCGAAACATGGTTCGCAGTCAGGAAGAGGCTGTTGAAAACACGATAAAGCTTTGCAACCTTCAGACCTATAAAAACGGAAAATCTGAAATCGGCAAAGATGCTAAATACGGTGAAAACACCTATTCGACTATTCATGTTTCAACAGACTACTATGAGAAGGACTTCTTTGTTACATATGCAAACAGAGGTACATCGGATACAACGGGTCTTCTTGTCAAGCTTGAAATCAATAATAAGAATATCAAAGCTGATGACCCGTTTATCAAAGAGCTTCTTGACAGCCTTAAGATAGTTATGGCTTAAAATTTCGGGGACTGTGCCTGAGCATTTTCGGGTACAGTCCTGCTTGCAAAAAGGAGATCTTGTTATGAGTAAATTAAAAGGAAAAAAAGATATTAAAATGACTATATTTATTATAGTCGTCGGCGTCAGCTTGATAGTTGCCGGCATTTACGGAATTGTTTCGAGCAGAGTTGAAAGCAGAGATTATAAAAACACAACCGATATTCGAAAACTTTCCGCAGTTATTGATGACTTTTCAACCAGCGACACTAAAGATGATTTAGGCGATGTTAAGTATACAACATATAAATTTAAAGTTTCATATGTTGTTGACGGAAAAACCTATAAGGGAAAATATGAAGAGCGTGCCTGGTCAAGCAACCCCACAAAAATGTACACCTATGATAAATTAAGAAAAGGTGATAAAATCCTTGTCGAGGTTTACAAAAATTCCAAAGGACAATACAAACTTGCCCCGGAGGGAAATCCTGTTGATTTTCTTCTCTATTGTGCGGCAATCCCTGTCGGTATGTTCCTTGTTTTTATAATGGTATACGAACTTGTGAACGATGACCGAAAAAAGAAAAATGAAAACGAAATGATCGACAAGCAATAAATCAGAGGTAATTTTATGGGTTTATCAGTATCACTGTTAATTGCGGCTTCCTTTGCAATATTATGTACATACTATATCGGCGATAAAATTCTTGTTATAGATTTTTCGGCATACCGTCCGCAGAATTTAAAAAAGGCCAAGCTTGAAAGATTGCTTGCAAAAAAGGACACTCCCCTTCGGAATTCAAAAATCCGAAATGATATAAAAAAAGCCTTTGAAAGAATTCTGATACCGCTCGGAAAAGCGGATCAAGACCTTCTTCCGGCAAGAATGGATATGGCATTTCGAAAGAAAATCGTCAGCCAAATCAACAGACTTAACAGGAATAAGCTTTGCCGCAAAATTTACGTTACTGATGTTGTCCCCGTTCCTAAAAATGACTTTGAAACATGGAACGATGATGGCAGAGAATGGCGTGAATCGGTTTTAAAGTGCAGCACACTGGAGCGTTTCGAGTCAACCAAAGACAACACGGTTCAGCATGAGATATACCGTAAAAACTCATATCTCAGAATACTCCAGTCAAGACACGTTCGCCTCGCCGATCAAAAAGAAAAAAAGAAAAGCTATTATAACGATAAGTTAAGAATAACCTGCCCGTCCTGCGGTGCAAGTGTCAAGCTTGACAGTCAGCAGGTTACCTGCGAATACTGCGGCGCCGTTATTAAAAACGAGTTTTACGATTGGCAGACCGAGTCGTTCGAGATCTATGAATCTATCAGTACAAACCTGAAAAGATTTTTACAGCTTATCGTGTCCGGCTCCATACTTTTCGTATGTGTCTTTCTTTGCTTATATTTAATCGAGGACACCGAGATTTCCCTTGCGGCCGGCGTCGGTGCAGCGATTCTTGCTTTGGGAGTGATTGTCTCGCCTATTATCTACGGAAAAGTTAAGCAAGACAACCTTGCGAAAAAAATCGTAGGATATTCAGAGAATTACCTCCGAGCCTGCTTAAACGAATACTTTTTGAAAAATGAAAGCGACAAGGATATGCTTGATTTCAGCGTTGATACAATCAAGCTTTTAAAGGTTGCGAATACAGACGATATAACAAAAGTTACGGCTGAAATTCACGGAACCAAAACATTCCTTCCCGAAAATCAAAAGCCGTTTACAAAAAAAATTAAAAAGAAATTGACCCTGCAAAGAGCAAGAAATCCGGAAAAAAGAAAGACTGACGGTGATTTCTTTACCGAAAAGGAATGTCCGAGCTGTGGAGCGAACTTCCTGCCCGACGAAAACGGATGCTGTTCTTATTGCGGTTATACACTTCACGAAGATAGCATAAAGTGGAAAATAAAAAGCTGACTCTTGTTAAAATTCTTCAATGCCGATTAAGGGTATGAAGGAAAACAGATTGGAGGATACAATGGGAATTTTTGATAAATTAAAAAACACAGCACAGCAGGCAGTTGTTTCTGCCGTACAATCCGCGGGTAACAAAAGGGAAACATTTACATTTTCCGCATTGCCCGAAAGCCTTGCCGAAATGCAGGCGCTCCCCGAGGCAAGCCTTGATACTCCGTTTCAAGCCGCCGCTCTCACCGTGCTGGCACTGTGTGCATACGCCGCCGACAAAAACATCGGAACAGAAATGCTAAATTGGCTCAGAGGTCCACGTCCGCTGAACGGAATGGAAATTTCCTTTTTGAACGACCGTTTCCGTGACGGAAAGACCTATCTTCCGTTTACTTATTTTGCGGGTTCGACACCCGAGAATAACTACACTCCTTCCGAGCCATATACAATAGTCGTCGAAAGCAATCATGTTTCGGCAGAGGAGCAGGGATATATGAAGCTCTTTATACCGTGCGGCGGTGCAGATGACCCGCGTCCGATAAAACTTCGTCAACGCGGAAGCGACGGAAAATGGTTCTTATGGGAGCAGTACCTGCTTACAGGTGTGCGTACTCCCAAAGCAGCCGATCCGTGGGCATAAGATCTGTAAGATCAATAAAAGGCAGTTTTTCGACAAAAACTTAAACCGCCTCCCCTCTTCGACGTATGAATACAATCTTAAGTTCATACATTGAAAGCTTTAAAAAAGCAACATAAAACTTAGAAGAGAAATCCTGAAACGATGTCAAGATTTCTCTTCTTTTTCTTTTCCGATTTTAAATATATTGAAAAAATCTTTATGAAAATTCACACCTCAAAAAAATCAAAAGAAACACAGGCTTCTGCTAAAAAGATTCATTTCGGCAAAAGTCTGTTCATGTTTTTTAATACTTTATTGTATAGCTGTTCTCACAGGCAAGGGCAAATTTAACGTTCAAATTGCTGCCGGCGACCTTAACTCCGAGGTTGAGCACATCGGTGTTGGTGTAAATCGCCTTGGTAACATGACCTGTTGCTTTATCGATTGTACACTGGATTTTTCCGTTTATTCCGTTGATTTTTACGCTTTCAAACTTTGTTCCTGGTACGTTAATTTCCTCAAAGGTTGACGCTGAAACGGTATTGAATACTCCTGCATAGCTTATCCAAAAAAATATGTTTGAAAAAGGCTCAATTGAACCATTAACGATTTTTTGCCTGCAATAACTTTTTAATGTGCATGCAATCATTGCTGGAATAATTGGAAGAATTACAACTCGAGAACAGACATCATTGGGATTTTCTTTTTTTATTTTGAAAAATCCCCAAATGATTATCGCAATTATAATTACTGTGAAAAAAATCAAAATTTCATAAGGTATACTGTTTAAAAAGTTCGTCATAATCTAAGCATTCCCTATCATTGATTTTTTTAAAGGATAATGCCGCAAAGCATTATTCCCTCCATAACAGAAAAAACAGGATTACTCTTTCTTGCTTGTTTTCTTTATGTGTCCTTTTTTATCGCATCCCGATAAATCCATATAAAATTTTGTATGTCTCCACGTTGTAGGCAAAAACCAATGGAAACCGGGTTCTTTTTTGCTATGGAACAACGTCCATATATAAATTAAAGTAGGAATCAACCATAATGTAATCATAATCAAACCAAATAATTTCATTTGATTTGGGCTTGGTTCATTTACAAAACATGAAAAGAAGAAAAGACAAATGTACATCACAGCCGATGAAAAATATAAAATATAATACTTAACAATATATTTATAAAATTTTGACATTCTCATATATTCATTATAAAATACAAATCCCAAAAAAAATCTATAAAAGAGGCTGTGCTCTTTCTTATATTTTCTTCTGAATGATTTTGTCTTGTCGGCAAAGAAAAAGAAATACATAATTTCATTGCTCATACCTGTAAAGGCTAAAAAATAAAAGAAATAGCCAATTAAATGTAACCAACGGTTTGAAAAAATTTCTGAAAATAAATCCATTGAATCAACCCTTATCTAAACCATTTTTTATAAATTTTGCTCCAACTCTTTTTCGCTAAATAAGTCGCTAACGTTCCTATTGCATTTTTCAGCAACTGAATTGATAATGGTTTTGTATTTTTTACATATCTGGCAGCCTGCTTTGACGCTTTCCTTGCATAAGCTTTAGCCGCTGATTTAAAACCTTTGTTTTTAAAAACATTTCTAGCGGTTGTAGATGTTTTTCTGACAGTCTCCAAACCGGCTTTTCTGGCTGATCTCGCAACAGAACCACCTGTATCAATACCACCTAAGGCTCCTTCAATTCCAGCAACAATCAAATTTTTGGCATTAAATTCCTTATCTATAAGTTGATCTATACCTTCATCACCCAGAGAAACAACAGCATTTATTGAAATTGAAGCTGCAGGACCTACACCGCTCATTGCCAATCCTCCACTTACAGCTCCTGATGCAAAAGATAATCCTAAATGAACCCATGCTTTTGTTTTTTCTTCTTGGGAACCACCAGATTTATATGTACTCACTATATTAACAATATCATCAATAGAATTCAAGGCTCCTCCTATTACAGCACCTACAACGATATGCCAAATAGTACCTTCTCCGTCTGTTCGTGAAACCGGATTATTGTCACAGTAAGCAAAGTAATTTTTATCGGTAAGTGTCTCAGGCGATGTTGCGGAAAGAAGCTCATCATCGGAATTAAGGAAACGTTTAACCGCCGGATCATAATAACGAGAATTTACATAATACAATCTCGTTTCTGTATCGTAGTAGTAACCACGATAACGGATCGGGTTTGTCTCGGTTATGTTCTCCGTATCGGCTGATGTGGCATTTTCGGTTACTCTGCCCCATGTGTCATAGGTGTAGCTTCCAACCAGCGTGCCCGAAGCGTTGTAAATCTGAATTACGTCACCTCGCCAGTTGCATACAAAATAGTAATCGTTTACTGTGCCGCTATTATCTTTATACCTGATTCCCGACGGATTTCCGTCCGCATCATAGAAATACCACAAAGCACTGCTTCCGCCGAGTGTTTCATACTGCAAGCGATCGCCGACATAGTAATATTTGTGCTCCAAACCGACATTGGGAATGGTTTTTGATGTTCTCAGTCCGTCTACGTCATAAGTAAAGCCAATATTTATCGTTCTGAACTTCATCGACGCAAGCTGTCTGCCGTTCTGCCATGTGAGCGTGTAACCCCTGTATGTCAGCGGATAAAACGATATTATCACATAAAAATGCAGACCACAGGAAAAACCTTTCGTAATAAATTTAAGTTTCTTTAACAAACTAATCCATTTAAGCAATTATTTTTAATGACTGCCTGTTTTACACTTCTTAATTTGTTTAATATATCCAAATAAATAATAAGCAGTAAGTAAAAGGAATATTAGTAAAAAAACAGAATCAAAAATTAACTGATTACAAGTCATTTTGTCAATATTTAATATTAAAAAAATTAGAAGCAATAAAAAGAAAACAAAGAAAAACAATAATTTTGTCCTAATGACCGCCTTTATATAATCCATCCTAGCACCACGAATAAATTGTATTATATCTTTATTTCCATCTATTCTGTACAACGAATAATAAGAAAGGTTAGTCTGGACTTTATTTCCATTAACATATCGTTCACATGCAATCATGCTTTCATCTCTATATGCAGCATATGAAATGAAATAGTCAGATTCATTTGCTTTAACTTCATTGAACAAAAAAATGTATGAATATTTAATATTGGTAACCCTATATCCTTTTTTTTCAAATTCACACAATTTTTTTTCCAATTCATCAACATTCCATATTGGGAACAATATTATCCTTTTCATATAATCACCTAAAAATTTTTCTAAAAATATTTTTAGCTCCAGTAACAAATCCGCTTATTAAAGAACCAACAACCGATGATTTTCCTCTTGCGGTATTCATTCGTTTGATTCCATTTTGAAGCGTAGACATTCCCCTCTTTATAGCTGCCTTTCCATATCTGTCACCTTTTAGTATCCTTTGCTCCCCTTTAACTACTCTGTAAGCGCCTTTCCCCATAAGGTTACTGGCTGCTTGAGATGCATTTTTTGTAATGCCATATGAAATTGCCGAAGCTGCAGCTCCAATCGCAGAATCAATAATAATGTCTCCCCAATCAATATTTTCCAGACTTATTTTCTCAATAAAAAATTGATTTGCAAAATTTCCAGCCCCGCCTAAAACTCCTCCAGCCACAATTTGTGCAACTGCAGGAAGACCAGAAGCACCAATCAAACCTCCAACTGCACCTATTCCAGCGCTCAAAACTACTGCTTTTGCATCTCCGCCAGCTATGGCTGTTGAAACTGCTCCTATGGCTCCACCAACAACAGCACCAACAACATAATTCCAAAATTCTCCATTGCTATCAACACGAACAACCGGGTTATTATCGCAATATGCAAAATAGTTTTTATCAGTAAGCCCTTGCGGTGTTGCTGTAGAAAGAGAATCATCGTCAGCATTGAGCATTCGTTTTACAGCCGGATCATAATAACGAGAATTTACATAATACAATCTCGTTTCCGTATCGTAGTAATAACCACGATAACGGATCGGGTTTGTCTCGGTTATGTTCTCCGTATCGGCTGATG
>ERZ857745.1102-NODE-1102-length-35251-cov-4.100267_pt1 | contig 35251 bp, 35 predicted proteins | sample MGYA00519699_ERZ857745 | MGnify/ENA primary metagenome ERZ857745 (study PRJEB31778, sample SAMEA3449357) | human gut metagenome | biome: human gut; feature: human-associated habitat; material: faeces | place: United Kingdom | collected 2010/2012 ...
CATCTGCGGACGCCGCACCCAGCCGCAGCAGCGCCGTCAGACCGCAGGACCCCATATCAGCGCCGCAAGAAAAAGACACAGTTCTCCTTTTGCCTTAGCCATAAAAAACCTCCATTTACATACTTAATATATTTTATCATTTAACGGCCGTAATTTCTATCGCTAACTGTAACAAACACAATTTTTCTGATATAATTAATTATCATATTGTTAGGAGATTATAAATGACCGCTGAAGTTTCACTTGCAAAATGCACAAGCTATAACGATAAAGAGGTTGAAGCCGCATTAAGAAAAGCAATTAGTGCCGTAACAGACCTTAGCTATATAACAGAGGGCACCAGAGTGGTTATAAAGCCCAATCTGGTATCGTTTCTGTCACCGGACAGAGCGGCAACCACCCACCCTGTCGTGCTTAACGCTCTCATCAGAATACTTAACGAAAAGGGCGCGAAGATAACTGTAGGCGACAGTCCCGGAGGGCTTTTTAATTCTGTCTATGTAAACAGAGTGTACAAGGCCACAGGTATGAATAATATCGAGGGCGCTGTGCTTAACAGAAACTTTTCCCAGTCGGTGCATCATTCAGACAGCGCTCTGCGCGCCAGAGAGTTTGCCTATACCTCATATCTTGACGATGCCGATGTCATAATCAATCTGTGCAAGCTCAAAACCCACGGTATGATGGGAATGTCCAATGCAGTGAAGAATATGTTCGGTATAATTCCTGGTACAGTCAAGCCGGAGTTTCATTTTAAATTCCCGGATCATAATGATTTTGCCGATATGCTTATCGACCTGAACGAAAGCTTCAGACCTGCCCTTTACATATGCGATGCCGTAACAGGAATGGAGGGCAACGGTCCCACATCCGGCACTCCGAGAGATATAGGGCTTATTGCCGCATCTGAAAATCCATACAAGCTGGATCTCGTATGCGCAAAGATTATAGGGCTTGAAAAGGATAACGTACCTACTCTCAAACGCGCCTTTGAACGCGGACTTGCACCCGAAACGGCGCAGCAGGTAAAAATAAATACCGATATTAATAATTTCATAATCAGTGATTTCGAACTGATACCGCGAAAAAGCGTCACCTTTAACGATGCCGGCGGCAGACTGACGGCAGGTATACTCAGGAAATGCATGTGTTCAAAGCCTGTACTTTCAAAGCAGAAATGCATCGGCTGCGGGGAATGTTTCAGAATATGCCCTGCAGCAGCAATACAAATGAAAAACAATCTGCCTGCTATAGACAGAAGCAAGTGCATATACTGTTTCTGCTGTCAGGAGTTCTGTCCTGAGGGCGCCATGCATGTAAAACGTCCGCTGGCGGCAAGGCTTCTGGGCAAATAAATTACAGGGAGGCTTACCAAACCTCCCTGCTTTTACAGACACATCGCCATATATGACGGAATATATACTATATTCCCGGCTGTTTTATATATAGTGCGCAGACATACATTATGCCAAAAACCATATAATGCGCAGGGTTCAAAGCTATTTCAGCTGATAGTCTCCAAACACCTTTTTTCCTGTGACAATTCCCAAAACGGCTGTGACAGCTGCAACCACTGCCGCAGGCACAAGGTTTGGCTGCTCCAGTGACATGGGCGCAAGAAACAGCACATCAAACACCGGCATTGTCACAATGGCTCTGTAAAGTCCGCTCATTTCCTCTATCGGAATAAGCATAGGCAGTACAAATACAAAGAGTGAGCTTGCAAGCGCTGAAATCTGATTCCTGAAAACTGCCGATGCCGCAACTGTAATTCCTGTCACCGCTACCGTACCTGCAAGCACCATTGCAAGCTGATACAAAATCATCTGCATACACGTTATATTATAAGGCACAAGCCCGCCTTCAAAATCAGCAGACGAAAACAATACGCTGCAATCAAGCCCCTCCGTACCGTAAATTACAAGGGCGGCGGCAATATTAAATACTGCGGTGACAAGTGCCAGCGCAAACGATATCACAAAGGCTGCAATAATTCTGGCTGATGCATTTTTACTCTTTCCGTATCTGCTTGACATAACTATACTGCTCATACTGCCGTAACCTCCTGAAAATACAGGAGAAATTATCAGCATTATCACAATCATAAGAGCAAAAAACACCTGTATCATACCCTTGACTGTATAATTCCAGCCGTTTATGTACCCTATTTTAATTCTGTTGCTGCCGTATATCTCCTTTACTGTTTTCCCGTTATAGTTTCCGTCCTTATCCACAAAATTACTGTAGACTGCCGACTGCATTGAATTGCTATATGCATATTTTGCGTCAAGTCCCTCAGGAAAGTTTCTCACCGGAAAATCATTAATTATCTGCTGCACTTTCTTATCCGTCAGAAGTCCCTCGTATTTGGAGGAAATCTCTTTCTCTATTTTCACAGCCTCAAGTCCCCGACCCTCCTCCGATACGCCGTCATAGGCATACATTCCGTTAAGCGATGCCGCAGCCGATACAATGCTCCATATAAGCAGCAGCGCCAGCGCTGCAAGCGATATTTTCTTTGTTATCATTTTCCTTATTTCATATTTAATCATTGTTCCCATATTATCTGCCTCCAAAATAGTATAAATATACGTCCTCAAGCTCAGGCTGCACGCTCACTGCCGCTATTGCAGGCTTAGCCCCTAATACCAGCCTTATCCTCACTCTGCCAAAGTCCATACTCCTTACAGAACAGATTGTGCAGCTTTTTTCATAGTTCTGTATTTCATCTTCGCCTGCCTCAAGCTCCCATACAGCTCCTGCGAGCCTTCCTGTAATGCTTTCGGGCGCTCCCGTATCAAGCAGTCTGCCGTCTTTCATAATGATTATATTATCTGCAATATGCTCAATATCAGACACGATATGAGTAGACAGTATTATGATTTTTTCTCTTGAAAGAGAGCTTATAATATTTCTGAACCTTGCTCTTTCCTTAGGGTCAAGTCCTGCGGTGGGCTCATCAAGTATCAGTATATCCGGGTCGTTAATCATTGCCTGAGCAATACCTATGCGCCGCCTCATGCCGCCTGAAAATGTCCTTATTTTCCTGTGTATTTCATCCGACATTCCCACGCTTTCAAGCAGATAATCAAGCCTGTCATCTATAGAGACCCCTTTTAAAGCCGCTATATATTCTAAAAACTCCTGCGCCGTAAAATCCGGATATCCTTCAAAATTCTGAGGCAGAAACCCCAGATGCCGCCTGTATTCCTCTCCCATATCCGCTATGTCAGCGCCGTTAAGCTGTATTTCCCCGCTTTCCGGCTTTACCAGCATACAAATCAGGTTCATCAGCGTTGTCTTGCCTGCGCCGTTTGCTCCCAGCAGTCCGTACACCCCGTTTGTCAGCGTCAGAGATAAACTGTCTACTGCTTTTTTGCCCTTGTACTCTTTGGTGATTTCCAAAATATTAATTTCCATATGTATTCCTTTCCGGGAGATAAAAAAAGCAAAAATGTACGAAATTTAAATTTCTATTTTCACATATCGCACGCAAGGTGCGATAACATTCAATGTGCTTTCTTTGAAACATACGGAAATATCTACAAGTCGATATTTCCTATGTTATAAAAAACTCTCCCTGTTTTCTTTTCAGGAAGAGTTTAATCTCTCAATATCTACTTTTAATCTATTTTAGCAATTTTAAATACAGCTTTTACAGCCGCGCCTCTGCTGCCGTTTGAAATTTCAAGATACCCCTTGTGTTTCTCACAAAGTACAGAGGATACATAAAGACCCAGTCCGAAATGCTCGCTTCGCTCCTCGCTTTCCGTATAATACGGGAGCTTTGCGTTTTTAAGGCACTCTGCCGAAAATCCGCCTCCGTCATCACTGACACAGATGCTTAATAAATCCCCTTTTACATCTGCTCTTACATCTATTCGTTTATCTGCATAGGAAGCTGCATTGGAAAGAATATTATTATACACCTGCATTACCGCAGACTCGTCCATATATATTTTTTCGCAGTCCGCCGAAAAATCAAAGGTCCCGGCTTTATCCCCGCACAAAAGACTCATAGTTTCCTCCAGAATATCTCCCAGCCTGTATGCTTCATATTCTGACGGTTTAACAGCGATTTCCTCTATTCTGCTGAGGCTGCTCATACTGTTAGCATATTTTTCAAGCCTTGATATATTGGAAAGCATGGCAGCCGCCACAGCTTCCGTACTGTCTGCATCTGCTTCCGCAAGCATTTCCCCGTAGCCCCGAAGCACAGTAAGCGGCGTTCTCAGTTCATGCGCAAATACGGCATTTATCCGTTTTCTTTCTTCAATCTGCCTCCACAGCTTCAGATTGTTTTCCTGCAAGGTCTTTCGCATTGTTTCAAAGGAGCCGCAGAGTCTTCCCATTTCATCATTTCTCTCATAGCTGACAGTAAAATCAAGGTCATTCTGCGCTATCTTTTGAGCGGCATTATCAAGCAGATATAACGGCTTTTTGAGTCTGCTTCTGTAAAAGCAGACAACCGCCGCAATAATGCAGGCCGCGGAATACACAGGTACCGCCGCCTGCGGCAAAGCATCAAGCAGCTTTATGAGCTTTGTATCCCTTTCACTCATCACGGCCGCATTCTCTGATATATATGTACCCTTACCAAGCCGGTTTCCGTTTTCGTCGGTAAGATAATATTTCCTGCCGTCATAAGGATATGAGTCCTGTATATGCTCTATCGAGCTCCGGCATATATATGATGTAACAATGCTCAGCAGCACCGCAGCCAGCACAAAGACAATAATATGGCATATCAGACTTTTTCTGAGCGATATATTTTTTACTTTTTCCATCGGTAGCCGCACCCCCACACAGTTTCTATATATTCCGTATCCGTATACTCCTGCATTCTGTTTCGTATTCTGCGTATATGCTCGGTCACCACACCGCTGTCACCCTCGCTGTCATAGCCCCATATTCTCTCATATATGCGCTCTCTGTCAAATATCTGCCCGCGGTTTTGAGACAGCAGCGCCACTATATCAAATTCCTTTCGCGGCAGCTTTATTACATTATCTCCCGCTGCTATGCTTCTCTCGGAATAATCTATGATAAGGTCGTCTGAAAATCTTATTTTTGAACCGGTTCTCGCCCTGCTTTCCCTCCTTATATGAGCAGAGACTCTTGCCTCAAGCTCCGCAGGCGAAAAGGGCTTGACCACATAGTCATCTCCGCCGGCTGCAAAGCCGTTTATCTTGTCGGCCTCATCTACTCTTGCCGTAAGAAAAATTATAGGGCAGGACACGATATTTCTGATGCGTCTGCACACATCAATGCCGTCAGGTCCCGGCATATTTATATCAAGGAGTATAATATCCGGCTGCTTTTCTATCTGCTCAAATACCTCCTGTCCGCTTCCGGCAGTCATAATTCTGTACCCCCTGCTTCTGAAAAACATCGAAAGCATATCCAGTATGTCTTTTTCATCGTCACATATCAAAATACTGTTCAAAGTATCACCTCCCCGTATATTAAGCCGCATAATTATCTACTTTTTATCAACATCGTCAAAAGCCGCAGGGCTCTGCGACTTTAATACGGAGATTTACTTCTGATTTCCTCCGCTTCATCTTCAGTTATCTTATGGCACTTCACCATTCTTTTTAAAACCACGGACATTCTTTTTTCGGCAAGTTCTATATTATCATCGGGCGAATAATTTGACGGTGCGTTGGGAAGTCCGGCAAGCATTACAGCCTCATAGTCGTCAAGCTGCGCGGGCGTTTTGCCGAAGTACCCCATCGCCGCATCATAAATCCCATAATAGCCGCTGCCGAAATATATGGAGTTTACATACATCTCAAATATCTGTTTTTTGCTATACTGACGCTCTATTGCAAATGCTCCGAATGCGTCTGCAAATTTACGCTCTATTTTTTTGTCCTGGGTAAACAGCTCATTTTTAGCAAGCTGCTGCGGTATGGTGCTTCCGCCCTCTACAAAAGCCCTCGCAACAATATCGTTAAATGCAGCTCTTGCTATAGCCAGAGGATCTATGCCCTTGTGTCTGAAAAACCTTTTGTCCTCCGCCGCTATCACCGCATCTATATAAATCTGCGGCAGGCTTTCATATTCTGTGAAATGCTCCCTTGAACATATATCCTCTGCAATACTGCTTATGGGTGTCTTTGAAACCGCTTCTTTGTACATCTCATAGCCTTTGTAGCCGTAAAATACCGCCGCAATTATACAGACAATGAGAGCAAGAGCAATCAGTCTGCATATGAATTTTTTAAGTCCTCTGGCAAGCATCTGCCCTCACCCCTTTCATCTGTCATTTTAAATGTCTATCTTCTTACTATGCTGTAATATGTTTTTGAAGTCTGCAGATATCCCAGCAGGTAAATCACTGCAAATCCTATAAATGTAGCTGCTGTGCATACTGCAAACAGCGTAACGTTGGTCATACTGAACGCTGCAAGTATTCTCCTTATCATAGGGAATGCAAACGCCACGTGCATTGCCGCTGCCGCCAGAGGAAGAAAGAATACAATCAGCACCTGTGAGCGTATGGTCTGCCTGACCTCTGCTTCTGTCATTCCCACCTTCTGCATTATATCAAATCTTTTCCTGTCGTCATACCCCTCTGAAACCTGTTTATAGTATATAATCATAACAGTTGCAAAGATAAATACAAGTCCCAGAAACATACCTAAGAAGAAAAACGCTCCGTAAAACGAATAGCTTCCTTCTTTTTCGACAAGCTGCCTGCTTTCTAAAAAGTAAAACTCATATTCAAAATCTGCCGCTTCACTGTTTAATGCATTGCTGAAAGCTATTTTTTCATCATCTGTGCCGTCAAGATTTATATACATTCCCCCGTTTATAATAATCTGTCCGGTCGTATCTTCATATCTGTGAAGTATAGCCTCTGCAGTTTCCCGGCTGTCTGCAACAATCCCGCAGTTCGCTGTTGATATGCTCAAAAACACCGCCTTCGGAAACTCATCTGTTTTTATGGTCTTATACTCTTCTCCCAACAGCTCCACTTTATCACCAAAGCTTTCTTTTTCGCTGTATATCAGAACTTCCCCTTTTTTAAGTCCTGCATCTTTCCCTGTAAGCCGTTTATAGTCTTCCGGAGTTATAATCGTAACATCAACAGATCCAATACCTGTAATCGTGTCATTATCCACAATGAGCTTATCGCCGCTTCTGTTTGCCGCAAAGCTCATCTTGCTGAATGAGTAGAGTTCCTTTATCTCTCTGCCCTGCCGCTTTGCAGTATCCTCCGCAGCCACCTCAAGCTTCTCTGATGTCTGCTGACTGTAAGGATAATATTTCATATTAACATCATAGGGATACATGTTATTTATTATATCGCCTACCCCTGCATAAAGACATACAGTAGTTGATACCGTAACGATTACCATGGTTGACAGAATACATATGCTGGCAAGCCCCGCCGCATTTCTTTTCATTCTGTAAATCATACCGGAAACAGTTGCAAAGTGTTTTGTCTGATAGTAATATCGTTTGTTCTTTTTGAGTCCTTTGAGCAGAACTATACTGAACGCTATGAACATCAGATAGGTTCCGATGATTACGCATATAACCGCTATGAAAAACAGAGTTATAGCAGAAACCACATCTTTAGTCATAATAGACATAACATATCCTGCCGCAAGGAATACAACGCCAAGCACTGCAAGAACCCATTTTGACTTCGGCTCGCGCTCTCCCTCGCTGCCCCCTCTGAGCAGTTCCACAGGCTGCGCAATTCTGATGGTTCTTATGTTCATAAGCAGCACCAGCAGGAAGAACACTGCAAATATTGCCGCCGTAAATACCAGCACAGAAAATGAAACATCTATATTGAAGCTGATTTCACCGCCTATTATTTTCATAAGAATAAGCTGCATCAGCTTTGAAAAAACAGCTCCGAATATCAGCCCTGCGCCGATTGAGATTACTGCCGTATACGCGCTTTCCCAGAAAAGCACCTTTGATATATGGCGTTTTTCCATTCCCAGTATGTTGTAAAGCGCAAACTCTTTTTTTCTCTGCTTTATCAGCAGGCTGTTTATATACACAAGTATTATAAGGGAAAAGATCGCAATTACTATACATCCGAACATCAGCGTTGCTGCAACCGACTGTCCGCCTTCGATTGTCTTTAATCCCCTGTCGCCTTCAAGCAGTATCATAATGCACATCATCATTACCGTTACTATGCAGGCTATAAGGTAGGGTCCGTAAAGCTGCCTGTTCTTTTTGAGGTTTCCGCCGGCAAGACGCATATATAGAGCTTTACGCATCGTGCTCACCACCTTTTGCAAGCACTGTCAGTGTATCCGATATTTTCTGATACATCTGCTCATTGCTGCTCTCGCCTCTGTATATCTGGTGAAATACTCTGCCGTCTTTTATGAACAGCACTCTGCCTGCGTTTGATGCAGCCTTGACGGAATGGGTTACCATTATTATTGTCTGTCCGTCATTATTTATTGATGAGAACAGCGATAAAAGCTCGTCTGATGCTTTGGAGTCCAGCGCTCCTGTAGGCTCATCCGCCAGAATAAGCTGCGGATCTGTTATTATTGCTCTTGCAACAGCTGCTCTCTGTTTCTGACCGCCAGACACCTCATACGGATATTTTGACAGAATCTCTGATATTCCCAGTTTTCTTGCCACAGGTGTAAGCCTCTTGTCCATTTCGTGATACTGTTTGCCTGCCAGAACCAGCGGCAGCAGTATGTTGTCTTTAATCGAGAAATTATCCAACAGATTAAACTCCTGAAATACAAATCCCAGATGCTCTCTCCTGAATTTAGCAATCTCTGCCTCTTTTATATCCGAAAACCTCCTGCCGTTTAAGTAAACCTCGCCGTCAGTGGGCTTATCCAGCGCCGCGATTATATTCAGCAGCGTGGTTTTACCGGAGCCCGACTCGCCCATTACAGCAACGTATTCGCCCTCTTCAACGGAAAACGATACATCTGACAAAGCCTGCACCTTGTTGCTGCCAAACCTTGTGGTATATATTTTTTTAACATTGTTAACCTCTAAAATAGCCATCTCATTTCCTCCCGGATCATTTTTTATTATACCCGTATTATATATAAAAAGGAAATGCCCAGCCATTTCTTCGGCTTACATTTCCCGCATCCAACCTTACAGTTATGTAAGGTTGCCTGTTATATTTCCTCCGAATTGTTGTCCGCTTTGGCTTTGATGCAAAGAAGCGCAATTGTCGCCGCCATAGCAGCCATATATACCGCTACGGCAATTCCCATACCGTTCATAGTCTGTCCGTATTCCCTGATTACAGACCATAATGTAAATACAGAACTCTCAAGCTCTATCAGATACATCATAAGTCTGATATCACCGTACACTCTGTCACTGTTTGCCTCTCTGACTTCAAAAGGCATATTCCAGTGCTGCGGTTTGACAAAATGGGCAACAAAGCTTATCAGCGCAAGGCAGAGCAGCATAATGGCCGGAAGTATGAAAAGGCTCGCAGGAGAGCCGTATTCATCAACCTGACCGTTTATGTCATAATGCACGGCAATCTGATCCGGCAGAATTTTCATTCCGTATGCCGCAGCTGCAAAGGCCGCTGCCATAACTATCCAGGCTAAAACCTCAACAAATCCCCATTTTTTCATAATCTCCAGTATACTCCCTCAGGCATTCTGTAAAGACTGCCCTTTGATTTCTCCATAATTTCTCCTGTTGCAATATCTCTGACTGTAAGGAGTTCGTAATAATACGGTTCCTCACACCACTGTGACAGATACAGACTGCCGCCGTCCCTGAACATCAACGTTTCGTTTTCATCAAGGGCAATATCTGTTCTCTCAGGCCATATTATCTGTAAAACTCCTGTATTATCGTCTTTTGTAAGGGTTACAGGCCATACCGTAAGCCTCAGGTTATAGCAGTCCTCTATATCATCAAGGCTTATCTCATCTATGAGCGACGGATTACTATCAGAGGGTACATAGCTGTAGATGCCTGCAATACGTCTGCTGAAATCAGTCCTCAGGAAGTAGAAATTTCCCTGATGATATACCGGAGCGCTGACATATACATTCTGCTCCGTATCAAAAGGACTGCATACCCTGCCGTCCGGAAATTCAATCAGGTGACAGTTCATACCGCAGAATTCTCTGCCCGAGGCTGCAATCTCCTCAGCTTCATATAAATCGCAGAAAGGCTCTCTGCATTCCTGCGCAAAGTACCATTTATCCGTTCCCTCTATTCTTTCGGGAAAGCAGCCGGTAAGTCCCTTTATCTCAACCGTATTCATATCAGAACATCATCGACATCATCTGCTCTCTGGCAACTGCGTCAAGTATATCATCTATGGTTATACCGATCACTCTTGAAACATCATAGGCAATGCCTGAATCCATATTTACAATCTGTATAGGATCGTGTATCCAGCAGTCAATCTCCCATGTGTTGACCTCTGTTTTTTCGAGGATTTCATCTCTCTTCTCTGCAAGCAGCGCGCTGAGCTCCTGAACAGTCATAGACTCTTTTTCCTCGGTCATATCCTTGAGTCTTTTGAGGGCTATGCTTATCCACATGCGCGTATGCTCATCCAGAGTCTCCGCCATATCCCACTTGGCGGAAACAGCGGAGCCTAAAACATTGATATTATCTACCTTGTCTATAACTCTTGCAAGGTCGTCCGTATCGTCAAAGGCATTGCTGTCGTGGCACATAACTATGAATTTACGTCCTCCGTCAGCACCAAAGCCCAGATTAAAGCAGGCATTGCCGAAGCCCGCTTCCTCTAAATCCTCTTTGGTAGTGCGTATATCAAGAAAATAATCCATATATTTCTCTGCAAAATCATATACCTGTTCTCTGTATTCCATATCTGTCCTCCTCGTTTAGTATATACCTATAATGTATTTGCACAGGATACCCCACATTGCACTTACTGCAGGCGACAGAATTCTGTCTGTAATGCCAAACAGTATAAGGACAAGGAGTATATAAAATCCGTTGTTGTATACTTTGTAGTACCAGTCGTATTTCCGGAGATCGAAAATCTGCGTGATTATTCCAAAGCCGTCAAGCGGCGGTACCGGAATAAGATTGAATATCATAAGCACCAGATTGATTATTGCAACCTGCACAAAAATCCTTATCAGTATATCTCCAAGGTCGCTTCCCTCTATGCCTGCCGCAAACAGCAGCCTTATAAAAAAGGCAAATACAACCGCAATGATAAGGTTCATAACAACGCCTGCCAGCGACACCAGAAGCTCATCTCTTCTCTTGTGCTTATAATAGGTAGGGTCTATTGACACAGGTATGCCCCAGCCGAAGCCGCAAAGCAGCAGAGCTATAAATCCCACAGGCTCTATGTGCGCCATAGGGTTTATTGTAACTCTGCCCTGTATTTTGGGAGTGGGATCGCCCAGCTTGTATGATACAAAGCCGTGGGCAAATTCGTGAAATGAAAGTCCCACTATAATTCCCGGAAGCATTATCAGCATACTCAGAATCCATTCTCTTGGATTTGAAAATGCGCCGTTTCTGTAATTCATATAAAGCATAATCGCCAGAATAATTATAATTGTCGGGTCAATTCTTCTCTTCAATGCTCAAACCTCTTTCGCTCAAATTTATAATATTCTATCACAAATCCGCTCTCTTTTAAATAGTATATATAAAAAAGGAAAGGTGATTTAATGTCCAGATATGTTTGTGTTGCAGTATACTGTGTTGAGCCGGGAGATACTCTGTATTCAATATCCGGCAGATTCGACGTGCCTGTGGAGCTGCTTATGAAAGCCAACAAAATCAGAAATCCATATAATTTAAGGATAGGCACCGAGCTTTGTATTCCGGGTCCTGCGGAAGATAATAAAAAGAAATGCGCGGCAGTTCATATTGTAAAACCGGGTGACACTCTGTATATGATTGCAAAGATGCACAAGGTTACACTCGATGCGATAATGAAAGCAAACCCCGATGTCGATGTATATAATCTGACAGTCGGCACAGAGCTTTGTATCCCCTCCTGCTAAAACCTTAAAATCCCCCGAAAAGTCCTCTACGCAAGACCCGGGGGATTTTGTTCATCTCTATAATATGTTTGTCAGAAGTCTTGCTATTGACTCCTTAAACCTTATAATCAGTGATCTCTGATCATAAAGCTCCTGTGTAAGCTGGTGGCACAGCGTGATGTCGTTTTCAAATGCCGACTCCATTTTGCAGGCTATGTCCCTGTCATATATAATCGCATTGGATTCAAAGTTCAGGGAAAAGCTTCTCTTGTCAAAGTTGGCCGAGCCCACGCTTGCAACCTGACTGTCAACAACAAGCGTTTTGGCATGCAGAAATCCGTTGTCATATATGTATACCTTGACGCCTGAGCGTATCAGTTCTCCAACATAGGAATAGGTTGCCCAGTACACAAATATGTGATCGGGCATGCATGGTATCATAACTCTCACGTCTATGCCCGAAAGCGCCGCAACTTTGAGTGACTCTATAATGCTGGCATCAGGTACAAAATATGGCGTCTGAAGATATATGTTCTTCTTTGCGGATACAATCATCTTCATGTACGCTCTCTTGACTTCCTGCCGTTCGTTGTCGGGGCCTGAGGTTACTATCTGTATGCCTGTATTGCCCGCATTTACCGGTTCTTCGAGAAATATTGATGAAAAGTCCAGATTTTCTTTTGAGGCAAAACGCCAGTCCAGTATGAATCTTGCATTAATATCGTGGACAGCTCCGCCTCTTATTCTGACATGTGTATCTCTCCAGTATCCGAATTTCTCTTTGAGGCCCAGATATTCTCTTGCTATATTGAATCCGCCTATGTATCCTATGCTGTTGTCTATAACAACCAGTTTCCTGTGGTTTCTGTAGTTAAGCCTCATAAGGAAGATTTTCATCTTGGGCCTGAAGAAAAACGCACATTTAACTCCTGCATCCATAAGAGGCTGTATTCTCCGCTTTGTAATCTGTCTGCATCCGAGAGCATCCATAAGAAGCCTTACCTCAACGCCTTCTTTTGCTTTCTTTTCGAGGGCCTTGAGGAGTCTGATCCCAACCTTATCCCATTTGATGATATAGTATTCGATATTGATGCTTTTTTTGGCGTTTTCGATGTCTGCAATCAGACTTTCGAATTTCTCTCTGCCGTCTGTAAAAAGCTCTACCTCATTGTTCTGAGTGAAATATGCACTGTCATATCTCTGATTGAGTCTGATCATATCTCTCCATTCGGCAGCTTCTTCATTAACAAACTCGTATTTGCCTGTTGAGATTGCATCCATCTGTTTTTTGAGTGATGAGCTGACGAATTTCTCCTCATCGGGATTCAGCCGGAATATCTGTTTTCGGGCGATATTCTGTGAAAAAATCATATACAGGATAAGTCCGACCACCGGCAGAAATGTAAGCACCAGTACCCACGCAAGAGTGGATTCGGGGTTTTTTCTTTCCATAAAGATTATGGCTATAATGATAAGAATGTTTACTGCTGCGATAGCTGCCGCCAGCCCTGTTGTCGTTTCAAACGGTGTCAATAATACTATCATAAATCTCTCCACTTTCCTTTTAGTTAATTAAGTCTATCACGATACCGGCTTCTTGTCAAAAGGCATAAGCGATATTATAATATATACGAGGAAAGTTGTATGGAAAAAAAGAACTATGTATATATTTTAAAATGCTCAGACGGCACCTTTTATACCGGCTGGACAACAGATATTGAAGCCAGAGTAAATACCCATAACAGCGGCAGCGGCGCCAAATACACCAGAGGACGCCGTCCTGTCAGTCTTGCCTATTATGAGGAGCTTCCCGACAGGTCAGCCGCATTAAAAAGAGAGGCAGCCATCAAAAGACTGCCTAGAAATAAAAAGCTTGAACTTATAGCATCTAATCCTGCCCGCCCGTGTAAGGGTTGACATGCACCATACAGTGCTTGACATCGGGGAAGTTTTTTTCAATTTCATTATGCACACGCTCCGCTATGCCGTGCGCATCATAAAGGCTCAGATTTCCGTCTGCCGCTATTTCTACATCTGTATATATCTTCGCTCCGAAAATTCTCGTCTTGATATCATCAACCGCAAGCACACCCTCCTGCTTCATCACAATCTCTTCCATTTTTTCAACGGTTTCATCATCACAGGATTTGTCCGTAAGCTTGCCTACGGCCTCCATAAATATATCAACCGTAACCTTTAATATCATCACGCAGATTATAAGGCTGGCAATGGGGTCAAGCACCTGAAATCCAAGCCTTGCGCCAAGTATTCCCGCAAAGCTTCCAACCGATGACAGTACATCTGACCTGTGATGCCACGCCTCTGCCATAAGTGCGCTTGAGTTTATCTTCTTCGCTCCGTTTCTGGTGTACCAGAACATCGCTTCCTTTGATACTATTGAAATCACAGCGGCAATAAGGGCTATAAGACCCGGTGTTTCAATGCTGTCATAATTGCCGTAAAGAACTGTTTTAACTCCTGAATATCCTATTCCAAGCCCGACAGCGCACAGCACCACTGAAAGTATAATTGCAGCAATGCACTCTATTCTTTCGTGTCCGTACTGATGATCGTGGTCTGAATCCTTAGCCGCTATTTTAACTCCCGCTATAACCACCATGCTGCTGAACACATCGGACAGTGAGTGTATGGCATCTGAAACCATAGCCGCCGACCTGCCAAAAATACCCGCAAAGAGTTTGAATGCCGCCAGCACAATGTTGCCTGCTCCGCTTACCACTGATATCTTAACCGCAATCTGTTCATTTGTTTTTGTCTTTTTCTCTCTCATAAATTATCACCTTATCTATTTTATTCACTGCCCCTGAATTGTTACTTTATCGTAAATGGGGTTAGGTCATTTCGCCGTAGTTTTCTTGCCAATCATATCCCGAAAATATAAAAAAACATCTGAATGACATATATCGTCTCGCAGATGTTAATAATCTGTTGCCTTAAGCCCGGCTTTCGCCTGACAAAAACATTTTAATATATCGCGCTGCCTGTGTCAACTATTTTACCTTGTCTGCCAGCATTGCAATCTTTTTAAGGTCATCAGGTCTGTTGGCAAGGTCATCTTTTTCTCCGGCGCTTACAGGCTCATAGAATACCATATCCCAGCCAAGATAGTCTGCTATACACCTGAAAGTGTCCTCTATAATCCTGTACTGAGGTCCCTCAAGCTCATCTTCACCTATGGCAATAACGCCTATCTTCTTTTTCTGTCCCTGCAGCAGATTACATCTTGCATACAGCTTGTCTATTGCAAGCTTGAGCTGAGCTGTAACGCCCCACCAGTATACAGGTGTTGCAAACAGAATGAAATCAGCCTCTTCAACCTTATCCATTACTTCATTGGTATCATCTTTGTCAATGCAGTTTCCCTCGTTCTTACAGAAAAGACAGGCCTTGCACGGCGCTATTTTTTTAGCCTTAAGATTTATGATTTCAAAATCCTTATCTTCACCGCCCATAAAGGCATTGATTGCAGCTACCGTATTTCCCTGTCTGGGACTTCCGTTAAGTATTAATTTTTTCATATTACACGCTCTCCTCTCGTTCCTTAATCCTGATATTTATTATATACAAAACGCAGACGCAAAACAATATCCTGCGTATATCATCCGCCGTATATTCTGCCTACAATATACGACACCAGTCCTGCAGGAAGTATTTTGACAAGCGCGCAAAACAGCCTGTATTTAAAGCCTATCGTGTATACCGGCCTTACTTTTTTGGCTGAAGCGACAGTTGCTATTAAATGAGCCGCAGTTTCCGGCTTCATGCCGTTTTGCTCATCATGCTCCATTACAGCAACGCTTCTTGAAATTCTGCCGCTGTATATTTCATCGCCTGCATATGATTTTTCTCTAGCTCCCGTAAATCCTGTGCATATATCTCCGGGCTGAACCGCGCACACGCTTATTCCGTAAGGTCTAACCTCATTGATAAGCGCCATTGTATATGAGTTTATTGCAGCCTTTGCAGCCGAATAGTATGCCTGAAACGGTATTGCTATAGGCGCCGCCACCGAGCTTATATTTACAATCCTGCCGCCTCCGGCTCTGCGCATAAACGGTATTACGGCTCTGTTCATATTGACCATTCCGAAGAAATTGACATCAAACTGTTTTCTGGCGTCTGCGGTTTCGGTAAACTCGACAGCGCCGGATATTCCAAAGCCTGCATTGTTAATCAGCACATCTATTCTGCCCGCTTTGTCTATAATATATGATACGGCTTCGTTTATACGCTTTTCATCTGTCACGTCAGCGGATATATGGTTTATACCCGCCGCGCCCTCTCTGCGTCTGCTTATATCAAAAACCTCATAGCCCTTTGCTTTCATTTCGAGAGCCGTGCAAAGACCGATGCCTGATGACCCGCCTGTAATTACACAAATTTTCTGCTCCATATTATTTATTGTCCTTTACCATCATTTTTTTAAATGCAATCACCGCAAGCACTGAAATTACCACGGCATATGCAATATCCGTAACAAGGTACATCCAAAAGCCTTCGTATTCGCCCGATACTGCCATTCTGCCCATACAGGTTGCAGGATACCACGGCAGGAATTTGCATACGATCTCCAGACTTCCCATAGTTTCAAGAGGCATCCACGCGCCGCCCAGCACCGCGCTTATAGTTATGATTGCGCTTGATACTCCCGGAGCCGACTTGTCCGACAGAATACTTCCAAACAGAATTCCGATAGCCGTCATAACAACTATAACAGGCAGATCCACCGCAAAGTTAAGCAGCACGCCGCCAAAGCTGAGGCTCACACCTGTTGCTGCCGCAATTATGTATGATACTATAACGCATATAATTATCTGTAAATATCCGAGAATAATTCCCGGAACTCCATACCCGATGATATAGTCTGAGGTTTTCATAGGTGAGGAATAAAGTCTTGAAAGCAGCGAGGTTGTCCTGTCCTTGCTTACAAGTATAGCCATATAAAGCATTACAAAGGCAAATGCAAATACTATTATCCCCGGCATAAGAACATCTATGTTAAACCAGTATGCATCAGGTGTATAATGCCCTATAAGCTGAAACATTCCTATCATAGCCACAGGGAAAATCACACAGAATATTATTCCCAGAGGGTCCCTTAATATCTCCTTTATGTTTCTTGATGCAAAGTTCCACGCTTTCATTACAGCTCACCTCCCACAAGTTTGATAAACGCGTCTTCAAAGCTTTCTGTTCCGGCTTTTTCAATAAGCTCCTGCGCGCTGCCGGAGGCTGTAATCCGGCCTGCTTTCATAATCGCTATACTGTCTGCAAGAGCCTCCGCCTCCTCCATATAGTGAGTTGTAAGTATTATTGTCTTGTGTCCTTTCAGCCCCTTTATTATCTTCCAGAGCTCTCTCCTTGCTATGACGTCAAGCCCAAGTGTAGGCTCATCTAAAAACAGTATTTCGGGGTCCGATATCAGCGCCATTGCAATGGAAAGTCTCCTCTGCCAGCCGCCCGAAAGCGTCTTTGCTCTCTGATTTATTATTTCATCAAATTTGAATTCTGAAATTATCTCATTAATCCTGCTCCTGTCTTTGACATCATATACCCCTGCTATAAATTCGAGGTTTTCCCTCACTGTCAGGTTTCCTGCAACTGCTGTTTCCTGCGGAGATACATTTACAATCTCCTTTACCTTGTCCGGGCTGTTTACAACTGAATAACCGTTAAGCAGTGCGTCTCCGGAGGTTGGTATGCTGAGCGCTGTAAGCATTTTAATTGTGGTAGTCTTGCCTGCTCCGTTAATTCCAAGCAGCGCAAACAGCTCTCCGTCCTTTATATCAAGTGAAATATTATCTACTGCTGTCCTGCTGCCAAACGCCTTGGTCAGGTCTTTTATCTCTATGCCCCTTTTATCACTCATCGCTTTTGCCTCCCATTTTTTTAATTCCGTCAAAAATAAGGTCTGCCACCGACAGTTCCGTTATTGCAATGCCTTTCTCCTTGTCTGCAAGCAGAAGCACCGAGTCGCCAGGTTTTAAGTCAAACATATCTCTTACGGCCTTGGGAATAACTATCTGGCCCTTCTCGCCGATTTTAACCGGCTGCATATATTTGCCCTCAGGAAATTTCATAGGTTTACCTCCAGTTTTAAAAGTATAACTTGTATAACTAATTATACTTTTCACCCATACCTTTGTCAAGCAATTAAAAACAGAGCTGCATTTCACACTTTGCTCTGCTTAGCTCTGTTCAAGATTTCAAGTTCTTTTTTCTCTCTGCATTTCCTGCATATCATATCGGAAATTATATCATCGCTTTGCAAAAATCCCTCACGTTTATACTCTGCTTCTCTTGTTCCCATAATCCTGCCGCACTGCGGACATATCACGTTTCTGGTTACTGTTATCATTCTCGTATACCTCTGTTTTACTGATATACAAAGTCTATATCCGCTGCTGTGAATTGTCAATCACAAATGAGTGAAAGGAGCCCAAAAGAGCTCCTTTCCTGTTAAAGTTATTTATTTACTCCAAGTTCTCAATCCGTATTTACACTGTTTTAGTTCAGTCTGCGCTACAAGGTTTCCTTCGTTATCATATATCAGAAGCTTTGCCTTGTAATAATATTTCTTATCTTTTTTACCTTCCGTATTCAAGTATTCTGCTTCTTCCTTTGTGATTCTTGCAGCATATTTCGATGATTTATTTGCTGATCTGTAGAACTTGTATTTAACTGTATATCCTGCAGATTTAATTTCCTTGATAAAGGCTTCTAATGCCGGTGTTAATTTAACTGTCACCTTGATATTGTTTTTAGAAGTCTTTGATGTTCTGACTACAAGTTCTATTTCCCCGGCTTTTTCTTTAAATTTCTTATCTAGTTCTTCCTTGGTCGGAGGTATTTCAGTAAAGGTTATTTCCACCTTGTCCCCTGTTTTTAATCCTGTAACCTTGTTATCAGTAATAGGCACCTCATTGCCGTTTACGGTTACCTTTGAAACCTGCATGCCCTCATCAGGAGTTATAACTAGGGTTGTACCGTTATCTTCAAGGACTGTATTGCCACCCTCTCCTGCAGATATTTCAGGCTTCTGAACAGGCTTGTAGTATCCGCCAGAGTATGCAGCAGTTACTTTAAACTTCGCATTACGGTTTAAAGTCATAACAGTTGCATCATTCCTTGCAATTTTTATTTCTAATTTCTTATTATATTCACCTGCAGCAAGTTCTGTCTTAGGGCGTATCATTATATCAGTATTATCAGGTACTAACTCGTAATTGTCATCTGTAAGTGATACATCATACTCCCCATCTCCTTTTTCAAGCAAAATCTGAGAGTCAACTGAACTGTATCCGCTCTTAGCTTCACCAAAGTCAAAAGTGTCTGTCGGATTAATTATTATACCTTTGTTTGTAACTGTACCTTCTTTTATAAATTTACCGTCTGTTTCAATATTAATTATACCATTGTTAGTGAGGGTTTTTTCTTTGGGCACTGTTACAGAAGTTCCCTGCGGAACTGTAAGTACCATATCATCTGAAACTGTCACACCTTTATTAATACTATGATTTCCAATAACTTTACCTGTCATACCATTAAATAATACGCTGTTTTCAATACTATCAGGGGTATTATCCAGTGTTTCCGTACCTGTAGTTTCTATCCATGAACCAGAAGCCTTAACGCCGTTTTTTGAATAAATACCGGAATACCTATCTGCACCATTAGCGTCTACTAAGCTGTTTTTTAAAGTAATATCTCCTTCTTTAGAATATACGGCAACATCTCCTGTTGAATTTGCTTTCAATAAACTGTTTTCTATCAATACATTGCTGTTGCCAAAGATGGCAGGGTAATATCCTGTGATTTCAGCATTCGCATTTCTGATATCTATTTTGCCGCCTGCATAAATACCATTACGGTTTGTACTGTCAGCAATAATATTACCGCCATTTATATTAACATCATTAAATATATTAATAGCTACACCTTGTGCAGTCGCTTTGAGTGTGGCATTCCCATTTACAGAAATGTCATTACAAATCAAAGCATTTCCAACATACTTACCATTTCCAGCTCTTCCCTGTGCTTCAAGATAAGCATTATCCTGCAAGTTAATCGAACTGTTAAATGTTGTTAGGCCATCGACTGCGTATCCCGAAACGACATCAGCATTTCTATGCAGACAATATAGTTTGGAGTTGCCTTTCATTGTCAATGAATGTTCGAAGTTATCTGATTGTCCCAGTTGCAGCGAAGCATAGTCGTCCTCATTGTTATAAGCAATGTTAGCATCACCGTCAAGCACGCACGCACCATTCCACTGACTAGGATTTCCGTTCTCCTCAACCTTGATTGTAGTGTCCTTGATATACAGCGAACTGGCAAGACGTGTATCAGCAGTGCTCTGCTGTGTTACACCCAAATCTTTAGACTCAAGAGTACCTTTTCCGGTGATTGTTAAGGCAACAGCGTATATTTTTTTGACATAGTTTGTTTTACCTTCTCCCACCTCGACAACAAGTTCTGCACCATCGCTATTGTTAATATCAATGCCGCCATTGATTGTTGCCTCATTCAAACGAATATGAAATGTTTTTACCGGATCAGGAGAATTACTACCCCAAATTTGAATTTTTCTATCTGTTGTACCGGTCAACACGTACTGTACATCAGTTTTTCTAAGATTAATAAAACCATCATCAATCTTATAATCATCGTTTTCAGTATTCTCCGCTTCTACATTAATTTCAACAGTTCTAAGCGATACAGTACCCTCCCCGGTTGCAAATACTGCCACAGGCATCATTGCAATACATACAATCATACTTAGTAATAAGCTTAATATTCTTTTCTTCTTCATAAGTCTTTTCCTTTCTGTAAAATATCAATATATACCTTATTCAAGGTCAGTTATCTCTATTCTAACCCAACCTGTAAAAACCTGTCGTCCTACCAAAGTATGAAACGATGAAATTTTTTCTTCCTTAACCCAGCTATTTTATATATACCCGCACTTCTGTCCCGCTATAACAGGCGACCGTTTCCGATCGCCCTGTTGTTTACCTTATTCATTTACAGCAGTTTCAGTTTTTCTGCCATCGTTTTGGCTTCATTTCTGCGCTTTACGGACAGCTTCTGCAATATATGGCTTACATGACTTTTGACTGTCGATACCTTGATATCGAGTATCTCTCCTATTTCGGAGTTGGTCTTGTCTGCGCATATAAGTCTTAAAACCTGCAGCTCTGCCGCTGTCAGGGGCTCAAGGGTTTCTGACGCAATTTTCATAAAATCAGGATAGTATACAGCCTGCTGTCTTGCGGCTTCTGTGACTTTTTTTAAGAACTTCGGATTTCCTTCCCATTCACAGCTTCCGAGAAGATTAAGTACTGCCACGCCGTATTCCCCTATTGTTCTGACAAAGCCAAAGCGTGACGCCGCATCGAGAGCCATGCTCATATTATTCTGCCAGTCCGAAGCTCCGCTTCTGTATTTTGCGATGGCTGTCAGCACGTTTACATGAATTCCGTCTATAGGTCTTGAACAGATCCGGCAGTAGCCTGCCATCGGCGCCAGTGTTACTATGGCAGCCTGATTTTCACCTGACGAGATCTCCACCATTGCCTCCGTCAGATATCTGTATCTTTGCATGACCTTGAAATTCACAGGATCTTTCGGCGCCTGCCGCTGATACCACATATCCACCGCCTCTGTATTTCCTGTCACAAGATTGATTCTGCATATGAGAGCATCTATATTGGGAAAGAATCTGGTGTCTCCCGCATCTTCAAATCTTTTTCGTACAGAAATCACAGCCTGCATTGCATCCCCGGCTTTACCCTCATCAATCATAGCTCTGGCAAGCAGTCCCACAAGCGCAAATTCAATGTCGGGCGTACCTCTGGTCTGTATAGCCGTCATTTGAGATACCAGCGAAAATATTCTCCCGGACACACTCTCGCCTTTTTCAAATTTGCTTTCGGCAATTGCGCAGTCTGCAAGTCCTACGCCGTCTTTTCCGAGTATTGCCTCAACCGGCGCTTTCATTACTGCATAGAACAGATCGTCTTTTTTGCTCCATTCCGAAAAATCCTTACCGCCGTTCATTATACTTGGAAGTTTACTTGTAACAGAGAATTCCGGAAGGGCTATTTCTCTTTTCATCATAAGGCGAAAAGCCGTTGATATTGACGATGCAATACCGGTGATACTTCTCTGCGGCAGCGATATATCAAGCCATGCAAGTCTGCTTTTTGCTTCTTTGTATGATGATCTATCTGTATACAGTCTGCTGCCCGCAAAATTTCTGAGTTCCTGATACCATTTCTCTGAGGCTTCATAATCTCCTCTCAGAGAACAAAGCATACTCATTGCCTGCATAAGCAAAGGAGATGATACAATCTCACTGTCATCAAGCATCATATAGTATTTTTCCATGGCCTCATAGTTGCCTGCTCCGGGGTGCTTCCGTGCATTTTTTACAAGGAGAGCTGATACTCCTGAACGGTTTCCCGCCTTTGTATAACATTCCAGAGCTTTATCGTAGTCCTCATTTGTTTCATAATAAAGGGCGGCTCTGCCGTAAAGCGCCTGTGTCTGCTCGTCTGTGTACTCCTGCTCCCTCTCCCACATCAGAAACTGTCTGAAGACGGGCCACATTCTGAACTCATCTATATTGTCATAAAGAAACATTGAGGTTTTTTTGTGTATCTTTCCCAGCATTTCGCCTGCTCTGCTGTTACCGCTGACCGTTTTGGCAAGCTCGGTATTAAGCATCTCAAAAGGCGCAAGATCAAGCAGAAATCTCCGTATATCAGGCTCCAGTCTGTAATATATCGCCTCCTGATAATACATAAACAGTTCTCGCTGAATCTCCGTTATAACGGTATTGCCGAAAACTTCACCCGATAACATATGGCGGGCCAGAATAGACAGCACCAGCGGATAGCCCTGTGTCTCCCTGTATATATTATCAAGCTCTTTGGGGCCTGCTGATATTCCTCTCGCTTCGAAAAATTTTCCGGTTTCTTCTCTGCCCAGCATCAGATCGTCTGTATCTATTATTATCATTGCGTCTGCATACTGAAGATGAACTATCCAGCCGGGCGCTGAGCCTCTTGACATCAGTACAAAACGCAGGGCGTTATGTTCTTTTATCAGGCCGCACAGCGCATGCTGCACTGCAGGCTCGTCTATCTTCTGCAGGCTGTCTACAAGGAGAACATCCCAGCTTCCGTCAGGTTCGGGTATTCGAAACTCCGGTTCTCCTGCCGAAATCTCCAGCACTCTGCGTCCCTCAAGCAGCGCATGTGCTGAGGCAGATTTGCCCATTCCGCATGGCGCGCTGAACAAAACCGCCTGACCGCTGTCCATTGCTTTTTTAAATTGCTTTGCAACCTCAGGTTTTATAGTGATATTGCGGTTCATATTCGACTCCCGTCACTTTTATCTTTGTATACTCTGCAGGTATTTCCCGCAAAAAAACAAGGGGCGGTATTCGCCCCTCTTTGTCATATATTATACAGGATATACACAGTTTTCTTCGTCAAGAAGATCGTGGTCTATCTGATACAGCTTAGCTTCTCTTTTTTTGAAGAAAGTTTCAGCAGGCTGAGGGAATAATGCTTTTGTGAGTACATCCTCTTCCTGATGCATCCACTTTGCACATTCTTTTTTCATCTGCTCAAGTTCAGGTTCAAGAAGGTCTGCCGGTCTGCATGTAACCTGATCTTCGCCCTTGAGAATCTTGTCTACAACTTCCTGCTTGATAGGAACAGTTGTCTTACCGTACATACCCTTTACAAGATCCTTTGCTTCCTTTGGAACCATCTTGTATCTTTCTCCCATAACAACGTTAAGCACAGCCTGTGTACCTACAATCTGTGAGCTTGGTGTTACAAGAGGCGGATATCCGAAGTCTTCTCTTACTCTAGGAACTTCCTTGAGTACCTCTTCAAATTTATCCATAGCATTTGCCTGTTTAAGCTGTGATACCAGATTTGAAAGCATACCGCCGGGAACCTGATATTTAAGTGTATTGATATCAACACCCATAAGCTTAGGATCCATTAATCCGTTGGCAATGTATTTCTCTCTGATAGGCTTGAAGTATTCTGATGCTTCGTTTAATAAATCAAGGTCAAGTCCTAAATCGTATTCAGTTCCCTTGAATGCGAAAGCTATAGGCTCTGTAGGAGGCTGTGATGTACCCTCTGCAAATGGTGAAAGCGCAGTGTCTATCATATCAGCACCTGCCTCTATTGCCTTCATATATGTTAAACTGCCAAGTCCGCTTGTTGCGTGTGTATGAATTTCAAGAGGAATTGATATTGCAGCTTTGATGTCTTTAACCAGTTTGTATGTGTTGTACGGGTCAAGCAGTCCTGCCATATCCTTGATACATACGGAATCTGCTCCCATCTGCTCTATTTCTTTGGCAAGCTCTACAAATACCTCGTTTGTATGGATAGGGCTGATTGTGTATGACATTGTGCCCTGTGCGTGAGCTCCGCATTTCTTGGTTGCCTGGATTGCTCTCTCGATATTACGCATATCGTTTAAAGCGTCGAAAATTCTGATTACATCTATACCGTTTGATACCGCCTTGTCAACGAATTCGTCAACAACGTCATCTGCATAGTGTCTGTAACCCAGCAGGTTCTGGCCTCTTAAAAGCATCTGAAGCTTTGTGTTTTTAACTTTTTTTCTGATTATTCTAAGTCTGTCCCACGGATCCTCATCAAGAAATCTGATGCAGGCGTCATAAGTTGCACCGCCCCACATTTCAAGAGCGTTATAACCGATATTATCTAAGGTTTCCAGAATAGGAAGCATTTCTTCGGTAGTCATTCTTGTTGCGATTAAGCTCTGATGACCATCTCTTAATACAGTTTCTGTAACTCCTACTTTTGCCATATTTCTCTCCTTACTGCAGCCTGAAACAACTGCTGTTTATCTTTAATATTTTAATTATATACGAAATTCAGAATAAATCTACTGATATTTTTAATGTATACATAATTTTTTAAATATCTTTTTCAAACATCTTCCTGCACAGCTCTATTTTTGCGGGAATACTGTCCTCAAACACTATGATGCCTCTGTCAGTTTTAGGGTTTTCGAGTCCCGCGGCTTTGAGTCTGCGCCTGAGCTGCTTTGCCGTGCCGAAACTTCCGTCGATTATCCTGACCTTGTCTCCCGCCACTTTCTGTATTGTTTTTCTTGCAAATGGATAATGGGTGCATCCCAGCACTATATAGTCTATGTCCTCCTTAAGATAAGGCATCAGAAGCTCCAGTATATATTTCTCAAGCTTCTCGCCCTCTGTATTACCGTCTTCAATCAGGTCCGCAAGCCCCGGACACGGCAGCGGGTATACAGTGCCCTCGTCTGCATATTTTGCCATAAGGCTCCGGAATTTATCTTCCCTGATAGTCATGGGAGTTGCCATAACCACAACGGTATGCTTCTCGTCTCCCGAAACCGCAGGTTTGAGCGCCGGCTCTATTCCTATCACCGGAATATCTCTGTATCTGTCCCTGAGAAGCCCGATTGCAGCGCTGGTTGCCGTATTGCAGGCCACCACCAGAGCTTTAATCCCCTTTGAATAAAGATACTGCGCCCTGTCCATTACGATTTCCTGTATCTGCGAAAGCTCCTTGGTGCCGTAAGGTGCATTTACGGAGTCCCCGAAGAATATACAGTCCTCATTGGGCATCAGTTTTACTATTTCTTTCAATACGCTTATTCCTCCGATGCCTGAATCCATTACAGCAACCGGAAGCCTGCTTCTGTCATCGTTCATATTGTCTGTCCTTTAATAGTCTTTGTTTACTTTCTTTCCTATCCATTCCAACACACCCGGAGTCGATATGTACAGGAATGAACACTGTTCGATTGCATATGCAACCTCTTCCTCCGAGCCTCTGCAGTATCCGTCTATAAAAGGTACATCGTCGTAATCTTCTTCGTCATCATAAATATCATCAAAATCAAGAAAATAGTCGTCGAAGCCCTCTCCTCTTATTAGTCCCAGGTATTTCTCCGCCGTCTTATAGCTGTCTGTCTTGTAATAAAGGGCTATAAGCGGCAGCAGCATATGCACAGAGCACTCATTGTACTTTTTGTAAAGTCTTACTGCTGAAACCTCGTTTTCAAAATGAGCATAAAGCCCCATAAGCGTATACCTGATGCCTGTATTGTCACTGCTGTTAAGTTCAAGCATCTCCTCGCACTCTTCTATCGCTTTTTTGTATTTGCCAAGGGCAACAAGAAGCTCAACATAGGTGTGTCTTGCTCTCATATACGGTCTTGTTTCAAATATTTCCCAGAAATCTCCTATGCAGTCCTCATCGAAGAAATCCTCTTCTCTGAGGTGTTTTTCTGTTTTTGCTATGATTTTTTCAAGCTTCTTTTTAAATTTTTCGGGATCTCTGCCATACTGAATGTCAGCAATCATCACCTCTGCATCCGTGCAGTATGCATCAAGCTCCAGCGCTTTTTTGGCATATTTCACGGCTTCTTTTTCTGTCGGAGCATCGACTGCCATATCAAGATAATCCCACGGCGTTTCAGGCTCACGGTCTATATTAGAATTCAGACTTTCATTGTACTGCGCTATAAGTTCCTGCAGCGCCGCATTTGCCTGCTCCTCACTTTCAAATTCATTCTGTTCCATAAGCTTCTGCATTTCTCTAAAGATTTTTTCCGATGATCTGCTCATACCATTCTCCTTTGTGTATAAATACTGCTGCAACTCGTTATATTTGGCGCTGCTGCCTCTACTCTTGTCTACGGGATATTTCTCCCCGTTCTTCTTTATTTTGCGCAGAAGCTCAGCTTTTAAATCGGCGTCTATTGCGTCCGCAAGCATTATGCAGTACAGCATAACGTCTGCAATCTCATCGCACAGAGCCTCTCTGTCATATTCATTGTTCCACTGGAAACATTCCAGAAGCTCCCCTGCCTCTATTGATATGGATTTGGCAAGGTTTTCCGGTGTGTGAAATCTGCCCCAGCTTCGTTCCTCATTAAATTTCCTCAGTATATCTCTTATTTCTTCCATTAAATCAGTGCCCTTCTGCGTATGTTATGATATAAGTATATATCAATTTCCTACATATTAAAAGGAGATTTTATTCATTCGTGCATAAAATTTATGCATATTCACGGTTTATTCATTATTTTTTTGCGTTTATGCGGTATTTTTTAGTTTTTTTAAATATTTATTCATATTTTTTTATAAAAACCTATTGACATATCATAAAAACAGTAGTAAAATCACAATTGTTCGTTACAATTAATAAATATTCAGCGAATATTATTATACATCTGCAAACAATAAGAAAGGAATTTAGTTATGAAAAAATTATTAGCAGTAATTTTAACCGTTGCAATGGTTTTCGCTTTCACAGCGTGTGGTGGCGGTTCAACAGATGAAAACGGTTTATCAACAGTAGAAGCAGGCAAGCTTCATATGGCAACAAACGCAGCTTTCCCTCCATACGAAATGACAGATGACAGCGGCGGATTTGAAGGTATCGACGTTGAAATCGCAGAGAAAATCGCTGCAAAGCTTGGTCTTGAGCTTGTAGTTGACGATATGGATTTCTCATCAGTGCTTACATCAGTACAGGGTGGCAAGGCTGACATCGCTATGGCAGGTCTTACAGTAACTCCTGACAGACAGAAGAACGTTGACTTTACAGACTCATATGCAACAGGCGTACAGGTTGTTATCGTTCCTGAGGACTCAGACATCAAGACTATTGATGATCTTGCCAAAGACAAAATGATAGGAACACAGGAAGGCACTACAGGATTTATTTACTGTTCAGACACTCCTGAAAACGGCGGATTCGGCGAAGATCACGTAATCGCATACACAAACGGAGCTACTGCTATTCAGGCTCTGCTTGCAGGCAAGGTAAATGCAGTTGTTATCGACAGCCAGCCTGCAAAGGAATTTGTGGCAGCAAACGACGGACTTAAGATTCTTGAAACAGAATTCGTATCAGAAGACTATGCAATAGGTGTTTCAAAAGACAACCCTGAGCTTCTTGAGGCTGTTAACAATGCGCTGAAGGAACTCATCGAAGACGGCACTGTGCAGGAGATTCTGGACAAATATATCAAGGCTGAATAAACATTGGCGTTAATAAGGGGTGGCTGATGCCATCCCCTTTTTCATTGATAAGACAAAAGAAATGTGAGGTGAACAAATATGTTTTCAGGTCTTGAAGCGCAATTTGCCCAGAGTTTCATTGAAAACAACAGGTGGGTTGCATATCTGAAAGGTCTAGGAATATCATTTGAAGTAACGCTGGGGGCTTTATGCCTTGGCGTAATTCTCGGCGTACTGGTTGCGGTGATTCGTACATCACACGATCAGCAGGCTCCGGGCCATAAGAATATACTTCTGGGCATACTCAATGCCATATGCAAAATATATACAACCGTAATCAGAGGAACGCCAATGATGGTACAGCTGCTGATTATGGGATTTATAGTATTTGCATCAAGCAGAAATCTTGTTATGATAGCGGTAATCACAATGGGTATAAACTCGGGCGCATATGTTTCGGAAATCATACGTTCAGGTATTATGTCAATAGACAAGGGCCAGATGGAGGCAGGCAGATCTCTTGGTATGGGCTACGTTCCTGTAATGAGGCACATAATTATTCCTCAGGCAATAAAGAACATACTTCCTGCCCTCGGCAACGAGCTTATAACTCTGTTTAAGGATACATCGCTGGTAACTGTTATCGGCCTTGCCGATCTTACCAAGGTTGCCATACAGGTACAGGCAAAAACATATCAGGCGTTTATGCCGTTTATAGGTATCGCAGTCGTATACCTTACAATCGTACTTATTCTTACATGGCTGCTTGGCATACTCGAAAGGAGGCTGCGTCAAAGTGATAGACATTAAAAATCTTTCTAAATCCTTTGGAGATAATCTTGTTCTTGACAACATCTCCGAACATATTTATCCCGGCGAAAAACTGGTTATAATCGGACCGTCGGGCTCAGGCAAATCAACATTTTTAAGATGCCTGAATATGCTTGAACGACCTAACGAGGGTACTATCACCTTTGACGGTATGGACATTACAGATTCCTCTGTGGATATAAACAAGGTAAGACAGCAGATGGGAATGGTTTTCCAGCATTTCAATCTGTTCCCTAATATGACAGTAAGAAAAAATATAACTCTTGCGCCTGTACAGACAGGATTTATGAAGCAGGCGGAGGCTGACAAGGAAGCCGACAGACTTTTGGAACGTGTAGGCCTTATGGACAAGGCAGACGCTTATCCGGCATCACTTTCAGGCGGACAGAAGCAGCGTATAGCGATAGTAAGAGCTATGGCTATGCACCCTAAGGTAATGCTCTTTGACGAACCGACATCGGCTCTCGACCCTGAAATGGTAGGCGAGGTTTTAGATGTTATGAAGCAGCTTGCCGATGAGGGTATGACAATGGCTGTTGTAACTCACGAAATGGGATTTGCCAAGGAAGTGGGAAGCAGAGTCGTGTTTATGGACGAGGGTCATATAATAGAGCAGAACACTCCTGAAGAATTCTTCAGCAACCCTCAGTCCGAAAGACTTAAAATATTCTTAAAAAAGGTACTTTAAAAGCGTGGTCACCCACGCTTTTATTTCCGATCTATTCCGCTCTGTTAAGCCTTTTTATTCTCTCTACGATTTCAGAGGTTTTCGCCCCTATATCGTAGAATTCTTTGCAGTCTATTGAAGCCACGTCAATATCGCCGTACAGTTCATCGTATTTAAGGATATTCTTCATACCCCCTATATCTCTGATACCTCTGACCTCGCAGGTAGTCTGAAACATTACGGCTTTTTTGAGGTCATATCCGTTTATCTTTTTGCCTGTCATATAACAGCAGTAATAGTACTGGTCCTCTGTAATGCTGCCGTGGTCAGGCTCCCTCTCATATTCTGCAATCATATCGTCAAAGGATTGCAGCTTGCGTGTTTCTCTTGCCGCATCTCCTGCGGAGGCTTTGGTTCTGCCCTTTCCTCTGATCAGTCCTATTACCAGCATTACGACAAACAGTATAATAAACGCTGTAAGAATTTTTAAAAACATAAATCCTCCTAATCTGCCACTTGTTAATAGCTTTCTTTAATAGTTCCCTTTCGGTAGGCATCCACCAGAGCTCTGAGATTTTCAACCTGTCTTTCAAGCTCTCTGCCGTCATCCGAGCTTCTGACATTCATTCTTTCAGGCAGCACCTCCACTGTTCTGATTATAGGTCTGTGGAATCTCTGAGTGCCGTCCTCTTTGAGAGGCTCATAAGGCTTGTGCTCCGAAAGCGCCATAAATCTCGAGTTGAATATAAAGGTGTAACCTGCAATTCCTGTTGTTTTCTGATAGGCCTTGGAAATACCGCCGTCTATTACAAACAGCTTGCCGTCACCCTTGACAGGACTTTCTCCGTCTTTAATCTTTACAGGCACATGGCCGTTTAATATGTGTGATTTTTTAGGATCAAGTCCGAATTCCTCAAGTATCATCTCGCAGGTTTCCCTGCTGTCACGATATTTATAGTACGGCTTGGTGTGCTCCTTGTGTGTTTTTTTGTCTGCTATGAAGCATCTTTCAAAGGTGGTCATCTGATCCTTGCCAAACAGCGGTGAGTTGCTGCCAAGCCACAGGAACCACATCAGGTCACCGCCTCTGCCGACTTCCTCTGACTCAACAGGATTGAAGTATGCTTTTCTTACCTGATCGTCAAGGTAGTCCATAAGAGCCTTGCCCTTGACAGTCTTGCCGTTTATGACACACTCCTCGAATGTGCCATCCTCGTTTAAAGGTATGCAGCCGTGGTAAAGCAGGTTGCCGTTACTTATGGTATACATTGCTCCGTGGCTGTATAAAAATCTGATATGTCTCTGAAGCTTTTCGCTCTGTAAAAATGCAGCTTCAAGGGCTGACATTACTTCTTTTTCCTCCGGTGTTATATCATAAGGGTCTTCCGGATTTACTGTAGGGAAATTCTTGTCCTTGAGTTCATAGGTTTCCCCTCTTACTACTATGGTGCCCTTTTCGTAGTCTATCTTATCAAGCAGCTTCCTGCCCTCAAGATGAAATTCCGGGTGGTTTTTAATTCTGTGTCCCTCTATTTTGAACTGGAGTATTGATATGGCCTTGTTCATTTTGGCTGCAAGGCTTTCGTCCACCTGGTCATATACGTTCTTTTCAATTATATGCGGCTTGAAAGCATCGCACGGGTCATCACCGTAAAACTTCTGCGCAAATGTCGCAAGAGGTCTCAGGTTGATGCCATAGCCGATTTCAAGCATATCGAAGTTGTTGTAGCTGATGTTCATTCGCAGCACATTGGCTATGCAGGCCCAGTTGCCTGTTGCAGCGCCCATCCAGACTATATCGTGATTGCCCCACTGGAAGTCAACATCGTGATATTCCATAAGGAAATCCATAATCTTGTCGGGGTGAGAGCCTCTGTCAAATATATCTCCGATTATATGAAGTCTGTCAACCGCAAGTCTTGATACTGTTTCGGCCGCCTGTATTATGTAATCCTCCGCAACGCCGCATTCGACTATTGAGTTGATAATTTCGCTGTAGTATCTGGAGCGGTTCTCCTCGTCATATGCGTGCATCAGTTCGTCCATACTGTAGTCCGCATATTCAGGAAGTCTTCTTCTTACTTTTTTGCGTGTGTATTTGTGTGATACCGATTTGCATATTTCGATAAGCTGATATATTGTCTTGCGGCACCACTGGTCAAAATCCTGCTCTGTTTTTTTGCGGCGTCTGATTTCCGCAGGCGCATTATATACGAGAGCCGCCAGTCTTTCGCGTTCCACTTCCGTAAGGTCATCTCCGAAAATCTCATCTATCTTGGCTGCTATAACGCCTGAGGCGCTTTTAATCATATGTATAAATGCCTCGTGCTCTCCGTGAAGGTCGCTTAAAAAGTATTCAGTCCCTTTGGGAAGAGCCAGAATAGCGCTGAGGTTGATTATCTCCGCCGAAGCGGCTTTTATATTGGGGTACTCCTTTGACAGAAGTCTTAAAAATTGTTCGTCCATTTGAAACCCTTTCTCTTTATATTCATATAGACTAAGTCTATCATTTTTTTGCCTGTTTTACAACGAAAAATAAAGTTTGTTAACCTTTTTATTAATATTGGTTGACAATTGTTTTCCCTTTGGTTATAATAGCCGTATCTTAAATAAACAGCAGGAGGCATACAGATGAAAGCTCAGACAATATCCTCGGAAAGAACAAAATCGGTAATCCTGTGCGCTCTGTTTGTGGCGCTGATTGCCATATGCTCATGGATTTCGGTTCCCTCGGCAGTACCGTTCACATTGCAGACCTTTGCGGTGTTTCTGACAGCAGGGCTTCTCGGAACCAAACGAAGCATAATTACAATCGTATGTTATATTCTTATCGGAAGCATAGGCGTTCCTGTCTTTGCAAACTTTCAGGCCGGCTTCGGTGTTGTAACCGGACCTCTTGGCGGCTATATTATAGGGTTTATCTTTACAGCCCTTATAACCGGACTTGTAATCGGTAAATTCGGCAGTAAAACAATCCCTGCCGCTGTCGGCATGGTTCTCGGACTTATTGCCTGCTACGCATTCGGTACCGTATGGTTTACCTACATATATACAGGCGCACTTACAGGCGCGGGGCTTGTGTCCTCCCTTTCAATGTGCGTAATACCGTTTATAATTCCTGACATTATTAAAATCACTCTCGCTGTGATACTCACGCAGCGCCTCAAAAAACATATTAATAAAGTCTGATGAAATCAATCATCAGACTTTTTGTTTGTTCTTTTTTTATTTCTTAAATGCGATGAACAGCAGCGCGCTCAGAAAAAGCGCAAACTGATAAAACAGATAAGGGATTATACTCATTGTTGATATTCCCGCAATGCCTGCCGCTATGAGAAGCTGTGCGCCGTAAGGAATAATTCCCTGCCATACGCAGCTGAATATATCCATTACAGATGCTGTACGCTGAGGTGTAACCCCGAATTCCTCACTTACATTCTTCGCTATAGGGCCTGCCGCTACTATTGCAACTGTGTTGTTTGCTGTAGCTATATCCATTGCTGAGGTAAGAAGCGCGATACCAAGCTGTCCGCCCTTACTGCCCTTGAAGTTTCTTCTTATGAACTGAAGTATTGCTTCAAAGCCGCCGTTTTCTTTGATAAGTCCGCTCATTGAAGCAACCAGAACTGTTACTATCATTGTTTCAAACATTCCCGAAACGCCTGTACCCATTGCCGAGAACGCCTCTGCAACTCCCGCAGCTCCCGTTGCAATACCTACAATAAAGTATGCTATAATTCCTGTTCCTAAAACTATGAATACGTTGATGCCGCAAAGAGCCATTACAAGTATTCCGAAGTAAGGGATTGCCTGCCAGATGTTATAGTCAAAGGTTCCCACATCAACAGCTCCGCCTTTGATTGATATTACAACCAGAATTACAATTGTAAGGATTGCTGCAGGCAGCGCTATAGGGAAGTTTTCTCTGAACTTATCTTTCATTTTGCAGCCCTGTGTTTTGGTTGCCGCAATTGTTGTATCCGATATGAATGAAAGGTTGTCGCCGAACATTGCGCCGCCGATTACCGATGCCACGCAAAGCTGCATATTGAGGTCAGCTCCTGTTGCAACGTTCATTGCCACCGGAACTATTACGGATATTGTACCGCAGGATGTACCCATTGCCATTGAGATGACGCAGGCAATTACAAACAGTCCAACAACGGCAAAGCCTGACGGAATTATTGACAGCAGCAGATTTGCTGCGCTTGTAGCTCCGCCCGCTCCCTGTGCAGTTCCGCTGAAAGCTCCCGCCATCAGGAATATGAACAGCATTGTAGTTATATTGTCATCACCTATGCTTTTGGCACAGACAGTGATTTTGTCGTCAAATTTAAGTTCTCTGTTCTGTGCAAAAGCAACCGCAAGACCGATCATAAATGCGACCACCGCTGACATTACATAGAATCCCATTCCGCCCTCTACAGGGTTTATGTACTCAAAATAAATACCGCTTCCGAGATAAAAAATTAAAAAAACTAATATTGGCAGCAAACCTGCTGCATTTGCTTCTTTTTTCATTAGTGCCTCCACTGAAAATATATAATAACGTACCTTATAAATATATCAAATATATCGGGCTTTAGCAAGGAGTTAATTCAAATTGACACTTCAAACCGTATCCTTATACCTTAATTACAGTAAATCTTTCTCTCAGCTCCTCTGTCCCCTCCGGAAACCGGCTCATAATATTCCACCAGCTTATGCCGGCAAGATTGTATTCATCAATCAGTGAAAATTTAGCCTCCATACTTCTTCTGTCCTCAAACCACACCTCGTGCTCCGCATTGTCCTCGTCTGTATAACGGTAATACGGTGACATGGCCTGTTCATCAAACATAATCTCCGCTCCGTAGCCAGCAGCCCTTGCCGCTGCCTCATCGTTTGTTATTTTTTCCGCCTTTGACTCGCCCTTTATAAACGGCAGCTTCCAGTCATAGCCGTAGTTTGGAATTCCCATCAGTATCTTTTCTGACGGTATTTCCGTCAAACCGTACTCAATGACTCTCCTTACAGCGTCAGGTGGTGCGACTGCCATTGGAGGTCCGTATGTATATCCCCATTCATATGTCATTAATAGGCATAAATTAGCCGCCTGCCCTATCAGACTATAGTCGTGCCCCTGATACAAAAGTCCGGGCTGATCTGCCGATGTCTTTGGAGCAAGGGCTGCCGTAACTATATATCCCATGGGATTAAGCCTCTGTCTTGCCTCCCCTATGAGCTGCGCATACTGCTCCCGGTTTTCGAAGTACACATATTCAAAATCAAAATCCACACCGAACATATTTTTCTGCTCAAGCGCAGATACAATGTCATTCAGGAAATTCTCCTGCGCCGCAGGACTCTCAAGCAGCGCCTTTGCTCTGTTATTGCTGAACATTCCCGTTTCATCCATAGGAGTAAGCACCATCAGTGCTTTCACACCTGCCGCTGCCGCAGGCTCTCTGAGTGCATCATCCTCAAGCTGTATGATATGTCCGTCCTCTGCAAAGCCGTAGCTGAAGCAGGAAACAAAGGTCAGCGACGGCAGCCAGTCAGCAAGCACCTCCTGCGATATTGACGGATATGCGTATCCGTTTACAAAAATATCTCTCATAATAAAACCTCCCTGCACATCATATGCAGAGAGGCATTGCAGGGTTACATTCTAGTAGCCCAGATAATCATTTACAAGTATTACATGAAGTC
>ERZ857745.1120-NODE-1120-length-34827-cov-24.617738_pt1 | contig 34827 bp, 21 predicted proteins | sample MGYA00519699_ERZ857745 | MGnify/ENA primary metagenome ERZ857745 (study PRJEB31778, sample SAMEA3449357) | human gut metagenome | biome: human gut; feature: human-associated habitat; material: faeces | place: United Kingdom | collected 2010/2012 ...
GGTCAACGACAAGCGTTTGTTTGTCGGTTGCTAATCGGTTATATCCATAGGGAATAGAACCGCTACAACGCTTTCCGTCTTTCATACGGGCATCAAACACAGCCTTGATTTTATTGCTTGTGTCTTTGGCGTACCATTCGTTCATTATATTCAAAAACGGGGCAAAGTCATTATCCGAAGCATTGTTGCTGTCGATACTGTTATTTATCGCAAGAAAACGGACATCTTTCTGTGGAAACAGAACTTCCGTATAAAAGCCGACTTGCAGATAGTTTCGCCCCAATCGGCTCATATCCTTAACGATAATCGTTGCGACATTTCCTGCTTCTACTTCTTTAATCAACTCTTGAAAACTCGGGCGATTGAAATTCACACCCGAAAAACCATCGTCAGTAAAATGGCGAATATTCGTGAACCCATTTCTGCGAGCATAATCTTCCAAGTATTTCTTTTGGTTGGTTATTGAATTTGACTCACCATTGAGGTCATCATCTCTTGATAAACGCTCATAGAGTGCTGTAATCTTTGAAGTCCTTGACATTCTCTTATCCTCCTTTCTTTATGTAATCTGATTTAGCATTACAGGAATTACTCCCTCTGCTAATAGGAGAAAATAGGGGTACAAAGCGGAACTGTTTTTCAAGAAAATCAAAATATTTTTTTGAAGTTCCAAGACCGATTTTGATAGCCTATTTTCAATTTAGAAACGCATTATTTATCGTCCTACTAAAGTATAGCCCTCCGGTGCAAGCTCAATTGCCGTAACGGTTTCTCCGAAAGTAGATGCCCACGCATCAAAATGCTGTAGGTTCCTTTCCGCCAAAGTTTCGTATTGCAAATATCTTTGCATAGTGTAAAGTTCAACCATTGAATTGGATACCGGAGTGCCTGTGGCAAAAATAACGCCCTTGCTTCCCGTAACCTCATCAAGGTACCGACACTTCATAAATAAGTCCGATGACTTCTGCGCTTCCGTCTGAGCTATACCTCCGACATTTCTCATTTTTGTATATAAAAAGAGGTTCTTAAAAGTGTGCGCCTCGTCCACAAAAAGCCTGTCAACGCCCAATTCTTCAAAGGTTACAACATCATCTTTTCTGCTTTGGTCATTGAGTTTATCGAGTTTGACCTGCAAGGATTTTTTCGTTTTTTCAAGCTGTTTTATCGTAAATCTTTCTCCTCGGTTAGCTTTGACCTGAGTTATTCCATCGGTTATTTCATCAATCTGTTTTTGCAGCATATATTGCTGTCGTTCGATGCTGACAGGTATTTTTTCAAACTGTGAATGTCCGATAATTACTGCGTCATAGTCCCCTGTTGCAATTCTTGCACAGAACTTTTTTCGGTTCTTGGTTTCAAAATCTTTCTTCGTGGCAACAAGAATATTAGCTGACGGATAAAGCTGTAAATACTCGGAAGCCCATTGTTCTGTAAGATGATTCGGAACAACAATCAGAGATTTACTGCAAAGACCGAGCCTTTTACTCTCCTGCGCCGCCGCAACAATTTCGAAGGTCTTGCCTGCGCCAACTACGTGTGCAAGAAGCGAGTTCCCGCCGTACATAATTCGTGCAACGGCGTTTATCTGATGCGGCCGCAAAGATATTTCGGGGTTCATTCCGCTGAAAGTAATATGACTGCCGTCATACTCTCTTGCCCTCATTGAATTGAACAAGTCGTTATACTTTCTGACAAGGCGTTCCCTGCGTTCGGGATCTTTCCATATCCAATCCTGAAAAGCCTGCTTTATCATCTCCTGCTTACCCTGAGCGATTGCAGTTTCTTTTTTGTTCAGAACAGGCTTCTTGTTGCCGTTTATATCTTCAACGTAATCAAAAATACGAACGTCTTTTAGGTTAAGAGTTTCCTCGATAATCTTGTAAGCATTTACTCTTTCCGTTCCGTATGTGCTGTTCGCCATAACATTGGATTTATCATAATTCTTGTTTTCGATGTTCCATTCGGCAGTATATTCCGAATAATGAACCTTAATATTCCATTGAGCATAACGCGGTGTTTGCAGCAGCTCAAATATAAAGTTCTGAATATCATCGTTTGGAAGCCATGTGGCTCCCAAACGAACCGATATTTCACTCGCAGACAAATCCTGCGGCTGTACCTTTTCAAGCATCTCAACATTTATGTTATAGTCCTCGGGATAAAGTTTCGCCGTTCTTTTTGCCAATTCAAGTTTTTGCCTTACATTGCCCGATAAATATTCATCGGAAGTAAGATACTTTTCTTCGTGACTGTATTCGGAAGTGTATTCGGGATTTAAGAATATAACGCCCTTGAGTTCTTCAAAGATTTCCTGTTCGGACTTTCCTGTCAGATCACACATAAACGACATATCTACTCTTGCCTTTTCTCCGATAGACACCGCCAATGCCTCACTTGCCGTCGAAACGGCGGTTACTTTAACGTGGGGCTTAATTGTCCTTTTGGTGAACATATCCGCTTTACGCTTCAATTCACCATTTTCACCGATTATTTCAAGTGAGCACAAAAGGCAATATGAGCTGTCATCGGAAAATACCAGCCTGTTTGCCCTTGAATTGAGGAGTCCGTATTTCTTTGTAAACGAGTCATATATATAATTAAGTTTATCCTGTTCCGACTTAATGCTGCTGTCGGGAAAATCATCTGTCTGTAACCGTATAAGCTCTCTTACACAATCACGGATTTTAATCATTCCCTTAATTCTGTTCTCAGCGGTTGCCGAAACATCAACGGGATTCATTCTGCTGTTTTGACGGTAATATATTTTTCCGTCTGCAACCGTAAAGCTGAAATTTTTAACATCAGGGTCAGCAGGAATTGAATTGTCCTCAATCTCGTCTATTTCGGAAACATCAAGTTCGGAAAAATCCGCATGAATATTCTGTATTGCTTCGGATAAAAGATCTGAAAGACTTCTGTCCTCATAAGGTTTACAGGTTAATGACTGACCGAACTGAGAACTTTCCATAACCATTTCGCCGAGAACCATTTCTGGGTTATCGACAAAGTATTTGTTCATTTCGCTACCGTTCTCATCACGGTCAAGAAAGACCCAATCGGGTTCATCGTTGACAATCGTATCTCTCTTTTGCAAGAAGATTATATCGGAGGTAACTTCCGTTCCCGCATTGGCTTTAAAAGTGTTATTCGGCAAACGAACAGCACCGAGGAGTTCCGCCCTTTGTGCGATATACTTCCTGACGGCAGGGTTCTTTTTATCCATCGTACCCGATGAGGTTATAAAGGCAATAATACCGCCGGGACGTACTTTATCAAGGGTCTTGCCGAAGAAATAATCGTGGATCAGCCAATTATTCTTGTCATATTTCTTATCAACAACCTTAAACTGACCGAACGGGACATTGCCGATCGCAACATCAAAAAAGCTGTCGGGGAGCGATGCTTTTTCATATCCCTGAACGGCAATGTTGGATTTCTGATAGAGCTGCCGGGCAATCCGCCCGGAAATACTGTCCAGCTCCACGCCGTAGAACTTGCTGTTTTGCATACTTTGCGGAAGCATACCGATAAAATGACCCGTTCCGCACGAGGGCTCAAGGATATTACCGTCACTGAACCCCATATTTTGAAGTGCATCATACATTGCACGTATAACAACGGGAGGAGTGTAAAAAGCCGTCAGTGTGCTTTCTCTTGCCGCAGCATATTCCCCATCGGAAAGCACTCCTTTCAGCTCGGTATAATGGGGATTGTCCTCTTTGAAGAACTCAGAGAGACCGCCCCAGCCCACATAATCGGCAAGCATGCGCTGTTCTGTGGGGGTTGCCAATCGGTTTTCATTCTCCAGCTTTTTCAGAAGCTGGATAGCTCGGATATTGTGATAGAACTGTTCCAGAGGTGTGTCCACGCCGATTTCATCGTCCTCGATTCGGGAGTTAGTTCGGTACTCGGTGTTGATCTCCGGGTGCAGCACATGAGGCACGACCTTGGAAGTCCTTTTCACCTGCGGAGACGGAGCAAGATGTTCACGAACAAAACCGATTTTTTCTACCCTGTTTATCGGATAAATTGAGGACGTATCTCTCATTGAAACGTCACCCGACTTTTGAGAAACACTTTCGACTATATAGCTGTCGCCGTCAATAATTACTTCCCTGCCGATAAGCTCGTCGTTTATCGGTTCTTCATCGAGATACGGACTCGGTATTACTTCAAATCCTTTTAAATCATTTGCAAGTTTTTTTACAAAATCGGTTGATATCGAATTGCCGTCCATATCCGAATACACATATACCGACATAGGTTCGTCGAAAAAGTTTTCTTCCTTAATATCGTTCACAAACCGGTATTCGCTTGTATATTCAATGCTTTCACGAACCGTTCCGTCCGAATTCAGATAATCAATTTTCCCTATGGGCTTGCTCTCTACGGGATCTTCCCTGTTTTGTGAAATAACAGACACGGTTTTTCTTTCTCCGTTTTCAAGAGAACTGACTGAAACATCAAATCCCCGGTCGTTTAACATATTGATATATGTTTCAAGCCTGTGCTGCGGAAATCCGCACATCGGGATTTTATCATTATCACCTATTTTTCTGGAAGTCAGCGTAAGATCAAGTGCTTTTGAAACGGTCACCGCATCATCATTCATAGCTTCAAAAAAATCCCCAACCTGATAAAGCAGGATATTGTCGGGATTTTTCTCTTTTATCTCTGCATAATCCTGATATAACGAAATATATCGGTTCTCGGTAATGCTTTCTGTGTTCTTTGCTTTTTCATCAGTCAAAATCGACCGTTCAATGCTTTCTGCTTCTGAAACAAGCGATTGCATAGTTTCTTTTGTGCAGCCGGTTAAATCAACCGAGGCATGGAAATATTCAAAATAACTGTCAAATTCCTTCGTACCTCTGTCGGATATCGTTTGTTTTGAAACAAAACCGAGGTAATCAAAAAAATCCTTTTCCTCCGCATATAGATCCGCCGCTGCGATAATATCATCATAGGTAAAGAGATTGTGGATGAACTGTCCGTTACCGTCATTACCGTCGGGATTGTAATACACCCATTCAACATTGTTACTTCCGTCATTTACAAAGAAAGCATCGGTATAAGCTGCATCCGTATTATCTATTTCCGCCGACGACGCAGGATATCGGTCTACAATTCCCCTGTCCGTATCCGTTACAATGATCCCGATATTGCTGCCGTTAAGCTCTTGCACACAATAGCTGAGATTATAATCAAGAACTTTGCAACAAGGAGTAAACACATTCCCGTAAAGATTTTTTCCCACTGCTCTGTAATTTGTATGCTTGGCAAGGGTTTCGGCATCTTTGCCGAAAGCAAAATAAAAACCTCCTGCACGCATAAGAATTACGCTGTCGGGGTTGTCTCTCTTAATCTTCTCATATCGAATCAGGAAATCAGGCTTATTGCTTTCATCAATTTCTGGTTCGTTTTCAGTATCGACAACAAGTCTTTCAGTCTCAACTTCCACCCTCAAATGATTATTTGCGGGGTTTTCCTGCACCTTCTTTTCAAATTCAGCCTTTGGTAATTCCTTATTGAATAACGGGAATTTACTGTCATTGAGAATTACCGGATCTTCAAGCGAGAGAATTGTATATTCGTCGGCACCGATATATACTGTGTCACCGAGGTTATATACATATTTGTACTCTTTGGGGAGTTCTTTCTCTTCGGGTGAGTCACGGATGAACTTACTGATTGCATTTGTTCTTTCCCATTCCGCTTCTTGTGTTGTTTTATTATCAAGCCACTGCGGATACATTTCCTTTTCTTTTGCATTAAGATATCTGTCAATTTTAATCAGCTCGGATATTCGTTTTTCAACGTAGTTCCATTTAAGCAGTGTTCGTCTTTTGGGAACACTGTAATGATCTGATATTTCGATACCTTTTGCGTCGTGGCTTTCCCAATAGCCTGTACCGGGAATTGCGTCGCTGCCTCCACCCGTTCCGTACTCATTTTTTAAAAAACGAATGTTATCTTCTTTTGAAAGACTTTCGGTAAACTGACGGTAAATACGCATTTTACCCTCGCTGAAGCCGCTTCCTGCACCAAGTACATAATCAACAGCAGCCTGCGGCAAAGGCAGAACGCCGCCCTTTACCTTTGTGCCGAGAAAATCGAGCTGATTATCCACACTCGGCAGAAGCAATGCCTGCGGCTCTGTCCATTCCTCAAGCAGTATCATACCGTAAACCGAACGTTCAATCTGAAACCATCTCTCCCAAGCTTCACGAAGTTCCGTTCCGTCATCACGCCATAATCTGACAGCATCTAAATATGCTTCAAAACCCGCTTTAACGCCGTTTGAAAGTGTCATTTCATACGGTGCTGAATTAAAGAAAGACATAATAAAATCGCTGCGTTCTTTACTGTCAGAATGACTTTCATAGAACGCAGCGATTTCATCTGTATGCAAGCTGAGGTATGTTCTTATCAGCTCGTTTTTCTGTTTGTCTTGGTAGAAATATTCAATACCGTTCCAACGAGCGTCAAAGTTGTGCCCGCTTAACTGTAAATCAGTTCCCGAAGAACTGTTTCCTCCACCGTAGAATGAATGTTGTTCATCATCTGAACCCATTTCATCGGGTTGCTCTCCTTGAGTGATTCCGTCACTTTCTGCGACTTCATCATCTGTTCGGTCAGCTGTTCCGCCATTTCCTGTGCCTGCTGTTCCGTTTCCCTGAGAGTCCTCATAAGCTCTCCCCTCGCTATCAGCTGAGTGAAGTAAACTTTCCTGTTCTCCGCCAGGAACTTCTTTCTCATCATACCGTACTTTCCAAGAGTAATGTTCTCCTCTGTCGGTAATGTCAGGTTCGGAATCCTGTAATCCCCCACTTGTCTGTAATTCATCTGTGCCATTTTCATTGCTCCTTTCGATATGTGTTTTTTCTTTTGCAACCTCATCATACTCGGTTTCTTTTGCTTTGACAAACGTGCGATTTCGCTTTTGATCATTTTTCTGAATATTCTTTACGGTGATTTCAATTTCACGAAGTCCCATTTCCGCAATATCACTTACGGCAACACCCATTGAAATAACCGTCGAAGGGGTATTGAAATTGAAAATATCCTTAAAATCCTCAAAATCATAGAAATCGTCAGCATTAAATCCGCACCTTGTCATCATCATATATCCGATACTGCCGGCGAGTATATTGCTGAAAATAACCTTTATGTTATCATCGTCAAGATCTGCCAAGAAGCTGCCGTCTGCACTTTCTTTCAATGCGGCGATATAATCAATAACATTTTCCTCCGCCATATTCCTCGCAGTATCATCAATTACACTTTCGAGTTCACCCTCGGCAACCTCGCCGAATGAGTTTATCAGCGCCTGCGCTATTTCGTCGTGATATCGCTCTTTAACTTTCCAACGTGGAACTTCATAGCCGTAATAGGAATTGGTATCGGAAACATCGAATACATATCGGAGTTTCTGACTGTTACCGGAATAATCGAGGAGTGCTATGCCTGTTGCACCCCTGTTTACCCATCGGTTCATTCTCTTGTTCCACACTTCTATTTCGGCACACGCAGTCGCATCGGGTCTCTGAGCATATATTAAAACCTGATCGGCAAAATCATATTTGAAATTATTGGAAGCACACCTCAAGAATGATGTCCAATCCTCATAACTTCCCGCAACTTTTAATATTTCCCTGTTAAACATCTCTGTGATAATCTGCAATTTACTTGCCATCGGTTATCACCTCTCAATCATCTTTCTTTGCAAGGAATGAGAACACCCTGTTTTTCTTTACCGATTCCTGCAATTCATAAATGAGCAGTACTTCCTCAAAGCTGATATTATCGGATTTAAGCAATCCGTTAGGAGTAAGTTTTTTTACCTTTTCTTCGTCAGTAATGCCTAAAGAAATGAGTTTTTCAATCACCCTGACTCGCTTCTGTGTTTCGTTCATCGATTTCGCCATTTGCTTTTTCCTCCTTTTCTCTGAATTTTTCATACACCTGTTTCCAGCATATATTACAGACATTTCCGTGTCTGTATCTGCATTTAACGCATTCAATTCGTTTTTCCTGACTTTTCAACTTTGCCGACATCATTCACCATTCTTCACCTCACTTCGTCATTTTCCCACATAATTGATCTTCCGTAGTCGGTTAATGAGTAAAAGTTAGCGTGATCGAAATGTACTCTTTTGAACTGTTTAACCGATATAATATTAGCTTTTCTCAGTTTATTGACAGCGTTTCTGACTGCCTTTTCCCCCATAAAAGGAAATACGGCAATAAACATCTCGTTTGTAATTCTTATCCAAGGCTGATCGTCAACCACAAGCGTCGGATCATTGAGGCAGAAGTTTATATAACCCATAACAAGGGCTGTATTGATTCCGTGTTTCATCGCTATAACGTTATTGTAATTACATACCATATTGTAGTCCTCCAAAAAAGAGGACGACTGTTTAAAGCCGTCCTCTATGTTGTTTATCTGCCTACATGCCAATCGTCATAAGCAGAATCAATTATTCTGATTGTATTTGTGTTTACCGTTTTGGTTATCATACCCGCAGGCGTCCACAAATCACTGAGTGTAACGCTCACGGTATAATTTCCGTTCGGATACCAAATAGGGGTAAAATGAACATTTCCGTATGAGCCGTTTGCAGGAAAATTCCAGCTGTTACCCGAAAGTGTCAGCGTTTTGTATTTTCCTCTCGCATCAGAGTATTCAAACTCCGGGAATTTTGCAGATGCAAACTGTGAATTCGTGTATGCCGAACCCGACGGAGCAGTGTATCCCCACAAGACAGATACATAATTTGAGACAGAAAGAGAAATACCGTAACCGGATTTCATATGCCAAACCGAATTGATTTTCGCAGAGGTACTTCCTGTTTCGGGTGTAATGGCGGCATTTCCGTTTGAATACTCAATGCCGTAGTTTTTCTTCGTAAATTTACCCGAGGAATATGTCCATTCCCACCATGCTGCCGACTGAGATGTTTCTGTCGGCGGTGATTTCAGCGAAAATCCTGTCGGTGCTTTCTTTTCAAACCGTGTATCCGGAGTAACAGAAGTAATCTTCGGTATAGTCGAATACTCTTTTGATATCCTGTTATATGAAATGCCGCCGTCAATTATTTCGCCGGTAATCTTAACATCAGCATTGTTAAGACCCGACGGCACCTTCCATTTGAAATGCAAAAGATTGCTTGAATTTCCCGGAACAACCGTCTGCGTTTTTGTTACCGTCTTTATAACGGTTGAGCCCTTATACACATTAAACTTAACAGATATATTCTCGCTCTGAGTGTAGCTGTCCGAATATGAATTGTTAAGCCAAAAGCTCGTGACAACATCGGTAGTTTCTCTGTAATCGGCATTCGGTGTAATCGGAATGAGCGTTAACGGGTGCTTAACCTTACATTTTAAAGTCATCGCATTATTGTTTCCGTTTGTTTCATAGCTTGTGTTGTAAATACCCATTCCTTCAAGATAAACTCCGCCCCATATGCTTATATTTCTCTTATTCGGAACGGTGAAAGTATATCCGTCAACCGTGATTGATGACTTTGCGGGTATTGCATAAACTCCGCTTATTTGTTTTTTGTCGTCCCTGAAGCCTTCAACATATACCTTTGCATCGGTATTATTCTTGTATGTGTATCTTACAAGAACCGACTGACCTGCTTCAAGATTGTTCGGATCAATGTTGACCTTTGTTTGCGAATCAATAAGAGTAATTTTTGAAGTTGCAACATCAGACTGCACAACAGGCAGGTCATACCAAGTTTCTTCAAATGTATGATCCTTATCGCTTGCCCACCAGGTCTGAAGATTAAATTTCAGCTTATTCTGAGTTGTTTTCGGTACGGTATAGCTTTCTATCGAACTGTTGAGAGTTATAGGTGCCGATTTTTCAATACCTGTTTTATTCTTTGCGGCGTCGAAGCCTCCGTTTGAATTGTAGGCATTCACCCATTTTGAGCCGTTATGGTAATACATTGCTCCTCTTAAATACTCCGCCGCAGACCAAGTGTTATCAGCCGTGTATTTATATGCTGTTCGTATATGCTGACCGGAATACAGTTTTCCTCCCGAACCTGACAAGCCGTTATATGCAACGGTGTTGCCCTCATATCCCGATGCACTTACCTGACTTCTATATACAACAGGTTTAATCGGGATATAGAAGGTCTTGACAGATCCGCTTTTAAGCACCTTACCTGTCGAATCAACCCAATCGGTTTTTGCCTGTATTTCGTAATATGCCGTATCCGCCTTAACAGTCTTATACTTTCCCGTGAACTGAACAGGAAACCACTGAGAGGAAGAATTTGAACCGCTGAGAGTTACCATTCTTGTATTCCACGAACCGCCGTTATATTTGACATACTGCTTTACCTTTATATTCTCAGCCTCTGACGGGAAGAAAACATTGTACCAAACCGTACTGCCGATTGTCGGATAGTTTGTTTTATACTCGTAATCGTCAAAGACATTTCCTGTTGAAATTCCGAACAGCGTGGCTTTGTTATTCTTTGCGCCGCTGTAAACATCACATTCCTTTACGGCAAGTATCGGGTCGTACTGCCACTTGGCATAAAGGGTGACGGTTGCTCCGTTTGTCGAACTCAGGTTCTTTACCGACTGTTTATCCGTATAATTTGTTCCCGTACCGTCGACTTTGGTATTCCAACCGATAAATTTATATGACGTTCTTGTAAATCCGTTTGCAGTCAGCTTCTTTGAAACATTATACGTCATTGACATTGACGCCGTTGAACCGTCTGTTGCACCGTTACCGTCAAACTTGATCGTGTATGTTATTGGTTTCCATTTTGCGTAGAGATTTACGGTTGCTCCGTTCGTTGATGAAAGATTTTTAACACTTTGCTTGTCTGAATAGCTTGTTCCTATACCGCTTGCAAATCTGTTCCAACCGTTAAAGATATATCCTGTTCTTGCAAAACCGTTTGGCGTAAGATTCTTTGCAACATCATAGGTCATATTCATTGAAGCAGTTGAGCCGCTTGTAGCTCCGTTACCGTTAAACTTAATAACATAATTATTCGGAGTCCACTGTGCATACAGGAAAAATATGCCTCCGTTTACATTTGTAAGATTTTTTACGGACTGTTGATTTGAATATGCTGTACCCGTTCCGTTTGATTTTGTATTCCACTTTGTAAAGCTGTATCCGGTTTTGACATATCCGTTTTTGTTAAGCGCTTTTGTTTCATCAAACTTCATCGTCATACTTGAAGTGTTTCCGCCAGTATTGCCGTTACCGACAAAGGCAACAGTATATGAATTTGTTGACCATTGAGCATACAGTATAATGACTGCACCGTTTACGGCTATCAGATTCTTGACAGATTGCTTGTTGTAAAGCCCTGTTCCCGAGCCGTCGGCTTTCGTATTCCAGCCTGTAAAGTGACTGCCCGATTTTGAGAATCCGTTAGCCGTTAAGTTCTTTGCCACGTCATAAGTCATAGACATCTGTGCCGTCGCACCGCTTGTCGCTCCGTTTCCGTCAAACCTGATTGTATAGGTTATCGGTTTCCATTTTGCATAAAGAGTTACCGTTGTGCCGTTCACGGAACTCAGATTCTTAACCGACTGCTTATCTGTATAATTCGTTCCCGTACCGTCGGCTTTTGTATTCCATCCGTCAAAAACATATCCTGTTTTTACAAATCCGTTAACTGTGAGATTTTTCGCAGCATCATATGTCATTGACATAGAAGCTGTCGAGCCGCCCGTGTTACCGTTGCCGTCAAATACTATGGAATAAGTTATCGGTTTCCATATAGCATACAAGGTAATGCTTGTTCCGCTTGTCAGGTCTTTAACCGATTGTTTGTCGGCATAAACTGTTCCCGTACCGTTATTTTTCGTGTTCCACGAGCCGAACGAATAGCCTGTTCTTGTAAAGCCGTTTGCGGTCAGGTTTTTAGCCGTTCCTCTTGTCATTGACATTGAAGGTGTCGATCCGCCCGTTGCACCGTTGCCGTTAAAGTTAATAACATACGAGCTGTTTGTTTTCTCATTGTATGCTATTCCTGCGCCGTATCCTTTTGAAAGAATATTATCAAATGTTGCTTTAGACGAACCGGCGATTGCGCCTACTCCCGACCACAAGCCCTGACCGTCGGGAGTATACAGCTTATTGGGCCATATTCTGTTTGTATAGTTTGCAATAAATCCCCACGTTCTCGACGTGTTATCGGGAGCACCGCCTACCGAACCTCCGCCCAACACGCTTCTTCCGCAGTATGATATTTCACTGACTGTCAAAGCCTGATACTCACCTGCAAGACAAATATCAAACAGCGGTTCAATTATGACTTTATCTCCGTAATTCATATTGGCGACACTGCCGACACCAAGCTTCAGAAGAACTTTATTGATATTCGCTTCATATTTTTGCCAAGCGCCGACTCCGTTCGGATTAGGCAGTGATGTTGTAAATCCCACATCCTTTTCTTTCAGGCAGTTGGTCTTGTTATATGTTGTTGTCATTTTCTTATTCTTATTGGCAATAAGCTGTTTCTTGTTATATTTAGTAGAGAATTTAGCCGAATTTGCGTATGCGTTATTTCCGTTGCCCGTGTTTCGGTAAACGTCAATTACTTTCGTTACTTTCATTGCTCCCGAAGAAGTTACGGAAGAAAAGCGATATCCCACAACACAATTTGCATCTTCTGTATCACGGATAACATATCCCGTTGCGCTTCCGTTTACTGCGTTTGTGCTTCCTCCAGCCGAGCTTCCGTCCCAAGACAGAGAAAACACGGCAATAGAAATTGAAGAGAAAACCACGCAGAAAACCATTATGATTGAAATTACCTTTTTTATATTCATCATCTCACTTTCCAAAAAAATAAAGCCCGATTTTAAATCGAGCTTTTACAAAATAAGTTGACAAAAATATTCTATTCTTCACTGAGTTGTTTTAAAATATCTCTGCCCGCATACATAATTCTTGTAATATACACAGTCATTTGTTTTTCGTTCGAATAATAAAAGACCATGTAATTTTTAACCCTCATTACACGAACGCCCTGACTTCGCCAAGGTTCATCATCCCAAAGTTTGTGTCTCATCGGCAACTGATTAAGTTCCTTGATTTCATTGACAATCAGATTAAACAGGTTCTTGGCAATTTCGGGTTCAAGCAGCACATTCGAGATATAATCAACAATACCGTCAAGATCCTCAAACGCTTTTTTGGTATAAACAATTTACCAATTCATATACTGTATTTTTGACGAATATTTTTTTCCGCATCATCAGCCGAAACTACATTGCCGTTTTTTACATCCGCCATTCCTTTCTCCATTTCAGCGTCAAACTCAGACTTTGAAAGACCTTCGTATGCCAAAGGCATATTTTTAGGCAACTTCATTTCAAAAGGAATTCCTCTTTGCATAACAACCTGTCTTAAAAACATTCCGACCGCATTTGACATCGGAATACCGAGCTGCTCAAGGATTTCTTCGGCTTCCTCTTTAATCTGAGGTTCAACTCGTGCGAAAACATTTGATGTTCTTGCCATAAAAGCACTTCCTTTCGCAATTAGTATATCGCAAATGATTGCGATATGCAAGCAAATTGCAAGTTTAATAAAAATATTTAATGCGAATGGCAAGTTTTAGCCTTTACATTTTTACCGCATTCGGGACATTTGGTGTCAACCGTAAATCTGACACAAGTATCACCCGAGCCTGTTCCGACCTTTTTACCGCAAACCTGACAGTATTCGCAAGGATCGTTCTTTTCGGAATACTTGTCACATTTCGTCGGATCATAACAGGCGTTACCCCATTCGTCATAGGTATAGAAGCTCTTGCAGAAATGTGAACCGCAGTACGGACAGCCTTTCTTTTCAAGGCTCACTATAAAGTCGTGTGTTTCCTTGCTGTCGCAGTGATGTCCCTTCTTTCCGCAGCTGTATTCGTTCACATCATCATTGCCGTTGTCGATAATTTCATAATTCTTACCCTGCGATATACCTGCCGAATTGCCTCTTGTTACGGGTGCGGCAGGTTTTTCCGTGTTAACCGTCTGAAGCTTATTACCCGTACTCTTTTTCTTTGTTGTCGGTTCTTCGGGCTTGATTACCTTTTTCGACATTTTCTCTGTATTTTCGACTTTCTCGGTCGGGTTATCCTTGATAACAATATCATCGGATACTTCAACCGCTTCGGTCGTTGTCTTTGAAACGATTTCCGTTTTCTTGTTGTCAGACGAGCGGCTCTTTAAAATCGCAAATACCGCCAAAGCAATGATTACTGCCGCAAACAGTAATATAACAATCTTGTTTCCTTTAAACTTTTTCATACTCTTTTTTCCTCCATAATTCAGAATTTTTCGGTTAATACGGACGATACTTCCACCGGAATTGATGCAGAAGTGATATACGCACCTGCAAAATAAATCGGTACCGACATCGTATAACTTACGCACAGTTTAAGCTCGTGTTCCGCTTTGAAGCTGATTACAGGTTCGGATATGTGGAACTGCTCTTTGCCGTCCGCATCTATACTATACAGGTTTTCACCGTCTCTTTCCAATGTGCAAAAGTTGCTGAGTGCAGATTGATAACGGCTCTGATCAATTACTTCCGTATAGTCATTGCCCTGCTTTATGCTGTTGAATATCTCGGTTGCTTTTTGTGTTACAAAACTGTCAAGAACAATCTTACTGTTCTCTTTCATAACATTGACTTTTGAAAGAGAAGCCGAATAAACGAATATTCCCGAAAAGATTGCCGCCAAGACAATTATCAAAACGCAGGGCATTATATAACCCTCGGCTTTCTTTGAAGATAAAACTTTCAAAACCGTCACCTACTTCCAATATTTTTCCGATATGCCCGATCTGTAGCTTGTAACGGTTATCGGTATTTTGAATACACCTAAGCCACGGACATAGGTTTCAACAGATACCGTCACTTCCATCTTGTCGCCGAGCTGAACCCTTTTATATGAAGTATTGAAATACTCCTGTGCGCCCGTTTCAACATCAAATTGAAAGAACCGATTTTGCAAGTCCTCTGCCCTTTCGTCAAATGCGGCGTCAAAACAACCGTTAAAAGTTGCGGTTTCAATCAGCTGTCCGCTGATTTCGTCGAGGTCTTCTTTAAGCGTCATAAATTCAAAGATGTTAAGCGTAACAACAAGAACCGCCATTAAAACAAGAATACCGATTACAACATCAATATATCCCTCGCCTTTTTTAGATCTAAAAATTCTTCTCACCTTTACACCTCCGTCAATTAAACAGCACGCCCACGGAGGACATAATCTGTGCAAGGATGACTACAATATATATGAGCATAAAGCAAAACAGAAGACACATCGAAAGTCTTTTAACTTTCTTCGGTATCTTCTGCGCCTCAAGCCTTAATTGTTGTCTTTGAATATCCGCAAATTTGAGCGATAAAGAGTTCCAATACACCGTATTGACATCACCTCTTGATATGGAAATCAATCCACGGCACACATCGCTCATCAACGGTGATCCAACCCTTCCCTCAAGCCTTGTAATTGCAATTTCCTGATTGCCCGACCTCATATCAGCGGCGGTTATATCAAGTTCGTGCTTGAGTTCGGCTCCCGCATTTTTTGCAAACGATTCGATAATATACAGAACGTCCTTGCTGTGGGTCAGCGTCTTTTCGATTTTAAATACCAACCTCGGAAGCTCGTATTCAATCTGTTCACGCTTTCTTCTTATCCTTTTTTCGATACTTTTCATATTCATTTTATAAAGGACAAATGAAAGAAAAAGAATTATCGGTGACAGAATAGGAAATATAAAGAGAACGGGGATTGCAAGTACGGCAATAATGAATGATTTTACAACAGCATTCGCTATAAACATTTCCGGAGATATATTCATCCGAGCCGTTCTGAGATCGGCTTCAAGCCGAGCCTTTTTAAATTCATTCAACTTAAGCCTCTTTGCAATGAATGAAGCAAGTGATGAAAGCCAAACATCAATACTGCTTGTCTTTTCTTTCTGCTGTTTTGCAAGGTTCTTTACCGCCTTTGATGTTCTCATATACGGTATTCGGAAGCAGTCGGCAAGTATCATAAACGACCCTGTTCCGATAAGAAAGATCATAAATATTTTCATTATCATTCGACCGCCTCCTACCTCTTAAATTCAACAGGTTTTGTAAACTTCAGCATAAAGAAATATGTTATTACGATAACTATTCCGCATACGCCCAGAACCATTTTGCCCGATGTTTCATATATGAGCGCATGAAACCAATCTTTATTCAGAACATAAAGAAGCGGAACATTGCCTACCACAAGACCAACCATTGTGTAATACTCCGTTCTGACTGCCGACATCATAGTGTTAAGCTCGTTATTTACTATACGCACATCGGTAAGTTTGGCAACAACAGGCTGTAAAGTATCTTTCATCTCTCTGTTATTCTGACACTGAATCAGGGTGTCACACCATTCTTGAAATATCTCGTCGTCAATCTTTGCCTTAAGTTTTTTAATTGCACGTTTGATATTTGACGACACCGCCAGCGCATCACCGATAAACGCTGTAAAACAATCTTTCAGCGGCGGTCTTATATACGGCAAATTCTCCTGTATCGCCGAAACGATATCGTCGCTTCTGACATACGACGTTGTAATTATTGAGAGTGTGGTTTCAAGCTCTTCTTTGGTTTGCCTTTCATATATACTTGTTATGTTCTTTACATAAATAAAAGGAATCATTGCAAAGGCGACCGAAAAAGCGGGAATAAGGAAAATGTTATTGATTAAAACGGCAGCTACCGCACCAACAGCAAAGAGAATAAGGGCAGAAGAACATATAACTGCAAATTTGCTTTCTTTTCCGCAGGCTTTTAAGGCAGACTGCAGGTAGTTGAGCCTTGCGCCCAATCCCTTTTTCTTCTTTCCGGATCTAAGCGATCTTGCCCTGTCACGGAGATTCGGTTTCTTTGAAATAACCGAATTTATATCATCCGTAATCTGCTGCGGAGTCAAATTGAGAAAACATACGACTGCAATTATTAAAAATACAGATGCAATCACGTGAAAAATCATTTGTAATCCGCTCCCCTCTCTAAGAATTTGTTCAATTCCTCCTGCGGGACGCCGAACTGAAGTAATTTACGTTTGAGGTTATCCGACATTATTTCGGGCTGATCAAAAAATCCCTCGGTGATATATCTGCCGTTTACAATCTCATTCTTCGTTATGTTAAACCTGAACAACGTATGGTAAACCCTGTCGCCGCTCGGAAGTATTTCACATTCCGATATATCCATAATCTTTCTTTCGTTGTTTTCAAGTTTATGTGTGTAAACGACTATGGGGAAAGCCTGACCCGCCTGCATAAGAGAAGTTTTGAAGTCAATCGGAAATCTTTTCTGACACAGAAGTGCAATTCTCATATGTGCTGAATCCGCAGCGAAAGCGTGAACGGTTGATACAACTGTATGTCCCGTAAGGCTCGCTTCAACCGCAGAATAGCACTCCACATCTCGCATTTCTCCGACGCAAACAATATCGGGATTAAAGCGGAGTGAAGCCACGACAAGATCTTCCTGCGTTATATCAAATGCGGGATTATCCGAAGGTCTTGACAGAGTATGGACAACATTGTTTACAACTCTGCCCTTCTTTTTCCTGACAAGCGAAAGCTCCCTTGAACCAGTCTCAATAGTAAAAACTCTCTTTCTATCGGGAATGGTTGAAAGCAAAGCATTAAGCAAGGTAGTTTTACCTGAGCTTGTGGCTCCGGCAACTACAGTTGAAACGCCGTATCTCATACACATACAGAGAAAATCCATCATCTTTTCGGTCGCATTACCCGATTGGATAATTTCCTTTTTATTCACCCTTGACGGATGCAGAAGTCGAATTGAAACACTCACTCCGACATCATCGTCAACAATCGGTTCTTTCAACGCAGTAATTCTTGTATTGTTCGGCAAATGTCCCTGAGACATAGGCGTCGAGTTATCAATAATCATACCCGAATGATGGAGAAGTCTTTTAACTATATCAACTGCGTGTGACGGAGAATAGAAATGTTCCTTTGCTTTCACGGTTCTTCCCGAAGTATAGGTAATTGCGATATCATTCCACGCATTGATATTTATCTCCTCAATATTATCTCTGCCGAGATACTTTGTAAGAATTGAATATTCTGCCATTTCTGAATAAAGTTTGTCACTCAAATCCGACTGTGACAATCCGTCAACGGCATATCCGCCGTCCCGGAGAAACTTGTCGATATATGCCTTGAGCTGAGGTAATTTATTCTTATCTGAAAGTGCCGCCGCATATCGGGAGGAGATATGCTCCTGAACCATTGAAAGCAGCGGCACAAAATCAATGTGTTTCTGCACTTTCCGTCCTCCTCTTAAATTATTACATTTACAATTTTCATAAGCTCTTTTCTGTACGCTTTATCCTTTGCCCTTTCATAAAGCAGTCCGTCAAGGTGCTGACTTCTTATCTGCCTGCTGAACAGTAAGACAAACGAAATGTTTTTCACATTTGCTTTCACGTCGTCAATCGGAGAAAAGAGTTCATTTTCTGTTACATTCAATACTCTTATTGCTCTCTCTGCGTTTGTACCCAAGAGTTCTTCATTAGATGCAAGATAGACCATACTTTTAAGGTCGGGAGAAAGGACCAGCACTACCTCATCGGATTCTCTCAAAGCATACCGGGAAATGAGATCATTTTCCTCATCGGTGCAATCAACAAACACATATCCTGTCATTCTGTCAAGCACATCAAAAAAGGAACTGACTTTATCCTCGGTAAGCTGTGCATAGGTATATATGTTTTCTCCCGTCATATATCCGAGGCAACCGAAATTGTTCATTGCTTTAACCGTAACCAGATGATTTAAAACATCTTCTTCAAATATATCCGTTTTATCAAACATTGCTCCGAGAGAAAAAACGCTGTCGGGCTTGTAATTAGGGAAAAGAACTCCCAAGGCAGGAACTTTCAATGACGGAGAAAGGTAGATTACCGCTCCGTTCGACGTTGAGCAATAAAGCTCCTGAGCAAGTTTTAACGTAACCGTTGTTTTTCCGCTGCCCGGTGAACCTATAACCGAAATAATCTTCGCCATATTCACCCTCCGTTTCTGCTGTTCTTTTCAAGATATGCGTCCTGTGCTTTCAAAAACTTTTCGGCAGAAGCGTCATCACCTCTGTAAACAAGTACAATATGCATTGCTGCATTCTTTTCATAGTTTGCAAGTATTCTCGCCTGTTCAACCGACACAAGCACCGTAATTGTAGTCGGCAGATCAAAACTGCCGTCCTCGTTCTCGACAACATCGTTTTCGTCAATGCCGCCCGAAGTTGTTGTCGTTATTACCTTGACATATTTAAGCTCCGCAGGTATTTCGGTTTTATTGTCTTTTCCTGTTACGCAAATGCTCACAACATCGCCGTTTTGCAATTTACCCGAAAGACCTCCGGCAAATGAGTTAATTGTAATACTCATCGCCACCTTATTGCCTTTGAGTGAAGCCATAACGTCCAACGCTGTATTGGCATTATCCGTTACTTTATTTTCTGTTGCAAAATCGCCTTTGAACAAGTCCGCCGTCGCATACTTTCCGACAATCGCAGTCTTATTCTTAACGACCTTATCGGGCAATGCGGAATTTGAAATCTTCACGACTTCAACATCTGTTTCCTTTATTTTTGTTCCGTGTGTTACGTTTGTTGTAAATCTCACCGTTTCCGTTTTCTTATCCGACACCTTATTAACCATCGGAGAAACAACAAATGTTATGGCAACGGCAAGAATTATACACACAATTCCTATCGCTGTTCTGTTTTTCATTTTGTTTAAGCCTCCTTAAAAGAAGTACATAACCATAAACCCAACCGACAAATACGGTACCAGAGGGAACGCTTTTCCTTTTATCTTGGATTTACGATTTAAAATCAGATTGCAGATTATTGCCGACAAAAGACCGATAACGAGACCTGCCATACCGCGCTGAAAACCGAGTAAAGAAGAGCAAGCCGCCGACAGTTTCACATCGGCTCCGCCTATCCTGTTGTTACTTGCAACAGCACATATAAATAAAATACCGCCGATTAAAAGTCCGTCGAAAAGATGTTTTGGAATTTCCGATGCGGTCATCCCTATAAATCCTGTAATTAAGATCATCACCGAAGCAACGTCCTTTACTCTGTGTGTCTGAATATCCGACACCGAGGCATAAAGTGAAATCAGCAAAAGAATAATGCCTTTCACAAGCTCCTCCGACCATCCGAACCCGATTTGCAAACTTGACACAACAATAATACAGATGATTTGATATATTGGGATTTTTTTATCTTCTTTTGTATATCCGGGTGTCCGTCTGACCACAGATTCCGAAATTCGATAAATTACGAACAGTAAAATCATCAGGAATATGAAATCGGGTAACGCATTTAAGTTCAGCGTAGGTGTCTTTTCAATCATAACGGATCTTATCGGTCCGATTTGTTGAATACTTCTTATCATCATATATCGTCCTTAAAGCGAGGCAGCATAAGCCGCCCCGCCGTTTTTTATTTAGCCTGCGTAATCAAAAAGTCCCTCGACTTTTTCCGTTACGCTCGGCATAATTGTGTCGTTGAAAAGAGCATAAAGCAAAGTGAGAAGAAGTGCGCCGATAACAACGGCGATGAGGATCTTCACTCCTGTATCGACATACGCTTCTGCAACTGTGCCATCAAACACGGTATGTGCTCTTGCGGTCATAACAGTCTTTGCTGTCTCGATCTTGTTTTCTGCCTTTGAAATAACCTTACCCCAAAATGACTTAACCTTATTAAACATAATAAATACCTCCGAAAAAATTTTTGATTAACCGTTATAGCCGAAAAGCTCTGTGATCTTATCGGACACAGTCGGCATAATGGTTGTGTTGAACAATGTGTAAAGACCTGCGAGAAGAAGTGCGCCGATTACAACGGCAATGAGAATTTTTACTCCGGTATCGACATACGCTTCGGCAACTGTGCCAACAAAAGTTGTATGTGCATTTGCTTTTATAACTGCTGTCTTTGCTTCAAGCGTGTCCTTTGCCTTTTTGCAAAGAGCTTTTACTTTTGACATAAACTTATTAGACATAATTTTTCACCTCCCGTTCCTTAATTTTCATCCGTGCTGTCGTAGGCGGCAAATACGGCTTCTTCAATCATACTGCGTGCCGCAGTTGAAATCGGGTGACAAATATCTCTCTGTCTGATTTCGCCTTCTTTGTTCTTCCACTGTGAACGAGGCATTGTGATATATCTGCCTGCTTCCTTTTCAACAACGCCGATGCCGTGAATTACAACCGCACCGTCGATAATAACGTCTGCGAAAGCCTTGAGCGGCTTATCTCCGTTTACTCTCTTTGTGATTTCTGCTTTAATAATCATAATATAAAATCCTTTCATAAATAAAAATAGAGCAAGATTTCACCTTTCACGGTTATCTCTTGCTCGTTCTCTGTATTTGTTATAGAACCTTAGAGCTTTCAGCACATAATCGCACTGTTTATCTCTTGGGACGGACTGCGGAATCAAGCCCTCAATTCGTTTATCTCTAAACGGTGACTTTTCCTTTTGATTGGGCTTTGCCTCATCCATTATTGTATCTATAACTTCTTCTGTTAATTTACCGTCACGATAATAGTTCTTCATTCTTATTGCCTGATAATGTGACGGTGTGGCGTCCGAAAATTCCATTGCCTTAACCAACTGCTCCTGAGATTCTTTCGGAAGGTACGAAATTTCAACAGCAGGTCTCATTGCAACTTTCCCTTCATCAACAAGGTCAAGCATCTCGGGAATCAACTCAGTCAGGCGAATGTATCTTTGAACTTGACGTTCACTTTCGCCAACTACTTCACCAAGAATCTCGCCTGCTCTCTTATTATTTAACTTGTCGCCCATTGGTCGAGAAGTTAAATCAGAACGCTGTCCCTGCCTTTTCATAGCATCAAGCCTCATCTTATATGCTTTTGCTTTTTCGCTTGGCAAGATCACTTCTCTCTGTAAATTTGAGTCAACCATAACTAAAATTGCTTCGTCTCTTGTAAGCTCCACAACTTTAGCAGGAATTGACTTTAATCCTGCAAGCTCAAAAGCTCGCTTGCGCCTATGACCGGACACCATTTCATAAAGATTATCCTCAATCGGTCTTACAATGATAGGTTGAATAAGGCCCCGTTCCTTAATACTTGAAACAAGATTGTTCATACACTCATCATCTTTAACCTGATAGGGATGATCGGGAAAGTCAAGAATCTGTGACAATGGTATTTCTGTTACATTTTCATTCTCGATAGAATTACCTCCCTCTTAGATTTTAACATAACATTGCTAAAGCCCTGACAGAATAAACATTCTAAAATCTCCTTTCATAAAAATTGCCGCTACTCTTTCAAGTAACGGCTATGTAATAAATTTAGGCAATAAAAAAAGACCGATAATCTCTCGAAAATCGATCTTTTATACTTGTTTCATACACGTAGGTTTAATAAAGTTTAATTTCAATCGTGAAATAGTTTGTCTTCCACTTAAATTCTTTGCGGTAAGACTGCTTAGACCTGCAAAAATATAGGCAAAGACATTACTATTAAATTAAGATTTGTCATGCAGATATATTTGATATGAAACTTTGGTTTGCCGTACACGGTTGCGGTTACGTTTGGAAAGGAGTCGTAATTTCAACAGCCGTGTACGGCTATATGATATTATGTCTGCGTTGGTATCGGGAGAACATAGGTATCATCGCAGGACTATAACAACATAAAACTTTTAATTATATCTACCGCTTTCCATAAATCATAGTATCAATGTACATAGTGAAATTAAACTACATTGATAATTCGCTACGTTTCCATAAAAGCCACGCAATATAAAATTAATTTTTATTTATGGCTTTTAAAAGAATGATGCGTTTGATCATTCATATAACCGTAGCATTTCATTGATCCATCATACATAACCACTTTAACACTTTCGGCTGAAGATGTAATCATTTTGCAATTTTTATCTATGTTTTCCCCGCTCAAATAGCTGTTGTTTAAATCGAAATCTTTTCCATAAACGACTAAATCTCCATTTGTATTTATCGCCGCTATACCATCGTTATACGGTACAGCTGCTTGTATGTTCTCGCCCAATTCCCGTGGAGTAGAGCTCAACGCTTTTTCAATACTAAAATTAGCAAATGTTTCATAACCCAATAGTTCATTATCCTTTGTTATTATGCTTATAACTGCTGACGGTGTTGCTGATTTATAAAATTGAATAGATGAAAAACCTCCCACATTATTTATCAAAAGTTTAAAATCATTCAATTCGTTATATTTTGCAATAAAAAGTTCTCCGGAATCGGTTAATATGATAATCTCTTCACTTTTCTCCATCACGTAAAAATCAACAACCGATTTAAACAAAGTGACAAAAGCATTGGGATTACTTATAAGATAATATCCAAAGACTCCATCCGTTTTCAAAACATATATGCGATCATTAACCGGAAATGCACTTTTTGCGTTATCAGCAAATTTTAGCGGAGTAAGGTATTTTGTTTCAAATGAACCAAATAAATATAAAATATTTTCTTTAGTTATTATTGCTCCTCCCTGAGAAGAAAGCATCACCTTTGAAGCATCACCCTTATCATATATACAAACAAAATCTGTTTCTCTAAAAGAATTATATAAGTTATTAAATCTTTTAAAGTTTTTTATGCCTAATACTTTGGCATCAGCATCATCCTTTTCTCCGTTTATATACACATTTCCTTTTTCTGTTACAATCGCTGTTTTCATAGAGTATTGGCTTGCGAAAGTGATCTTTTCTTTCTCATCATATAATTTTAGTCCTAATGCAGAGAAGAAAGTCAAATATGTTAATAATGATGTAATGCTGATAGCTGCTATGACAATAAACAATCTCTTAGAAAATAAATTTTTTAACATCGTCAACATACCACCTTCCATCAACAACTTCTCCGTCATAATAAATTATAATATCGGTTACTTCACATCTCTCCTTTATTTTACCAAATCCATATAAATATCCGTATTTATGCAATTCTGCTTCTTGGTAAAATCCAAATTGCTGTTCTAATGTCATATTCACTTGATCCAAAGAAAGCGTTTGTATCTGTTTTGCTATTTTTTGGGAATATTCCAGTGCTTCATCTTTGGACAATTTTGAATAATAATTTGTATTGATTTCAACATGATAGTATCCCTTTTCTGAACTCTCATTTTTGCTAATCTTGGTTGAATTTAATGTTTTCCCCAAATTGCATTTACACTCTGCCGCTGGTAAGCCATGATTAGCTCTATAAAAATCATAAGAATTTGCTTTATATGCGCATTTTCCGCTTGGATCTATGTTTATAACGGGATTATTATAACAATAAGCATACAAGTTGAACCCGAGTTGTTCTGTAGTGCAAAGCAATTTATCACCATTAATAAACCTCTTAACCGCCGGGTCATAGTACCTGCTCTTGAGGTAGTAGAGTCTGGTCTCTGTATCGTAGTAGTAACCACGATAACGAATAGGATTGGTCTCGGTTATGTTCTGCGTATCGGCTGCTGTAGCATTTTCGGTCACTTTACCCCATGCGTCGTAGGTGTAGCTTCCAACCAATGCGCCTGAGGCGTTGTAGATTTGAATTACGTCTCCTCGCCAGTTGCAGACGAAGTAGTAATCGTTTACTGTGCCGCTATTATCTTTATACCTGATTCCCGACGGATTTCCGTCCGCATCGTAAAAATACCACAAAGCACTGCTGTCACTGATTGTTTCATACTGCAAGCGGTTGCCGACATAGTAATACTTGTGCTCCAAATCTACATTTGGAATAGTTTTCGATGTTCTCAGTCCGTCAACATCATAGGTGAATTCAATTCGCATCTGCATGAGCTGCATTGAAGCAAGCTGTCTGCCGTTCTGCCATGTGAGCGTGTAGCCCCTGTATGTCAGCGGATTTCCTATCGCATCGTAGGTTAACTGCGTGCTTCCGTATGCCGTCAGCTTGTCCTTCCAGTTGCTGTCGCCATAGGTGTAGTTCGTCGTCTTTGTCGCTGTAACTCCGCTCAAACTGCCCCACGTCAGCGGATAGACCTTTGTTGACAGGATATTTCCTCCGTTGTCATAATTATACACTTCTGTACAATTTTTTGCAAGGTCATCGGCACGGATAAGCTGATTTAATTCGTCGTAAGCGAACTGCTGTTGCTTGGTGTATGCCGATTCCGTTGATTTTTTGAGCAAAACCGACGTTATGTTTCCGTTGGTGTCATAGGTGTATTTGTATGAATTTCCGCCTAAGATTTCTTCCTCAATCTTGGTTGTCTGAGCGTTATTTCCCCTCGCCGAAGCCATGTATTTATACGTCTGTTGAATCGGCGCAGTTGTGTTAATAACCGTACTGTTTCTTCTCAGAATTCCGTCGTAGGTGTAGGTCGCTGTTTTTCCCGACGGATAGGTGTACTTTGAAGCAAGATTGTCCTTGCCGTATTCAAAGTTTTCGGTCACGCTCACGCCGCCCGCCGACGAAGCGAACCTTGAAACATTGTTATTGAGGTCATAGCCGTACTGCGAGCTGTAAATATTCTTTTTGCTGTTATCCAGAACCTGCTGGCGGACAAGCCTGCCTGTTGAATCGTATGTATAAACGAAGCGCTGATTGTTGACTAAGTCTTCGTGAGAGTACAGATTTCCTGTTGAGTCATACTGCCATGTGAAATTCTTCGTTCCATTCTGCGAGATTGCGGAAATGTTGCCGTAATCATCGTAGGTGTAGTCAATATAGTTGTTATTGCCATACTTGACCTGCTTCAAGTCGCCGTTTTTATTGCCGTAGGTATTCGTGCTGAGAACCTGCGAACCGACCTTGGTCTGAGTTACATTGCCGAAATTATCGTATGCGAACGAATAATTAAATCCGTTATGCGATATCGTTTTCAAACGATAATTGTCATAAGTGTAGCTGTTAGTGACATTTTGACCGTTGGAAAGAGTTTGTGAAACAGACGTAACCGCATCGGTATTGTTATCATAGGTGTAGTTCGTCACTCGACCCATTTTATCGGTGTATTTTGTGAGCGTACCCCTTGTGTCGTTATACGAATAGCTTTCCGTGTAGTCGTCCTGATCCGAGGTCTGCGAAACATATGCGCCGTTCGTTGTGTACGTTGCACCAGTATCAATATAGAGCGAGTCGTTTGACTTGACCTTGAGCGATGTTGGGTTACCCATATTGTCATAGGTGTAAACATATTTCGTACCGCCCTGGCTTGTGGCCTCGGTCATGTTATGCTTGCTGTCATATTTGTAAGAATAGTTAAAGCCCTTGGCATCAACGGATTTTGTAAGGTTGCCGTTGGAATACTCCATTGTGCCCTTTTGCTTTGCGTTTGCCGCAACTGTAACGAGCTTTCCGTCGCTGTTATAGGTATATGACGGGGCTTCATCACGAACGAGCTGAATATTATCAAACCAGCTGTTATTTGACTGTCTGTAGTTTATGAGATAAATTTTCAGCGAAGCCGGCGTTTTATTCGCAGTCGGCTTACTTCCGTCACGCAAAGTAAATGCACCCATAATATACTGCCAACCCAGAACCGAGCTGTTGTAATTAAACCAATTCAAATAGCTTGTTCCGTCGGTATAGGTTACTTTGGCAGCAAGGCTTACCTTGTTATTTTCATTGCTTCCGCCAACCGGGTTCGCATATACCCAGCTGCTGAGAATGTATGTATCGTCAAGGTTCTGCGCCGTTTTTCCGCCAAAATAGAGCTGCTGATTCATTTCTTTCGCAACAGTTGGCACACTTGTAAATCGGAACGCATGTCCCGAATCCTTTGAATGTGCATTGTCAACGGAATCGCCCGAATCGGTAAGATATCCGCTCCAGTCCTGCGGCAAATACGCTCCGCTCGATGCCTGAGAATACCGTTCAAATGAGGAGTTGTTTATCATATTGAACGGGCTTGCGCTTGTGCCCTCCTCAAGTTGCATTCCGTCAAACCAGGCCTCACCCGTTGCGTCACGAACCATAATATTGCAATTCACCTTGGTTGCTCCGGACGGAACGGTGAACGTTACCGAAAGACGCTGCCAACCGTCGTTTATAGTTGAATCCGTTGTTCCCGTCAAGACATCCGAAACCGAGTCAACTGCTGTCCCGTCTGATTTCCAATAGGTTGTGAAAAGCTGTGCACCGAAAGGCTTAGCCGTATCCCTTGGCACAATATTTTTTGTTTTTACCCATGCTGAATAGGTGTAAGTCGTTCCGGCTTTGAACTGACCCGAGGTAAGTGACTGATAAGCTCTTGCGCCTGCCCCATTTGAAAATGTTTTGCTGTTTATATAGAAGCTGTACCTGCCGTAAAGCTGATCCGCAGCAACCGGCTTTCCGTCAAAGTCAGCCGTACCGTTCCACTGGAGCTTAGTCCATGTTCCGCTTATATCGGTGCTTCCGTCACGAAGATAGTTTCTGACATACTGACCGCCTGTCATGGATTTGCTCAATCGGTTAAGCTGCTTGATATTGCTTGCGTTGCTATTGGGACTTGAAGCAGTGTATTCCGCCGCCGAAGCCGCTAAAGACTTGCCGTTGCTTGTCGCTTCCGAGCACACGGTTCTGCCTGCACTGTCAAACATAACCGTTGTGTAGACATCATCGCTGTTGCCGTAAACATTGTCTTTACCCGAAGAGCGAATAACTGTTTGTCCGTACTGCGAATAATCAAAGGTTATCGTTTGACCTGCCGTTCCGTTTGCACTCTCAACAACCTTGGAAACTCGCTTGCCTTTTGCCAACGGCGTATAAGTAAACTGAAGCTTATATCCGTCGGGTGCAATTACCGACGTCATTGCCTTGTCTGTATTATCATATGTGAAGGTCGTCTTCTTTCCGTCAGGGTATGTTATACTGAGCAATAATCCTGCGCTCCAATTGTACCTTGTAACTCTGCCTGCTGAATCGGTAATAGTTTGAACCGCAAGATTGTCTGATGTTGGTGCAATCGTCACTGAATGACCTGCACCGTCGGTAACTTTCTCAATAGATTTGCCATCAGATTTATAGCTGTTGGTAATACTGTTTCCGTTGCTGTCAACCGAACTTGACAGAGAACCGTAATTGTTGAACCAAACAATATTCCCCTTGTCATCAGCCATTTTGTAATACTTAGTATTATTGGTTTTAGGAACAGTAAGAGTCAGACCCATTCCGTCCTCATCGACCATTGTTCCGTCACTTTTCTTATAGAAATAATGCTCCGTTCCGTCACCGTCGATATAAACATACGGATATGTTTTCTGTGCATCGGCAGGAAGACCGACTTTTGATGACGGCAAAAGCTGCTGCTGACAGCTGAGCATCCAACCATGGCCTCTGTATGGCATGACGATACCGAAGTTTTCCGCTGCCATATAGTTGTTGAAAACGTGAGAAATTGAAGCCGGCGCGCGACTGCCCGCAGTTGTTACATCGTTATGAGTAAATACAAGATTACCCGAAAATTCGCATATTGACGCTGTTCCTGCCCTGCCTGCGCTGATGTCCGTATAGCTCCAGTAAGATTCAAGTCCTTTATTTGACCTGTATGTAATTTCAACCAGCGGAAAAGCCGTTTCTTGAGAATATTTTTCACCATAGAACCACGCATAAATACACGAATCATTAAGTTCAGTCCTATCCTCATTTGAGGATTTCAGTAAAAGTCCGTTATTTGCAAAGTTTGGATTTTCATACCATCTCTTTGCGATAGATGTAATATCCCACTTACGCTCCTTAACCGCTGTTTTATTTTCGCTTGCTTTCAAAATCTCAAAGTCTGTAACGGTGGATTCGCAGTCAGGCTTTGAGGCCCATGTTACCGTCGTTACATTCCAACTTTTTGTAATGGCATGCACCTCTAACGCCGCATCGGGAGTAGTATCTGAATACGAATCTTTTCTTATCTGTGCTAAATGAAGATTTGCGTTAATAATAACATCGCCACGTTTTATTTTCGGAAGATCAAATTTAATAAGGCCTTGGCTTTTACCTATGCCCGACGAATCTTTACCGACCATTATCATCGGATCCGAATAACGGCTTTCATTGGGACTTCCACTTATTACATACACCGAACTGATAGCACTTCTTGACTGTTTTGTTTTTATCGCCGGGTCAATCGTTACAGGGAACGCTCTTTCACTGCTGTTCAACCATTCGGAATCGGCAGAGATTGTAATTTCGTATTTGTGCTTGTTTTTTGCACTCAAACTGTAGCTGACCTTATTCGAGTATTCATAATTAGCGTCAAGCATAAACGGCTTAGGCATAACAAATACAGTCGTACCTGTGGTTGCGTCCTTGGCATAAATACAACCGTCCTCTGCCAAAGAGAGAGTAACATCCTTTACAGCAATCTCAAAGTTATATTCATAGCTGCTCTGAGCAGATTTAACTACTATATTTTCCTTAACGCCCGAACCGTTGACAATATATTCAATATTCGTGTCGGGAAAGATATTCTCGTAATAAACCTTTTGACTTGCTTTTGAAGCAACAGTAAGATCCTCAATTTTAGCCTTCTTTTCCTGCTTCATCGAGGAGTTATTTTTCTTTGTTTTGTTGAGCAATGAGAGGCTAACGGAATAGTTGTCCATCTTCATGCTCACAAGCTTTTTTTGATTTGCATTTTTTGCAAACTTTACTTTAAACTTATTTTTCTTGGTTTCATAACCATTGAAATCCGACGCCTCATCATTACTAACCTCATCAGAGGAGTCAAGAGAATTGTCAATTTCCTGCCACTTACCCGTTCCATCCTTATACAGGACCGGGTCATTATACATCGCAGCTTTAATCGTGCCGTCGCTCATCTTGAAATACTTTGTATTTTCGCTGTTGCGACGCTCAGTATCTTCACCGATTACGGTTGGCTCCTCTTCCTCCTGAGAAACATTGCTTGAATATCCGTTCTGTTCAAACTTTTCTTTCTCATCTTCAACAGCTTGAGCAAGCACCGTCATCGGCAATATTCCGATGATTATTGTGACCGTCAGAATAACCGCAATCACTTTCATAAAAATGCTGTATTTTTTCATTATTTTACCTCCTCTGAATATACTTCTTTTAATTTAAGCTGCATTAAAGCCATGATTAACTTTAATGCAGCTTATGGTTAGTTAGTATCTGATTTTGGTTTTGGGATCAATTCAAAGACACGTTCTGTGGTGTGCCAGCGATTCGAATCGTCTTTTAAACGTATATCATATACTATGGGCGGGAAATTACGAGGCAGACGCCATGTCAGTGTTTCGCCGTCATCAACAACAGTAACACCTGCGGTATCTCTTGCGTATGTCATAGTATCTCTGCTGTCGTGATTTACAAATTGTACTTTCGTAATACAACGGTCTGTAACAACAGTTATGTAATTGTTTCCCGCATACGGCGTATCGGGTACTGCGCTTTTGAGATAAGGATTCTTTGACGGTTCTGTTTGAGTTCCGTCCTCGGCAACAGCCATAAGCTGACTTTCGCTCGGAACAGAATTTTCATCAATCTGAATCTCAAAATCTTTGCCGGGATAGAGGCTGACGTTGCTGTATGTCATGCTTTCCAACTGATCCCCTGCGCCTATGGTTTTGAGCGCAACATTCATTGTGCCGTAGTCATACGCCTCAATTTCTGCGGTAACATCCTCACAGCCAAAGGGCAGGAAAAATACCTTTTCGTTGTCTTTCGATATCCATGAAGCAATTCCGCTTTCCGCAAGCTCGGGATAAACAGCGTTTTCACGAGCGCTTTCGTAGGCGACAATATTTCCGTCAGAGTCTTTCAACGTGACATCGACAGGGCATTTTATTGTCAAAAATTTCGGCAACAATCCCACGATATCCCGTTCGTCAGTTAATGACTCTAAATCTGCCCTCGTAATATCTTCGGCTTTTTTATTAAGCATACCGGGTAAATTTTCCAGCCAATGGCTATAAGTTGACATCGCATGACCACCTGCACCCAAAACAGATGTACCATACATTTTAAAAACTTTCGAATTAAGATACATCGGCATGGTGATACGGAAATCACTTCCGTGTCTTGTCCAGCCGTTGTCAGCCCAATTCAAAGCCAGTAAATTTGTAGGTATCAACGGGACAATGTCATTATTATTTAAAATATTAAATATATTTTTGTAGTCCTTGCCCGGTTTGTTTTTAACTGTTTTCGGAGTAGCAAAGGTATATGCATAAATATCTTCTATCTTCCTCGAACCCGGGCAGTGATTTGTATTATCACATGAGATTAAGTGCTCCGCCAAAAGATTGGCAACCGCCGCACCCAGGCTGTGTCCGGTAACAAGGAAAATCGGATTTGAAATATTGTTGTAAGGAATATATCCTTTGCAATATACGCAGCCATTGCTGTTACCGTTACACTTCGTACAGTTTTCGGTATCCCCTGTTCCGTGGTACAAGGATTTCAAAACCATATTCATTCCCGCTCCAAAGCTAAAAACAGATGACCCAAATTCAGAACCGATATCAGTCCACCAATCATTCGTTGTTGATGATCCTCTGATGTCAACGACAACCAAGGTACGCATACAATCCGTATTGTTTGCGCCATCCGAATTCAGTGCTTTCCAAAAAGCTTCTGAATATCGTCCAGAAGAAGTAAAAACGCTGTTATTATAATCATCGGACCGTAAACCGGATGAATCATCCCAACTAAAACCTCTTTCCAATCCGCTTCCGCTAACATTTTTATAAACTCCAAAAGTTGCATTATTAGCACCTCCATTTGTATTGTCAGATGTATCATAGTTTATATTTGCATAGATTTGTTTATGTCCGATAATATGACAAACCGTGTCGTCTTCTTCAGTATTAAAGGCAACGGATTTAATGCCATACTTATCAAGCTCCTTTTGAGCCGATTTTATACCGGGTTCCATAAAGCATCCGGGTGCAAAACCTGAAATTTTTCCGGTCAAGGGCACATACGCCGAATACGCCAGATCCATTGCCCACTTGGCAAGAGGATGGTTATATTCCGTAGATGGCCTTGTTTCGCAGCTTCCGTCGGATTTAATCGGATTGAAGAACTCCGAGACCTCATCAAGCTGCGTTACCGTTATGGTTTTTGATATTGTTCCTGCCTGAACGGTTACCGTACCGATTCGTGAATTGGTTGTATTGTCGTCATTTTTCGGAATTTCCTGTACTTTCACTTTAAAAGTAGAATTTCCGATACCGTTTCCGTTTTCAATCTCAATCCAGTCTGAATCAGCCGATGCCGACCAGCTTGAATTTGAAGTAACCGTAACTGTTTTGGTTTGTTTTGTGTGATCCACCTTCAAATGCTCTGTGTCGAGAACAACACTCGGCTCTGCTCCCAGCTGGGTTACGGTTATTGTGCCTATTACAGAAGTCACTTCACCTAATGATGTTTTTACCGTTACCGTACCGGATCTTTCGGACGCCAAGGTGTTCTCATCAGCTTTCAGCTTGAAGCTTTTAGCCTTTAAGTCCGTAACAGTGAGCCATGGAGAATCAGGTGTAATTTCAACAGTCCAAGGTAAACGACAAAGAATATTTACAGTACTGCTGACTGACGATTTACACGTCGGCGTCCATTTCTTTAACGAAACATACGGGTCATGATAATACATCACAAAGTTTGGACGAGTTTCGGTCGCAGTTGATCTTGTCGAATAAAAATCAACCTGAGTTTTTGCGCTTTCATCTGACGATGCAAGCATTATTCCGTTATTGGTTTCACCCTTTTCCCATCTGCTGACAGCTTTTGTAATGTCAAAAGAATAACTGTCCATATCGGATTTTGCCGTAACAGACGACAACAATTCGGGATCGCTGTTAAGATATCCATTGTTTGAGTTATCAAACGGTTGATTATTCCATGAAATACTCGACGTGCTCCAGGAAGCAGCATCCTTACAGTCGTATGCCTGAATATCAATGTCTTTCGATACCTTAAAATAGTTCTGCTTTTTAAGAACAAGTGTACTATAATAAAGAGAATATCCTATCGGCAAATTAGTAGGTAAAGTCAGCTTGATATACGAGCGAACGGTATTTGTCAGATTTCTGCCGGCTCTTATTTCTGTGTTTGAACGTGGCGAATTTGCAAATGTTCCGTTGATAACATAAACATCCTGAATTTTTGAATTCGGAGCGCTCCACGTCGGATCAATGACAACCGGAAATTCTCTTTCGCTGTTGTTGAGCCATGTTGAATCCGCCTCAACCGTTACAACGAATTCATCGCCGTTTTCCTTAATTGAAAGCTCAATGTCATAGCTCTCCGCACCGTTTGCGTCATACATATAGGGTGCGTCCAGTGTGAACACCGCTTCCTGAGAAGCTTCCGATTCAACCAATATGATTGAACCGTTCGGTTGTTCAACCGGAATAAGCCCGTCGGAATCCAAATCAAAGCTATAAACATATTCGTCCTGCGGCTTATAAACCACAATGTTTTCTTTCAGACTGTTTGACGTGACAATATACTCCAAATCAGACTGCTGATTGAAGCCCTTGTAAACAACCGCACCCGACTGTTTATCAACTGTCATTTGCTCGTTATTGAACTTCTCAACCTTTTGCTTTTCCGTTAATGTTTCGGCCTTTTGAGCCATTGATGAGGCCGTAACCTTTTCATCCGAGATTTCAGCCGTCGAGTTCATTTTAACAACCGACGGCAATGCATCGGTCTCCACAACCTTTGCCTGCGCCGACAAGCTGTTATCAATGCTTTTCACACCAAAGCTGATGGTGTAGCCCTCGTTGGTTGCGGTAAATCTTTTTCCGCTTCCCAACTCGCTCGGAACGGTAACGTTAAGTCCGCCTTTTGTTGAATAAACCGTTTCTCCCGATTTGCTTGAAAGAGTTAAGGTGTTATCAATTTCTTTCCATACTCCGTTTTCATTGTAATGCACGGGTGCGGCATAGGTCGCCGCTATGTATGAACCGTCATCACACAGGAAGTATTTTACGGACTCTTCCCTCATTTCGGTAACTTCGCTGACTATCTTTGCCGTTGTCTCTTCTACGCTCAGGCTATCCAAGGCAGACGCCGGGATAATACTAAACACAAATAACAACGACAAGGCAGCAGCAGTTATCCTTTTAAATACTTTTTTCCTTTTCAATGATTCGCTTCCTTTCGATTATAGCATAATGGAATTAATTGTTCAATTATCTCTCACCCGCTTTCTTTTTCAATTTATACTAACTAATTCATCAAACTTCAACGGACATTCTTATTCATCAGCTTAATGAAATTAGTATTTATAATACGCTTCATTAAAAAGTGTCTATATATATATGACCGTTTTATCATTTTGTTACATAAAAAATAAGAAGAATTTTGAGGTTCTCTGTTATCAACAAATTTCAGACCGGAAAATTGTTAGATATTACAATTTATAATATCTCAATTATTTTCTATCAAATTCAAATCAAAAAATCAATATAAAAAGCAAAAACGCATGAAAAAAGTGCAAAAATGCACAAATGTGATTTTATAATCAAAAATTCAATTTAATAGCATAATAAAAAAGACCGATAATCTAAATGAATAGAATATCAGTCTAAAATAACCATTGTATATTAAATTGTCTTAGGTTCGAGTTCTGTTAGTCTTAAAAAAGTTTGACTAAAACTCAACCTTAAAAATTGCCTATAAAAAGCACGAAAGCCCTTGACAATTCAAGGACTTTCAGCTGGGTTTGATTATTGTTACCCAATCATGGCGCCTCAAACAGGGCTCGAACCTGTGACACCGCGGTTAACAGCCGCGTGCT
>ERZ857745.1130-NODE-1130-length-34603-cov-4.151876_pt1 | contig 34603 bp, 40 predicted proteins | sample MGYA00519699_ERZ857745 | MGnify/ENA primary metagenome ERZ857745 (study PRJEB31778, sample SAMEA3449357) | human gut metagenome | biome: human gut; feature: human-associated habitat; material: faeces | place: United Kingdom | collected 2010/2012 ...
CAATTCATCCCACCACTTATAGAAGTGGGGGATTTCTTGCTCACGGCGTGTTAAAAAGCTGTTCGTATCGCCATACGATTATGCAATCTCCAGCGCAATCTCCATCATCTGCGTAAATGTTTTCTGTCTTGTTTCGGCATCAGTCGATTCACCTGTAATCAGGTTATCCGAAATAGTGCAGATTGCAAGAGCGTTCTTGCCTGCCTTTGCGGCATTTGCATACAGGGCGGCAGCTTCCATCTCAACTGCCATAACGCCCATCTCCTGCCATTTAGGAGTTGTTTCAGGTTTGCTGTAGAATACATCTGTTGAATAGATATTGCCTACTGAATAAACAACTCCAAGCTCCTCTGCCTTATCGGTCGCCTTTTTAAGAAGCTCATAGGAGCATATCGGTGCAAAAGTGCCCGGCAGTTCGAAATGCGACATATAGTTTGTGTCGGTGCATGCGCCCATACCCAGTACAACCTGACCTATTTTTAAATCCGGCTGCAATGCTCCTGCAGTACCTATTCGTATAATATTTTTGACATCATAGAAATTAAACAGTTCATATGAATATATACCCATTGACGGCATACCCATACCTGATGCCATAACTGATACTTTCTTTCCTTTATATGTGCCGGTATATCCCTGCACGCCTCTTACGTTGTTTACAAGCACTGCATCTTCTAAAAATGTTTCTGCTATGAATTTAGCTCTGAGCGGATCTCCCGGCATTAATACTGTCTGGGCAAAATCCTCTTTTTTTGCTGTAATATGAGGTGTTGGAATTTTTGACATTGTTCTTCCTCCTGTCATTCGATTTTCAAAGTGTTCACCATAGATTATAGACTATATGATGCGCTTTTTCCAGTATTTTAATCCGTCATACAGTCAATTAAAGCACAGTTCTTCTTTTGGGAACAAAAAACTGTCCTGTATCTGCTCCCTCAAATTTAAGAAGCGCCATCTTTTTGTCAATGCCTCCCGCATATCCCGTAAAACTTCCGTTTGTACCCACGACTCTGTGGCACGGAATTATAATTGAAATCGGGTTATGCCCCACAGCGCCGCCTACTGCCTGCGCCGACATGGTGGTTTTGCCTGTTTTCTTATCGCTTCTGTCGCTTTGGCCTCTCCCATATCCTCAAAGTATTTCTGTCCGTCAAACCACAGTCCGACTACAGCATTTTCTGTTGATGCCACTGTTATCATCCCCAGCGGTGACTCATATTTCATCGAATAATACATAATTGCCTCCTACAAACTGTTACACAGCCCTATCATTGCATAGCTTCTCCATGGTCTGCACATTTCCACTGCGCTTATAATTCTGCTTTCCGGCATATTTTTAAGCGCAGCTTTTATGCCTGCATCTGTCTGCAAAAAAACATCGGTATCGCCAACCGCTCTCATCGCAATATATTCCCGTTGATGAAACTCCGACAAAAAATTTGCCGTCAAGCCTCGCATCCTTTGATTTAAAAGCGTTGTACAAGATTTCTTTTCCGTTCATTTTTATATACCTCTTACAGATATGGTATACAATCAGCGTTTGTTTGTCCAGCGGTTTTCGGGCACAGATACATTGTGTTTTCGCAGTTCTCCCGACCGTAATGCTCTGTTCCTCTATTAGCCATTTTAACGCACAAAAGCCGTTTGAACTGAAATCAATCCAACCCAAACGGCCTGTCTCCCTGTAAATATTTAATGTCCTTAATCTATGTATTCAGCAACACAGCAAGCAGGCACAAAAGCGCAGTTCCCAGTGCCGCTATTATGAAGTTGCCTATACAGTACAGTCTGATTTCCTGCGGCGACAGCGTGTCTGTCTCCGCTTTAATCATCTGTCTGTAGTCTCCAATACCCGCAATACCGAATACTATTACTAAAAGCAGCGCATATACCGGTAGCCTTTGCGTAATATTAAACGCAAATTCCGGCGCTCTAAGAAGCAGCAAACCGGGCAGTACCGCCCACAGAACATATGATTTTGTCAGTCTCCTTTTCTTGGTAATCTGATGATAGCATACTGCATAGTTTTTTATTCTCTCAATCGTTCCCGTCATAATGCACCTTTGTATACCTTAGTTAAGACTTTCATAATAGTCTTTATCTGTAATAACTGCTTCAACCTCTTTATAATCCACCTTATCAAGGTTGTTTGCTGTCTTGTATTTCTCTATATTGCCCTTTGTAAGTATTACCGGGGTCTCATACTTCAGCTGATATACATTCCAGTAGTAGTCCTCTGTCATTCCGATATTCTGAAGCATCTCTCTAACAGTGTTATGGCTTTCTTCCGTAGACTCTGCAGTTTCACGCTGCTGCTTTGTATATTCCAGAATTTCATCTTCACCCGGCAGTATTCCCTTTGCCTCTGCAAACTCCCTCTCGGCTGCTTCAAGTTTCAGTTCTTCCCACGCAGAGTCCGCAGGCTTCTCGAATCCGCACACTCTGTAAAGTTCGCTTCTCATTTTGAAGTAGGCCTTTGATATGTTTTCACCATTGATTGTACCCATAGGCTCATCATCGCCGTTTTCTATAAGGTTCTGAACGCTGTCGCTCATTTCGCTGCCTATCTGTCCCGCAGCGCTCTGATCTTTATCCTCTGAGCTGCCGCAGGCAGCGGTAATAACTGCAACAGCCAGAATACACATAACCGCAAATAAAAGCTTTTTCTTCATTTTATACCCTCTCTCTTTAGCTGTAGTTGACATAATTTTCCGTCTTTTTGTTATGTCCATTCTGCCACAGTAACTGCTTACTGTCAATCAAAAGCAGCAGTTGCTTACAATTTCGCCGCAATATAAAAGGCCGCCGAAGCGGTCTTTTAGTCTATATTAAAGTCATTTGTCTGCTGCTCTCTGCTGCTGCAAATAAAAGATTGTTTTCTGCGTTTCTATTTCTTCACGCAATTCCTCCTCTGTCGGAAGATACAATTTGTACTTGCTTGCAAATAGCTGCTCATTTCCCTGTAATATTGAATGCCTTGCGATATCTTCATCTATTTCATAACACAGCACAATCCCAAGTATCAGATTATCTTCTGGGCGCTTTTTTAATTCATCGTGCATACGGATATACATATCCATCTGCCCCACGTCCTGATGAGTAATCCGATCTGTCTTTAAGTCTATAAGTACAAAGCATTTCAAAATGTAATTGTAAAAAACCAAATCAATATAATAATCCTGCTTCTCTATATGGATATACTGCTAGCGTGCCACAAAAGCATATCCCTTGCCAAGCTCCATAAGGAATTTCTGCAGATTTGAAATTATGCTTGGTTTCCAGCGTTGTTTAAGCAAAAGATGGATCCAGTGTTAGGCTCAGAAATTCTACAACTATCGGGTTTTTTATAACCTCCAGCTTGTCCTACTGATATTCATATGTCTTTTCCTGCATTTCATATTCCACTGCAGCCTTGTCTTTTGACTGCAGCAGTCTGTAATAATACTGCATATCTATATTCCTCTGCAAAGTGCGCACACCCCAGGCTTGCTCATATTCTTTTTTCTCATACAAATTGCGTGCAGCTTCATCATGTACCTGTAGTAAAGTCCTATAATGTGACCATGATAACCACGCATTAGATTTTCCACACACTGTGTGGAAAATCTCCGGAAAGCATTTATATAAACGATAAAAGTTATATAAGTTTGTTTTAGTAAATCCTTTTCCGTACTTCTGTGTTAATACTTTAGACAATTCCTTTATAACTTCTGCGCCATATTCTGCACGAGCCTCACCTGCTAGTTCCTCCTCCGCTATCCGACAGCCTATTAACCAGTTTCTCTGCTATAAAATCGTATCGACTGCATGATGGGCTTATTCTGGGATGCATCTATAATATATTTTACATCACTTATTATGTCATCGGTTTTTTGATATTTGCTCATAAAATCATTATTTGTACCAGTCGTAAGATTATTCATCTGCTTATTGGAATTTGTTGTCTTCATATGTAATTTAACTCCTCGCCAAATACTTTCTCTATGAGTATGTTCCAATTAGCAATCTAAAACAGATATTATCAGTCTGCTTTAGATATAAGCTGATTATATCATATCCCACGAATCTTTTCACCCGAATTCTGCACTGCATTTCATCACAACACAAAATGCGCACATGAATTGACTAAATCATAAAGGTTAGTCAGTTCAAGGCAAGAGAAACTTAACTCCAGCGCCCTTATTGCTAAATAATCAAACAAACCTATTATGTCGAGGATTTAACAATTGCTTCAAGAATACCATTCATATATGTTATACCTAAAGCTCTATCAAACAATCCATATCCTGGTCTTCCAATCTCATCCCATATCATTCTCCCGTGATCTGGACGTATATACCCATCGAATCCTGAATCCACATAGGCTTTCATAATTTCGTATAAATCCAAGCTGCCATCGGATGATAAATGAGAAGTTTCGTGAAAATATCGTTCACCAACAAATTTGATATTTCTGATATGCGCAAAATGAATTCGTTTCTTTGCACCAAAATACCTAATCAACTCTGGAATATTATTGTTAGGATCAGCGCCAAGCGAACCACTGCACAACGTTATTCCATTATATGGTGAATCAACACCTTGTAGTATTTTATCAATGTTTTTCTTGTTGTTAACAATTCTTGGTAATCCAAATATATCCCATGGTGGATCATCTGGATGAATAGCCATCTTTATATCGCACTCCTCACACACAGGAATGATTTTATTTAAAAAATAAATTAAATTTTGGAATAGCTGTTCATGATCCACGTTTTTGTATGCATCAAACAACGCACTCAATTCCGACAAACGTTCTGGTTCCCATCCCGGAAGTTCATATCCGTTTGAATTTTGCTTTATATCTCTTGCCATATCTTGCGGCGATTTTATTTTATCTATAATTTGTTGTTTATAACATAAAACCTTCGAATCATCTTCCAGAGAATAAGATAAATCTGTTCTAGTCCAATCAAATACCGGCATGAAATTATAACATATTACCTTTACTCCTACTTGGCTTAAGTTCCGGATAGTTTCAATGTAGTTATCTATATAGATATCCCTAGTACTCTTACCTAGCTTTATATCCTCATGAACATTTACACTTTCTATAACTTCCATTTCAAGGTTACTATTTTTAACATATTCATACATAGCAATTATTTTTTCAATCGGCCATACTTCTCCTACCGGAACATCCATTAAAGTTGTTACAACTCCGGTTATTCCTGGAATTTGTCTAATATGTTTCAACGGGATACTGTCAAACTTCTCCCCATACCACCTAAACGTCATCTTCATTCTGTTTCTCCCATATACTCGCTCAACACCTTCTTTATGCCATTCGGTGCCTTCATTTTATTAAATATCTCCTTAACTTTATCTCCCATGCCCGCATCTATTAAGTCAACCCCAAAAACATCTTTTCTACGCAAAATACTCTCCATGCTTGAAACATCCCCTTGCGCAGCACGATTTATAACAGGGATTAATTCCTCTAACAACGGATCTGGACTTAAAGTTATTGTTAAACCATTATCATCTTTTCCTAACAAATATCTCATCCAGCCCGCTAAAACTATGGAAATCCCTTCTAAATTATCAGTGTCTTTCCCTTCACTTAAATAACGGCATATCGTATTTCCAAATCTTATTGGAATTTTCTGCGATGTGTCTGTCGCAATTCTTTGCGGGGTATCCAGTATATTCTCGTTTGGAAGTCTAGTTTTAATAACCTCATCAATAAATGTTACAGGGTTTAATATTTTCGGATCCTCAACTACCGGTAATGCTTCCTCATAACCAATTTTCTTAATCAGTCTTACAAGTTGCTCATTATTCATTTCTTCAGCAATTGATGAATATCCTAACATGCATCCAAAAACCGCTAATGCGGTATGAAGTGGGTTTAAGCAAGCTGTAACTTTCATGGCTTCAACCTTTGAAACGGTATCTCTATCTGTAAATATAACTCCTGCCATTTCTAATTGAGGTCTTCCATTAGGAAAACTATCCTCAACAACAAGATATTGTGCTTCTTCTGCATTAACAAACGGAGCAATATGTGTATTCTTAGATGTGCATATTGGCTCCATCCCTGTAAAGCCACATTTTTCTAACATGGTTTTTACTTTATCTGATGGTCGAGGGGTAATCTTATCTATCATCGACCATGGAAACGCTACTTTACAAGGGTTTTCCAGATATTCCGTAAAACCTGTAACTACCACACCATTTTTTTCCCAATTATACGCAATGGAAGCTATACTTTCGAATAAAACTTTTCCATTCGCTTGGCAATTATCCATACTTACAATTGCAATCGGCAAGCTACCTGCGCAAAAGCGCTCATATAATAGCGAAGATATATTGACCATTATATTGTCAGAGACTCCTGGCCCTTCTAAAAATGCCTTTTTTACTTCAGGCAAATATTCACCTTTACTATTTTTTATACAATATCCTTTTTCGGTAACTGTTAATGAAACCATTTGCAATTTCTCTTGTCTAAAATAATCCACAAATTTATTATATCCATCTGTAGACTGTGAATCACATGAATAGGAATCTGCCACCGACGCTATAATTTTGAGCGGAAAAGTTCCGTCGTTTCTCATTATTACAGATAAGGTTAATTGGTCATTCACCTTATAAATGTTTTCTATGATCTCTTTATCAAAGGTTTCTCCGACTATTATCCCATGATCTGTAAGATGTTTTCGAAGCAATGTATCTTGAAGTCCTGCAATATACAACCTAAATATATTTCCTGCACCAAAGTGTATCCATGTCGGCTCCTTCAAGGTTATACTTCTCATATGCTCTATATCATATGTAGGTACATCTACATTATTCTTTTTCCATATATCCTTATCTAAATATTTATGATTCAATACACTCATCTTACATCCTTCTTATTATCATATTCGTAATATATCACTGACATTATAAAACTAACACACCTTCTTCGTTTTTCTCACCTAGTATTCACTTTTAATTAAGTCTAATAATGTTTCATCTAATGATGTTTTTATGTGATTATAAAGCTTTTCTTTTGCTTCTTCTCTCTCTTCATTTAAAACACAGTCTATTATTTTAACATGTTCTTTATTGCTGGCATTTAATCTGTCAATATTATGAGAAGTAATCACACGTATCATAGCCAGGTAATCAAATACACTGTTAACCAGTCTGTCAATATAGCTGTTTTCGCACAAGTCTGTTATTCTTTTATGAAACATATCATCCGCTACAGCTGATTCTATAATAATCTCTTTTAGATTTTTAGAATCTTTATCTACGCTCATAGAAAAAAACTCGCGTTTCTCCATAAGCCATTTTCGATCTAGTTTTTCCATATTTGTATACAATATTTCGGGCTCAATCATCATCCTTATCTCAAAAATCTCGCGAATTTTTTTAGGAGAGATATTAACGACTTCAACGCCCTTTCTTGCATGAATAATTACAAGCTGATCACGTTCCAGCTCACGGAATGCATCCCTTATTGGTGTTCTTCCAATGCATAATCGCTCTTGCATCTCCATTTCTGTGATAAACTGTCCTGGTTTTATAACATTTTGAAGAATAAGCTTTTTTATTTCACTGTACGCTTTTTTCGATAAGTTTGATTTTGCCATATTATTAATATTTCCTCCTTGTAATGTCAAATATTAAAGTGCTGATTTTATAAGCCTTTCTTTAAATATCCATCTCTTAAATTTAAGCCGAAATTGTATACCTGTCATAGTTTCTTTCACTGAATACTTACAAAAGAGTTCATTCTGACTCTTCAAGATTAGCCGAATATCCTCTATGCTCTTTCCCCGCCTTGCTCCGGAAAGTGGCTTCCGGGTCAGACGAATTCTGCATCATATCTGATTTCATAACTCCGTCTCCCTTTGTTCTCAGCCTCCTTTCATTGTTTTCTGTAATTGTCTGTTCAGAAAGCCATCTGACAAACAGCTCATATTCTGTTGACTCATTGTAATCTGATTCGCACAGCTTAAGAAGTCTGTCTGCATCAGAAAGCAACTGTTTCATACGACTGTCCGAATCTGTGCTTCTCTAGTGGTAAATAACTTTATTGTAGTCGTCAGGCTCTGTATAGTGCCTCAAATCATCAGGAAGAACATCTTCTCCTGCCTTGTTAACATGTGATGCAAGTCCTGAGATGCACGTGTATATCAGTTCCATTCTGCTAAGCTTACGGATATTGGATTCAATCATCATTGAGTCCATTCGCCTTACCTTGCCGCTGATACCCATCATCTTTGCAATGGAGGAGCTCAGTTCCTTTACACAGTCATGATAAAGATCTTCATTGTGAAGGCTTTCATAATCATAGCATCTTTTGCGAAAACAGCTTAGAGTCTTGTCACTTAAAGGCTGTTCCTCAAAGCTGGTTGTATGAAGCGCATACCGGATTCTGAAATCCAGCATAAGGTTTTCAACCATTTCATCATCGGAATAGTCAAAGAGTTCTTTGATAATCAGTGCTCCTATAATTACATTGACCGGAGTATTAGGCCTTGATGCCTTATTGCTGCAAAGAACTGAGAAACGTTCTTCATCAATGGCCGGAAATATTTCATCGGCAAAGACTTTGGCCCATGAATTTTCCAGTGCTTTCTGCTCTCTTGCGGTTAATCCGGAGAAGCTGTCTGTAATTGAAATCTGCTGAGATGCGTTTGGTCTGAATGACATGAAAATACCTTCTTTCTTAAGATATTTCTATTGTATCATAATCAAACCGGCTACGCCTGTATCTGCTACTAAAACATATAGATTTTTCAAGGTGCTATGAGGCTTTTGATCTAACCATCATATATAATCTAAGCAATAATTTTATATTTTGAAAAAACATTTAGAGTCTGTACATAACATAGCACAGACCCTAAACAGCACGAAGAGTTATACATCATATGTTATTGGTAAATACCCATTAGTAGCCAACTCAATCCATATGTAGTCAATATTCTGCCCTTCACCCGATTTGCTTCCATGAGGAGTTCCCTGTGCAGTATGAGTAATATCACCTTCGTTTACTTCAAATTCTCCATCTTTTGTAATATAGGTGAAACTACTGCCTTCTAAAACAAAATACCATTGTTCCAAATCTTCATGTACATGTTCTCCAATAAATGTAGGACCTATACCACAATTCCAGCCCATACTATATCTACCAAAATATTCGTGTTCAATCACCATATGTGATTTCACATTGCTTCCAGCATCACCAGTAAAGCCTTCCGTATATCTCCATGCATCTTTCAAAAAGCGAAATCTCGGCAACACAATATGACAATCATTCATCATTGCTAAATCCATCTTGTTCATCTTTCCTTCAACATGCAGAAATTCCAAATCATCAATGCCTGCCTGTATATAGAATGCTGCCCTATCAAAGTCAGGAATAAATATTGCTTTGTCAGTAATATTATATGCACACTCAGCAGTGCCCACATATCCTGAAGGATTCAGAAAAAAGAACCACTGTACCTTTTCTCCGTATGCATACTGCTTGGGAACCCATTTAGTTCCTGCTTTCAAAGTACATCTGAAAATCTTAACTTCTTCGGTTGCACCCACCAATAATTCATAGCGTGATAAACCATCAATAAAGTTTTGTTTTATATCCTCTTTTCTCTGTAAACTAACTTTTCCCATATCAATTCTCCTTTCGTCTATAAAAAATTATTATAATGTTGTTTCATGAACACCTTTTCCGAATTTTTTTTCTAGTTTAGACTGTGCATAAGATAAAGCACTACTAAAAATCAGATATATAACCCCTACTTCCAAATACAGCCATAAAGGTTCATAGGTAATCGCTACAATTTGTTGAGTTCTCTGAAACATTTCAGGTACTGTAATAATTGCTGCTAATGATGTATCTTTTACCAATGAAATAAAGTTGTTTGCAACCGGCGGAATAGCAATTCTTGTGGCCTGTGGCACTACAACAAATCTAAGGGTTTGTCCTGTTGTCATACCTATTGCCTTGCAAGCTTCCCACTGACCTTTAGGTATAGATAAAATCGCTGCACGAATAACCTCAGCATTATACGCCCCTTCACTTAAACTAAACCCTATACTGGCAGACAAGAATGCAGGAAGAACTATTCCGATATTAGGCATACCGTAGAATATAATGAACAGCAATACTATAAGCGGTACGCCTCTTACAAACCAAATTATAAAGCTTGATACGCCTTTAAGTATTCTACTTTTAGACAGTTTACAAAGAGCCAAAATAAACGCCAGTATCATTCCGAAGAAAAACGATACTAAAGTAAGTGAACATGTCCACTGCAAACCGGCCTTTAGCATAGGCATAAATGCATCGGCTAAAATTTCGACAATTCGCTGCATAGAATCACTCATAAAAATCCACTCCCTCATATATGTCCTTGCCAAAATATTTAATTGACAGTTCTGAAGCTTTCCCGCTCTTTATCGTCTTTTCTATAGCCGCATTTACATGTTCAACCAGCTCATCATTCCCATTGTTAAAAAGAGCAACTATAAGCTCTTCATTTGGATCTTCAGGCTCATAATATGATGCAATTTTAATCTTGTCATCTCCAGAAGTCTTCATATAATCCAAAATTGCTAATTCTGAATTCAATGTAGCATCTATTCTTCCAGTTGCTAAATTATTGGCAGCTTCAGTCAGATTCATGTTTCTTACATCAGCTCCAGCTTCTGTTGCCATCAGCCCCCATACTCCTTGAGGAGAGTTTCCAACAATTTTTCCTTTTAAATCTTCTATCGTTTTTATGTCATTTCTGTCCGCAGCAGTAACTAATACAGTTTTCATTACATAATACGGATCCGAAAAAGTGTACTTGTCGGCAGAATAATCTGTTGGTGCCACTGCACAGAACACACAATCATATCTTTCAGCATCCAACCCAGCAATAACACCATCCCACTGAGACGAAACATCCCATTTGATATCAACACCAAGCTCATCTGCAATTGCTTCTGCCCATTCAACTTCAAAGCCTACCAATTTGTTGTTATTATTCTGATCGTTATAGATAAAAGGAGCCCATGCGCCTTCTGTTCCAACTTTAAGAACCCCTTCTTTCTGCACTCTTTCCCATGATGATTCACCGGAATCATTTCCGCAACTAGCCAAAATCAATGTTGTAATAATTAATATTAATACTACAGCTGATGTTTTAATCCTTTTCATTTTTACCTCCTGCATATCCATATATGCCAGTTTAAAAAACTATCTTTCTTCAGGGACTATCATTTCAAACCAAATATAATCAATCTTTGCACCAACAGGGGTTTCACTTCTATGCACCTTTTTTACCCCTGTAAATGTAAAATCACCACCTTCCACTTCATAAGTGCCTTCTCCATCTACGCTGTATGTGAATTTTGAGCCTGGTAATGCATAATACCACTGTACCAAATCTGGATGTGAATGTTTGTCATTTACATTGGGCCCATTAGCAATTACAGCACCCAAGCTTGCCCTTCCAAGGAATTCATGTTCCAAAATGAGGTATGACTTCATCCCTTTCCCCTTAAACGACTCTTCATACTGCAAAGAGTCTTCCATCTTATGAAATCTAGGCAACGTCATAATACACTCTTCAATTTCTTTTTTATCCCAATCTGAAAGTTCAAAAATAAAATGTAACAGCTCAACATCTGTAGCAGCTTGCACAAAAACGCTCTCTCTGTCAAAGTCAGGAACAAAAACATAATTTCCATCGAAATTGTATGCTTTTGAAGGCGTACCAAAATACCCCTTACCGTCAGTTGTAAAGAAAATCTGAATTTTTTCTTCCTTTCCATATACTTCTGGTCTCCAAACAGTTCCTGCCTCCAAATTGACTTTAGCAGTAACAACCCCCGGATATGCCCCTTCAAGCATATTAAAAATCGAAACTCCATTAACAAAATTCTTTTTCATTTCATTATGACTTTAATAATTTGCCATAAACATTCCTCCTCTCTTTTAACTCTTTTACATTTTGCACGTTAAAAAATATATTTACTTAATGAACAGAGATTTCTCTTATCCGCTTCTATCGGATTTTTCAAGTATGACTCTGTTATTAACTCTTGTGATAAATATCCTTTATACCCATATCGTTCAATAGTAGCCAGCATTTCTGCCAATGGATAATGCCCTTCTCCCCAAGCCAAATGTTCCCATGATTTTCCTCCATCAACAAAATGCATATAGCGTATATCTTTACCAAAAGTATGAAACCATTCTTCTATCGTTTCTCCTGCCTGCATCATGGCAACAGTATCAATCATTACTTTCAAAGCCGGTGAGTTAATTTCTTTAAGGAACTCTTGCAATAGCTTTTTTGACACTATCAGATTGCTTTCCTCTGCAGTCAAAGATTCCATAACAATTATCATTTTCTTTTGCTCTGCCAAGTATGCAATCTCGCTTATAGTTTCTTTAGCCGCTAAAATGCCTTCTTCAAAAGACTGATTCCAATATGCCCATCCGGAATTACACGTCAAAATATTTGCACCCAATTCTTCTGCCGCCTGTATCCCGTTCTTAAAATATTGAATACATTTTTTGCGTTCTGATTTAGACTGACATGCATACTGATATTGAAAATCACAACTTGGAAAAGTGGCTGCAACTATCTGCATATTTTTATCTTGAAGCTTTTTCAGAAGTTTTTTGCAATCTCCATATTTTACAGAATTCAATGGAAAGTGCTGCATACTCATCCATAATTCTATATTTTTTATGCCAAGTCTCTCCTGTGCGTCAAGAAAATAATCAAACGAATAATTTTTATAATGTTGATTCATAGCAACAAGCTGATCTAACCTAATCATTTTTCCCTCTACATTTTCGTCTTTATTCTAATAATAATGGTTCATCAAATTTCTCTGGATTGTCCCATAAACTATCATCTGTTATAAAAACACCTCTATTGCCCCTATATTCGGAATTCTCCAAAGTATGCTTTTCTTCATAGTCGGCAATTCTAACATACTTAATATAATCTCCAAGGTGCTCAAACCATTGCATAAAGTTATTATCCTTTTCATATGCTTTTATCCTACGCATAGATATAGAGATTCCAATCAAATAAGTTTTTATTTCCTCAATCAATGCTTTTATTTGCTTGATTGTTGCCAGCATTCTGAAACCTGCCGGCTCTATCAAAAGGCATATTCCTTTTTCATTAGCAAAGGAACTTAGTTCTATCAATGAAAGCTTCAATCCTTTTGTCAACTCTTCGCCCTGTAAATCTGCGTATGCCTCTGGAATAAGCAAACAAACATTTTTGATCCCTGCTGTTTTTGCAAATTCAATACAATTTCTATAATACGAAACAGAACTTTTTCTATATGTTTCGTCTGGTGAAAAAATACAGTAATTATATGCTTTTGGAGTAAACAATTTTGCTTCCATTCCATATTTTTTTAATGATTCATTCAAAAGTTTTGAATCATTATAACTATATTCATCAATCCAAAAATGAGGCATGCTTCCATATATATCTAAAGTTTTTATACCTCTCTTTTTCTGCGTTTTTAAAAAATATTCCCAAGGGAAGTAAAAATAGCTTATATTTGAAGCTGCGTATACCATCATACTCTCCTATCTACAGCACTTTATCGAGAAAATCTTTTGTTCTTGGGTGTTGTGGATTGGAAATCAAATTTACAGGAGTATTTTCCTCCACAATTACACCACCATCTAAAAATAATGCTCTGTCTCCTACTTCTCTAGCAAAACCCATTTCATGCGTTACTACTATCATTGTCATACCTGTTCTGGCTAAATTTTTCATAACATCCAACACTTCTCCAACCATTTCAGGATCTAGCGCAGATGTTGGTTCATCAAACAGCATAACTTCTGGTTCCATGGCCAAAGCTCTAACTATTGCAACCCTTTGGCTTTGGCCGCCCGAAAGCTGTGATGGATAAGCATCTCTTTTTTCTGCAAGATTCACTCGTTCTAAAAGTTCCATTGCTTTTTTTTCAGCCTTTTCTTGAGACCATTTTTTTATTTTCATGGGTCCTATAGTGATATTTTCTAAGATAGTCAAGTTTTGAAACAAATTAAAATTCTGGAACACCATGCCTATTTTTGTTCTAGCTGTAATAACATCTGCTTTAGGAGCACAGATATCTTCCCCTCTAAAGATTATTTGTCCACCATTCGGTTCTTCAAGTAAATTAAGACAACGAATAAATGTGCTTTTTCCAGAGCCGCTCGGACCAATAACAACAACTACTTCACCTTCTTTTATTGTAGTCGTAATCCCTTTCAGCACGTGAAGTTCCCCAAAACTTTTTTCTAAACCTTTTATACTTATAATATCCATACTTTTTTCCTCCGCGGATTGTATCCGATAATTATCTTTGAACTCTTCCAGAGCCATCTCCTTCTGCCAGTGCTTCTACTTCTTCTAACGTTACTTCATTAAAATCACCTTCAACAGTATGTTTAAGACATGATGCCGCAACAGCAAATTCCAAAGCCTCCCGAACATCAGTTTTATTCAACAAACCATATATAAGTCCGCCTCCAAAAGAATCTCCTCCACCTACACGATCAACAATATGTATATGATACTTTTTTGAAAAATAACATTCTTTACCATCATATATCATTGCCGACCAGTAATTATCCGAAGCAGATATGCTTTCTCTTAAGGTTATAGCAACTTTTTCAAAGTCAAAAGTTTCCGCAAGCTCTTTTGCAACGCTTTCGTAGCCCTGTCTGTTCAGCTCACCACCTATAATACTGTTGTTTATGGCTTTTATCCCGAAAACCTTCTCAGCATCCTCTTCGTTTGCAATACATACATCCACATATTTCATCAGTTCTGACATAACAGTTTTAGCCTCAGTACTGCTCCACAGTTTTTTTCTGTAATTCAAGTCACAACTAATCTTAGCACCTGCTTTTTTCGCTTCTATACATGCAGTTTTGCAAATGTCTGCTATTTTCGGACCTAATGCGGGAGTTATGCCTGTGAAATGAAACCATTGTACTCCTTCAAATATTTTTCCCCAGTTAAAGTCAGACGGTTCCACTTGTGCTATAGCAGATGATTTTCTGTCATATACTACTTTTGATGGTCTTTGAGAGGCACCTTTTTCAAGAAAATAGATTCCTATTCTATCACCACCCCATGCAATATTTTCAATTGAAACACCATGCTGTCTCAAAGATGCTACTGCCGCCTTTCCTATTGGATTGTCCGGCAATTTAGTTACAAATGCTACATTTTCTCCATAATTTGCCAAAGACACCGCTACATTAGCCTCGCCTCCACCATAAGTAACATCAAATGAATCAGCTTGTCCAAATCTCAGATACCCAGGGGGGGATAATCGTAGCATTATTTCTCCAAAAGTAACGATTCTATTCATTTTCTTACCCTTTCTTTAATATCAATGGCTTCTTTACACAATTCTGTAATAACAGAAAACTGATTGTTATCAATCAAAGATTCCTTTACCATCCAACTTCCACCGCAAGCACAAACCTTGCTCTCAGACAAATACTTGTCAAGATTTCTTGCATTTATTCCACCAGTAGGAATAAAAGTTATATTGCTATATGGGTTAGCCAATGCCTTTATCATAGCTACACCCCCATATAATTCTGCCGGGAAAAATTTGACTATATTAAGCCCCATCCCAATTGCAGCTTCTATTTCACTAGGGGTAACGACCCCAGGAAACATAGGTGTGTTTCTTGAAAACACATACTTTATAACTTCTTTGTTAAAACCCGGCGCGACAACAAACTGGGCTCCTGCGTCAATAGCAGCTTCCGCTTGCTTTATATTCAATACAGTCCCGGCACCTATTAACATATCAGGATTTTCCTGCTTCATCAGCTTTATTGCTTCTGCTGCTCCGTCTGCGCGAAAGGTCACTTCTGCTAAAGGGATTCCACCCTCTATTAAAGCTTTGCCAACTACTGCTGCTTTCCCCGGATCATTTAACTTAATAACCGGCAAAATACCTACTTTTCTTATCTGTTCATATACGTCTTTCATAAATCTCTCCCAAATTGAAAATATTCGTTACAATTTTCGTACGATACTTTTTTTATTATGCTCTCAATAGTCTTCCTTTCGAAAGGATATCCTCCGGATAGTATCTGCTTTGCCATCCAATTGCAAAATATACGTCTGAAAAAATCATGTCTCGAAAAAGACAAAAAGCATCTTGAGTCGGTTAGCATACCTAAAAATGCCCCGACAGGGTTTAATGATGCATATCTTGTCAATTGCTCCTCAATGCCATTTAAATTATCATTAAACCACCATGCCGCCCCATGCTGTACTTTGCCTCTAACACCCTCTTCAAAAAAACTACCTACGATTGTATCCAACAAAGCATTATCGGTTGGGTTCAATGAGTACACTATAGTTCTTGGCAATTCACCACTAGATTCAAGACAGTCTAAATATTTTGCCAATTCAACACCGCATCCGGTATCATTAATACAATCAAAACCTGTATCCGGCCCAAGTTTTTGCATCATCTTTCCATTAATGTTACGTAACGCACCATAATGAAGCTGCATCACTATATTATGCTTTGCATAAATCCTTCCAAAGAAAATCATCATATTAGTAATATACTGCGTTTCTTGCTCATAATCCAAAGGTTCCCCTTTCATAACACGATCAAAAATTTTATTTGCACACTCATCACTACACCAATTAAAACAAATTTTATCCAATCCATGGTCTGAAATTTTACATCCGTTTTTTATAAAAAACAACAATCTTTCTTCAAGCACTTCTTTTAAGATTGGAAGAGAATCTATTTTCTTTCCCACCACATTACTTAAATGCGTTATATATGTATTAAATTCCTTTTTCCCTATATTAACTGCCTTATCTGGTCTAAAAGTAGGCAAAACCGAAACCTCAAGGGTTCTGTCTTTTTTACAGATTCTATGCGCTTCCAAATCATCCACAGGATCATCTGTTGTACATATTACATTTACTGCTGAACGCTTCATTATCTCCCTAACAGTTAATCCATTTTTTAATTTATTGCAGCAAATATTCCACACATCTTCCACAGTATCCGGACTTAGTGTTCCTGTATAATTAAAGTATGTTTTAAGTTCCATATGCGTCCACATATATACCGGGTGACCTACAGAAAGTTGAATTGCTTCTGCAAATGCCACGAATTTTTCATAATCACTTGCACTACCTGTTATGCAAATTTCATCAATTCCCACAAAACGCATAAGTCTCCACTTATAATGATCACCTCCAAGCATTATTTGTGTTGGGTTTTCATATTTTCTGTTTCTCGCTATATCATCTGCACTAATATGGCAATGATAATCAATAATCGGAATTTGCTGTGCAAAATCATAATAAAGTTCTTTAGCTAATTTGCTTTCCAATAAAATGTCATCGTCCATAAATACTGTCATACTACATACTCCTTTCTCTGTAATATAGATGATACAATTGTCAAAAGCTATAATGTAAATCACCTATAACAATATATAGTGTATAATCGGTACACCTTTCACAAAATAGTGCGCATAAAAACTTTGCAACAACCCTCTTTCATATAAATATATGGCTATCCATTATATCTGTGAAATTTGTAATTCCATCTATTTTCAGCGAATTCATTATCCAAAATTCTCAGACTATAGTGTTACCCCTGTTTTAAAAATCGAAAAACTTCGCATTCCATTATCTTCATTTTTCGTATGGATTTCTCCTGAAGCAACTTTTTGTATTAAATCTAACAATTTCTCTGCAACATTCTCCATACTTTCTGATTCAATCAAAACGCCACTGTTGAAGTCCACCCAGTGTCGCTTGCGTTCGAACAAATTACTATTAGTAGATATCTTTATTGTTGGCACTATCGAACCTACTGGTGTACCTCTGCCGGTTGAAAAAAGAATTATATGGGCTCCCGCTGCTACTAAAGCTGTCACAGCCACCAAATCATTTCCCGGGCCTTCTACTATATTAAGCCCCTGTTTTTTTATTCTTTCACCATAACACAATACATCTTTAATTATACCTTTGCCACATTTTTGCACACAGCCCAATGCTTTTTCCTCTAGAGTACTGATTCCACCGGCTTTATTTCCCGGTGATGGGTTCTCCGAGATAGGAAAACCTTGATTAATATAATAGTTTTTGAACTTGTTAATCATAATTTCATATTTTTGAAGAGTCTCTCGATTACAGCAGTGACGAGCCAATAAATGCTCTGCTCCAAACATTTCAGGAACTTCAGTCATCAAAGTAGATGCTCCATGTCTGTCTAAAATTTCTGACACTCTGCCAATTAAAGGATTTGCTGTGATTCCTGAAAGCGCATCCGAGCCACCGCATTTAACTCCTACTTTCAATGATGAAACCGGCAACATTGTTTTTTCATGCTTAGACATGTTCTCCATCATTTTTATCACTATATCTTTCCCAATTTTCATTTCGTCTTCTATGGCTTGGCAATTTAATACCCTTACAATCTTATTTTTCTCTGTTTTTTCTTGAATTTTTAGAAATTCAAGATTAAGGTTCTCACAGCCCAATCCTAGCACAAGAATCCCTCCTGCATTACCGTGTTCGCATAAGCTTCTTATTATCTTATATGTGTTCTCCTGATCTTCTCCTATTTGCGAACAGCCATATGGATGTTCCAAGCAAAATACTCCATCCACATTCTTAGGCCTTTTTTTATTTGCATATTCAGCTATAATACGCCCTATATCATTTACACAGCCTACTGTGGGAATAATCCAAAGCTCATTTCTTATCCCTATGTCATCATTGCTGCGCTTGTATCCTGAAAATTCTATACAATGTGTGTTTTCATCTTGTTTATCAGCATAATATGCTTCCAAACCAAAGTAACAATTCTCATTTCCCGTTAGGCCTGTAGTTAAATTGTGACAATGCACCATTTCTCCTGATTTAATATTGCATTTTGCAATACCTATACTATTCCCATACTTTATTACTCTTTCACCTTCAAGAATATCATCCAAGGCTATTTTATTTCCGGCAGGAACATTATCTACAATGTATATTATCTCATCTGAAACTAAAACACTCTCACCAGAACAAATATCTTCTAGTGCAACAGCAACATTATCATATTGATTTATTTTTATCACTCGCATATCTTACAAACAGCTCCTTTAATGCCAACATTATCAATAAGCTCAATATACCTAGTTATGAAAGGTATGAGTTCTTTCATCTGTTCAACATCGTCTTCCCAAAGTTCTCTTCTGCTTAATAACCAATTGATGTCATGATTGCTTGATTCAATAAAAATCTCCAGTACATTAGGACTGTCATCTACATTATATTTCTCTCCTATAAGGCCCTTTATATAATAATTAATCAAAGTAGCCAATGAAAATATTAGTCGTTTTGGGTATATACCATAACGTTCCTTATAGGCACTTATAGATGGCAGCACTCTCACCCTCCACTTATTTACAGAATTAAGTGCTATACTTTTCAATTCGTGATTTAGAAATGGGTTTTTAAATCTTTGAAATACATCTTCAGCATATCTGTTCAAATCATTTTGTTCCATATCAATAGTTGGAATAATTTCCGCTTCAACCATACTTTTAATGTAGTGAAATAAAGTTGCATCTTCCATAACTTCATGAACATATCTGTATCCCAAATTTATGGCCATTAAAGTTACTGCTGTATGTATTCCATTCAAAATCTTTACTTTACGCTCTCTGTAAGGTTTTAAGGAGGTTGTAAATACAATGTCAGTATTTTTATTCACCACAGGGAAATGTTTTTTAACTGCTTCAGGCTCATCAGTTTCTATCACAAAAAAACGATATGGTTCACAAACATCTATCAGTTCATCTAAGTATGGCAATGATTCTTTCTTGTATCCGGACACGATTCTATCGACCATAGTATTACAAAACACATTGCATCTATTCACCCATTCTTTGAAATCAGAAGCTAATCCCCAAATTCTTATGTATTCGTTTACCTTTTCTTTTAATAAAGTCCCATTATTTTCATTTAATTCAAGTGGCAGGATTATCAGTCCACTATCATCACGTCCAGAAAATGCAATATACCTCTTATATAAAAACTGTGTCAGCATCGCAGGATACTTATCTGGAGGCAAATCACTTTGGCGATCATCATAAGATACGCTTATTCCCGCTTCTGTAGTATTTGAAACTACTACCTCAATAGTTGCTAATTCTGCAAGTTGTAAAAACTCATTGTAATTTTTATCACATTGATAAATTGAATGAAGAGAAGTTATTATTTTATTCTCATGAACAGTTTTTCCCTCAGCCATCCCCTTAGTAACCAAAGTATATAAACAATTTTGGTTATAAAATGCTGATACAGATCCACCTTTCCTTGGTTTTAAAACGCATATACTTCCATCATACTTATTAGCTTCATTGGCATCATGTATAAATTCATCTATAAATGCACGCAGAAACCTTCCTTGCCCAAACTGTACTATCCTAATGGGTCTATCTTTTTTTTCAACTACTTCAGTAATCTTCTTCAATTCTTTCTCCATGTATAATTTTCTCAGATAATTCACTCAATTCTTTCTGATATATCAATAGTATATCACAGAGCTGTGAGGTGTCAAGTGTTTTTTGTCTCAACTTTCTGAAAAATCTGCCTTTCATCGATAATACTATTTCTCATAGTAAAAGCAGATGTTGAAGACACCTCATCAAACGAACAGCCTGTAAAAGACTCTAAGGGCAATATAAACTATACCCCTAAAAAGCCCGGCAAAAAGAAATGGATATTTATTGGTATCGGAGCAGCCGCTTTATTAATAATAGGCATTGCGTTATCCGGCGGCTTCAAAACATATGACTGGCCTGGCAGCGAAATGGCTGATATGCTTCTCCTGAACCCGAGGGAAAAATAACGGCTTTGTCCGAGTCTGACGGAGAATATCTGCATGCCACAGTAAAAATCAACGATGGCTACTGCAAAACATATATAGATGCATGTATTGAAAAAAGATTTAACAATGAAAAGGATTCTCACAACAGTGATGGTAACTATAACTATACTGCATTAAACGACGAAGGATGGAAATTAGATGTATCCAGTTATGATGGTGAAATGAAAATCAGGCTTTATTCGCCTGAATGGCTGGAAGATAATTATGACGACTCTGAGAAAAGCGATTCAGATGACAGCTCTGATTCCTCAGATTCTGACTCCGGCGATCTGATAAATGGTATGCTCCCTGAATTTAAGGAAGCTGTTGACAGTTATAAGGATTTCTATAATGACTATATCGATTTCCTAAAGGATTATGCAGACAACCCTACGAATTCAAAGCTGATATCTAAGTATTCCAAGCTGTCATCAAAGGCTGCAGAGATGGATAGCAAACTTGAAAAATGGGATGATAGCGAAATGAACGATGCTGAAATGAAATACTACCTGAAGATTACCGGAGATATTTCACAAAAGCTTCTCGAACTGTCTGATTACTAATTGCATCTGTCATTAACTGCAGAAGGGGATTTTTCACACAATTCCTTTCTGCATTATTTTTTATATAGCCCTGTAATACAATCATAACATGGAGGGATTTTTTATTCTGTATTTCATATTCTGCTGCGCCTTATCTTTTGATTGCAGTAATTCGTCCAATTGCAAAAGACCGCCGAAGCGGTCTTTTAGTCCATATTAAAGCTGTTTATCTATCCAAGCTCTACCATTCTGTAGGTTTTCTTGCCTTTCTTGACAAGAAGTTTGCCTGCATCATCAAACATATCTGCAGTAATCATCATCTTAGGATCTGTAACCTTGCTGCCGGCGATTTCAAGACCGCCCTGCTTGATAGTTCTGAAACCCTCTGAATTTGTAGGAACAACTCCGATTTCTCTGATAAGGTTTACAACGCCCATACCTTCTCCTTCGAAATTCGCCTTGTCCATTGTTACCGCCGGAATATTATCAAGAGCAGCTCCTCCTGAGAATGCTGCTTTTGCGCCCTCCTGAGCCTTTGTTGCCGCTTCTTCTCCGTGAACAAGCTTGGTAACCTCAAATGCAAGGATTTCCTTTGCCTTGTTGATTTCCGCACCTTCAAGCGCTGAAAGTCTTTCTACTTCCTCCATAGGTAAGAAAGTAAGCATTCTGAGGCATTTGTTTACGTCGGCATCGTCTACATTTCTCCAGTACTGATAAAATTCAAACGGTGAAGTCTTGTCTGCATCAAGCCACAGAGCACCCTTTTGAGTTTTACCCATCTTCTTGCCTTCGCTGTTTGTAAGAAGTGAGAAAGTCATACCGTAGTAGTTGTCCTTGCCTAAAAGTCTTCTTGCCAGATCCGCACCAAACAGGATATTGCTCCACTGGTCGTTGCCGCCGAATTCTATTTTGCAGTCCAAGTCTCTTGCAAGCGCATAGAAGTCGTATGACTGCAGCAGCATATAGTTGAATTCAAGAAATGACAGGCCCTTTTCCATTCTCTGCTTGAAGCATTCTGCTCTGAGCATTGCGTTTACTGAAAATCTGCTGCCTATGTCTCTTATGAATTCAAGATAGTTAAATCCAAGAAGCCAGTCTGCATTGTTGACACAGATTGCCTTGCCTGTTTCAGGCTCTTTGTTGTATGAGCCCTTTTCAAGAACGCTTCCCGAAGGAACGTATTTCCATTCTTCATCGAATTCGATAAATCTGTCAAACAGCGCCTTGAATTTGAGTCCGTTTTCTCTGATTGTATCCTGAGTCATCATCTGTCTCATATCAGATCTTCCGGAAGGGTCGCCTATCATAGTTGTACCGCCGCCTATAAGGACTACAGGTGTATGTCCGTATTTCTGCATGTACATCATAATTATAACCTGCATGAAGTGTCCTACGTGAAGACAGTCTGCAGTAGGGTCAAATCCGATATAGAATTTGATTTTCTCTTCTCCCAGAAGTTTTCTTATTCCCTCATCATCAGTGGTCTGTTCTATAAAACCTCTTTCTTTGAGAACGTCATAAACGTTATCATATTTACTAACATTATCAGGTATGTGATTCATTTTGTCTGTTTCCTCCGTAATTTTCTCTGTTTAACGCTCCTCAGGCATTATTAACATCTCTGGGTCTGTTAACAAAGAGTGCAGGATCTGTCCGGCGCCGCATTACTTCGTACCGAATATTCTGTCGCCTGCATCTCCGAGACCCGGAACTATATAAGCGTTTTCGTTTAGTTTTTCATCCTTGGCTGCGATGAATATATCAACATCAGGGTGAGCCTTCTGCAGAGCTTCGATTCCCTCAGGTGCAGCGATAAGGCACATAAAGATGATGTCCTTGCCGCCTCTTGCCTTTACAAAATCAATAGCCGCAGCAGCAGATCCGCCTGTTGCAAGCATAGGGTCAACTACAAATATCTGTCTCTTATCTATATCTGCAGGCAGTTTGCAGTAGTATTCTACCGGCTCGTGAGTTTCAGGGTCTCTGTAAAGTCCAACATGACCTACCTTGGCATTAGGTACAAGCTCAAGCATACCGTCTACCATTCCGAGTCCCGCTCTTAAAATAGGAACGATTGCTATGTCCTCGCCCTTGAGCATTTTAACTGTAGTCTTGCAGATTGGAGTTTCGATATCAACCTCTTCCAAAGGAAGCTGTCTTGTTGCCTCATATCCCATAAGCATTGCAATCTCTTTTACCAGCTGTCTGAAATCCTTAGTTGATGTGTCTGTCTTTCTGATTATTGCTGTCTTATGCTGAATTAACGGATGATCAAATACATAAACTTTACCCATTTTGCTACCTCCATAGTATTTATAATTAACTACATATTATTAAGCATATCAACTCTTCTCTGATGTCTGCCGCCCTCAAACTCTGTATCAAGCCATGCCGCTGTGATTTCAAGAGCTGTCTTTTCATCAGTTGTCCTGCCTCCCATTGCAAGCATATTTGCATCGTTGTGTCTGCGCGTCATCTCTGCCATATGCACGTCTGTACATAATGCACATCTGATTCCCTTAACTTTGTTTGCGGCAATTGATATTCCTATCCCTGTGCCGCAGCACACAATGCCTCTGTCTGCTCTGCCGTCTGCAACGGCCTCTGCCGCCGCTTTGCCGAATACCGGATAATCAACCGACTCCTCTGAGTCTGTACCCAGGTCCAGAACCTCTATATTTCTCTCTGTCAGATATTTTTTAACTGTTTCCTTGAGGGCGTATCCGCCGTGATCTGAAGCTAAAGCTATTTTCATTTTGTTCTCCTATACTTTTACTATATTATATCCTGCCGATTTGAGCATTCTGTTCATTACCGCAAAGCCGACTCCGTCTATATCCGAAAGCGCCCCCGCAAGTATCAGGTCCACATTCTCCTTGTCAAGCTCTCTGAGTCTTGCAAAGAAGTCGTGAGCCGCCTCTATGAAAGCCTTTTCTTCAAAGAGGATTACTCCCACCTTGTTGCCAAGCTGCTCGTTTAGCCCCTTTAATCTTTCGATTTCTTTTTTGACCTTGTCCCTCTGGCCCTCGATTACAACCATATCTGCCTTAGGCGCATAGTGCTTGTATTTCATTCCGGGCGCTTTAGGTTTAAGGCTGCCGTCTGTGCTTTGTTTTAAAACAGCAGGATCTATCTCGACTTTTTTATCTAAAACCGCCTCTATCTGCTCCGCCGTTATAATGCCGGGGCGCAGTATTACAGGTGTATCTCCTGTAACGTCAAGGACTGTGGACTCTATGCCGACTCTGCAGTCGTCGCCTTTGACTATGGCATCTATCTTGCCCGAAAGGTCGTCGATTACATGCTGCGCCTTTGTCGGTGAAGGTCTGCCTGAAATATTGGCGCTTGGCGCCGCTATGGGACAGCCTGCCGCCTCTATAAGTTCTCTTGCAATCTGTGTATCGGGAAGTCTGATACCTACCGTATCAAGTCCGCCTGTTGTGGCATCCGGTATCCCCGGTTTTTTCTTTACTACCATAGTAAGCGGGCCCGGCCAGAAGTTCTCTATGAGCGCCACTATATCCCCGCTTAATCTAGGAGTAAGCTGTCCTATATCGCTTGCCCTTGCAATATGAACTATCATAGGATTATCACTTGGTCTGCCCTTTGCCGCATATACAGCCTTTACTGCTTCTTCATTAAATGCATCAGCGCCAAGCCCGTATACTGTTTCTGTCGGAAATGCCACAATGCCGCCCTCCGCCAGCAGTCTGCCTGCATAGGCGATGTTCTCTTTTGTGGGTTCGAGAATTTTAGTTTCCATAATTAGAATTCCTTCATCTTCTCTGCCTGATCTTCTGTAATCAGCGCATCTATGACTTCATCAAGATCTCCGTCTATGAATGAGTCCAGTTTGTAAAGTGTAAGACCGATTCTGTGGTCTGATATTCTTCCCTGCGGAAAGTTATAGGTTCTGATTCTCTCACTTCTGTCGCCTGAGCCGACCTGACTCTTTCTGGCGTCTGAGATTTCCTTGTGCTGCTCCTGCACCTTCATATCATAAAGCCTTGATTTTAAAACCTTGAAAGCTTTTTCTTTGTTTTTGAGCTGTGATTTTTCGTCCTGGCAGGTTACTACAAGTCCTGTAGGCTCGTGAGTAAGTCTTACGGCAGAGTCTGTAGTGTTTACGCACTGTCCGCCGTTGCCCGATGCACGATATACATCGACTCTTACATCGTTAGGGTTTAAATCAACTTCAACGTCATCAACCTCAGGAAGCACGGCAACTGTAGCCGCAGAGGTATGAACTCTGCCGCTGGATTCTGTTTCGGGCACACGCTGAACTCTGTGCGCTCCGCTCTCGAATTTGAGTCTTGAATATGCGCCCTTGCCTTTGATGAGCATTACGGCTTCCTTGACTCCGCCTATGCCTGTCTCGTTGATTTCCATAAGCTCTGTTTTCCAGCCCTTGCGCTCTGCATATCTCATATACATTCTGAGCAGGTCTGCGCCAAACAGGGCTGCCTCGTCTCCGCCTGTGCCTGCGCGGACTTCAAGGATTACATTTTTGTCATCGTTAGGGTCCTTAGGCAGCATGAGGATTTTGAGTTCCTCTTCTATCTGCTCCAGCTTATCCTGACCCTCTGAAAGCTCCAGCTTGGCCATCTCACGCATCTCCTCATCGGGATCGTCGAGCATTTCCTTTGCGGCAGCTATATTATCCTTGGTCATCTTGTATTCTTTGTATTTGTTAACGAGGGGCTCCATCTCGCCCATTTCCTTAACGTGCTTCTGCCATACAGGCTGATTGTTTATGATATCGGGGTCTGATACCTTTAAAGCAAGCTCCTCGTATTTCTCAAGTATAAAGTCTAATTTATCGAACATTATGCACCTCTGTTTTGTTTTTTCTCAACTATATAGTATATCATACTTTGTCTGTATATTTAAGCCGAATTTATCTAAAAAAAACCGGAACTTAAAATTCCGGTAATTTTTATTAATCCATATTGTATTTCTGCTTGAATTTCTCAACACGGCCGCCTCTGTTAACGAATTTCTGCTGGCCTGTGAAGAATGGATGACATGCTGAGCAAACGTCTAATCTAAGTTCTTCTTTAGTTGACTTAGTAACAAATGTGTTGCCGCATGCACAAGTTACTTTACATTCCTTGTAATCTGGATGGATTCCTTCCTTCATGCTTTCACCTCTTTCCTGCTCAGGTCTATCACCCTTGCATAATGTTTATAATACTCTTGCGAGTTCTCTGCTTTACACGCATTGACTATTTTATCACAGACAAACCGTCAATGCAAGCCATTTTTGATTGAAGTTCATTTTTTTGATTGAAGTTCCTTTTTTACAGAACTTTTTTTCTTTCATCCAACTGTATCACTGCTTCAGCCACCGGTTAATATCAATTTTTGGCATTTTTCTCGTATACTACTTCACCATTAAAGATTGTTACTGCTTCTTTTGTCTCCGCTATCTTAGCAGCAGGTATTTCAAACAGATTTTTATCCAGCACTACCAGGTCTGCTTTTTTTCCAATCTCTATAGAGCCTGTTTCATTTTCACGTCCATTTGCAATAGCGCCATTCAAAGTATAACTGAGTATCATATCCTGCCCAAAACGCCTGAATTACAGCTGAAACACCAAGCTCTTTAAACCTTTTTATGTCTTTTTCATTTACAAACTGCAGATGTGTAATCCCCGGTCTTGTCACGCTGTCCTTAGCATCGGCTTTAGCATATTCAATGGCATCTAAAGCTATCGCAACAGCTTTATCCCCGATAGCGTGAAAATGGTAATTGAGACCTTCCTTTTCAAGCAGTCTGCATAATTCATTAAGCCTGTCTGTTGCTCCCTTCCATCTATACTGGCCATAATTTTCAGGGTTATTAGCATATGCCTCTTCCATATATGCGGTTTCTCCTTCAAGAACTCCGTCAATAAATATTTTGGCACCATCAACACGGAAAAGACCGTCATTATTATTTTCGCTGTAGCTCTTTAATTCCGCAACTGATTTTTCGAAGTGATACCTCTTTTGAGAAGCTGGCGTGCATCTCCCACAGAACGCATTGCGCGCATAACATTAGGCTCGGAAATTATATCACCGTCAAGATAAGTGCCCTCACCTCTGCCGCCTGACAGATGAAGGTGGGCGTCAATCAGACCCGGCATTACATAATAATCTGTGAAGTCCAGCTCCGCAGCTCTCTCAGGCGCTTTATAGTCATCCATAGATCCTACTGCTGAAATGGTTTTGCCCTCTACTTCTATATACATATTTTTCTGCACATCTCCGCCGTAGCCGTCGATAAGATTTACATTTTTAAGCACGTAATTCTCATAATTTTTCATAACACTCCCCTCATATTTCAGCTTCCAGCTTCTCTATCTTTTTAATTGCCTTTCTTATTACTCCGAATTCCTTTTTCAGTTCAATAATAAACGGGATCATTTCCTTAATGCGGATATCTGCCGTATGTTTATGGACTCAGGCAGATACAGGGATAAGTTTTCGGGATTTTTTGAGGAAAGGTACACCGCTATTGTAAAATATGAGATGAAAACCGATTACATAAAAGAGGACTGGCGCTATATGATACGGTATCAGAGCGAGGGATTTATCGTGCTTCTCAAGCTCTGGCTGGACTCGGATTTTGCTTTTTCCAAAGACAAGCTGCTCAAGGTGGTCTTAGATCTTGACGATGCTATAGACCCGCTGTTTTAACAAAGAAATTTAAAAAAATCTTGAAAACGTGCAAATTCCCCTCATTAAAATTCTCGTTTTCATGCATATATGAGATTATAAAATTCTTGTTTTCGTGATATGCTATAGTTAAAGCTGGTTTCAAAAACATACTTGACTGCTACAGTCCACCAGACTTGACTGCTACAACTCCTCTGCTGCAACTTGCTTTTTCGTGCAAATTCTGCATCATACAACCTGCTTTTTCGTGCAAATTTCATCTTTTGTAACTTGCTTTTTCGTGCTTGGCGTATTATAATTAACTTGCATTTTGGGATGTGAGTTAATCGCGAGGAGAAAATATATGCTAAAAAGAAAAATATACAACGAACTTCTTGACTGGAAAAACAAAAGCAACGGCGCAACTGCAATAATGATTGATGGTGCAAGACGTGTCGGCAAAAGCTTTATTGCAGAGGAATTCGCCAGAAACGAATATAAAAGCTATATTATAATTGACTTTGGAAAAGCCCCTAATGACGTATTAGAGCTTTTTGAAAACGACAGTTATGACCTTGACCTGTTCTTTGCAAAACTGGCGGCATTTTATTCAACAGTTCTTCATAAACGCAATTCCCTAATCATCTTTGACGAGGTCCAGCAGTATCCAAAAGCGCGGCAACTCATTAAATACCTTGTCGCAGACGGAAGATTTGATTATCTTGAAACAGGTTCTCTGATCCGGTTGAAAAAAAATGTCCAGAATATTATCATTCCATCAGAAGAAGATCACATAGAAATGTTCCCTTTAGACTTTGAGGAATTCCTCTGGGCTATGGGAGATGAAGCAACCTATCCGTTAATCCGGCAGTGTTTTGAGTTGAAAATGCCTTTAGGGGCATCTTTGCACCGTAAAATAATGAACGATTTCCGCCAGTATATACTGGTTGGCGGTATGCCGCAGTCAATTCTCGCCTACAGAGACGGCAAGAACTTCGAAGCATCTGACACTGCCAAGCGCCGCATATTAAAACTGTATCGCAATGATGTAGCAAAATTCGCCGAAGGATATGAGGATAAAGTCTTCGCTGTGTTTGACAATATACCGGAGCAGCTTTCCAGAAAAGAAAAAAAATATAAGCTGTCTTCTCTTAGCAAACAAGCCAGATTCAGAACTTATGAGGATTCTTTTATCTGGCTCAATGAAGCAATGATAGTGAATGCCTGTTTCAATGCTGCAGATCCTCATATCGGTCTTGCTCTAAGCGCTGACAGTACCACGCAAAAATGCTATATGGCAGATACAGGACTGCTTGTTACTCACGCCTTTAAAGATAACAAATTCACTGCCAACGAACTGTATCGTGCAATTCTTTTGGATAAGCTTAATATCAACGAGGGTATGCTGATTGAAAATGTTGTTTCACAAATGCTTCGTCTTAAAAGAGAACGGCTCTATTTTTATTCACGCTCTGACAGCAGCCATCGTGAAAATCACATGGAAATTGATTTCCTGATAACAGAAGAAGGAAAGGTCTGTCCGGTAGAGGTTAAATCCGGCAATTACCGCTCCCATTCTTCCCTTGACAAATTCAGAACCCGTTTTGCTTCTGTCATCGGCAATTCATATATTCTATACACCAAGGATTTAATGATAAAGGACGGCATTATACATCTGCCTCTATACATGGCAGAATTATTGTAATCGTTATAAAACCCGGAAAGTCAAAACTCTCCGGGTTTAATATATGCTGTATATACTGTCTGCTATTTAAGCTGTCCTGCCTGGTCAACAACTCTCTGAATTGCATCGAGCGCGTCCTGAGGAAGCCTGTTGTATCCGCCCTCTGCTGTGTCAAGGTTCTTAACATAGTTAAGTCTGTCCTGCATACGAGCCTGAAGCTGTGATACATAATTCTTATCGCCAAGGTCTGGAACAAAGCCGTCCCATTCAAAGATTTCGATATCCTCGAAAGGTCCCCATTTCTTGAAGTCTGCCTTGCCTTCAACTACAGCCTCAAGAACTCCTAAAGTATCTTCTTTCTGAACTTTCTTGCCCATAAATTCGCCTGTGTTGATGATGAAGCAGTCAACGTTCTTGTCTGCAACCAGCTTCTTGAACTTTTCATAGTCGTTTACAAGCGGATAAGTTCTGAACGGATTTGCATAAGGCTCTACTACAAGTGCGTTAGGGTCAACGCCCTCTTTTAATCTCTCTGCTGAAGATCTCTTGGTTGCAAGTGTAGCTCCCATTACTGATGCCAGTGAAGCTCCCTTTAATCTTACTACCGGTGGGATTGTAGGGTCTTTCATTATCCAGAATATAGCGTTTACAGGGCTGTCAATCTTGTCAACTCTGTTAGGTGACCATAATTTTGACTTGATGGCACGACCGTTGCCGTTTCTGATGTCTTCTGTTACTATTACAACCTTGCCGTCCTCGTCAACTGTTGCCGAGCAGTTCTGTACTGTAAGCAGATATTTGTTGTCTTCGCTGTCGCAAGGGTAATCCGCAGTCTTGTCAAAGTAAGTCGGCTCAAGTGCAACTGATGCACATGTATCTGTATTGATAATAAATGCGTCATCGTGAAGAACTTTGATTGCAGGGTATCTGCCGTCGTGTTTTGCGTGAGTAAGTGTTGATTTGCCTGATCCTGAAAGTCCGAACACGGCAGCTACATATTTGGAACCGTCGTCTAATGTGTATTCTTTCTGTCCGCCGTGGCATGAAGCATAACCGTTTCTGTTGGCTATTGCCCACGCAAGAGTAAGAGTTCCTTTTTTGTGTTCGCCAAAGTATCTCATACCGAGTATTGCAGCGCAGTTTGTTTCTGTGTTGAAATAGCACAGGCACTTAGGGTCGCATACGTCCGGCTGATCCGGGCAGCCCTTCCACTGAGGATCTGAGAAAATATACACATCGGCTTCATTGCCGCCGCCTACAGGAACTGAATCCTTGAACATCTTGGTATAGTACTCGGACATATACTGGAAGTTCAGCATCCATGAGTAAAGCAGGTTCTCTTCGCCCTCAGGAATAAGCAGATGTGCTTTAACCATAAACTCAGGGTCAAGACCTATAACAACCTCTGCATGATACAGCTTCTTCCATCTTGTATCATATACGGCGTCCATAATAATCTTGTCCAGTTTTTCGGTGTCGGTGCCTTCCTTACCTGTAATTCTTCTTGCAGGAGCATATCTTCCTGTAATTGAACCGTCGTTGAATAAAAGAACCTTTGCATCTGGGTCAAGACCGAATTCTTCACCTCTGTATACAGGCATATCAGTAACTATAGTGCCGGGTGAGTTCTTTGCGAGCTTGTATGCTTCTTTTAAAGTTGTTACCTTAGTAACGTTGTTTCCATAAAACGGCGCTTCGATTATGGAACGTGTCTTTGAAAATCCAGGCTTTCCAGGGCCTATTTCACTTCTCTTATAATGTGACTTTGTTGACATCAGTCTGCCTCCTTATAACAAATGAAGTTATTATGCTTCAAGAATAAATTGAAACTAATAAAATAATAGCCTGACCGGTTACCCAATCAAGGCTATTATATCACTATTCATTTCACATTTAAACACATAAATTTAATGTATTCAAAAAAGTGCTTGCGCATTGCCCCGCTATTTGAGCAGTGCGCACACGACTCTGTTGTTGCCGCCGTAGTCCCTTACAATCTCCGTCTTGGCAAAGGCATCTGTTTCCTCAAGCATTGCGCTTATCTCTTCTGCCTGATTGTATCCGATTTCAAGCACCAGTATGCCTTTTTTGTCAAGAAATTTAGGCGCTTGCTCTATGATTGTCCTGTAAAAATCAAGGCCGTCCTCTCCGCCGTCAAGGGCAAGCATAGGTTCATACTCTCTGACCTCTCTCTGCAAAGTAGGTATAATGCTGCTTTCAATATACGGCGGATTTGAAATTATCATATCAAATTTCGCTCTTTTGCCCAGAGCCTCAAACATATCGCCCGAAGCAAAATCCACCTTTTTCTCAACTCCTGCCGCTTTGGCGTTTTCCTTTGCAACGGCAAGCGCCTCCCCGCTTATATCTGTGCAAAGCACTTTCTTTACATTAGGGCAGAGCTTTGCCATTGAGATGCCTATGGCGCCGCTTCCGCAGCACAGGTCTAATATCTTCCAGTTCTTTCTTGCGGCCACTGTCTCATATATGTAAGGACTTTCGGGGTCCGCTGTTTTTTTAGTTGTTTTGCTTTCGACTATAAGGCGGGCGTTTTCGACAACTCTCTCTGTGTCCTGCCTTGGTATCAGCACGTTTTCATTTACCTTGAAATCAATGCCCATAAAGTTCTGAACACCTGTTATGTACTGAAGCGGTTCGCCTAAAGCTCTCCTGTGTACTATGTCAAGATAGTTGTCGCACCACACGTCATCTATATCATCCGCCCATTTCATAAACATCTGTGAACGGTCAAGATTAAAGGCAAATTCCATAAGCGCTCTGGCATCATGCGCATAGTCGGGAACCTTTGCCTGCTCAAGCTGGTTTTCTCCCATAGCCAGCAAATCTTTCAGTCGTAACATAATTAAACTCCTGCTTCCTCATAAAATTCTTCTGCTGTTTTTATAAATTTTCCGTCTTTGCCTGCTATGCCCTCATATAAAGGTGCGTCCTCATCCATTACAGCCTTGACCGCCGCTATGGCAACCTCAAGCTGCTCGTTGTCGGGCGGAGCCGTTGTCAGCTTTTGCAGGTAAAGCCCCGGTATCGATATTATTTTGATAAACCAGTTGTCGCTTTTGCCTGCCCATTTGAGCACTTCATATGAAATTCCGGCTATAAACGGAATAAGTAAAAGCCTTGATACTATTCTCAGGGCAAGGTTCGGCCAGCCCAGAAATGAAAACACTATCAGCGATATTACAAGTACAAATACAAGAAAGCTGGTTCCGCATCTTGGGTGGAGCGTATAGAACTCCTGACAGTTTTCGGGAGTCAGCTCTCTGCCGCTTTCAAAGCAGTGAATACATTTGTGCTCCGCTCCGTGGTACTGAAATACCCTGTGTATATCTTTCATCTTTGATATAAGCAGAACATAGATTACAAATATGGCTATACGAAGCAGTCCCTCTGTAAGATTAAGCACTATTTCGTTTTCAGTGAAGGCTGTCATCCAGTTGATAACGGCAGTCGGTCCTATAACAAATATTCCTATTGAAAACACCAGCGATATAATTACCGATATGGCTATAAGTATGTTCCATACGGCTCTTTCGCCAAAATGCTTTTCAAGCCATGTTTCAAACTTTCCTTTTTCTGCGAGGGCTCCCTCTCCCAGCTTTTCCTCATATTTTTCGAGTACGTCTGCCGAGTACATAAGTGTCTTGGTCCCCTGTATAAGAGAGTTTACAAATACAATTACCCCTCTGACTATGGGAATTTTGGCCCATGTTCTTTTTTTCGGGTTTTCTTCTGTTTTGATGTGTATGTCTCCGCTTGGAAGTCTTACCGCAACGGCTGTTTTTTTGTCGCCTTTCATCATAATGCCTTCCATTACAGCCTGCCCGCCCATCTTTGTGGGATTTGCGTCTTTTACAAATATCTTGCTTAAGTCCATATGTTTACCCTCTACCCTGTTCAAGATTGATTTTTTTGATAAGCTGTATAAAATCCTTATTGGATTTTGTATGCGCCATATAGTCTATTATGGTCTCTGTGACCTCCTGCACTCCCGCATTGGATAAGGCTCTTCTCATCTTCCATACGGCTTCGAGCTCCTCCTGACTCATCAGCAGGTCTTCTCTTCTTGTGCCTGATTTGTTAAGGTCGATTGCAGGGAATATTCTCTTTTCGGAAAGCTTCCTGTCAAGATGAAGCTCCATATTGCCGGTCCCCTTGAATTCCTCAAATATAACGTCGTCCATACGGCTGCCTGTCTCAATAAGAGCTGTTGCAAGTATGGTGATGCTTCCACCCTCTTCCATTTTACGCGCAGCGCCAAAGAACTTCTTAGGCTTGTGAAGCGCGCCGGGGTCAAGTCCTCCCGAAAGAGTCCTGCCTGATGCCGGAACTACCAGGTTGTATGCTCTTGCAAGTCTTGTAATGCTGTCAAGAAGTATTACGACATCCCTGCCGTGCTCTACAAGCCTCTGGGCTCTTGCAAGCACCATTTCAGAAACCTTCACATGATGCTGCGGCATCTCGTCAAAGGTTGAGTATATAACCTCACCGGAATCGCCCAGCGAGTGCTTCATATCCGTAACCTCTTCAGGTCTTTCATCAACCAGCAGCACTATCATCTCTATGTCGGGATAGCTCTTCTGAATTGCCGCCGCCACTTTTTTGAGAAGCACAGTCTTGCCTGCCTTTGGCGGCGCAACTATAAGGCCTCTCTGGCCCTTGCCTATAGGTGCAACCAGATCTATAAGTCTCAGTGATAAATCTCTGCTGCTGCTTTCAAGGGATATTCTTTCGTATGGGAATATCGGCGTCAGGTCGTCAAAGTCAGGCCGCCTCATCGCAACTCCCGGCT
>ERZ857745.1133-NODE-1133-length-34555-cov-32.985942_pt1 | contig 34555 bp, 24 predicted proteins | sample MGYA00519699_ERZ857745 | MGnify/ENA primary metagenome ERZ857745 (study PRJEB31778, sample SAMEA3449357) | human gut metagenome | biome: human gut; feature: human-associated habitat; material: faeces | place: United Kingdom | collected 2010/2012 ...
TCGTAGGCTCCGAAAAGCCTTGTATTTACAGCGTTCCTAATAGGAAACAATCATAGGCAGATGGTACCTCTATGCGCATATATGGAATTTAATTAAAGCATAAAAATTGTCAGGTAGGGAAAAAAGTAGACATATCCTAATAAAAGGAAGATTCCCAGAAAAAGCGTAAAGCGTAATAAATGAGCATTATATTTAATCCGCTGTAGCATAATGATTTGATGCTTTTAAATTTGCAGATGAACAGGTGGTCAAGTTTTATAAGAATGAGGAACGAATAGTAATGTAAGATATTCCATTCAGAAGAATAAAACAGAATTGGATGGTGGGGGGGGTAATACTTATGAACTAAGGAGAAGATTATAAAGATAGTCGCCGAAGGAATTAAGACAGTACTAGACGCGAAAATGAACAGGAGGCTTTATGAACATGAGAAAAAAACTATTGTCCTTGGTTATGGCTATTGCTATTCTCTGCGTAACATCGGTTCCTGCGTTTGCCAGTAGCACATTCAACTGTAAAGATGATAATGTAGAAGAAAAAATGCTGAAGCTGTTGCTATCAATTGAACATGAAAAAGAAATGTACGGATTGGGCAGTGTCGATTTTTCATCAGTAACTATAGGTGAGGGAATCCCAACTTACAAAGTAAAAGATGGGACCTTAGCTTTAGCAGATATTAGTTTTATACCTATCCTTAGCGGTGGAGAAGTAGTGAGTCTATTCTATGTTGCAGATATTCCAAATATCGGAGTATATGTACAATTAAGCTGTGAACTTGTTGAATCATTAAAACAGTTTTCTGATAATACAGATATTGCGATCATTTATGACGACACGGGAGCATACGTCTATAAAAGCGATAAGTTATCACGCCTTACCTATGCTGAAAAGAGCATTATACCTTATGAGCGTTATGTAGAAATAACCACAAATCCTGTCTCGAAAGAAGAGTATGATATTCTAACTGAGGCTACTCCAAAAAACTTAATTGAGTCAATTCAGAAAAAAGACCTTAACGCTGTGCAAAAAGGGGGCATTGCATCAAAAAAAACGATTAACATTAAAGGCTACAGCCAAAGCGAAGCTAGTATTGCACGGTCAACAAGCAAATACCTTAGTGTGGACATTATAAAACAACCTAGGAACACACATATATGTTGGGCAATTGCAATTACGTCTATTGCAAATTATTTGTTTAATGACACATGGCAGTATGAGAGTATTGTGAATATGTTTAATGGCGGAATAGATCAAGGTATGTCGACTCCAGATGCAATTCAAAACTTCAACGAGTGGTTTAATGCTGATTATGGGTATTCATATGCTGCAAACATCTCTAAGAGCTTTATTTTAAATCAACTTGTTGCAGGTTACCCACTTTTTGGAGGCTTTTGCAGAGGTAACGACAACTATCATGCCGTGGTTATCCGGGGAATCAACACGGCTGCAAATACTTTTTCCGTGATGAATCCTTCTCCAACCACCACGGGATATACAGCAGGAACAATCTCGTCTAGTGGGGAACTCTCATTCATAAGCGCAAATAGTGGATATACTTATTCTCTTTATAATGCTGGACATTATCTATATGTTGACTGATTGTTAAAATGAAGAGAATTCTGTTAAGTAGTATTTTAGTGTTTACGCTCATAGCAGTGATATTAGCTTTAGTAACGCTTATTCCTAAGGAGAAATATACAGTTCCATTTGAAGTTGACAGCGTTAAGACTATTGACATCTATCTTTTTTCCGAGAGTATTGAAAACGGTCGAAAAATCATTACTGAAAGAAAGTCAATCGCAAGCTTATTGGCGATGATAGATAATATGGGATTAGAAGTCGAATATCATTATAGTGAACCGGTCGTTGGTGGACATTTTTTCGGGATCGTTTTTAATTTAGTGAACGGCGAGTCATTTTCTTGTGCATATTCACAAACCAGCGAATTTGGTTCGGGATATTTTTCCGATGGTAATTGTCGAAAAAGAGTCTCTAACTTTGACCTACTTGACTTTTGGAACACTTTAGATTCCGAGTTGTTGCCATCGCAAGAAGGAATAGCTTTTCCCCAATTATGGGACTGATGGGGGAGCGGATTACTTTAGGGAACTAATAATTGATTCTATTTCAGATAAAGTCACCTACATAATTATAATTATATAGAATTATGTGGAGAATATTTTGACCAAATCGGAAAAGTGCAGAGAGTTACATATATCGGCTTCTCATTGTCCAGTAATCGTCAATACCTTTCGTACGTTGCAGTATGATTTTGGCAAACCGTTCTGTTACGGTGTGATCGCTATAGAAATAAATCCAGTTTTCATTGCTATTTGTGGTTGTATGGTGCTGGCCACAGAATTTTATACCGGTGGGCCGTAATTACTAATGGGGCTGCAGTATTCTCTTACATAAAGAAATACTGCAGCCTCATAAAACTATCGACTATGAGTTACTAGTACCCAAGCGATAGCGTCACCGGTCAGCTCGCTGGTTCGGTAAATCTTCTGGCAAAAGGGCTCCAGGCTAAAACCCATGCCAGCTCGTCCTTTGTCCAACAAAATACCTGTTACCGTAAAATGATACACGGCCTGTGACACCTGCAATTCCTGTCGGCAGGTATCGGACAACTCACATTCACCATCCGTGATGAAAACCACATCGGCCTTTTCAAAGCCCTCAGTGTCCATCAATTGGATCACTTCACGGATGGGGCGTTCAAAGTTGGTACCGCCACCGAGGAATGTTTCCGCAGCGGACAACTTATCCTCCAGCGTGTATTCGCCCGGACGGAATATGTCCACTTGACAACTGCTGCTTCCAGCAAAATGGATCAGCGCAAAGCTCCTTCGGCTCTCGGCTGCAATCTCCAGCAGGGTCATGGCTACCGCCTTGCCCCAGGCCGCAGCTTCGCCTTCGGTGGAGCTGGACTCATCCAGACAGCAGATAATATCGCCCATGCCCTTATAGATAGGTTCACGTCGGCGATACTGCTTGATCTTTTTTTGCTGATACTTTCGCAGGAACAGCGGAATAGTCTCCGGCGTGGCCAGCATGGCAAGCTCCGAGGTCAGCGCACGGGATAGGTTGTTGCCCAACTCCAGAGAGTAAGTTTCGCCCCGTCCATAAGCATAGCTATTTTTCTTGGTCTGCGCGAGAAGTTCACGGAAGCGACCCAGATACTTGGAAACATCCCTTAGCACCGGACTCTGCCGTACCTTTTCCAGCAGCGCAAGATTTTCGGGTGTACGGCACATATTCATAGGTTCATCGCTCCATGCACCGATGATACTCTGCACCTCCTGCGCCCGCTCTGTGGCAGCCTGTACAGCGGCGGATACCGCCAGATCAACTGCTTCCATTTGACGTAGCATGGTCGTGTCCAGCATCTGAGATACAGCCTCCACCTGCCGCTGCTTGCTGCCCAGTCGATTGGCAGCAGTTATCAGCGCCTGCTTATCCGTCTCGGTCGTTTCTCCTGCAGCTTGGACATCAAGCAGCTTGGCGAGCTCTTCTGCTGCGGTATCACGCGCCGTTTCCAGCTTTTCGAGGGTATTTAATGCACCTTTGTCACCGCCCAGCTCAGACAACAGTCCGTCCAACTCTTCGGCGGCTCGACTGGTGAACTCCGCCGCCGCTTCATAGGCGGGTAAGCTGCGACCCTCGCAGATATTCTTCAGCGTGGGATAGTCGTCCTGTTGAGAGATGTGGTCGAGGATGGGTGCGTTGAATTTCTGCGCCGCAGCGGTGAGCATATCCGCATCGTTTCTGCGCGGAACCAGCGAATACAGGGATTGAAACACATCGCGGGAGAGGGCGGGAAAAGACTTGAGCCTCTGCGCCGCGGCGTTCTCCGTCATATCCATTTCTGTATCATCCTCGCGCAATTCAGCGTATATGTTGTCCTCCAGCTTGCTGGCGCGCATCACCCGGTCGGTTTTCTGTGCCGGTTTTCTCCGAAGTGCCGCAAGCTCCGCAACGGGGGAATGCAGTACATCCGTTATTGTCCGAAAGGCTTTTCGCCTATTGGTATTCATAAAGCATCTCCTATCCGCAGGGGGAGGCGTGAGCCTCCCCCCCCTTCTATTTCATTACTCTACAGGATCAGAATGGCAGCTCTTTGTCAGGACTGCCTGCGGCGGACGGAAAATCATCCAACGGCGGGAAATCCTTAAAAGCGTCTGCCTCACCGTACCCGGAAGCTCCTTCGGCCTGCGCCGGGCGGGAATCGCCGAAGTAGACATTATCGGCGTTGATCTCCGCGCTGCGCCGCTTATTGCCCTCCTTATCCTGCCATTCGCGGATCTGGAGCCGTCCCTCTACCACGGCCATGCGGCCTTTGGTAAAATACTTGCTGACAAATTCTCCAGTGGCGCGCCAAGCCACCACATCAAAGAAGTCGGTCTCCTTTTCTCCGGACTGCGATTTGAAATCGCGGTCACAGGCAATAGAGAAGCTGCATACCGGTGTACCGCTGCCGGTGCGGCGCAGCTCAGGATCATGGGTCAAGCGGCCCATCACAAAAATCTTGTTCAGCATAAATCGTTCCTCCAAAAATGTAGTTATTGCAGAGCAGCCATCTGCTCCAACGGGATATAGGTGAAATTCACCGCATTGTGGGCGGCCATGCTGATGGTCTCCAGATCGTTCAGGAGCTTGTTCACCATGCCCTTTTCACTGTCAGACTGTGCGGCGGCACATAGCTCCTGCTGCCGCTTATACAGCTGGAGCAGTTCACCACGCAGCTTCAGCAGCGCCTTGCTGCCAGACTTGGGATTACTGCCATCCGCAACAACGGTGTTGAAATCCTCCTGCGCCTCCACCGCCATGGCAAGAATACTGTTTACCTTATCCTGCAAGGGATTGACGCACAGGCGGGCCAGTGTGTTTTCTACCGTGGGCCGGTCACTGGGTGCCTGCCAGAGATAGCACTTGAGGATCAGCAGGTCTTGGGACTCCACCTTGTCATGCCCTTCCAGCCAAGCCTTGGCCTGCACCAGAGGGTAGTAGTTGAGATATTTACGGTCTGACACCTCGATTCCGTTGCCCCGCAGTTCACAAAGCACATCGTCAGCCAGTTCGTTGATGGCATCCGGCACAAGGATGGCGGCCACCTCCTGCTGCATGGCGTACAGCTCGGACAGCGAGATCGTGGCATTTACCGCTCCATCGCCGCCGTTTTGCTTGCTCTTGAGGACGGCCAGACGCTTATCGCGGTCAGCAATATCCTCTGTCACCACTTTGATCTGCAAACGGTCATACAGCGGCGCTAGGATCTGCTCCTGCGGATCGGCAAAATTAGGAATCTCGTTGGACGCTGAAAAGAAGGAAATTGCCGGAATGGGATAGGTGCGCCCCTCGTTGGTGTATTTGCGCTCGTTGAGCGCTGTCAGCAGAGAGTTCAGCACGCCATCATTGGCCTTGAATATCTCATCCAGAAACACGATGTCCGCCTCCGGTATTTTACCGGCGGTTTGTACCACGGGCTCATTCTGATGCAGCGCGGCCACGGCCTTTCGGTAGCTGAGCAGCTTATCCGTCGCCTTTTCCAGCATGGCAAAGGTGTCCGGCGTATCTTTCCTCGCACCGAGACCATCCACCATACTTTGAAGATCAAAGCGCAGGTTTTTATGCACGTCATCATCCTGCAGCACAGCATCCGGCACGCTGCCGGGTATCAGGCTGGACAGGTCGATGCGGCCAAAAAGCTGATCCTCATCGGTCTGCTTGGAGAGCAGCCGTTCAAACTGCCGTGCATCGGTAATGCGCTGTCGGAACAGGTTGATGGACAGGCTCTTGGCCTGACCGGGCTTGCCGAGAATGAACAGGTTATTCCGCGTCAGCAGCGCAACGGCGATCAACTCAACCAGTTCTTCGCGCTCCGCCACCTGACTGTTGACATCCCGCATCACGGCCAGCATTTTATCTCGCAGTGTCATACTATCGTAACATCCTCCTTCGTTTCATTGTTTCCGCGGCACAGATCAATAAGCTTCTGGCACTGGTGCATCTCAAAACCGCCGATATGCGCCTTCCGTTCGGGAAGGTGCATTTTCTTTGCCAGCCAGCGATACGCCTGTGTCCGGCTCATGCCGCGCTCTGTCCAATAGGCGTCGAAAACCTGATGGGTTTCGATACGCTTGAGACGCAGCACCTTATTGGCCAGATCACCAAGGGGGCGAATCGTCCCCCTGTGACAGCCTACTCTGGCGTTGCAGTTCTGACATTGATATAGCTTTTCGTCTTTCAGACCCAGCCGCACGGCAGAATCGCCGTAGACGCTTCCTGCCGGCACAAGGCGGACAATACCGCCGCAGTATCGGCAAATATGGGGTATCTCCAACCGCACGCCCCCTTACGCAGCCTTTGCGGCTTTTTTGCGGGGCGGTTTTGCTTTCGACGCGGTCATGCGGAGCTGTGTCTGCATATAGAACGCATCCTCCGTGGAGAGCGTCAGCATTCCCGTCTGGGCGATACCCAGCGTAACGGTGCCGCGCAGTGCCCGCAGGCAGCGTTCCAGCCGATCCACCGCAAAGCAGTAGTCACCGGCAGGCTGTCCCGTCAGAGGAATGACCGTTAATGCCGCGTTGGAGGAACCGACCTCGCCGGTGCAGCGAAGGGTCAGCCGATTCCCATCAAAGTGCAGGATCGTCCTGTTGTCCATGCACGCGGCAGTGGCCGCCTGCAATGTGCGGCGCAGCTCCTCGGAATCGCTCAGCACCGTAAATGTGTTTTGTGTCCCCGCAATGAGACTGTCCGTGTCCACATAGCTGCCGTGCATGAGCCGTGCGGCAAACTGAAAACCCTCTTTCACAAAGACGAGCTGCCTGTCAGCCATGCCAACGGAAAATGTATCCTTTTCCTCGCAAAGCTGGGCCAGCTTTTCCAGGTTGGCAGCGGGGATAAGAAACGTCTGGTCACCGGTACATTGCTTATCTCCCTTTGCGGAAACAATGCAGACGCCATCGCTGCCAACGGCACGCAGGCCATCAGCGGTCAGGCGGAGGTTTACGCAGCGCAGCAGGGGCATATTGCTGTTGTTCGGGTCTGTGGCAAACGCCGCACGGCGTACCATGGACGGAACACCGCTGAGCTTCACCATGCTTTCAGGAGCAGTGATGTTCATGCGTGGGAAACCTTTGCCGCTGGCTGTTGGTACCTGATAGTACGCATGGTCACTGGATAGTGCCAGCGTATCCTTGTCTCCCTTGCAGCACTCCACCGTATTCCCCGGAAGATTGGCGAGCATGGCGGAGAGCAGCTTGGCATCAATGGCGAATGTGGTATCACCGCCCTCATAGGCCAGCAGCGGTACGTCCTGCCGCAGCGTTACCTCCATATTGGTGGCGGTCATGTGCAGGCAGCGCGTCCCTGTGTCGATCTCCAGCAGCGCACACTTCAGCACCTCTAACGGTGATGCGGACGGCACCAGCTGCGCGGCACGCTTGGCGGCAGTCAGAAACGCTGCCCTTTCAATGGTAAAATTCAAAAATATTCCTCCTTTACGCGGCAGTATCGAACATACTGAGCTGGTCCTCCAGTTCTGTGTGTTTCGGTTTCCTGCCGGTTCTCGATGCTTGCAGCAGGCCATCATAGAGCGCCTGCCGCGCTGCGGTATCTGCGGCACGGACACTTTCGGGCTGCGGTACTTCGACCACCCTTTCCTCTTGAATAGTGACCGGCTCCGGAAGCTGCTTTACTGCGCGGTGCGGGTTGATAATGGCCATCTTCTTGAAGGTGGCGGCAATATCCTCCACATTGTCCTTAATGCCCAGCATCAGTTCCCTTGCCATCTGCGAGGTCATGTCCTGCACGTCACTCATGGCCGCCAGTCCTTCCTCGGAGAAAGTCCCCTCGATCAGTCCGGCCACAGCCAGCTTGGAGGCCATCAGCTTCATCGCCTTCGCCTGCATGGTGTCGGCGTAGTAGAGCATATAGACCTCGACTCTCGGTGCTGTCTGGTTGATGCGCCATGACCGGCGCGACGCCTGCCGCAAGGTGAACAGGTTATAGCCCATGGAGTAGAAAATCAGCGTCGTAAATGCGTTCAGGTCAAGGCCGGTCTCCACACATTTGGGGTTGGTGATAATGACCTGTGTGCCTGCGGACAGCCTCTTACTGAGCCAATCCTCCCGCTTTTCCGGGACGATCTGTGTGCTCAGGATCTCCGTTCGGATACCTTCCTCACGCAGCAGTCCCAGCAGCTTTCGCTGGGTATCTGTCCGTGTCCAGCTGGTGTAGATCATTACCCTCTCGCCTGCGGCGATCTTGGCCCGCACGATCTCCAGCACCTTCTCCTCTTTCGGGAGGACGGTCTGGAAGTCTGCCATGTCCTCCGGCTTCACGATGGTGCAGCCGCTGATGGGGTGGATGATCTCCGGCTGGTCATAGGGTTGATCTGGATACACCGTCAACAGATTGAGATAGGCGGACAAGATCTTATTGGCCGCCTTACGGTCATTTCTCAGGACTGACGTCAGTTCCCGTTCCACTTCTTTGTATGCCTCTTCGATTGGCTTCGGCATCGTCAGTGGTATGGGAATTTCCTCGTAATCAGGAAGATCCTTGCCCATATCGGACAGCGACAGGAATGCCGTACACTCCAGCAAGAAGCGGGAGAATACCAGCGGAGAAACACCGGGGAGCTGCCGTGAGCGTTTTTTGCTTTTGGCACTGCGGCGGTTGGAGTTATAGTCCGCGTCGGTGATCTCATAGGTGTTTTCCACCACGCCGTATTCCGCATCGAACCGGGAAGGTGCATCGTGTGGCTTTCCATCCTTCCGCATCAGTCCGGGGACGATCCGGTACAGAAGATGAAAAATGCCGGAGCTGTAACCGTTGATCAGCGTTGCGGTCATGCCGATGAATTTCCGGCTGATGCCGTAAAGCTCCGCCATGGCATCGCCCTGGCCGCTGTCATTGTTGTACTCGTGCAGCTCATCACAGAGAAAGCTACCGATCCGTCCACGGTACTTTTTCTTGAGGTAGGTACTCAGCGGAAAGCGGCGGTGCGCACCCTTGATGCAATACGGGCGTTCCGGATGCTCCACGAGCTGCTGCAGCTGCTCCAGAATGTGCTCGTTTTTCGTGCGGTTAAGGTGCATAGCAGCCTGTGGCCGGAATACCCAACCATACCCGCCAATTTTTATCCACGGCATTTGACGCCGGTCATTGACCGGTGCCCAAAGCGGTGTGCCGCAATGAGGGCATAGGTGGTTCGCCAGATGCTCCTTCTGGAAGAAAAATTGATCTGAGGGTACCATGTATCTTGTGCCGTCGCTGCTGGTTTCCATCTCAATGAGCTCCAGACAGTCCGGGCAGACAAAGCCGCGCTTTCTGCGGCTCCATAACACGGCAGGATAGCGCATATAACCGTCTCTGGCACGCTCTTTACTGAAAACGACGTATACGTTTTTATCCCCGCGCTGGTACAGGTCAAAGAGCCGATCCACGTCGGTGATACTTTTGACCACCATGCCATAGGTATCCGAAAGCGTCTCTGCGATCTCGCGTACCCATTTTCCTGTGACGTGAGAGGGACACATGACAAGGTTGAATGATTTACCGGTTCCGCGGCCGTTGAGTGCGTTCAGTGCTCCTGCTGTAGCTGCGCTCAGCTTGGTCTTGCCGCTGCCGCATTCCGCCACAATGAGTGCCATTTTGTGTTGGCAAAGCTGCCGTTTGACAGTCTCCGCCACTGCAAGCTGGGCGTCATAGAGGGAATATCCGGCTTTTTCGTGGATGTAATCGTTGACCTCCAGTATTTCTTCCGAAAGCGGCTCCGACGCCGGATCGAACTTGGGAACGAACTGGCTGCGGATACGGTCCGCCACAGTAACGCCAAATGCATTCAGATAGCCGGTTACGCTGTTTACCTCCGCAAAGCCGTCTGCCGCATCAGGAATAGCACCAGGGATGGTGATACGTCCATCTTTGAGCCCCTGCTCCAGAATGTCCGTTACGTTTCGATCCTCCGGCAGCAGCGTCAACGACCATGCTTCCATGCGCTCAGTGAAGGAAAGCACTTTCATCTGCCGCAGATCGCCGCAGGCAATGAGAGAATCCAGCACATAGTCCTGAAACTCAGGGATCAGCGGTGCGGCGGTTTTCCGGTCTACCTCAGCAAACAGACTCGCACGGTCTCCGGGCGGGCAAAAGATATAGCATTTACGTGGGTTTTCGGGGGCGTCCTCATCGCAGTTGTCGGCAGTATTCTCCTCCGTCTGGCTGTCGTCGTTGGCCATCAGGGTCGCAACGGCATATATCCCGTCATGGGACAGCATCCGTCGGTAGCCTTTGGGCCTGCAATCCAGATATAGGGTCGTATCGCCTTGTTTCAGCTCCACCGACGCGCCGCCGTATATGGCGTCCGATAGAGCCCGAACGACTTCGGGATAACCGCCGAAGCGAATGGCGCTGATCGTCTGCTGCGCGCCGCTGTCGATGATAACGGTATCCGCATAGCCGGTCAGCCGGATCTGAAATTTGGGGTCACTGTAGCTGAGTTCCATCAGCTTACTTCTTATAGGTGCCATTCATTTTGAAATCTCCTTTCTTCCGGACAATGAAAAAAGACCGTAACTGCCCCAAAAGGCAATTACGGTCTTCTTGATGTCCTATATTTTTACATACTTCAAGTCTTAGTCAGAACGAAGAAGGAAAACTGACCTCCTTTCTCGCCCGTGCCTGCTCTGCTCCGTCCTTTATGCTTTCACCTAAAGTACAGATTCATTGTACCGCAGGAGGTGCAGGGCGTGCAGGTGGAAATCTATCTCTCACAGCAAAGGCTTTGTTCTTTTAAATAATTACCACATAGCCCGTCATATTTCGGCATTTTTTGACATATATTCCTATAGGTTAAGGATCCAGGGCATCTGTATCCGCTTTAACGTGTAGGAAGGTGAAAAATACAAGCAGAAATGAAACCCTTTTAAATTATTACTATAGCACATTGAGTTAGCGGTGAACGCCAATACGCCAAGATATCGTATCATCATAACCAGAACAGCAAATATGATAGGAGTTGACTTTATGGGATACCAATTTTTGGAAAGCAACCATTACCGGATCATCGATACCTTTCTGGATTCAAAAAAAGATTTTATCATCCTCGGACTTTGTGGGAAAACCGGATCGGGCTCCACAACAATTGCACAGATTCTGCAAACACCGTTTGACAGACTCAACCTTCCCCAGCCCGGAGATGCCATAGGCGATATGCAGGAAGCAGCCGAGTACCGCATTCTCTATACTTATGCGCAAAAGCACTGGAGATCCTTCTTTCGAATCAAATCCAGTGCACTGATTACGGCGCATATTTTAAAGAAATGTCCGGAAGACTTTTGCGCGTTTTTAAAAGAATTGGTTCCTGCTACTGTGTATAGCGAAAAAGAGAGGGCGATTCAAACATTCATAGATAACTTTTTTAATGAGAAAATGCAATTTTCCCTATCTGAGCTATTTCAGATGGATCCTAATGACAGTGAACATCTTTGCGAGTGGTTTTCCCACGATCAGATTTTAACGGATGAGGAAGGCAAGCCTTATTCCTTTACGCCCAATGTCCGGGAGAGTACACTCCCTCCGGTCAGGGCAGAAGATTTTGAAGAGGGAAACCTAACACTAGAAGATGACAGTAGCCTCCCATTTTTTTATCATAAAGAATCTTTTACAGTCATGCTGACCACTCGGGATTTGTGCAGTATGTTCTGGGCGCACAAGCAGTTACGTCAACAAAAAACCAGTTTCAAAAATCCTCTCTGGATTTGCCTCCTGCGAAAATTCATTTTTGAATATCTCCCAATGCAAACGGCAGACCTGTGGAAAAATGTGGCAAGCATTGAGCATGGGCTAGAGGTAGTTGCTTTGCAGCGGCTGGGGAATAACCTCCGAATCAGTGGCGAACCCTATGGAAAAGACTTCTCCAAGGAGGGATATACCACCGTTGCCGCTGACATTAACGATTCCATAAAACTATTAAGCAGCTATCTAGCCCGACGCAAGCAGTGGGTTAAGGAACTTCCCGATGACAAGCGGGCGCCATATCTGGCAGCGCAACGCTCTTTTGTTGTGATCGATAGCATCAAAAACCCCTTTGAATCCATGTATCTGAAAAGCCGGTACACCAATTACTATTTGATTGGAACCTATACAGAGGATCGCACCCGCCATGAGCGACTGCGGGAAAAACAGCGCTACCCTAACACCTATATTGAGGCAATTGACATCATTGAGCAGCAAAGTGCGTTTCAGAAAAAATGGAAAGATGTGGAAGCGCTTCAGGAAAAAATTGGTGACTTAAAGGAACTCATCGCCTTTCAGGAGATGGCCAAGCAACTTCAGGAGATTTCCAAAAATGTCTGCGCAGGTCCGGAAAATGCAGATTTAGATAACCTCTTAAGAGATTATAACAACTTTGCCGAGTCTGTATTCCAAACGCCATCAGAGTTTGAATACCTGATTAGAAAAATGAACGGGCTGATAAATTTTTTGGAGACTCCGCCGCAAGGCAATATGGAAACCAATAAGAAAAACCGGTCTCCCATTTTACAGTCATGGAGGGATAACTACAAGACCGCTCTACGCAAATGCGGGGATATGCGGGAAGAGTATGAGGTTGCTGAGGTAGTACTGAGCACCATGCGAACAGTGAAAGCGGCTAAGTTATACGCGGAAATCCCCTTTATTTTACAAAATGTAGAGGGTTGTCTGAGAGATGCTGACATTTTTATCAACAATGAAACAGATAACGAACGGCTTATTCTACTGAAGAAAAAACTGCTTCGCTATGTCTCCCTCATTATGAATCCCGGACTAGTTCTGCCAACACCTATTGAGCGTGGAATGCAAATTGCCTATACAGCAAAGCTAAATTCGGGTTGCATCTCGCGCCAAGTTGGTGCAGCAATCACGGACGATCAATACCATCTACTCTCCGTCGGCTGGAACCAGCAACCCGAGATGCAGCTCCCGTGTCTGTATAGAGATTTATGCTCCTTGTATTACCAGTGGGCTCCGTACGCATACAGCGATTTTGAATTGGATAACCAGAATACACTACAAAAAAGCATCCAAGCTCCGGTCACTAAACTACTGAGTTTGCCAGAGTGCCCGCTCAAACTACAAGGGAAGATGCCGGCATACTGCTTTAAGGATCTCTATAACTCTATCACCGGTGTTAAGAATCAAGTACACCCTCGCTCACTCCACGCTGAAGAAACCGCTTTTTTGAATCTGGGTCAGCACTCTGCCAAAGGCGGAAACCTCTTTACAACCTCTAGTCCCTGCGAGCTTTGCGCTAAGAAAGCCATGTATATGGGGATCAAAAAAATTTACTATATTGAACCATACGCTGGACTATCCTTCAACCATGTACTAAGCATCGGGCCGCGGGACGCTCGCCCAAAGATGCTTTTGTTTACAGGTGCGGTGGGGCGAGCCTATACCCAACTTTACACACCGCTGATGCCCCAAAAGGACGAGTTGACCTTTTGGATGGGTGCCAATTTAGACGCAAACCTACTAAAAAATATTAAGAAGAATATTGTCAAGAACACCCCGGTTTCAGCTGAAAGCGGTTCGGAAGCCACAACTGATACACCGGCTACATTTGTCAAAGGAGGCGGAGAGGATGACACCTCGCCCCGATTTCCAGGCACATGAGGCCTGTGAGCCTACACATTATACGGTAAGGGAGCTCCTGGTCTGTCGGCGTGAGCTCCGAGACATTTTGATCGCTCCCTTTAGCGAATCAAAGTGCAAGGGGATTGGCTACAACATTTCGCCCTCGGAACTTTGCTACTCGGTAAAAAAGAAATATCTTCTCCAGGTTCATCGCACCGACCAGGAGACATATGTTCTAATCCCGCCTCACGATACGGTTCTTACATTGTCCTACGAATATCTTCAGGTCAGTTCGGGGGTCGCTGGATGCTTCTTGTCTCGCTTACGTCCAGTAACGCAGGGACTCGGAAACATTTCTACCACCCTTGATCCTTGCTGGAAAGGGATGCTTCTGCTTGCTATTAATAATCCATCTTCCAAAAAGGTCAAACGTCTTAACGATGCCGTAAACAATAGCGTTGGCCTGTGCCCCCTTAATCGAATCAATGACGTGCCAGCGGGTCTCCTGACGCAGAACGGGCGTATGGATCGCTCGCTTGCGGGATTATCAATGGCTTGGTGTCCGTGGAAATGGTCGTCACAGAATTCTTCGCCCAACGCTTGCGCCCAGTCTATGGTCAAGCCGTTAGCCTGTCCCGCCTTGAAAAGCAACAGGTATTTGTCCAGGCTTGTCTTATAAAAGGCATAGTCCACATTCCATTTATGGGTCACCCAGTCAAAACTCTTGGTACCGCCGGACAACTCCAGACTGCTTGTAGACACGCCATGCTGCATAAGCTGCTTGGCGATTTGCTTACCGTGAGGGACTGCCGGGTGCGGTGTCCTTTGGCAATTTTGCGCCCCACAGCGGCCACCATACAAGCAAGCTCCGCGCCGTCAACTTGCTGGTCCAGACAGAAACTGCAATAGCACGCTGGAAAATATCTTCTATCAGCTATCTCTGCGGCTCGCCAGCTATATATTTTCTTCATATCCCCCCTCCACTATGGAACAAGTAAATTATACCATGCTGTGCCAGAGTGAGAAATATGATTTCGAGCAACAGTTTTTGTCTATATATATATATATAATAAAAACTGGTACAGAGTTGCTTGACGAACTTCGAAAGGAGGGAATGCTTAATGAATAGCAACAATCCTTTTCAGATAAAAACCCCTGAAAGTTTAGCTCCCGAAGAAGCCGTAAATCTTTTTGTTGATGTTTTTACAGACTATCAAAAAATAAAGGCGCAAGGACATACATTTATTATGGGGCCTCGTGGTATAGGAAAAAGTATGATTTTTCGGTACCTTGAGCCAGATTGCCAATGCATAAAATCTGAATATGATAAAGTTAAAATCAATGAACTAGAGTTCTTAGGGTTATATATTCCGCTAAGAAATGCTGGTTTTACTAAAATAACGGAATTAACGCGGTTGGAACGCAATGCAGCCCATATTATCAACGAGCATATAATGGTTACATTCTTTTTGCAAAAAGTTTTTACCAGTCTCTCAAATGCCGATTTATATGATGAAAATTTAGAGTGGGATAGTAGTGCAAGGCAATATTACAACGAAGAATTTTTGCCTCGTATTCCTGGTGATGGCAATCAGATTGCTGATAACGCAAGAATACACGAAGTCTTTTCTAAAATGGCAAAGATAATGGAGCGCTTTTATTTGCAAGCAATTGATTATGCCAAGAGACTTTCTTTTACTAAGGATGTTTATCCATACAATGGCCCACTGTATGAACACCTAGATTTTGCACTTCCGCTTATGTCGCATCTGTCTGTGATAAAGTGTTTTCCACAACACACGATCTACTTTTTAATTGATGACGCTCATTGTCTAACAACGATTCAGACGCAAATTCTGAATTTTTGGGTTTCCACACGTACGTCTGGAATAGTGAGCTTAAAAATTTCAAGCCAATATAACTATAAACATTTTTACACTATAACTGGCGCAACTATTGATACCCCCCATGATTATTCAGAAATTGACATGACTTTTGTGTATACTGGTAAAGCAAAGCCAAAATATAAAGAAAGGATTACTAAGATTATTGAGAAAAGGCTCTTGAATACCAATATACACAAAAATGCGGATGAGTTTTTCCCTCCCGACGACGCGCAAGAGAAAAAAATCAAAGAAATTGAGGCGATGTATCTCAAAAAATATGATGAAGGAGAAGGCCATGGCAACAAGCGTGGTGATGATGCTTTGCGCTATGCCAGACCTGATTTTATTAAAAGTTTGAGTGGGACTTCAAAATCGAGTGGAACATACAGCTATTCTGGTTTTGATCAATTAGTGCATTTATCATCTGGAATTGTGCGATATTTCCTTGAGCCGGCGTACAAAATGTATGCGGAAGCTGTTTCGCAGGCTGACGGTCATATAGTTGATAGTATTCTACCATCTATACAGAGCCAAACTATACGTGAAGAAGCAAATAATTTCTTATTCCATGATTTGCCTAGATATGCAGTGCCTGAGGATATTGAGGGCATTCAAGGTTTTGTCGGCGATGAGGCCTACCCTAAAGAAGATATTAATAAGCTGTCGAATCTTATTCAGGCGCTTGGAGGATTGTTTAGGCAGATACTCTTGTCAGACAGATCTGAGCGAAGGGTTTTTTCCATTGCAATATCGGATTCTCCTTCGAAAGAAGTTGAAAGAATTCTCGGGTTAGGAATACAGTTAGGTTATTTGCATAGTTCAACTATTGGCAGAAAAGATGGAAAGAGCGGTGGTAGAACAAAATTATATATTCTAAATCGTAGGCTTTCCCCAATATGGAATCTTGACCCTACAGCTTTTGCTGGATATTTGTTTGTTCAAAATCATTTGCTCGAGGAGGCAATGGTGGAACCCTTTTCGCTGTTACGTCGTTTGGGGAAATCTTCACCTCAGGAATCTGAGTATCAATTATCGTTGTTTAATGTTGATGATGAGCAAGAATTTACAGTAGAAGGTGGTGAGTAGAATGTTACGAACGTTTTCTGTAAATCAACTTAAAGAATTAACAGAGGAATACTATGACGCTCTAATTTGTTGTAATAGTTTTGAAGATCGTTGTATAACAATTCCATCACAGGTATCCAAAGACAACTTTGCTAATTGTGTAGTGTTCACGAACAAGGATAATCAAGAAAAGTCAGAAAGCAATCTTGACACAATTAGAAGACTATTTGCAGAGAAGAGTCAAATCGTTGAGTTGATCTTATCATCTCCAATTAGTGTAGCTGACAGAATGGAAGAAACAATTAAATATCTTGAAAAAACATGCGAACTGAGGAAGGTTTTTATTGATATCACCACTTTTACGCATGAAACATTATTAATTCTATTAGCTATTTTTAAGGAAAAGTTTCCAGGTATCCAAGTAGTTTGTGGATATGTAAATGCAAGAGAGTATTCATATGACTACGATGATCAGAAAGATAAGTGGTTAAGTAGAGGAATAGGCGAAATCCGTTCTGTATTAGGCTATTCGGGTATACTAAAACCGTCTCAAAAAAATCTACTGATGGTTATTGTTGGATATGAATATGAGAGAGCCGTTCGAATTATTGAGACTGTTGAGCCTGATTTTCTCTCATTGGGCTACGGACTTGCCTCAGATTCGACTACTGAAAAAAACCGTGGTGCCAATGAGCATTATACCCAGCTAATAAAACAGATGGCAACATACTATGATGAAATTCTGGATTTCCAGGTTCCGTGTAATGATCCATATAAAGCATACCAAGCAATACGTGAACAAGTTGAACGCGTTGGTTTAGATAAAAACATCATAATTGTTCCAATGAATAATAAAATATCTACAATTGGAGCTGCAATGGTTGCGTTTGAGAAGCCAGAGATACAAATATGCTATGCGCCTGCACTAATATACAACTATTCAGCATATTCAGTTTCCGGAGATCGATGCTATATATTTGATTTAACAATTCCCCAGCAAAAACCAGAAAGCTGAGATAAGTTCAATCCTTTATTTCCCGCGCATTGAAATGCTCTTTCGGTCCGGTTTAGAGGGGTAGTTTGCGCTCTGACCGGGTGGGCACTTGGATGGCCCAGTCAGCAGTGAGCTGGAAAACTTCTGCCAGCCAACGCCCTACTGCGTACGCCGCCCGCAGAAATCACCTCGACCGGCGAAAGTGAGCAACAGTTCCGCTGAGATTGAGCAATGGGACCGCCCGGGTTGAGCAGTCCCACCGCTCAGGTTGCATATGGACAGGGTTGAGCCGCTAAAATATTATAAGTGTGTCCCAACGCCTTGCTTGGGTTCGTATAAGTTCTCCAAAGGTATACTGGTTTGGGTGGCCGTGCAGCCGCGGATGGAAAGCGATTCTGGTACCTGCGAAGAAAACCTCTACGGTGGAACGTGTTAGCCGCACATCCACCTGGTGTTTGATGTATTCGTATGGAACAGAGTAGTTCATGCGCTCAACGCTGATATGGTAGTTATACTGGACGGCGGCCACTTTCCAGACTGCCAATTCAAAGGGCGATACCGGCAGCGGCAAAAGGAACAGCTTTTCTTCCGCAAAGGATCCTGCACGGCTGCTTTCCCATTTCTGGAACGGCTTTGCATATGCCCCCATAGCAAAAAGCTGACCTTGTCGAGCGTAATATGCTCGACAAGGTCAGCTTTTCTACCACGTTACCCGAAGCGGTTCAGGGTAACATTTAAGTGTTTACATATTTGGTATATGTGCGAGAGTCGGTTGCCCCCTCAGAGTCCTCAACAAACAGTGTCACAACAATTTTATATTCCGTTCCCGCTTTTCCCTGATATGTAATCGTATTCCCATGAGTTAATTTGTTTTCCGCACTCATACCGATATAGTACTGCGTATACAGTTTATCAAATTTCCATGCATTTCCATTCTTGACATAGAAATATATGCTTTTAGCGCCGATGGTGGACATGATTTTCTTTCCGGTAATAGAGAATGTAACATCCATTTCACCATCGGTTCCGGCACTTGCGGAACAAGAATGGGAAAAAATCAGCGCACTTGCGCGCGATTCTGCGGCGAAGGCCGCTGTGCTCAGCAGTGCGGTAAGAATCAACGCTAAGATAATTGTACTAACTCTCTTCGGTGTAGTTTTTGTCATCATATAAAATACATCACCTTTCGTAAATTGAGTCCACAATAAATGTCAATTCGCCTTCCGGCAAATCTGTTCCTATCGAGCACTCCAAATTGCCATTGAACCATGTGACACAGTTTGAATCCATGTTCATGTAAAAATAGTAGACGATTCCATCTCTTGTGTACTTAGTTACCTCGCCCTCGCTCTTTTCAAACTTTTCGTCATGCTGGTCTGCAAGCTGACGAACTTGCAGCATCAGGTAGTTCGTGTCGCTCTGGTATAAAGCACAGAAATTAACAGAATTATTGCTCTCAAATGGGATGACTTCCACCGTTTCAATTTCAAGCCCTTCCGGCAACTTCGTAGGCACTACTTTTTCTGTTATTCCATAGGCCGCCAAAGCATCTTCGATCCTGCTATATTGTACATCCTCCTGCGGCTGCAGTGCATTTGTCCCAATTTCTTGGGGGATCTTTCCCTTATACGCATTCTCGAAGGTAAACACCTCAGATGTCCACTTGCCAACCATTTGGAAGAATCTTGCAAATCCGCCAACAGAGCAGGCGGCCAACACAAGTGCACACGCCAGGGCAGCGGCAATGAGCAGCGCCTTGCGGAGAATGGTTTTGTGAGATCTCTTTCCATGCGATGCTTTTTCAGGCTCTAATGATACATGTATGCTTTCTGCCTCGCCACTGGGATACAACTGAAGTCCCTCGCCCTCCGGCGTTGCATACGTAGAGAAAAAATCTTCCAAAGCGGCAGCGGCTTTTTCTTTATCAGAACCACCCTCGCGCTTTTCAATCACCTCCATGATGTACATAACCATATCCAGATCTCCACCGTCTGGAGCTTCCGCATCTTTTTGCAGGAGACTTTCCAATTCCTGCGTACTCAATTGGTCCAGATAGGAGTACATATCGTTATTTTTTGATGCAGCCATACTCTGAACCTCCTTCGCTAAATATATGTATGCGCCAATCTGTTGCTGACAAAAAATTCAGCTAAAAATCCGGGAACGCGTCCTTTATTCTTTTGCGTATCCGCTCCAGCCGCTTTTGGCTTGTCCAGACTGTTATCCTGAGTTCCTCCGCGGCGTCCTTATGGCTCCTACCATCTATCAGAACCCGCTGGAACAGGAGAATATCGCCGCCCTTGAAATTAGCGTAGACAAACTTCTGTATGGCCGAAAGCGTAGCGCGCGTCATGATCGTATTGACAAAATTGTCTGGCGCAGCAATATCCTCTGCTCTGTCCACATACTCATCAAACACCTTAGCGTCCCGCTGCCTCGCCCGCGTGTAATTCCGCATTTTGTTCTTCAGCGTCTGCATCAGCCAACCGCCGATGTTTTCGTGGTTGACTAATTCATTAAACTTGCTCCAAGCATCATGGAATGTATCCTGGACAAGTTCCTCGGCAACTCCGGCGCAACTCTTGTTCGCCTTGGCATAGCGCAGCAGTTTAGACCAGTTATTGACATATATCTCACCGAACAACTCGCGTTGTGCGCTTTGCTCCGATGCCATAGTGCCCGCCCCCGTTCCTTCTCTTTATATATCTCTCGGTATCGCCTGTGCTCCGTGTTACTTAAAGCGTACTCATCGCGCCGCTTACTTCAGAAAATGATCGTTGACATATTGGAGAAGAGCGAACAGACGCTGCGAATCTTCCTCATCTACAGATGCGAGCATTTGCGCAATATTCTTCTTTGCACTATTTACGTCGCTATCGTAAATCAATGTGTCCACACTGACATGCAGCGCCTCGGCCATGCGCACAAGGCTGGGAACACTCATCATCTTGTCGCCGCGCTCAACCTGTGTAATATGTTCAACTGAAATTTCAGCCTTTTCTGCCAAAACTTCCTTTGTATATCCGCAAGTTTTACGGGCGTCCCTGATATTTTTGCCGATAGTACATTGTAGATCCTTTTTTGACACGGCCATGCACATATACCATCCTTTGAAATTCCTATTGGTACTTATTATATTGCCCAAATAGGGTCGGCGGAATGTGCCATCAGGGTCTGTTATAATTCCTGTCAGGATTACATTATAGCACAGACGACAAAGATTTTCCTTATTTTTGTCAGCTTTTATTTTTCTGCCAAATACAACTCAATGAAGGCGTTATCAGGCAACGACAATCTATGAAAGGAGGCTCACCCTGCACCGAGTGTATGCCGTAAGCCTTGATTCGCTAATTAGAGAAAAAGAGAGGAAAATCATATGAAAGCACCACGCATGACAAAAGTCTTGTCATTCCTTATGGCGCTTGTATTCTGCCTTTACCTTGTCCCCACGGAAGCTTTAGCGGTCGAGGTCAAGAAAAATGCGCTTGAGGCAGCAAGCGAGTACGCCCGGGATTATGATCCTGTGGATTCGCCCGACATTGTGTCCGAGATCGCATCCAGCCGCGATGAATATCAAAAAGAATATCTTCTGTCCAACGGTCAGCATCTGTTGACGGTCTATCCCACTGCCGTCCACTATGCAGATGAAAATGGCAAGTGGCAGGAGATCGACAATACGCTCCATGCCACATCAATGGACGGAAAACGGGTTTATCGGAATACAGCAGGTCTTTGGGATGTTACTCTGCCCTCCAGCCTTTCCGGAGCCGATCCGGTCACGGTCGCACGTGGTGACAGTGCACTGAGTTTCCGCTTTGCCGGTCAGCTGCTGCAGGACGATGTCCTGACCGCGAAGCTGGCGCGGATGAACGAAGATATTGCCGCCTCCGAAAGTGGGAATAATACATCAGAGACAGAAGGCTCTGCAGAACCGGAACCTGCTGATACATTGGCCGATACGTCTGAACCGCAGAGCGATACGAATAGCGGCGCCTCTGAAGAGGCATCCTCTGCAGACGAGAACACCGCAAATCCCACCGAGTCCCATATTGCGGTCACTCCTCCGGATACTACAGCAGGCGCCTCTTCTCCCGAAAGCGAAAATGACGCACAGCCCGAGGCTCCTTCTTCTGGGGAGGACACGGCCAATGAGTCGCCGGTTTCCGGGACTGCGGATGATGCTGATGAATCCGCGGCACCCGTTACCAAAAATGACACAATCGACGTTATTGCAGAGAGCCAGTGGGAGACCGCCACTACCACAAAAATGGGTGATACCATTTTTGGACGCACGCAGGTGCAGCCCTCTCAGCTCACGCTAAAGGATTCGGAGATCGTCTTTTCTCAGAACGACAAAACTCTGCAGGAAACTTTCTCCGAAAAGCTCAGCAGCACTGCGGAATACACCGCTGTGTTCAACGGCGTCAATGTGCGCTATGATCTGAACTCCAATTCCCTAAAAGAATCCGTTATTATTGCCGCTGCTCCTACAGGGCGGACGGGCTATCAATATTTGCTGGAAGCCAAAAACCTCGTGCTGGAATTGCAGGAGGACAACAGCATTTATGCGTATGCCATTGGCCATACCGAGGGAGATGAGCCTGTCTTTTTCATGCCGGCACCGTATCTTTTCGATCAGGACAAGGCATATTGTGATGACATCGAACTTATCTTGAAGGAAACAGACGAAGGATATCTGCTGACGTACCTGCTTCCGCAGGAGTGGATGGCGGACGAAGACCGCGCCTACCCTGTTGTCCTGGATCCTGTGGTACACGCCGAGCTTAGCTTCACCAATATCGCAGATCAGACAGTCTTCTCTATTACGCAGCTCAGCTACACATGGTCGATGCTGTGCATTGGCCAGGGTTCTTATGGCATTGGCCGTTCTTTTGTAAAGTACAAGAATCTGCCCGCGTTGACATCGGCAGATGTCATTGTCGATGCGAAGATGGCGCTTTATAAGATTCAGACCAGCAGTTCCACCTCTGAAATCGATGTTCACAGCGTCTATGACACATGGGAATCAAACACCATAAATTGGAGCAATAAACCTGATTATGATCCCATTGTTGAGGACTACCAGATCGCCGGTGCGCAGGGCTGGTACTACTGGGATGTAACGGATATTGCCCAGGGCTGGTACGCCGGCGAAAATACCGGTATGATGTTCAAAATGGAGGATTCTCAGGAAGCGGCTGCCCGCGGACTGTACCGCGAATTCTGCTCCTCCGACTATTCTGCAGGCACCCTCCCCTACTTGAGCATCGCCTATATCAACAATTGCGGACTGGAGAACATTTGGGACTATACTTCTCACAGTGCCGGTGCAGCAGGCACCGGATACATCAACGACTATACCGGAAATCTCGTTTGGGTATACAACGGTCTTGGCTTCTCCGGCAATCGCATGCCTGTCGCCATTAACCACGTTTACAATGCCAACGACAAGGCCAACAATGATTTTGGCATGGGCTATGGCTGGCGAAGCAATTACAACCAGCTTGTATATCAGTGGTCCACGGACAGTTCTTACTATGTTTGGGAGGACGAAGACGCCACCCGGCACTACTTCAAATACAAATCCTCTGGCACATATGAGGATGAAACAAATCCGACTCTAACCCTGACCACCACCGGCAGCGGCACGGCCAAGTACTGCATTACTGACAAGAATGGAAACAAGAGCTACTTTGACACCAACGGCCGCCTGACAAAAATTAGCAATAATCAGGCCGCTGTCAGCAGCATTACTATTACGTATTCCTCTGGCAAGCGGATCGCCAGCATCACGGATGGCGCTGGGCGGAAGTATCAGTTCAATTACAGCGGGGCAATGCTCAGCAGCATTTCCTTCCTTGGAACAGGCACTTCTTCCCTCGCAACAGAAAGCTATACCTATAGTGGAAACGAATTGACCGGCATCTCGTCCACCCTGCTTTCCTCTGCCAGCTTCTCCTACACCAGCAATCATCTTCTGTCGCAGGCGGAAGATGCAGGCGGGTATCGACTTGCCTACCTTTACAACACCACAAGCAGCACTAAACCCAATCGTGTTATCCAAATCAGTGAGCACGATGGAAACACTGACGGTGACGTTCTGTGTATCTATTATGCGCATAAGCAGACCATCTTTACCGACAGCAATAACAATCAAGAGGTCAAGCAGTTCAACAACTACGGCAGCACGGTCTCCATCCAAGATGGTCAAGGCAAGGCTCAGTTTTACAAGTATAAGAGCAACAATGATGTGACAAAGGCCAGCCAGCTGGCACTTTCTTCCAAATTGCAGAATACTGTTGCCAACTGGGTTCGCAACAGCAGTTTTGAACAGACAGGCTTCTGGACAGCAGGCAGTGGAAATGCCTCCACCGGCTCGTGGTCCTATACGTCTACGGGGTACATCGGTTCCAAGTCACTGGCCATTTCCCGCACCTCCAGCAGCGGCACTATCCGCGTGGATTCTACGCAGGCGGCCTATTGTCCCGCCAACAGCAGTTACACGCTCTCCGCTTATGTGAAGACTACCGGTATGAGCGGAGGCGGACTGGGCGCTCAGCTTGTCCTGATGTCCTCTGGGAATGTTATCGCCAGCAGTGCACCTATTACGACCAACACAGATTGGACTCGCGTGGAGGTCACATACACGAATACTACCGGAAGCGACATCTCCGACCTTACAGCGGGAATGCGGAATGGCACCTCCGGCACGGCTTACTTTGACTGCGTGCAGTTGGAGGCCTCCGCCAACGCCAGCCGATATAATCTGGTCGATAACGGGGATTTCAGCTACAATTCCTCCTTGGGATGGAACAAGAACAGCGCATGCACTTCCGCTGACGGCTCCAGCTCGAACTATTACCGCGCTCCTGCGCTCAACGATTCTTGCCTTAAACTTGTTGGTGCCGCCGAAAAGGACAAGCAGGTTTCTCAGACCATCACTGTTTCCGGCAGCGAAGGAGATGTGTTTTCTGTCGCAGGCTGGGCATTAGGTGACTCCGCCCCCATTGCCAACGACAGCAACCGCCGCTTTGCCATCAGTGCAAGGTTCAACTACACGAATGGCACAAGCGATGCTACTCTTATCGCATTTAACCCCAACGCCATTGGATTTGTAAATTGGCAATATGTGGCAGATCGTATCGTTGCGAAAAAAGCTTATAAATCCATCACTATTTCCCTACTTTACAGCTACAACGTAAATGAGGTATACTTTGATGGGATCCAGCTGTTTAAGGAGGAGTTCGGCCACAGCTACGTCTATGACAGCAACGGCAATGTAACCAGCGTCACCGACTTGCAGAAAAAGACCACCACCTACGAATACAGCAGCAACAATCTCACGAAAATGACGCTGCCGTCCGGCGCCAGCCAGACCTACACCTACGACAACTATCACAACGTGCTGTCCGCCACCAGTCCCGAGGGTGTGGTGTCCAACTTCACCTATGACAGCTACGGCAACAATACGAAGGTAACTGTCGGCGGAGGAGCCAAGAAGATTACATCCTCTGCGACGTACACTTCTAATGGCGATCAGCTGGCTACCGTTACGGATGCGCTGGGGCAGGTCACCGCTTATGGCTACGACACGCAGACCGGCATTCTGAATTGGACGCAAGCCCCCGGCGAAACGACTGCTACCCGCACCAATTATAGCCACGACAGCCGTTACCGCACCACCAGCGTGACCAAGGGCAGCTCCGCGGTGAACTACACCTACAACAGCGATCTGCTGGCCGCCATCTCCAGCGCTTCCGGCACGGACTATACGTTCACCTACGGCGCATTTGACCTTGTGAACAGCGTCAAGATCGGCAGCCGCGCGCTGATCAGCCACACCTACTCCGACGACTCCAGTCATTGGCTGACACGCTCCGACTACGGCAATGGTGACTACATCACCTACAGCTACGACCGCTACGGGCGCACGTCCGCCATCGGCTACGAGGACAACGCCGAGGCTGTCAAGTACACCTACGACAACAACGGCAATCTGGGCATCCTGACCGACAACATCTCTGGGCGCAAGACCAAGTACGCCTACGATTTCCAGGATCGTCTGATGCGCTATGAGGAGACCGGAAGCGGGTACAACAACACAGTTCAGTGGGGATACGATGACAAGAACAACCTGTCCTCGCAGACCCAGACGCTGAACAGCGCGACATATACCACTAACTACAGCTACGACAACGACAACCGGCTGAAGCAGGCGACAACAGGCGGCAAGAGCGCCAATTATACCTACGACGTCTACAGCCGCATGACCGGCATTGCCGCCAAGAGCGGCAGCAGCACCGTTGTCAATACCGGCATCACCTACAAGGATCCCACTTCTACCGCCACCAGTACGCAGGTCTACAAGTGGGCAGTCGGCGGAACGACCTATACCTACACCTACGATGCACGCGGCAATATCACCGCCATCTCCGACGGCACCAACACCACCAGCTACATCTACGACAGCCTCGACCAACTGACCCACGAGAACAATCAGGCGGCGGGCAAGACGTGGGTCTACACTTACGACAACGGTGGTAATATCCTCAGCAAGTCGGAGTATGCCTACACCACCGGCGCGCTGGGCACGGCACTGGACACCATCTCCTATGGCTATGGCGACAGCTCTTGGAAGGATCTGCTGACCAGCTATGACGGACAGCTGCTGACATCGGACGAGATCGGCAACCTGACCAATGACGGCACATGGAGCTACAGTTGGCAGCACGGCCGCCAGCTGAAGCAGATGTCCCGCCCCGATGCTTCCGGCGACACGGAAATGATCCTCTTCCGCTATGATTCCAACGGGCACCGAATCGGCAAGGACAGCGGCGTCTATCACGCTAGCTATTCCGGCGGCGAGATCGTCTACGCGGGCGAGACTACGCGGACAAGCTACTCCTACCTCGGTGACACGCTGACGCAGGTCAGAATTGTTGAGCCTAACAGCAGCGCAACTCTGCATTTTACCTACGATGAGATCGGCCCCATGTCCGTCACCTACGATGGCGCGGAATACTTCTATCTGAAGAACGCGCAGGGCGACGTGACCGGGCTGGTCAACAGCAGCGGCACGCAGGTGGTTACTTATACCTATGACGCATGGGGCAACCCGCTGACCACCACCGGCACCATGGCCGACACGCTGGGCAAGCTGAACCCCTTCCGCTACCGCGGGTATGTCTATGATGCCGAAACGGGACTGTACTACCTCGGCAGTCGGTACTATAACCCCCAGTGGGGTCGATTTGTGAATGCAGATGGTCTTGTTGACACAGAAGATTTATTAGGCGGCAATTTATTTGCATACTGTGGTAACAGCCCGGTTGCAAGAAGAGACACAACAGGTCAATTCTGGGATACGGTGTTTGACATTGTCTCGCTTTGTATAAGCGTGAAAAATGTCATCAGCAATCCTAAGAGTGGATCAGCATGGCTCGGTTTGGCAGCAGATGTTTTGTGTTTAGCAATTCCTGGACTTACCGGTGGAGGCAGTGCTGTCCGTGCAACAAAGACAATTAATCGAGCCGTGTCTGCGGCAAAGGCAGCAGACAACATTTCTGATGGCGCACGTTTGGCAAGGGCTGCTGATAAAATTGGAGACTCGGTTAGACTGTCTGAGCGTGCCAGTGGTGCAGCAAAGGTTGTAGACACCGCACTTAGCGCAAATAACTGCAGCAAATCCGGACTTTCTTTTGGCATTAAAAGTTATAGCACCCTGAAGAAAGAAACGAAGGGATTAGGCTTGGAAGTGCACCATATAGTAGAGAAGCGATTTGCTGATAGTCTTGGTGTGGTAAAAAATTCTATGCCCAGTATTGCATTGACACATGACCATCACGCGGTTTACACGAAGGCATGGAGACAGAATTTGCCGTATGGACGCACATACTCTCCAACCGAGATATGGTCAGCAGCACAAAGGGTATACGCAAATGACCCGGAGCTATTAAACGCGAGTAGAATAACGATATTCGGGAGTTGAATATGCACAGAAGAGCAGAAATTATATATCAACCATTACAACATGATAAACTCGAAGAGTTGCTTGTAAGCAGCAACATTCAATTCAAGGATAGCGGCAATATCCGAAAGTTTTTTTTGAACGTTGATGCGGCAAGCAGTGTTCCGATTATTAAAGAAGCTGTTTTTCAAAAGGCGACTATTCTGTACTCTTGGCAGTTCGATCCTCGTGAACTGGAAAATGCAGAATGGTTTTTGATGGAGTCACGTTGTGGAAAAATCGACTCGGCAGATGATACATATACCTTTGCGTATTCCTGCGCAAAAGGTGTGGACGTATTTGGTGTAGAACATTATCATCATAAACGACAGATTGCCCCTTACTGCTTGCGCCGTACCGTAAAGTGGAACAATAAGCATAATATATACAGTGATACAAATGGAGGAACACATACGTTTTTTTGTAGCTCTGTTGCAAAGGAAGCGTTCGAGCAACAGCTTGGCGGTATAGAGTTTGTTCCCGTGTTGAGTGTAAAGGATAAGTGCCCCATTTCAGATGTGTATCAAATTTGTGTTCTGCATCACCTTCCAAGCGAAGCAGTTATTCTTCCAAAAGGGGTGACTTTTGAAAAATGCCCTTACTGTGGCGAAAAGCGAATATACTTTGAGCATGCTGGATTGGATTATATTTCCCTGAAAAGGGGATTTCTGGACAAGGGAATTGATATTTATGAAACAGAAGATCTCTTTGGCTGGGGATTCGGATATCCTTTAGTGGTCATATCCAGGAAGATGTATTTGCTTCTTACAGAGACGCTTAGGGAACGAACGTTGCACTTTACTCCCATTTCTGCTTTGTGATGAGTGATGAATAAGTATTCGAGAACTTGAAACCGTCCTCGTAGTAATTGTGTAAGATTCGACGATATTCACAACATACAACATAAGAGAATTACGTCTGGTACAGCATCGCAAAACGACGAAAGCCGCATCTTAAGGCAATTAAGATGCGGCTTTCGCTACGGAGGAGAGTATTCTTCAATTTTCAATTATTAATGTTTCTTTGTGGTCCCGTCAAGATTTATGCGCAAAATTGTTTGCAGATTCCGGCTGAGTGAAGTCAGCCGGCAATAGAGGCATCGTCCATGGCCGCCTCCAGATTTTTTGTTATAACCTGTCAGCATGTAACAGGTTTTGACATATAACAGCAGATGGTAGATTATAACCGACAAGATTTTGCGCACAATTGTAGATCTATAAAGCTATTCTACATGGTGCAACGACTGGTGCAGGGCCTATGCCAGCCAAACACTTCGCGTTGCAAATTCTGGCGAAAGGTGTCTACTGTAATAGCGTTTCTTTATCCAAGTTGCCCAAATACTATGTAGCTCGGAGGAAAAATCATGGAATTAAAAGATTGGTGCGAACTGGCAAAGGCTCTTGTTACTATTGGCACACTAATATTTACGGCCATTCAAGCACTTCTCCTACGAAAACAAATGAAAAAAGAACACGAGAAGCGCAGGAGAGAAAACACTGTAGATGTAATGTACAACTGGTGCAATTCCTTAGAGAAAAACACCAGTTTGGCCGTTGATGTTGCGCAGCAGCTCAGTTCACCGCAGTGTCAAAGCCTTTATAACAAAAATTCTTTTGAAGTCACTTATGATATCAAAAATGATATTTGTAGGTTTTGTGGATTTGCACAGAATAGCAAAGATCAATCCTGTCACAACTGCGAACTGGCGAAATCCAACGAAAACGGTCAGTGGATCGTTGACGGGCGAATACTGCGTGAATTGCGGTGGCATGTCGTTTCTTATTTAAATGCCCTTGAAACCGTTTTCGTTTCGTGGCATTTAGGGCTTTTAGATGACTCAACTATTGAAGAACAATTTGAATATCTGCGAATTCCCGGAAAAGGTGATGGTCTTGCTAATTTTAGACATGCTGCGGGAGGTTATCCCATTACAGAAACGTTTATTGACCGAATTAAGGAAAAGCCTAAAACTAATCACAAAAAGCATCTGTGATACAGCACACCAATTTAAATTGGAACTATCAGCATATTTGTAAAATCCGAATCGAAAAGCATTTACACATAAGAAACAATAGCCGCCAAAAGGGAGAAAATATGATTGGATTAATACTTGATATTATCGGCGTAGCCACTGGTACGATCGGTATGGTCGTCGCGGGTCTTAGCTATCGGGACAAGCGCTTTATCGCTGCAAAACAATACTTGGAAGCGTTCGGAGACCCAGACTTTTTAGGAGCTCGTAAACATGTCTATAATACTCCTCCATGTGATATGGATATCCGTGATGAACAAGCTTCCTTAGTCGTAAATTTTTTCCATGAGTGGGGGTTATTAGCCAAACGGCGCTACCTCCCCATGTGGGTTTTTAAGGATGCTAATAAGGCTGCCGTTATCCGGCAGTACGAAATGCTCTCTCAAAACATCCAAAAGAAACGTGAATCCCTAAATGATGATACTTATGCCGCAGGATTTACTTGGCTGTATAAAAAATTAGGCGGGAATGCCATAATGGATTAAAAATGTGCCGACAACCCTGTGCATCTGATAAGCTGACGCTTATTTATATAGAGTTATGGTATACATTGAAAGCCGCATCTTAAAACAATTAAGATGCGGCTTTTGCTGCAGAAGAGAGCAATCTTTCAATTTTTAATTGTTCTGTTTTCTTTGCTATTCGCAGGTTTTTTACTTGTTAGCAGGCACCAATATAGCACTAATTTTCAGGTTAAATCTATTTGTTCTCTTGTCGCAAGAATCGCATGCTGGTACAATGTATTTTCCTGTAACGTGACTACTTGTTTTGTAGATATGAACTTCCAGCTTGACTGCATTGTTACAGCCGCTGGTCGCACACTTGCCTGGCCAAGACTTGCCAGAGAATTTGAGCCAATGGTTTTTCTATGAGCCACACCGTCAGTTCCGATCTCCAGTTTCTTGTTTATTTCTCCCATCATCCGAAGGTGGCGACATGATTAGAACCCTCCGTATAGATAAAAGTAGTAGTGTTTAGGGCCCCTCTCTAAGGGTCATTTGGGTATTGGGGAAAACAAATATGATATATTGAAATGAGACAATATATGACATATTTTTCAACGTAATATGCAACTGCATTTATACTGGTGTTTGAAATACTCTTACACCTGAAAGCTGCGTTTATGCTCTTTCTATCTATATGATTGAAACCTCTTGCAGCACACCACATACCTTTGTCGCCCACCGCTGGCATAGGGGTGGCAAGTGATAAGCGTCAGTAGGTCGCGTCCTTGCTGGATTTTGATCTTGTCCACCTCGTGCGGCTGGATGATCCGAATGTCGGCCACGGTATAGGTCAGCGTTTCCCATAGGTTGGTGAGCTTCACGGTATCACTCACCTGCAAGCGGTCGATATGCCGGAAGTAGTCCGCACCGCGCCATCCCCGGTGTCCGGCAATGACGCAGTTGGTGTTATCCCCGCCGATGGGCGCGGATGTGTTTCCCAACACCGCCGCGCCTGCGGCAAGGTGAGCGTCGGACGCGCCTAAGTAAATGGGCATGGTCAATTCCATAGCCGGTATCTCCAACACGCCTATGATCTCATCCTCGATGCCGTAGGCAGTCAAGTCGGCGGCGGGTTCCTCGCAATCTTTGAGGTCAACAAGGCCAGATTGTTTTTCAGTGTAGATACACTGATTGTAGGCTTGTAGCTCTGCCAGCAGTTCAGGGTACTGCTGCTCCGGCTTTTGTTCTTCGAGGAAGCTCTGCACGGCAGTGTTTGTGTCGGTTTGCAGCTTATATCCGGCAAAAATCGGCCAAAGCATGACGCAGATGCCTGCCACCGCCAGCAGCATCGCCAGCACAAGGGATGTCTTACGCATGGCGTTTTCTCCTCATCAGGAAGTATCCGCCGCCTGCAACAGCTACCGCGCCAAGGCCGACACCCAAGCCGGTGAGGTAATGCTGCGTCCACGAGGATGCCACAGGTTTTTCTGCGGCGGCAGGTGCTTCCTGCTCCGGCACATAAGGCACCCGCTGGCCTCGCACCAGCAGTCGGTGGGTATTGACCCCGAACGGCGTGCAGGTCACCAACGTTACATAGTCCTTGCCATCCTCAATTTGCAGCAGGCTCGTGTCTGTGGGCAGTACCGTGTGGATGGCGTCTACCTTGTATGCCAGCGTATCACCCAGCACATGGATGTAAAATGTATCGCCCTCTGTAAGCTGGTCGATGTCCGAAAACAGCTTGGAACTCGCCATGCCGCTGTGGGCCGACAGTACCGCGTGGGTGCTGCTGCCGCCCACTGGCAGGGAAGTCCCTACCACATGGCCGACTGACTTTTCAAGCGTTTCCGCGCCCGTTCCGTGCTGCACCGGCAGATATACGTTGATCTTGGGGATGTCGATGTAGCAAATGACGCCTCCCACCGTGAGTTGTTCCGCATACGGCAAGGGAGGGGCAGAAGCCCCTCCCTTGGTAATGGTTGCCGCGCCGGACAGCATGGCGTTGTACTGCTCTGCCGCTTCACGCTGGGCGGTCAGCACGGCTTTGTCGGTTTCTTCAATAGCGGCGGTGTAGGCGGTTTCGATGTCAGAGTGGTATTTGGCATTGACTGCCTCGCTGATTAACGGATAGAGCAGCAGCCCCAGCGCAGCAACGCCGCAAGCCGCCGCCAACAGCCAGCGCTTCACTGCTCGTTACGCTTGCGGGACTTCACCACGATAAACGCCGCAGCACCCAGCAGGGCCACACCGCCGATAGTAAACATCCACGTACCATAACCGCCGGTCTTAGGCAGATCGAAGCCGGGGTTGTTGACCACAGTCAGCGGCACAATGGCGTTGCCCTCCGTCATGGTGATATCCTTACTGTTGACGGTGGCAGAGGCGGTCGGCAGCTTGGCACCGCACTGCTCGCAAGTGCCGTTCTCGGCGGTCTTGATAACGATTTTGACCGCGTCCTTCAGCAGCACATAGCCCTTGTCGGTAGCAATTTCGGTCAGGCTGTAAGCATCGTCCTCCAGCCCCTTAACTACGATGTGACCCTGTGCATTGGGAATGAACGTAGTAGCATCAGATTTCTTGGCGGTAAGACCCTTGGCGTAGTACACGCCGTCCTTCTGCTCCGCGATGATATAGCAGTCGTCAGTATCATTATGCAACCGGAACTTCACGTTCCGCACGTTGCCGCCGTTGTCAGAAAACTGCTTGAGAACGTCAATGCCGTAGGTGTACACATGGCAGCAGTCCTTGAGGGTATCAAAGTAAGTCGTGTTGGTACGCTTCCAAGTCAGTACGACCTCGTTGGGGTTGTCGGTATCGCCCATCTTGGCGTCGGCGGTCAAGGCGGCGGCGTAGGTGAGGCGCATGGTGCAGTCGGAATACCCGCGCTTGACGCTGTTGGTATACACGGTGGCCGCCTCGTTGATCTCGCTCAGGCCGGTATCGGTCATGCGGATGGTCATGGTGTTGGCCGTGTCATCGTAATCCACGGTGAATTTGCCGGAGTTTTCATCCCATGTGGCGATCTTGTCGGTGCAGCCAGCGTCCTTAAAGAACTCGATAGTCACATTGTTTTTGTTATACTTGATACCCTTGGACATGGTATCGACGTAGGTGTATTCGCTCAGAGCTGATGCCTTGGAGGTGATGGTGGGCAGTGTGCTGATGATCTGATAATCCACCGTGTCGCCCACGGAGGCGGTGGCAGTGTGAGCGTACCCATCGGTGATGTCAGTCAGGCTGCCGTTGTTCTTGCCGGTGGAGTTCTTTGCTTCGCGCACAGTCTTATCCAACGTAGGATTGCCAGTCTGGTTCTTGGGGTAAACGGTCACATCGTAGTTCCATGCTGTGCCGTCGATGGTGGTCATGGGCAGGGACACGAAGAAGGGATTGCAGGTGCTGGTAACATTTTCGGGGACACGAGTCTCCACGACGAGATACAACCCCTGCTCCATCTGGTCAGCAGAGGCGTGGCCGGTGGCATCCGTTTCGGTCATGGCAACACCGCCGTTCTTTACGGCGGTTTCCAGAGCGTTTTTCACGTTCGTGGCATTGCCAGCCAGCGCAGCGGCCAGCTTGTTGTTGAGCACATCGCTGGTGAAGTAGTTGATACCATTGTCGGTCTTGTGAGTGTCTGCGTTGGTCAGGCCGATGGCAGACAGTACAGCATTGGAGCGTTCAGAGCTGTCGAAGCCATACAGCACGCCCACCGTGCGCTGACCGTCCACCAATTCATTGTTCATGGTGATGTCAGCGACGCGGAGGTAGGTAAACTCCACGCCCTGAATGGCGTACTTGCTCAGCTTGTCGATAACCGCGTCGTCATGCAGGCCGGTGGAAACGTAGGACTCCGCGTCCCACGCGCCGTCATTGCCGGCCGTGGTGATGTCGTATTTATAGATGCTCAGGGATGCTTTTTTGCTGGGATCGATGGTAGGTTCTGCGAACGCTGTGGTGATGAGGCCCAGAGCCATAACAACGGCCATCAGCATGGCCAATACGCGATGGATCTTTTTCATTTGGTGTTCTCCTTTTTGGTGTTAGATTTTTTGCAAAAATAAACACCCATGCAAAGCATGAGTGCTGCAAACAGAAAATAGGCTGTAAATCCCGCACTGCCCGTGAACGGCAGGGCAAATCCCGCATTGTTGCAGGCGGTGATGGTGACATCTCGGTTGCTGCTGTCCAGCGTTCCCGTGAACAGCGGCTCGGTCATCAGGGTGTACCCCGCAGGTGCTTTTACTTCGGTAATACGGAATTGAACACCGATTTTAAGATTCTCCCACTTGGCGATGCCTGTGTTGTCGGTGGTCACTCTGCCCACCTCCGTCCATGTCTTACCGTCTGCGGAAGTCTCCAACAGCAGCTCCGCACCGGTGAGCGGGCTGCCCGTTACGTCTACCTTACGGACGGTGATGCTGCCCTTTTCCTCCACAATTTTGACCTTAAAATGAATGTACGCCCACACGGGGTCGGGCAGCGAGGTCAGCGCCGCACACGCCTGGT
>ERZ857745.1147-NODE-1147-length-34419-cov-59.201606_pt1 | contig 34419 bp, 33 predicted proteins | sample MGYA00519699_ERZ857745 | MGnify/ENA primary metagenome ERZ857745 (study PRJEB31778, sample SAMEA3449357) | human gut metagenome | biome: human gut; feature: human-associated habitat; material: faeces | place: United Kingdom | collected 2010/2012 ...
GAGGGCAATTTTGCTGGCTCTGGCATGCCCATGCTGCGCATCGACCGCGTTCCCGAAAAAGGCTCATGGATGGTCAACGCCCCATTAAGTTGCGGTGCAGCCATTGTTGAAAATAAAGGTATCGTTCGTGTACATGCCAAGATTGAAGCTATTGTAGCTTAACAGACGAGGAGGAAAATAATTATGGCATTTGACAAATCAAAATTCACATCGATAGCGGCACAAACGTTATCGAGCAATGCAGAAATGCACTGGTTGTACGAAACCACCGATACGTCGAAAGATGTTTACTTGTCGGCTAATGGGGTATTGGGCAATTACTTTAGTGAGGTTTACAGCCTCTTGAGCGAGGGCAACATCATCAGCGTTCGCCACATGTCGTCCACAAGCACTGCCGCCAACGAAGTCTCGAGTAAATCAACGCCGGTAGATGAAATTGACTACATGGTCATTTACAAGAGCAAGGAACAAGATCGCAGCAATCGCATATTCGTATATCCGATCTTGCCGGGAGAGCGCTTGGTTGTACGTCACATGGATGACTTGCACAGTTGGACTGGCGCTCAAGCCTTTGAATTTCCATCCAATGTGGCGCTCAAAGGTTTTGGCATTGCCGTCAATGGCCCCGTAGCCGCCAACTACACTCTGAAATTAAATGACGGCGACGGCAATCAATTGTCGACCGTACAATTGACGGCGGCGGCATCGCGCTCTGGCTCTTTTGCGCTTGCAAGTGGAGGAACAAGTAGTGCGTTTGTGGCCGACCAATTCCAATTGCAGCCGGATGCGGTGGATGCCAATGCGGTTGAGGGAATTGTGTTTGCGATTGTTGAATCTTCGACCATCGAGGCATACAAAAAGCAAGCTTTCTTAACTTACTTCTGGGCAAATGCAAACGCGGTGGATACGCAAGCCGTTGTCTGCCCGGTGGATGGTAAGGTTGTAAAAGTGATTGCGGCAGTAGAGGCGGATCCAGGAGCAAACACAACGTTTACGTCCAAGATCAACGGAACTGAGATTACAAGTGGGGCGGTAACCATCAACAATGGTTCTGCTGCTTGGACTGCAGTTGAGGTTGTACCGACTGCGGCCAATCTTGTCACTGCAAATCAAAGTATTACTATCACGAATACCGCTTCAACAAATGCGGTTGCCGCGTGGGTAACGATCGTTGTCGACTACTAATAATGAATAATTGTGGTGGGATTTTGTCCCATCACCAACAAGATAATGGTCATGGTGGCTGTAACGTTTACGAACAAAATTGAGCTGTGTAATTTGGCGTTAAACTTGATTGGGGCAAACCCCATTCAGGGATTTGCCGACAACACGCGCGAGGCGCAACTGTTGTCTCAGAATTACGAATTGTGGGTCCAGCAGTGCTTAACGAAATTCCAATGGCGTTTCGCGATGGATGTCGCACAATGTTCTAAACTTGCAGACAGTCCGATCCCTCAATGGGCGTACGCGTACGAGCTGCCAAGTGATCTAATTTCTATCGTTGCGGTTTATTTAAACCGTTTTGATGGGCAAGGGAACAGTGCTATGTCTGGGGATAGACTCAGCTGGAAAAATTACAAATTGTTTGCTGGAAATACGCTTTGCACGAACGTGGAGCAAGGGATTTGGGTCCATTATCGCAAGCGTGTCCGTGAGGCCCTGTGGCCGTCGACTTTCATCAATTACGTTGCCTACTATATAGCCATACAATTATGTCCAATGCTGGGGCGCCAATTCGATTTGCAAAAGCAGCTCATCGCGTACACCTACGGGGCTGGGTCCAATGGGGTCTACGATGCGGCTTGTGCGGCGGATGTAGAGCAATACTGCCCAGATGAATTGGATGCAGATTTGTTACAGTCAGAACGGGAGTCTTACTGATGGCTAAAATATTGCACCCACAGTTTAGTTTTACAGCGGGTCAATTGGACGCAAATCTTTCGCAACGTGGGGATTTAGAGGCCTACTATAAGGGTCTGAAAAAGGCCGAAAATTGTGTCTTGCGCGTTGTGGGAGGTGTTACACGACGGTACGGTACAAAGTTTGTAAGAACCGCGCCAGATGGAACTAAATTTAGGATAATAGATTACACGGCGAGGGCGAACGGCGCAGATTACACCAACATTATTGTTTTTGGAAACAATATAGCCGATGTTTTTAATGTCGAGAGCGGCCACTATCTCACCTCATTTGTTACGGGTAAGACGGACGAAGTTATGAGCAAGTGTGATTATGAGATGGATGGAAACAAAATTATCTTTACGGAAGAGAACACGGCTCCGTTTCAAATAAGCTTTACTGGAGGTTCTGCGAGTAGTGCATCTACATACACGGTGTCCGATGTGGACTTAAGCAACATCCCCTACTATGAATTTGTGGCCAATGACTTCACTCCGACTGGTGCTGCATTAACGCCATCTGCGGTGAGCGGTTACATTACGTTGACGGCCTCTGCCGGCACACCGTTTCAAGGTGTTCAACCCGGTATGAAAGTACGTATAACGCCGGTTGGTTATGTGCGAATTATAAGTGTAAAATCCGATACACTTGCCGTTGGTTTTGTTGAAAGGCACCTGTCCAGTACCGACCCCATAGCCGCAGGCTCTTGGCTAATTGAGAAAGGTTGGGAGCCGATTATTTCAGCCACACGCGGTTGGCCGAGGACACTCGCCTTCTATGCGGGGCGTTTGTATTTTGGGGGCACAAGAGCTCTGCCCAATCTGATTATGGCATCCACGGTTGAGGACAATTACGATTTTGATTTGGGAGACGCGAGTGACAGTGATGGTTTTTATGAATTTACAGATTCAAAGGATGCCGCCCACATATACATGCTGCAATCTAGAAATACCCTGGAAATTTACTGCAATGCGTCGGTGTACGTCATTACAACCTCAGGGTTTATTGGGCCTGTAAGCGTTAAAATCACTCGTGTTTCACCTAATGGCATTATGCCATATGCAGAGGCGCCGTTGATTTCAGATGGCGGCTCGCTGTTTTTAAACAACGATAAAAACGGTGTCTATTGGACTAACTATCAATTGGAAAGCGACAGTTACCTTTGTGATCTAATATCTGAGCTGTGCTCGGATATGATCACGGTTGCCGACATGCCGGTTACTTACCCGACCGTAGTTTGGAAGGGCGATGACAATTTCAAAAACAATTTTTTTGCCTTCATCAACGAGGATCACGAATTGGTGCTCGCAAGCGTATTGTTGCGAGAGCAGGTCAAGGGATTTTCTAAGCTGATATTTCAGGAAAGAGATGCAGAGGGAAACTTTGTAAAGTCCAAGCTGCTGTGCATCTGCCCGGTAAAGGATAAATTTTTTATGATTTTATACAGCAGACAAAGAGATAGTTATGATTTGCTTTATTGGGATAAAAACAGCTACCTGGACAATTCTACCACGGCAAGTGTATCGGGGCAAATTATTGCGGGCCTAAATCGTTACGAGGGCAGCTGCGTGGATGTCATTAACAAGGATTCAGGTGAGTATTTGGGCCCCTACCCTGTTAATAGCAATCAGATTGATCTTGAGACCAATGTTTATGATGGGGCCGCCGTTGAAGTTGGTTACGCCTTTTATATGACGATTGAGACGATGCCGATTGAAGACATTCAAAACCTCGGATCTTCCATCGGAAAGTACAAAAACATCAGTGAGGTATTTGTAAACCCCGAAGAGGTCTCCAACATGACGCTTAACGGGCACAAGATGGTCGACACGACGAACAAGGCTCCCGTGACAGAGCCGTTTGTCAATAGGACCTTGTACGGCTGGGATCGGCAAAAAACTCTCGTTATTAGTCAAGATAAGCCGATGAGCTTAAGTCTAAGGAACATTTTAGTAAAAGCGGAGGTCAACGAGTAATGTTGTTTTCATTATTAGGCGCTGGATTATCAGCTGGCAATGGGCTTTCTTTAGGGAGGACACTGCAAAGCCTGGGTAAAAGCTTTATGGGTTCTATGTCCACCGGGCTGTTAAGTTGGTACGGCTCTACGGGGCAGACGGGGATGAAGCCGTTAAGCTACGGTAGCACGGGCTACGGTAGATCCGTACTAAACCTTAATCATCAGAGGGAACAGCTTCGCTTAATGCAGAGCCAAACAGAAAAAATGAAGGCGGCACGGCATGCGCAGAGCACGCTTGCGGCGTACATGGCGGGCAGAGGCTTTGCTCCCGGCGGATCTACACAGCAATTGTTGTCGGATGAAAGCAATAATAATTTGATGCAAGATGTTGAAGTTGAGCGGCTCATTTCCGTTCAAAGGATTATGGAGGCCAATATTCAGCAGCTTCAGGGCGATTACTCGGTATTGAACAATTTTGAGGCGGCACGCATGAGCTATGAAAGCCCGTTGAAGAAAATATTTCGTGAAAGTTTTATGCAGCCCTTGCAGCAAAACCTGATAGGCGAAATAAATCAGTCGATTCAAGGCAAGCTTATGGAGGATAAAGATGCCAAATAGGGATAATTTTGTATATCAGGCGCAAAATGCTTTTGGCAATGTTGATCATGTGGGCGCTCAATCGATCCTCAACAAAGACAATCAATTGGATGGTCAGGTCAACGCGTCGATTAGTAATATTTTGACCGCCGAAGATAATTTAAGAAGGACAATTGAAAATCAGCAAAATCAAATTACGGTCGCCATTGCCCAAAATAAGATAAAGGCCTTGCTTCAAGAGAATGCCGAGCTGTTTTCAACCGACCCCGATCGATTTAAGGAAGAGAGCAATGAGGGCGCACAAAAGCTTTTAGATGACGTGCCGGCGCAATTTAGGCAGTCGCTTGCGCTTGCTTTTAAAGTGGAGCAAGAGATGAGGCTTGTTGGCATCCGTGACAATCAACGTCACGCATTGGACGAGAGCAAGTTTGAAGAAAGTAAAAAGGCCATTCAGTACCTTGCGGCAGATGCCAAGTACATTGTTCCCAAATTACTGTCTCCCGACAAAGCCGTTGCTGCCAATGGGGCCTTAGGTTTGGCCGCTTTGATGAGCGATTTTAACGTACAAATCGATGCTAAAGATTCTTACGCTAAGCCATTGTTCAACGAGAAGCAAAAGCAAGAATTGAGGGACGGCGTGTTTGGCTCAATGTACGAATCGTTCGCGGAGCTGAAATTGAACTCTTTGCCATTGGATAAACAAGCTGCATTTGTGACATCGTTTTTAAGTGGGCAGCAGAGCATAAGCTACAAAAATCAGGATGGAGATGAAGTAAACATCGATCCGCGCCTGTTGTCCTACAAGACACTCAATACAATTTCTAATCGTTTGGCAAAGCTGTACGAAGACAATTTAAAGCAGGCCGAAGGTGCGCATCAATTGCAGATGATTGAGAATGTCATCTCGGGTGCAGCCTACCCTGATCCAAAAGATAAAAAGTACCGCGAGGCAGCAGATGTCTACTACGAGAGTTTATCACAAAACTTCAATTTTACAGACCCGTTAACGTCCAAGCAGTCGGTATCCTTGATCGCCGATTTCATAAATGGGGTAAAAACCATTCCGCCCAAATTGAGTAGTGACATTAGGGCCTTACTGGCCTCAGGCGATTTTGTGGCGTTTTCAGCGGCGAGTGACATTGTACGAAGCGTGCAGCTCAATAAGCCGAATCTCATTGAGTTTTTGCCGCAAAAGGAGATCGCAAAGGCTTTGACGATGAATCGAATGACGGATGCCGGTGTTCCGGCTGAAACGGCCTTTAAGCAAATAGAGAAAAGTTTTTCAAGCATGTCGTCGGAGCTGATTAAAAAGCGCGCTCAAGATTTTGCGAGGGCCCTGCGGGAGGATAATAAGGCTTTCCTCGCTTCCTCCATGACGAAAGGATGGTTTTTTAAGGAAAACAAAGAGTTCAACGGCTTGGTCTCCGATACATTTTATCAGCAATACACTGGGCTGGCAGAAGAATATTATAAAATGGGGGCCGATCTTAAAACTGCGCAAGAGGCGGCGCTTGCGGTGATGAAAACAAGATGGGGAGACAGCACGGTTAATGGCGATCATTATTTAACGGCTTTGCCGCCTGAAAAGTATTACGGGATGCCGGGCGTACAGGGGAAAGAATTGCGTGCCGTCTTAGATAAGTACATTAAAGCCAGTTTTGGCGAGGATGCAAAACCTGAGGAGTACGTGGTCCTTGCCGATTCAGAAACCTATGCTACGGCGGGCGATGCAAGCACTAAACCTTCCTACGCACTGTGCAAAATCAACGATATGGGCATGGCGGAGCCGGTTCTTGACGACGACTTGCAGATTGTTCGAATTGGTTCAAACATATGGAATTACGACAACTTTTTTGCCGACGTGTCAGAAGAAGAGCGGCAAAAGCGTCAGCATCGTTCAGAAGAGCTAACTAAGACCAATGTTAGGGCCGGACTGAGGGCGATTTCAGGAAGGTACGGGCTGTGATGGAACAGAGGTTTTCTTTAACAGGTACACGGCAGGATGCCCAAAATTTAACGGATGAGGCGTTCTTTGCTCGGCACTTGAGGAAGAAAAATGGAGTGTTGCCGCTAGTGAGTTCATCAGAAGCAGGTGTTCCCACACAAGCTCAAACGAACACGCAAGCGGACGAACACAGTTCGATTTGGGATCTAATCAAGGCGCACGTTTCGTCGGGTACCATCATCGATGCGGTTCGATTATCTTTCATTAAGGGTAAAAGCTTTTACGAGCCAGATCCGAGTTTTGAGATCAGGCCCGAAGACTGTTACGGGTACGAGGAGTACATGCACGATTTGTGTTCGGCCGACAACCGAGAACAATTGAATGCATTGAAAACAGCCATTGATGATATTCGGCTAAAGCAGAAGATTAAAGCTGAACACGGGATTGTGGCCAACCTTGGAGCCGACTTATTGAGCCCGGAATCGTGGTTAACATTGGGCGGGGCAGGTAAAGCTTACAACGCAATCTCGCAGGGCTTCAGGTATTGGAAGTACGGGAAAAAATTGTCGAGTACCGCGAGCACCTTTGTTGAACACATTTTTGGAAAAGATTTTTACAAGACGGCCGCAGCGGCCGTGGTACAAAATACAGCCTCAAATGCCGCTTTTGGAGCAACATTGGGTGCCATCGAATTGGGCATCCAGGCAACTTTAGGTTCTGATTTGAGCGGCGAACAAATGCTTAAGCAAATTACAACACCGGCTTTGTTGGGTGCCGGTTTTGGTGTTATATTTGGCACATCTGCCGACCTGCTGTTACGAAGGAAAACAAAGCTTGCGGCTGAGCGATACAAGGCGCTTTTGCAAGACCCCAACAATAAGTCGATTGAAAACATTACGGTCGCACTTGACCCGTTAAAAGCGGGAGAGCCCGGGTACTTAAGTGGAAAAGTTAAGTCGGCCTTGGGGCAGGAACTACCCATCACTCCAGGTATTCGAACTTCCACAAGCCCGTCCTTGCTGACACGCGATATCAGCAGAAAGCTTGTAGATAATTTTATAACATTTGTTGACAACGATGGGAATGTGTTGACCAACAATGCAGCTTCCGTCGAGTCTGTTTCGAACAAATTGATTGCCGTTTACGGGACAAAAATCACTGACGAAATCAACAAGGGGTTTAAGTCGTGGTTGCTTCAGAGGTACGGTAATTTAAAGGCTTTTACCGAATTGGCGAAGAGGGAAGTTTGGGGCAATTCAAGGCAGTGGGATGAGTTTAATGCCCTGCTTGCCGAAGCTGCCAGGAATGGCGATACGCACATCGACCCCATTGTCAATCAAACCGCAAAATCCCTGCGCCCCATAAGCGATGAGATTGGGAACTTGGCCCAAAAGTACGATCTTTATGGGGTTAAGTCGAGAGCGCTCAGTGAAAACCAAAGCAAATTAACGCGAAGAACAAAACAGCGCGAGAAATTGGAACAAGCGGGTGGGAACCAAGCCCAAATAGACAAAATTAAGCAAGAGGAGCTTGCGCTGCAGAAACAACTAGACGCCATCCGTGCGAAGACGTACACGGTACAAGATTTTGAGTCCGTTGGGGATGCGTCTTACTTGCCCAGGGCGTTTGATAAGAACAAAATTGCCAACAACCTTGACGGATTTCGTGCATGCATCAAGCGGGGTATGATTAGCCAGCTGAAGCAAAAGGGCCTCTTTGAGGGACAAAAGCTTAACCAACGAGAGCAAAAAATTTTTAATTCTTTAAACCAGAAGCTGGATGACGCGACGGCCTTGGTGCTGGACGAGATTCTCAAAACCTCGCAAGGGCGGGTTCGCTTACGCAACTACGGCATTAGGGGATTTGAAAATGAACGGGTATTAAAATTTCCGACAAAGTATGTTCAAGACTTTGTGGTCAATCATTATGCGGATACCATGTATCGCTACCTACAAACGGTCATTCCCGATACACAAATTATGAAAAGTTTTGGGACTTTGGAGGTGGATGACCTGCTAGTTGGCATCGCCAAAGATTACGGTGAAATGATTCAGAATGCCGAAAAACTTGGGAAAAAGACAGAAGTTGAGTGCTTACTAAAGAACCTTGCGAGTGATAAAGAAGACATTGAGGCCATGTTTAATCGGGTTAGAGGAACGAGTGTCCTTGATCCCTACAATCTTACGGCCGGCGGTCGTGTGATAAATAATATGATTGCCACCGTTCAAAACCTAAATGTTGCCCGACTCCTGGGTGGCACAACGATGGCTGGAGCCAACGATCTTGGACAAGTTTCTATGGTCCTTGGCTTCAAGCGATTCTTCGGTACCGGTTTAAAGATGCTCATCCATATGAAATGGACCAAGCAGGCCTTAAAGGACAACGAGGCTTTGTTCAACGCCAGCACCCTGTGGCGACAAACCCGTCAGGCCAGTTTTGGCGAGATGGTCGGAGGCAGCGGATTTTGGGCATGGGCAGCGAAGGCCAGTCGCGGATTTGCTAATGCCACCACCTACCTCAGTGGAATCCATTTTTGGGATGACACGATGAAGTTTTTAGCTGGTTATCAGGCTTCAGAGATTATATTGAAAGCGGGCGAAACCCTTTTAGAGGGGAAAGCGCTGGCCGCAAAAGATGCCCATTGGTTACAAACACTTGGGTTATCTGAACCTCAACTTAAGAAAATACACGAGCAGTTCACCAAACACGGCGAGAAAAGAAATGGATTGTACGCGCCGGGTAGTGCTAAGTGGACTGACAATGAGGCAAAATCTGTATTTGGTGCAGCCATCATGAAGATTCAAAATCAGGCCATTTTAACGCCTGGGATTGGGACGGTCCCGGTATTGTTCGACAACCCTAAAATGAAAATGTTTACACAATTTAGACGCTTTACCTGGAGTGCGTTTGAAAAGTGCATGATCCCTGGGCTGCAAAAGAGAGATTTTGATGTATTTGTGGGCGCGACCATGATGATGTGTATTGGTGTCTTGCGTTCTACAGTGCGTATGTATGTCGGCGGCTACAGCCTAAGCGACGAAGAATTGTTAGATCAGGCGCTGAAAGAGTGCGATTTTATGTCTTACTACGGCGATGTTTATGGAACAGCAAAGACGCTGTTCGGTTTTGACGAAGAACAAAACAAGGCCAATGCGGATTTTATGCGCTCTATTCAAGGCACGATCATTGGATTTGGCGTTGATAGCTTTGGGGCCTCTCGCTCTCTCCTAAAATTATTGCAAGGGAAGCCGCTCACACAGGGAGAGGTGCATGCCATGAGGAAAATGCTGCCCAGTCAAAATAATCCCGTTTTTGCGGGGTTGTTCAACAGGGCCGAAGATCAGGTGTTCGAGCGCTTTGGTAACGGCAAACGGAGGAAGAAATAATTTAAATAAAAGGACACAGAATGACGGTAATAGTTGAAAATGACAGGTACATCAAACTTTCGGCCTCTGCTGGGCAGACGACCTTTGTGTATGATTGGCCAGTGGATCCAAGCTACCCTTCTCACGTAAAGGTGATACGAGTCAGCAACGGTGTTGAAACCACGTTGACGTACGGGACGGATTACACGGTTAATATTGAAACACAGATCATCACACTAAACAATGCAGCCGCGGCGGGTGATACAATCGTAATTTACTCGGGCACCCCGGAAGCTTGCACGACCTATTTTACCGGGACGTCCGTAAATGTTACTGCGGCAAACGAGGCAATCGATAATTTGACTTATCAAACGCAGCAATTGGCGCGTGATATCAAGCGTTGTTTGCATACTGATATCGTCGAAGGAGAATTGAATGCAAGCTTGCCAGCTGTAGAAAAGCGTAAGAATAAGTACGCATCCTGGGACAGTAATGGAAACCTTTCGTACGATGATCCGACCACGGGATTGTTAAGCAAGTACATGGAGAAGTCCCAAAATCTTTCCGATCTAGCGAATGTTGATACTGCTCGAACAAATCTGGGTTTGGGCAATTGTGCAACCCGGGATGTGGGAACCACGGCTGGAACGGTGGCTGAGGGAAGCGATTCACGGTTTTTGACATCTGAACAAAAGACCGCACTCACGGGCGGTGCCGATGCAAACACACTGCATACGCACAGTGGTTACATATTGACCTCAGAGAAAGGTGCAAACAACGGAGTCGCTAGCCTGGATAGCTCTGGGAAGTTGAGCAATTTACAAATCCCGACCAATTGTGTCCAAACGAACACAAGCACGACGAGCATCAACGAAATCATGGTTTTTGGCAGTGCTTCCGGCACCGTTGCAACAAACAGCCACAAGCGAGTCCCTTCAGGAGATGTTGTGGGAACGGATGACGTGCAAGCACTCAGCAATAAGGGTATTGATGCCGACAACAACACGCTCACAAACCTTGAAACAGACAATTTAAAGACGGGAGTATTAAAAACAGACATCAGTGCTGCGGTTAGCGATGCTGAGCTTCCTTCTGCCAAAGCAACAAAGGATTACGCTGACACGAAGGTCGGCTCGTTTACCAATGTCGGTGAAGGCGAGGGCATGGGACACAGTATTCTGAACGGCGACTTGCGATTAAAATCCTTGCGAGCGGGTCCCGGTATTCGTTTAACCGACGAAACAAATGATGTCCTCGTAGAAGCGTATATCGATCCTGCCGCCAACATGCCAACTTTTATTAATGGTGGCAGTGGCGAAGGCAAGGTGTACAACGCAACACTAGGCAACGATGTTCACTTGCGTACCTTGAAAGCGGGCGACCGAATCAACATCTCGACAGCGGCTAACGAAGTCAATATTGGTGTGGTGGATGCAACGATCAATAATATCGGAGCCGCCGTCGGAGAAGTCTATCGGGATACAATCAACAATGAGATCAATTTAAAGACGATTGATGCGGGTAACGGCATCACCGTCACGAACAATACAGATACCATTGAAGTAGCCTTGTCAGACATCCAGCATGAGGGAGATATGATTATTGGCAATGACGCTGGTGAAGCAAGCACCTTGTCCATCGGCTTAGACAATCAGGTCTTGCGCGTAAATGGTACGAGCGCCCATTGGGAATCCTTGGGCAGCATGGCCGAACAAAATTCTAATAACGTCAACATCACGGGCGGAACAATTATAGGCATTAACAGCTTGTCAATTGCTGACGGCGGAACTGGCGCGGGCGACAAGACAAGTGCATTTGATAATCTCAGCCCGCTGACAGCGGCAGGTGACATCCTTACGCACGACGGAACAAATAATGTCCACTTGAATATCGGTTCTGCCGGGCAGGTGCTTAAGGTAAATAGTACCGCCAGCGGTGTGATTTGGGGAAACGATGCGGGTACTGTATTGAGCGCCCAGGGAGATTTACTTACACGTGATGCGGCCGATGAAAAACGTTTGCCTATCGGAAGTGTCGGGCAATTTCTGAAGGTCAATAACGCGGGAACAGAGCCCGAATGGGGCGAAGGTTATGTAACACCGACCACTGCACAGGGAGACCTCATCGTTAGAGGCGCTGCTGGAGACGAGCGCTTGGGTATCGGTACCGCTGGACAGTTTTTGCAAGTTAATTCGGGCGCTACAAAGCCCGAGTGGGCAAGTACCTTGGGTGTGGCCAACGGCGGCACGGGACTGAACGTACTAGGTGGTGCTGGGCAGGTAGCAGCTGTAAATGCTGGAGCTAACGCATTGGCTTACCACGAGTATGAATGCTTGGATGTGTCAAACATAAAGGCGACCCTTACAGATGCCACCGACTTGAACACGCTTACGAGCCCTGGAACCTATTGGATGCAAAATGGCGGCACTGCTGTTAATAGGCCCTCGACAATGAGCTCAAACTCTATTCGTATCGTGGTTAAGCAAATTAACAGCAATAATATTGAGCAGTCGATTGTAACGGCCATCACAAATCAGCATTTTTGTCGCGTGTATCAGTTGAGTGGCACAACCTGGAGTGAGTGGACGAGCTTAAATGGAGCTTCAGCTAGTTTTCATGTGTACTTAAAGAGTCCTTATAGTCGGGCAGGTGGTTCATGGAGTCTTATCCCAGTAAATACAATTTTGTTTGATACACATAATGGTTTTAATGTGGGAACTTATTTATATACAGTACCACTTGCAGGCTTGTGGTTTTTTGGATCAAAAATTTCTTGGAACAGTCAAAGCACGGCAGACCTTCCAGGATTAGCCTTTTATTACAACGGTGATGCAACACAAGGGAGTTTTCAATTTTATTATGGGAATGCTTCCAATACAGCATTTAATAATACCATCATGATTAAAACTTCTGTAAGAGATGTGATTGGAATTAGCTATTATAATAGCTCGGATTGTACGATAATGTCAGGTGTTTATGGTACATGTTTCTATGGTTTTTATTTAGGATAAATTATGAATTTAAGCTTAATTTTAAAATATTATGGTGATCAACATAATGTAAATATCGATTTTACAAAAGATGTTATCGTTTTTGATATGCTTGATGGCATGGGACCGTTTATATCTGAATGGAACATTTCCGACCAATTGGCTCAGCCCAGCATGGAGGAATTGGAGGCTTTGGAGCCCGAGGCGCTGTTGTATTACGCAAGACAGGACAAGCTTGATGAGCTGCATACAAAGTTTGCGGATGTATTGGAGAATGGCCACTGCACGAGCTCATTGGGGTTTGAGATTGATGCGAACTCCACGTCTTGTCGTAATGTTTCAGGGGTGTTAGTCGTCATGGGGCCCGATGAGGTTGTACAATTTTGTGACTACAACAATGTGTTCCATACATGCACGCGCTCAAACCTTGAGACAATACAGCTGGAAATCATCGAATATGGGAATAAAAAGTACCAAGAAAAGTGGTCCTTGCGAGCACAGATTTTAGTTGCAACGACGGCCGAAGAGGTTGAGGCAATCACCATAGACTTCGGATTGTAACCCTTGTTAAAACAAATGGAATGGGAACCAGATCCGCAGGATTACGAAGGTAAGGTATTTCGCTCGCTTGATATCGGCGCGGCACGCAGGGCGAATTACAATTTTGCCTTGGAATGCCGCAAGGACTTCAGGTGGTGTTGCGAGAACAGCATCCGCATCATTAACAAAGAAAACAAGCGTGTATTTATGACGCTTAACCGGGCACAGCAAATCCTGTATACGAAGTGCAAGGAGCAGATGGAGCGTGACAATCAAATTCGCTTAGTGATTATCAAGGGGCGCCAGCAGGGTATTTCAACGTTTTGCAGAGCGATGATTCTCTGGAGGCTTTGTTATTATCCACAAACTGCAGGACTGATTGTGGCTCAAAGAGAAAAAGATTTACGAGAAAAGGCCTTCCGTAATTTAACGGACATGTTTCAACTCAAGTTGCAGACCATGGTAGCTTCTCATCAAACCAGTACGCAATTGAAAATTGATCACGGCAAGTGCGGGTACAGCATATGTTTTGGCGAATGGGCGGCTACGGAGGGGCAATCCCGCGGTGACCGTTACGATATCGTGCACCTTACGGAGGTGGATTATTATCCCGATTGGCAAAAGTTTTGGGGTGGTCTATCTCAGTCCATTCCGCGCGGAAATGGCTCTGTCGTTGTGATCGAGTCAACCTCCAGCGGACGCAGGGCTTTGTGGGACATGTATCAGCAAAGCTTGTCGAAAGACAGCCCTTTTGAACATGTGTTTATCCCCTGGTTTGTGCAGGAGGAATATCAGCTCCCTGCACCCAAGGATTTTGAGCCAATAGACAAGTGCAAAGAGCTGAAAAAGCAGTTTAATTTGAGCGATGATCAGCTGTTTTGGTATCAGCAAAAACGGCTCGAACTGGGCTCGGATATCATGCTCGCACGTGAATATCCCAACACGCCAGAAGAGGCGTTTTCTGTATCCAGCAATTACTCATTCTTTGATTACGGGGATATTCAGGAGGCGATTAAATCAGACATTATAGCAGACAATAATGCGCCCTTGGTCCTTGGTATTGACCCATCCAGAATGCGCGACAAGACGGCTCTTGTTTGGCGTTGTGGACGTAATGTTATCAAGGTAGAAAACTTAGATCCCTGTGCCGACACAATGTATCTTTCCAGGCTCTTGTTTAATAAGATCGCTGAAAAACGTCCACAAACTGTTTTTGTGGATATTGGGGGCCTCGGTTGTGGAGTTTTTGATCGCTTGCGTGAGCTCGGTGTCATAGGCTTAACTCCCGTCAATTTTGGAGAATCTCCCGACGATAAGGACAAGTATTTTAACCGCCGAGCAGAGATGTACGGGCGGGCTAAGGAGTGGCTTGCCAATAGGCCTGCTCATATCGCAGATAACCAGGAGTTCATCAATCAGCTTCTGATGATTGAGCTTGAGCCGAATGCAACAAAAGTTCAACTCATGTCAAAAAGTAAAATGCTCTATTCGCCCGATTTGGCAGATGCGTTTGCTATGACATTCTACGAGCGCAATAGCCAATATTATCAAGATAAGCAAGCTTATCAAAATATCAATATACAGGCGGATTGGAACCCGTTTGAGATTTAGGAAGTTTCAGTTTGCAAGTATGCGACTGAGAAGCCTGTCGAAAAATTCTTTCCTGTAGTCAACTCTTATGGCTCTTTTTTCCATAAAATGCTTCGATGCCCAAGCGCTGTCTTTTTTGATGCCTCCGCGTGTAAACAAATTTAAAAACACCTCATCTACAGAGCGTCTAAATTTAAAATCGGTATTCCTAAAGCCATCCTCTGTAATGAGACTTTTATTTTGTGTGGCACGCATATGAAGTGTAAAATCATAGTGCTGCTTGTAAACATCTATCAGCGCTTGTAATCGAATGCCGCATATATCCATTCCGTTGATAAACTCATCTATGAAGCTCTCGTGGCTTGCGCAATAGTAAGCAAATGGATCTAAAAATGAACGATCGCAAAATAACACATCTGTATTTTGTTTTAATGCTTTTTCTTCTTGTTTTAATTGCTCATTGAAAATCCACATTGTGCTCTCTTTTGTCTGTTGCTTATTCATAGGCAATGGACACAAACGCGCTACCTCACTTACAACACAAGAACTCAATCCTCGTGCTGAGGCCGCTTCGTGAAGTGCCTGCGTAAACGTTGTCTTAAATGTGCAATGAGTCCCTACAAGCGTAATGATTTTAGTCATGTTTCGTTAAAGTAAGTGTTCGTACCTCTGGAATGTAAACAAAGGTCCCATCCGAAAAAGTCAATAATCTCTCACTTTTGATGACTGGCGTGATGCGGTAACCCATATTCCAAAATTCCTGGCAAAGTTCTTTGAATTTTGGCTCTGCCGTGAACCACGAATCTCCTCCAGGAGCGGGGTTCATGTCCCTAAATTCGCTGTTGTTTATGGCCGAAACCCAATCATAAACATCATAATACGAATAGGTTTTCGTACGCTTTACATACTTCCTTTTTGTGCCGTTTTTTGTCTTTTGAGTGTCCATCTCTGTTCTTTTTGTTGTAAATCCGTTTACTCGTCGTTTCTAAAATATCGCTAAAACTTATTTAAATACCTTTAGGTGTTGTTTTTATTGTACATTCGTAATGTTTTAGGTGTGTTGTTTAAAAAATCGTTTTTAGAGCCATTTAGACATTGTTTTACCCCGGACAGCAGTTCATTGAAATATCTTGATTGATTTTCACGTACGGCTTCCTGGACATTCCCCCACAGCGCCGTCTCGTTCTTGATGTGGTACGTTAGCCCCTTGTCTACTTCCTCTTGAGAAAATTTTTGCAAAGCGACCTTTTCCCAATCGATGTTCTTGTTGACCTCAAGAATAACTTCATCAATCCGTTTTTTCTCTTCCCTCCTCTTTTCCTCTTCTCTTATCTCCTTCGCTTGACCTTCGGTAATCAGCGTCCATTGATAAGTTCTGTTTGAAAAAAACGGAATAAATCCCTCTGCCCTCTTTTGCAGGCAAATCTCCACAAATTTCTTTGGTGCCAATGCCCAATCTTCACAATGTTTTAGTTGTTGAGCCATTGAAGTGGAAAACTTAACCACCATGTCTCTTATTGGATAAAACCACGTGCTTGGTGAGCCGAATTTGCCAAGGTCGTTGAGCTCGTGATCTCGTTCTTGCTCCTCTTTACTTAACAGCATGGGATCCTCATTTATGAACTCCTTGAACGAACAACCTTCTTCAATAGCCTTTTGGCATGCCGCCTTGAATGCTTTTGTCGCATAGGTCCAGTCAAAACACTTGGCGTGTTTGTTGCGTTCGTATTCCCCAATGTAACCTAAACGCTTTAGGCCTTGTGCCCATACCGCCGGCGTTTGCTCAAATTTTAACGAAATAGGATCTGACAAAACTCTATCTTCAACTTCCCACTCCCCCAACCATAATTCTTTTTGTGGGTTGAGAAAAAACTGCAGACGTTGAATCGAGTACTTGTAGTTGTTTTGATGCTTGACGTATTTCTCCCACCCGTCACGTACCTCTTGGCGGTTCTTTTGGCCGTCGTGCGTGATCTTACACCAGCGTTCAAACGCTACCTTCTTTGAGCCTGATCTCCCTTGCTTCGGCGTAATGGCATTTCCCCATAAGTCTTCTTCGAATACTTTTAGTAAATCTTTACGAGACAGTTCATCGTCAGATGAACGCTCCCCTTTGGGGCAGGGGGGCTGACTTGATGTGCTAGGATTGCTCGGCCCACAATAATTATGTCTAACGAAGGACTTATTATATATTGTGCGAAGTTTGTAGTCGGGGTTGTCAGCTTGTAAAGAAGAAAATTCAGGCGCGCTTTCTCTCTTTTTTCTCTCTTTATTATTTATCTTTATATTATTTATATATACGTCCGCCATTTCGGATGACCCTCGTCCGCTATTTCGGACGAGGGGGTCCGCGTTTGTGAACGAGGGGTAAGTCGGAGTTTTCCCAGTCGGGTTTATCGTAACAATTCTTCTTTCTATGACCTGATTGTTTTTATCTCTTATGACGGCTACAGAAATGTAATGGTTGGCATTTAGGTTCTTTATGGCGTCCAATAATTTTGTACGACTGACCCCAAACCATTCGATAAGCTTTTTATTTGTTACATTGCAATAGCCCTTATCGTTGTTACATAAAGAACTCAGGAACGGAAACAATGTTTTGGCAAAATCGGAGACCGACTTGTCAAAGATTAATCTATTTGGGGTTAATCCAAAGCCGGTTTGAGGCGGTTGTGGATTTTTTAGGTTAAACCCTAAGAAAACTGGTTCTTCTTCCTCGATGCCCCCGTTTTCTTGTTTGTTTACAGCTGTCGTGGGTGTCTGTATTGGGATAAGGTTATTCATTAGGTTCGTATTTAAAATTTCAGGTTCTTGGATTGTTGGATTGATAACATGTTCATTATAAGACATAATAAGACCTTTCTATGCATAGAAGACGCGTTGATGCATGCCTGAGATTAAATAAAAAGATATTTTTTTGAAAAATTTGCTTGCCTAAAGCGGCGTAACGTAAAACTCTATAAGACATAATAAGACCTTCTGTGTATAGAATAATCATGGGTTTTATTTAATAAAAAGATGTTTTAAATCTTAACCAATAGCGGTTGAGTGGGCCTGTCAAGACAAATGTTTTGGCAGGCTTTTTTGTTGTTGAATAAAAACTGATTGAGCTATTCACGGGAGCAATTCGCATATCCTGAGCTCACTTTATTCAGGCTCATTCACTTTTACCAGGTATTTTTTCAACTGAATTTGCCTGAAAAGCCTACTTTTTAACGTTTGAACGATAAAATTACGCGAGCTGATTTTCCTCGGGGGGTGTGGTATTGACCATTTCGAACTCGAAATCCGCGGGTTCCACTTGTTTTTGAGCTATCTGGCGGTTTTTTTGAGTTTGAAGGTTGGTGTCGACCAATTCGTCGATTGCGATAGCCGCATCCATTTCTGGAGACAACGATAGGTACTTACACAAGCGGCGTATGACGGTTTTTTTCGCCATTTCGGAGGGAAAGGTTTGCCAGGGGCTGGAAGGAAGGTTGGATCCTTTGGAGCAGGCTTTTATGGCTTCGATTTCCTCAAGGTTCATGTACTCGAAGTGCTTACCACCATTAACGAGGTGGGCATAGGCATAATAACCGACGATTGCACCCCTCTCGGAGAGCCGAGGATTGATTTTGTGTCTCAATCCGTAATTGTCACCGTGCTCGAGCTCAAAAACGTCATTTTCGTGGACTTCCTGCACTTCTACCGATGACAGCTTGCCGCTACGCATGGCCAAGGACAACATGCCCTTGTAGCCGATGATGAGCTGGCACTCGTTTTTGTACGGTACCAGGTACGCGTGTCCCTTCAGGCTGTCGATGTCCAAACCCAGTTGGCTGCTCCGCATGATACAGCCCATGAGGCTCAAGGCGTCACATTGGAGCAATTTCGGATTGCTCCTGATCTCTGTGATGGCAATCCTCGCCACCTTCTCAGGTCGCATAAATGAGGGCAGGGCCGCCTTTAATTGCTCCCTGAAGCCTTCACTGTTGAGCATTTGAAGGATGGTCTTGGGCCTCTCTTGTTTCATTTCAGTCAGCGTGGCCGCCGACTTTTTTGTCAAAATTGCTTCATTCATTGTCTTACTTCTTTTTGTTCCAGCTCTTGCAACCGCTTTGCCAGCGCCTCATATTTTTTTGTTTGAACGCCGGCAGACTCCATAGCTTGCATGATGTGCTTCAGTTGTGACAGTTTGATGGGGTCGATCAAGTCCTGTCTCAGCTCTTCCTTACGCTTCATAATTCAACTTAAAATGGCACCTCTTCCGTAGAATTAGTTCTGTCCTCGCTATCCTCGGCTACCGTCGATTCCTTCTTATTGTGCTGTCTCCAGGCGTCTGCCATAATTTTTGGCAGTGCTTGGAAATCGGATACAAGCATTTCAAACTGCCCGGACTTCTCTTTGTTGATCTTGTTTTTCAGCGAACCATTTAAAATTACAAGGTCGCCGTTTTCGACAAATTGATCAAACAAGATGGCTGTTCTGTCAAACAAGGTGCAGTCGATCCACAATGAGTCTCTTGATTCTTTTCCTCCGAAATCAAATACCCTCACATTCATTATCTTGTGGCCATTTTCGGTGTCTTTTATTGTGCCCTTGCGGTACACGCTTCCGTATAACATGAATTTGTTCATATTAGTTCTGTTTTTGTCCTCGTTGTAAGTTTCGAATAAAAGTTTCTAGGTTGAAGAATGGCAATCTTGCCTCTTGGTAGTCGTCGATAAGCCAGCCATCTTCCTTTACCAATTCCATGTACGGCGAGTAACACTCTTCTGCCCATGGCTCGCACTTGTTGAGTTCTACGCAGTCGAACTCCAAGCCTTTGATGTCTTCGTACTCATGATAGCGTCCGTAGTCCCTCTCGCGATCCCAATACGTTTGACCAAGTACCTGCAGGTTGACGATGAATTCTACCCCTTGATTACATTGGTAAGTGAAGTAAAACGGGTGCCTCAGTTCGTCAAATCTCGTGTAGTGCGCCAGCTCTCCGATGCTCGAAATTTCCGCCCTGAAGTACACTGTGTTGTCCGTGTCCAAGTATTCGCAACGATTGTAATCGGTGCCGTCTTCCACCAATGCTTCCTTTATTTCTTCGTAGCGATAGATCGCATCTTTGTAAATCAAACGCTTCTGCCGCGAGGATATCTTGTGACTTTTGTGTAACTCGCGTACGAGCTCCCTCTTCATACATTCAAGTGCCCTGTCCATTACTGAGGATCCTGGCATCCTTTGTACGTTATCGCAATTTTTTTCTTGCCCTAACGATTCTAACGATTGTATATTTTTCATGTTTTCGAGATCGGGGGTTAAGTACATACTTAGCCCCTGTTTTTCTTTCTATATTTGATTGTTAATTAATTTTTATTGGTAAAACTTAAAACATTTTTATTTTTTCTTGAATTTTCCACCTCGTCTTGCTCTATTGTTGTTTGTTGCGTTCGAGTTTTAAGAAACCCATATGAGTCTTTCTAATCAGCTCATAATTTTTCTTGGGTGGGTTTCTGTTATAAGACATTATAAGACATTCGAATAGAGCATCAAGTGTCCTGAGTCGGTTTTGCAAGAGCCGACTCTTTTTTATTTGCTCCCCTGCCCTATTCGTGTATCTTCCTAAGCTTAGGACACTTATGAAAGAACCCATCAATATTGAAAACGTCCCACAACGAGGACGGCCCAAGGACCCGAATGCTCGTCTGAATGCTTACGATCCTAAGATCGGCGAAACCTTACTCAGTTATGCCGAAGAACCAGGACATCCGTTGTGTCGCTTACGTGCCGACTTTAATCTGTATCACGATGAGATGGATTGCTGGTTGGGCACTATGGGTGAAGGACGCTATTGTAACGAGCATTTTATCAGCTGCTATAACGAGTTTATGGACCGACGACGTGATTACTTTGATAAATTGGCTGCGGTAGGAGAACTCGATAAGGAGGTATGGAGAAATTTATGTTGGTCGCAGTTAAGAGCTAAGATCCAGCCACCTAAAGAGGTTGTATCCCAAGCCGACGTCAAAACCACCATGCAGGTAGAGGACTTGCACAATATCATTGAGAAACTCGAAAGTAAGAAGAATAGCCGTGGTTTTTAGCCCATTAGAGCCGCGCTCAAATGACCACTGAAGCTTGCCTAATTGTAAGGAACTATTGATGGTTGATTTCTCCGCTTGCCGCTTCCGAAGCTCGATTGGCTACTCTCCAGCGGACTAGCTCTCGAAATTAACCAGGAAACGGTAAAAACGCAAAACTAAAATGTTGGAAATGTTTTTGGGCCCAAACAATTGAAAGCATTTGCCCCCCAGTTGGATGCTTGTTAGTTTCATTTTCATGGAACTCTTTGCTTGGTTACTTGTTGGGTTTGCTCTGTATGGGGCCTTGCTCAATTCGAACGGACAGGCGCTTCGCTCGTACAAGGTTTGGTTATTCAGTAATGCCGGCTTTGTCGCTTACAATGCGGTTATCGGCTCTTACGCCCAATGTGCGCTTTTTTTCGCCTATTTCCTCATTGCTGTCAACGGCTACCATCGCGCAAGCAGCCAGGCAAAATGCTTAAAAGCTTGCAAAATATGGACCCAGTGGCAAAAGAAACACAACATAAAATAAATCATAAAGCCTGCGCAAAACGCATCTTGTTTAATAAGCAACGGGTTCCGAGATACTTTCTGTGAGTATTGCGATGACTGATGGGGTTTAGAATTACAACCATTGCGGCTGTAGGCTTGCTTCTTAGCGGATGCACCAAGACGTCTCTGCTCCTGCCGCAAAAAATCGCTTCGCAAGCTCACAGGATCCAACAGATCAATGATCTGTTGTACGACAACTTGCAAATAATGCTCTACAGTGGGCGTTACAATCAGGACACAGCTCTTGCTAATAGGGCTCTGGATGGCTGCTTTTCCATCATTGGGCAGCCATCCGAGCAGGAAATCGCTTACGCAAAAATAATTGATCACAAGGCTTTGGATGCACTTTTGGGGGCGTCCAAACAACTGCTGAAGGAGAAACAAAAGCTCATCACCCACATTCGTGATGATCAGCAGGCCCTCGCCTTGCGTTACCAGTCCCTCCAAGCGGACGCCGCTTGCCATACTTGGACTAAACGCCTCGTCGCCTTCGCTTCCCTTGTTTTGGGCGTCATTGCTATCGCTTTTATTGTATTTAGAGTGAAGGTGTGAAAATTTACTCAATGATGGCAAATTAAGGCTTTAAACACCCTATGGGAACAATGCTGATGCCATCTTCACGGGTGTACGCCATGTTACCTAAACCCGTTAAGACCATTTTAAATGAAGGTTGTGGCAATGAAGATGCCTCTAATTGGCAAGCTAATGCGTCCAATGTTTTAATGCCTTCTGTGATAAGTGTTTCGCCCCCTAGCTTGATTTCGATCAATCCATAAGAGCCATTCCGCAAGTGTATGACAGCGTCACATTCCAATCCGTTTTTATTCCGATAGTGATAAACCTCACCGTTCAGGCTTTCGGCGTAAACACGCAAATCACGGATACAAAGATTTTCAAAGAAGAGCCCCATCGTGTGGAGATTATTAATGAGGTCCTTGGGCCCTAATCCTAGTGCCGCTATTCCAATAGACGGATCTGTAAAATAGCGTGTGTTGGACGTCCTTATGGCAGTTTTTGATCGCAGATTGGGATTCCAGGCGGGAGCTTCTTCGATGACAAAAATCTTTTTTAGGGCCTGAATGTATGACATGATGGTTGTGTCCGATAGTGTATTTGCTTCGTTGGTAGCCACATCTCTACTCAAAGCTTGAAAGGTTGTTTGTGAGGCAATAGCTCGCGCGTAAGAACGAAGCAATCTGTCGGCCCGCTCGCGATCACGCTCAACATTGTCAGCACGTGACAAATCTGTATCGATGATAACCTTGTAATAGTCAAAAGCTTGTATTAAAGCTACTTTTGCAGAACAGTCCAAGGCCTTGGGCCATCCACCACGGCAAATAAGAAATGACAATTTATCAATGTCAATGTCGCATTGACCATCAGTAATATTATTGCCTTGAAACAGTTTTTCCAATGAAACGCTTCCATTTGATTCCCCTGATTCAAAAAGACTCATTGGTCGCATCAGCATCCTGGTAATCCTTCCAACCCCTGAATGATGAACTTGGGAAAAATTTGCCGGAACAGCAGAACCTGTCAAAATAAACTGGCCAAAATCATCGCGCTTGTCTACCTCAAATCGAATCGCATCCCACAACGTAGGCGCCATTTGCCACTCATCAATCAAGCGCGGCGTAGGTCCTTTGAGTAATCTCGATGGCTTAAGTTCAGCTAAGGCAAGATTTTGATGTACCGTTTCAGGATCTTGTAGGTACAAAACACTTTTGGCTAACTGCGAAGCTGTAGTTGTCTTACCACACCATTTGGCACCTTCAATTAAGACAGCTCCCTTGCTCTCAAGCTTGTCTTTTAAGATGCCATCTGCAATTCTTGCTTTGTACTGTTTCATAAGGGGAATGGAAGCACGAAAAAAATTTTTTTCAAGCTCAATTTGGCAATTTGTCGCAATTTCGTTTGGCAATTTGTCTGGCATTCACCTCAAAAATAATAAGAACTTGATTGATAAAAGGCTTGCTTACTAATTAAAAAATGGCCAAATTTGATCGATAAGGAATAACAATGCAATGGTGTTGGGAATTCGACGACTGGGCTAATTTTAAATACGACAAAGATCTATTTTGGTCTTACAGAGACAAATTTTTTAAAAATGTCGGCCTTTTTATCGGTTCTTTTGACAGTATGTCTGTTCAAGAACAAAGTGAATTAAAAATAAACATACTGCTCGATGAAGCCATGGCATCTTCCCAAATTGAAGGAGAAATACTGCGAAGAGACAGTGTCCAATCCTCCATCTGTAAGGAACTTGGTATGGCTCATAAACCTATTTCTCAATCTCCTCAAGAAAGAGGCATGGGTCGTTTAATGATGTACTTGTATGCTACTTTTAATGAAGATGTATCTGTAAAAATGTTAAAGCAGATGAACGGTCTTTTATGGAACAAAGAGGAGAATGCTTTTCGAAATACAGGTATAAACGTTGTTTCTGGGAGAATAGACAACCCTAGCATCCATTTTAAGGCGTTGCCTGCTGAACGTGTTGAACGTGAAGTAAACAAGTTTTGTAATTGGTTCAATGCTTCAAAAAATGACATGCTTATGCCGCCTACTGTTCGTGCAGGTATTGCGCACTTGTATTTTGTCATCATACATCCGTTTAAAGACGGGAACGGCAGGATAAGTCGTTCATTAGCAGAAAAAGCCTTGTCGCAGAAGTTAAGTCATCCTTGTTTACTTGCATTGTCTGAGACGATAGAAAAACACAGAAAAGAGTATTATCAGACGCTTGCTAAAACAAATCATACTTTGGACATTTCGGAGTGGCTGTTGTTTTTTTCTGATATGATTATAGAGGCGCAGGAAAGTTCCATCTTTAAGGTGAAGTTGATCATTGAAGAGGCTAAATTATTTCAACAGTTTGAAAAAGACTTAAACGACAGGCAAAAAAAGTGCATACGACGTCTATTTAGGGCGGAGCGCAAAGGCGGTTTTGTCGGAGGTTTGAGTGCCTCTAATTATGTGTCTATCACTAAAGCCTCTTCGGCATCAGCGACTCGTGATTTAACGCAATTGGTTCAATTGGGAATATTGAATAGGCAGGGTAACAATAAAACCACTCGTTACTTCCTAAAAAAATTTGAGTTAAGTTATACCTAATGCTTATTTTTGCCTTCAAAATGTACATATCTATCTCCGTTTGTCGATTTTGCTAACAAAAATCGACAAGTTAGACCGTTACTCAGCCATACCATGATAACCATGACTAAAAATTTTCAACAATCTCATTGATATTGAGGTTGTTAGAAGAAGAAAGCTGCCCGACTAAGTTTTCTTAGTGAATTTTCTTAAGAAAAGATAGACGATTATCTTTTCTTAGTGAGGCATAAAAAGGCTCAATAAGGCAGAGTAATCTCCGGTATCGGCTTGTTTCATGGCGTAGAGATAAGGTGTACCTGTTTGCTGAGTATATGCAAATATTGGCCTGAGAAATATAACGTATACGTTATAAAATTACCAATGATGTGGGTAAAATTCACCCACATGGGAGGGTTAGAACAGTGTCAGCTGATTGGGGTCGTAATGGCAGTGCAGTAAGCTTAGTTTGCGGTAGAGCTTAGCTGAATCAATGTCGAATTTTTCAGCGAACTGCATGACGGTATACTTGTGTCCATTGACGCGGATGATGACGTTGGTTCTTCGGTTATTAGCCTGCTCTTTAGGGCTCGCCCAAATGCAATTGGACGGTTCATAGCCCTTATTATTGTTGAGTCTTTCAATACTAAACCCGGTCGGTTTCATTCCCATATCCTTTAAAAAATTCTCGAAATGCCTCCAAGGGGCACAAACGCTGATGCCACGGGCCCCGTAATTGTGGTAATTAGGGCAATTTACATTGGTGCAGCGTTGGATCATATTGCTCCAGCTCCGGTAAGTCGGAGAGGAACTACAGCCGTGTTTTCTTTGCTTAATCAGTAACATCGTAGCTAGCCTTTAAACTAATGCTTGGAATTTGTCTTCACGGAGTAGTTTTTTGGATGATCCGCATAACAATCTTTTACTTGTTTCCCTAAGTTCGCCATTTGGGCTCACATAATTGTACAAGGTGCGTGTACTTATGTTGAATTGTTCCGCTATATCCCGCATAGAAAAGTTTTTGTTTTTTATGCTTTCCAACAGTACTTCTAACTGCAGTTTGTTTAATGCGTGCCTGCGTCCGCCACAATGGCCACGAGCGCGAGCGGCCTCCAATCCGGCCTTAACCCTTTCACAAATGAGATCACGTTCGTATTCGGCAAACAATCCGAAGAGGTGAAAGATCAACTTTCCCGTGGGTGTTCTTGTGTCAATGGGTCCCTGTGAGGAGGTTAGGACAATGAGGGCAATGTGATTTTTATTCAAAAAATTGCAGATTTTATTTAAGTGCTCCAGATTTCTACCCAAGCGATCGAGTTTCCAAACCACGAGTGTGTCTCCCGGACGCAGTGCTTTCAAGCAGGCCTCTAAGCCTGGTCTTGCATCTTTCTTGCCAGAGGCGTAATCCTCGTAAATTCTGCTTTCTTCAACCCCCATATTTTTGAGGGCGTCTTTCTGCAAATCAAGCCGCTGCGACCCGTCACTTTTGGACACGCGAGCATAGCCAATCTTTATGGAATTGTTTTCGTGCATTCTATTTTCGGATGTGTGGGCGTCTCTTCCCTTACAATTGTGAAAAAACTATTTAGCAAGGGAGGTCAATTTCATTTTGATTTTTTCATTAGTTTTTTCACAAATTTTCCTTGGTTAAAGCGTTTGTTTGTTTTTGTGAAAAAAACAGGTGTTTAATTCACATGTTTATTTGTGGGAAAAACAGTCCCCTACGCTGCTTATTCGTAATGGCCCCAACAGGTCAAAAACTTTATATAGGTTTCATACAGCTCGTAGACTAAGCGGTGTTGTACGTTAATACGTCTGGAATAAGTATTGCGTGGGCTGTTTAATTTTTCGAACGGAGGAGGCGTTTGTAATGGGTTTTTGGAAACAATTTCCACAAGTTTCTTTACCTTTTCAATCAAGTGGCACGAGCTTGCTTTCAGAAGATCTTGCTGGAATCGTTTACTATAAACGATCTTCATACGCCAAGCTCTTTAAACATTTCCTCCGCGTTGTTAAAAACCTTTGCCCTTCCGGCCTTTATATCCTCGTCTAATTCTTTGCTAATCCTGTCTAATTCTTCCATGGGGTAAGTCAAATCATTGTCTTCCACGGTTCTCTCGACAAACCTTTCCAGTAAATGGGAAGTAGAAACTTCCTGTTTCTTAGCTATTTCTTTAAATTTTAACGCTATTGGGGCACTTACGTAACATGTTAAAGCCGTCTTCATAGTATATATACTGTGTATACGCTGTGTGTGCTTGCAAGAAAAATTTAGCAATTCTTTATAAATTGCTACAAAAAGCGAAGTGATTGTGCTATTGAATGCTAGCAATTATAATGCTGGCATGAGGTTAAGGGAGTCACACACGCAGCAAGCGATCGTAAAGTACGCGCGGATGTTGGGATTACATTGTTTTTCGGTGCCCAATGGGGCCCATGTCTCGGAAAAGAACCGCCTGCGATTGAAGGCAGAGGGACTAATGCCGGGTATCCCCGATTTGTTTATTGCCCAGCCATGTGCTGGATATGCTGGCTTGTTTATAGAAGTTAAATCTGCCCGTGGACGGCTGTCTTCCGTACAGGAGGAACAAATCGATCGGCTTTCTAAAAACGGCTATATGTGCGTTGTTGTTTTTTCGGTCGCCGATGCCATTAAGGCTATTGAGAATTACAGGTCCTTGGCAGGATAAGGCGTACTTTTTAAGTACAACGAGTCGGGGCAAATGCTGATTTCATCATTCCACTCAACTGTCCCAAAAGCAACGTGAGCCTTTTTGAAAAACGATTTTTTATTGAGCGGATCCTTAGGATGCTGTAGTAAAAGTGGTTCCATGTCATATATTTTAACCTCGTTTGAAGTAAAAACCAACACTAACTTGTACGGATCTTTGACTTTAACTTGCTTAACTCTCGGCAATAATTTCATCAACGTAACGGTTTAATTTTTTGTACTTTTTCTCCATGTTTAGCCAATTCCCAATTTGCCATTAACTCATCTTGGTGAATTAACACCCACGCACGCATCATAGCTGCCTGTTTAATCGGTAATTTCCCAACAATTATTTCTCCATTAAAATCAACACAGGCTTCTTGCCCACTGTAAAAGACATGAACATGCGGAGGATTGTGCTCATCCCTCGTATTGAGCCCTTACTATGATTCCGTAAAAAATGGCTAATGTCGGCATAACTACAGTTACCTGGTAGTTCGATTTATAATCTCAGTAAAAGAATCTTATTTTTATTGTCCCTGTGGGAGCATAAAAACATTTCTATTTAATATCGATGTAGACATGTCGTTCCTTGAAGCAAAATCTTTTAATTAGTCATCCATTTGCTTGATAAATATGTGCTTACTTACTTTTTCATAATGTTTTTATATTGGTTTTATACTGTAAATAGTATGAATTTATGTCAACATTCGTTTCTGTAAAAAACGAGCTCGGTTGACAAGGGAATTGTAGGCGAGTTAGAGTATGAGGCGGACACATGGAAAAACTTAACTTTTTGGAAAGGGATGTAAGATGGGATTTGTTGCTCCGGTGTTAGGTGCAGTAGGTGGAGCTTTAGGCTTAAGTGGGACAGCGGCCACGGTGGGAGGAGCTGTTGCGACGGGCCTTGGGGCCGCCTCAGCTTTTAATCGAGATGTACGTCGCATTGCCCTGCCGGTTTTAGGCGGCATGGCGGGTGGCGCGGCCTTGGGTGGACTGGGTGCTGGAGCTGGCGGAACGGGTGGAGTTCTCGGTGGAGCCACGGCGGGCGTTTCTCACGGAGCGCTCATGGGGGGCGTGATGGGCGCCGACATGGCCAACAAAATGAACCAACAGCGCCAATTGGTAAAAACACAGCAGCGGTATTATGATGAACGGCGCAACGCGGTAGCCCGGCAGGAAGCGGCCATCAGGCAGCAAGAACAAGTCATGAATGAGCGGATGCATCGTGCCAAACTCGCCCAACAATCGGCTCTTAATCTGGAAGCTGAGCGCATGGCGCGCTATCAAAGACGTGCCTTGCGTGGAAGACGCAGAGGCTTATTGGATTCATTGGAACAAGGCGATTTGGCTCAAACCTTGGGATAATGCATGTCAACCATTGTAGGCAGTAATTGCTACATTGACCCAAATACGCAGTTGGGGGAAGATTGCGTTATTGGGAATAATACGATGATTTACGGTCAGGTACGCATTGGAAATCATGTCACGATAGGTCCTAATAGTATCATAGGAAATGCGCCGACTTGTTTCGGCTTGGAGGAGAGTGATGAGCGTTTCGAAACGCCCCTCATAATTGAGGATAACGTCTTTATAGGGAATTTATGTGTCATTGAGCGAGGGGTTGATTGCCCGAGCAAGATTGGGCGTGGAAGCATGATTGGCAGCCTTTGTTATTTGGCTCATGAGTTTGACTGTGGCACCGGTTGTTTTATTTACCCGCACTGCTTTTTTTGCGGACGGGTAAAGCTTGGGAACGGGGTGCTGGTTTTGTCGAATGTGACCATGTTCGACAAGGTCTCTTGTGGGGACAATACGATAGTGTTTCACAGGGCCATCGTGTCAAAATCGTGCGAGCCCAGATCTTTCATTATTGGCGAGCGCGGGGAAGCGCTAAAAGAGTACCGGAAAAGAGAGCGATACATAAGGCGCCTGGCAAAATACGAAGAGCGGCTAAAAATTTTAGAGGATAGGATTAATGGACGAATTGATAAGAGATTTGCAGGAGCGGTACCAGCGGGCGAAAGCGGGTGCTGAGAAGTTTTATTCCATGTACAAGCGGGGTTACGAATTGTGTGCCCCTAATTACAACAATGTGGAGCCGTACGCGCATCAGGGGAATAGCGGGCAGCCGCAGGTTTACGACTCAACGGTATCGCGGGCGGCAGATTCCTTTGTGAATACCTTTGTTTCGACAATATGCCCCCCGCAAACCCGCTGGATGGAGTTAGCGCCCTCGGATAGCTTGATTGAAGAGTGGGCCAACACAACGGGCGGCTCCAAGCAGCAGGCTGAGGAAGACCTATCGAAGGACTACCGGTATGTAACGGATCAATTCTTCAGTGCCTTAAATCAGTCGAACTTTTATTCCGTCATTGATCAGTTTGCTCACGATATATTTCTGGGGACTGGCTGCCTGCTGGTCCAACACAGCGGCGATTACTTTGATAGCGCGTCACCTTTGGATTTTACGGCCATTCCGCCGTTGGATATTGCCGTTGAATTGTCGCCTAACCAAAAGATCACCGCGATATTCCGTAAGCAAAGCTTGAGATACTCTCAAATCAAGTACATGTACCCGACCTTTGATTACTCGACAATTGCTGGCATCCAGGCGGGATCAAATAAAAATTGCGAAGTGGAAATTCTCGAAGCCTGCGTACTGGATCCGCAATTTGTTAAACTTGATAACGGCAATGTAGTGCACATGCGTTGGCATTACATGGTCCTTTGTAATGACAAGATGGCGGTCGACATGCGCATGGAAAACAATCCTTTCGTTGTATTTTTCTGGTCCTTGAGGCAGAAAGAAAATGTTGGTCGGGGCTTACTCAGCAAGTTGCTGCCGGATGCCAACGAACTGCAAGCCATGGTTAAACTGAAACAAAAATGGTTACAAATGCACGCCTATGGCATGTACACCGCGTCCGCATCCATGTTGCTTAATCCTGCGATGACCAAAATTCGGCCGAATAGTGTCATTATGGTTAAGGAACAGGGCGCAATACAGCCCCTACAGCCTGCCGGCAATCCGCAAATTCAGCAATTGCAAATTCAAGAGTTACAGCAGGCCATCAAAGAAACTTCTTTAGATTTTACCATTCCTAATGACCCAAAAATGACGGCGACCCAAGTGGAGTACATCGCTCAGCGCCAATTACAAATCTTCTCGGGTGTTGTCGGACGGATTCAATTTCAGTTTTTGTGGCCAATTGTACAAAATAGCCTGAACATCTTGCTGGCCACACGAAAAATCATTATGCCTCCCAATCTTACAAAGATTGACATCAGTACCACACGCTTAAAAATCCTCTCCCCTATTGGACGCATTCAGTTCATGCAAGATCTTAATGCCTTGATGTCGGCCTTGGGCAATATTGCTCAAGTGGACCCCAATTTAATTACTTTGTATGTGAAGACGGAGGACCTGCCGACTTACATATTCGGGCAAACAGGGGCACCAGCCAAACTACTACGTACGGAGAAGGAGACAAAAGAAGTACAGCAACAAATGGCCGAACAGCAGCAAGCGGCGGCCTTACTTCAAGCTAAATAAATTTTTATGGACACTCAAAAAAACAATAATGGGAAAAAGCAGGCAGCCGCGCCGGAAACAAAGAAGCTGTACCTGGACAAGCACAGCTTTGCGTACAAAATTGAAGGTGAGCCCTTACTGGTATCCGTTTTTTTGGATCTGGGGTTCAAATATCAAGATGAGGCTGGGAAAGAGAGGCAAATCCCCGAATTGAAGATGCGCATCGAGCGTAAGTGCGCAAAACAGAGCGGCTTGTCGGTCGAACAGATTCAGGCCATGATGCGCTCGGGCTTCCGCCCCATTAGTAAATGGTGCAGCTCCTTTAAGATAGGTAAAGACGGGAAAATGAAACTTCCGCCCTCCTACAAAGAGGCCGTCAAATCATTGGAAGACGATTTCAATCACTCCATGGTTCAGATATTCGGTTTTCAATTGGACGCTTCCGCACTTTACGGTAATCACTTAGAACCCATTTTCGAACGCGCGGTCAGCGGTAACTCCTTAATTTATTCACTGAAGGAGTGGTAGTAATATGGATCATGTTGATGAAATTACGCGCATAGCCGACGAGGGTTATCGGGAAATCGCACGCGCACTGCGCGATGTGTTTAAAAGCGAACAGGGGTGCAGGGCGCTTGAAGGTCTGTATCAATTGTTCTGCCACAGCTACTTTGATCCAAGTTGTCCAAAAGAGCGGGCCCTCTATCAACAAGGCCAGGCCTCCGTCATCTACGAAATCAAGGATATGATCAATAAAATAGAAAAAGGTTTATTATGAGCGAAGAAAACTTACAAGCAGCTTCTTTGACCGAAGAAGCTCCAAGGACAGCGGCCCAACGGCCCGATTACATCTCCGAGGCCTATTGGGACGGCAAGCAAGTGGATGTACAAAAGTTGGCCGACGACTTAAGGTCCAGCAATAAGCGCGTAGAAGACTTGCGCAGAATCTTGTCGACCCCAAAGGAGCCGGAGCCATACGAGGCGCTGTTTGACGGCCGTGAATTGAATGATGCCCAAAAGGCCGATATGTCCGTCTACGTTAAATTGGCCCGTAAAAACGGCTTGTCCAAAAAGCAGGCCGAGCAGTTGTACGACGACGTCAATGAGGTGGTTACTAAGAACCAAAAGCAGTACTATGAAAACCTCATTAATTCCACCAAGCAGGAGCTTGGCAACGAGTATCAGACGATTTCAGAAGGGCTGCAGTCTTTCGCAAAGCAAAAAGTGAGTGCTGGTAAGTGGTCTGAGCAGGACCGCCAGGATTTCGCCGATATGGCGTTCAATGCGCGATCCATGCGCATATTGGCCGAATTGGTTCAAAATCAACCCGGCATGGACCTGTCCGGGCAAAATAATCCTTCCCAAGGGGAACAATCTTTAGAACGTGAGTACTACGACTTGAACAGAACGTACCATGATTTACTTAAACGCGGACACGGCGATGATCCTCACACGCAGGAAATTAAATTAAGACTTAATAAAAAACGCGCCGAATACAACCAAATGATCGACGATCAGGGCGTTTTGAACGATTTGTAAGACCCAAACTTTTACCGTGTCTGTCCTATCGGCGTTCCATTCCAATAGAGCTCTTCGGGAGCAATGTCTAAGCCGAATGCCCAGACGACCGTTCCGTACTCAACCCGGGCACTATTGAAGACAAGTGGCTCTTTTAGTTTTTTAAAAACTCCACGATCAAAATGCCCGGCCATATCGTAGGTCTTACGTTCACCATTGGCAAAGGTTAGATCTAATATGTGATTGTCAATGGGCTTAACGGATACAACCTCTTCCCAGTGTTTCATGCTATTCAATTCTAAAGGGTTGTTGATTGTTTTTACATAGTTCCCAATCTATTTCCAGCTCTTCTCTATGTTCTAATATCCATACATGTACAAGTGTTTCATCTTTTTTGACTCTCATGGGCTTATCTATTAAGATAATTTACACAGCGTTGCTTCAGTCATGGTAGTGTGTCCAACAGGAAATGATGGTGATATTGTTGTTTTGCTTGTCTACGGTGTAAACGAGCCGATGTTGGATGTTAATTCGACGACTATAGATATCTGGATATCTGGGCCTGCTAACGGTTCAAAAAATGGAGGGAATATAAAAGGATTTTCCTTTATCAAGTTAATCAAGGCCACCGTTTTGGAATAAAATTCACTTTTTTGGATAAGCTTGTAGTCCTTTTTACCTCTTGCAGAAAAGGTAATGTTGTACATTTTATCCCTATCCCTCTAACTCCAAATCTTTTTCAAATTCCTCGAGTGAAGAATAGGTTTTGCAGCCAGTAAAATCGGGGTTTTTAATGGCATCAAAGTACTCAGGATCGTCTTCCTTTTTTATAATTTCGCATATTTTGCCTGTTTCTGGATCTGTTAAACCAAGCCTGTCTTTGCTCTTCCTTAAAACCATTTTTAAAACCAGTTGGTAGATAAACTCTGACAAAGACATATTCCTCTTTTTTGCCTCATCCTTAAGGGCCTTTACCACAAACGGGGCGGCGTTAAATGATATTTGTGTCTTTTTCATACAGTAATTAGTACTGTATTTTATACTCTATTGTCAATCCCAGACGGAGAAAAATGAATAAAAAAAGTGAAAGAATGCCCAATTTTTAGAAAAAGCGTTAAGCTAATAGAATAACAAAAGGCATCTCTTGTCTTTTGCAGGAGGATCGTCCTTATGAGCTGCTGATAGCGTGGCAGCTGCATAGGCTCCACGAAGTCTTCTGCTTATAATGGATGGGACCCTTGAGTTAAATACGCTAACTAATCTACAAATCATTTAACAAAAGGAGAAGTATATGAGCTATACAATCACACAAGCTCAAATTAAGAAATTTGACCCTGAGGTTAAGGGCATATATCAAGCGAATTCACGGCTTGGAAGCATATTCCACACGAACAATGCGCACGGGGCCTCCACGTATCAAGTGACACGTTTAGGTTACGGCATCGGCAGTATTTCTGTGCCGGGTGCGGATATTCCGAATATGAATTCGGCCACCTTGCCGAGCACAATCACGCTAGAAAACTGGAATCATGCGGAATACATTGATTACTTCCAAGCGGGAGAAGTCAATTGGGATGCAATTGGGAAGTCAGCTACCGAGGTATGTGCGCCGGCAGCTGGACGTCGCAATGACCAAATTATTCTCGATGTACTAGCTCAATTGCCGAACACCTACGACATTGCCTGGAATTACCAAGGCAACACGCAAGGCATCAGTGCCCGCATGGTACAACGTGCCAACACAATTTTATCCTGGAATGCGGTACCGATGGAAGACCGCTACTTCATTGCGCCTTACAGTGTACTAGAAGTCATGCTCTCGGATGCCAATTTTACAAGCCGTGATTACGTACGGGATTTAACACCCGCGTTGAGTGGTGAAATGGTGCAATTCGGCGGCTTCAAGTGGGTATTTATGGCCAACAACCCCGAGGGCGGTATGCCGTATGTCGATAACGGTGACGGAAGCTACACGTACGAATGCTTTGCCTGCCACAAGCGTGCCGTAGAAGTGGCTGTCGGTGAGGGCAATTTTGCTGGCTCTGGCATGCCCATGCTGCGCATCGACCGCGTTCCCG
>ERZ857745.1151-NODE-1151-length-34259-cov-17.236551_pt1 | contig 34259 bp, 26 predicted proteins | sample MGYA00519699_ERZ857745 | MGnify/ENA primary metagenome ERZ857745 (study PRJEB31778, sample SAMEA3449357) | human gut metagenome | biome: human gut; feature: human-associated habitat; material: faeces | place: United Kingdom | collected 2010/2012 ...
GCTGCTCTGCGGCCTGCCGCCGCCACAGGGCGGCCTGCTCCGCCGACGGCTCCGGGTGGGCGGCCATGTACGATCGCCGCGCGGCCAGGTGCTTGTCCAGCCACGCCCGGTGGCTGTCCACAAAGCGGGCGATGTCCGCGTCCGCGGCGTGGAGCGGGGCGCGTACCAGCGCCGTGCCCTGCCGGGTGATCTCCAGCGCTATGGTACGGCGGCGGGAGCGGATCACGGTATAGTCCGCCATCAGTCGCCCTCCACGGGGGTGAACCGGGGGCCGCGATAGCCGTCCCGCTCTACGAGCTCGCTCCACATGGCGGCGGGGCGCACCCACAGGCCGCCATCGCCGTACAGGGCGCGGTAGACCACCATCTCCTCCCGTGTTTCGGAGTGGCGGGCGGTGCCGATGACCTGGTATTCCTTCCCCTTGAAGTGCCGGTAGCGGCCGGGCTGTATGGTTGACATAATACTACCTCCTGACGGAACAGCTTGCATTGTCTGCGGGAACATTATATACTAAGGGGCAGAAATTGTAAATTACCGTGGGAGGAATTTGTATGCGAACGGTCTGTGTGCGTCTCCGCCGGGGAGACGATCTGCTGCTGTCCCTGCGGGCGCTGGCGCAGCGGGAAGGGCTGCGCGCCGCCGTGATCCTGTCCGGGGTGGGCTGCGTGACGGAGGCCCGGGTGCGGGACGCCTCCGGTGTCACCGTGCGGCACATCGCGGAGCCGTGCGAGATCACGGCCTTACAGGGGACGGTCAGCGCCCGGCGGTGCCATGTACACATCGCCCTGTCCCGGGAGGACATGACCACGCTGGGCGGACACCTGATGGAGGGAACGTATATCAACACCACCTGCGAGCTGGTGCTGCTGGAGCAGGACGGCTGGCGGTACGGCGTGGAGCAGGACGCGGCCACGGGCTATGACGAGATCGTATTTCAGGAGGACAAGAGATGAAGAACACCACGCTTTGCTACATCGAGAACGAAAAGGGCGAGTACCTGATGCTCCACCGGGTGAAGAAGCAGAACGACCTGAACCACGACAAGTGGATCGGCGTGGGCGGCAAGTGCGAGGAGGGGGAGAGTCCGGAGGAGTGCGTGTGCCGCGAGACATGGGAGGAGACGGGGCTGACGCTGACGGAATACCGGTACCGGGGCGTCATCACCTTCGTGTCCGACATCTGGGAGGGGGAGTACATGCACCTGTTCACAGCCACCGGCTGGACGGGCGAGCTGCGGGAGTGCAATGAGGGCGTGCTGGAATGGCTGCACAAGGACGCGCTGGCGGCGCTGCCCCAGTGGGCAGGGGACAAGCTGTTTCTGGAGCTGATCCACGAGGCAGACACGCCGTTTTTCTCCATGAAGCTGCAATATGAGGGGGAAACGCTGGTGTATGCCGCCCTGAACGGGAAGGAGCTGGCGATATGATACTGGTCAGTGCCTGTCTGCTGGGCTGTGCCTGCCGGTATGACGGGCAGAGCAAGCCCCATCCGCTGGCGCAGGAGCTGGCGAAGCGCGGCCTGGCGGTGCCGGTGTGCCCGGAGCAGCTGGGCGGGCTGCCCACGCCCCGGAAGCCCTCCGAGCGGCGGGGCGAGCGGGTGGTGATGAACGACGGCCGGGACGTGACGGCGGAATACCGCCGGGGAGCGGAGGAGGCGCTGCGTCTGGCGCGGCTGTACGGCTGCACCGCCGCCGTGCTGAAGGAGAAAAGCCCCTCCTGCGGCTGCGGCCGCGTGTATGACGGGACGTTCTCCGGCACGCTGACGGACGGCGACGGCGTGACGGCCGCGCTGCTGAAGGAAAACGGCATAAAAGTGTACGGCGAGAGCGAACTGGAGAAGCTGCTGTAATGCGTGAGGGGACGGCGTACTCCTACAAACAAAAGGACAGCGCCCCGGCGGGGCGCTGTCCTTATCAGACTGTCAAAAAAGCCTGTCATTGCGAGCCAGTCCGCGCCGCGAAGCAAGTGCCCTTGGGGTACAGACTGGCGTGGCAATCCGTTTCCAAAATGCATAATTCCTGCACTTTTCCGCAGATTTCCAGCTAAAAGGTTACGGATTCCCACACCAGTGACATCGGTCACTGGTTCGGAATGACAGGGGCGTGGGTTTATCGACACGCTGAAAAGGACAGCGCCCCGGCGGGGCGCTGTCCTTGTATATGAGGGTGTTACCACTCCAGGTTCTTTTCCGTCTCCTTGCTGAACACGTGGGCCACGTTGCCGCCGAAGATCAGGTTCACCTCGCTGCCCATGGGGAAATGGGCGGCGTTGCCGTTGGTGGGGACGATGACCACCACGTCGTGGTCATGGGTGGAGATGTGCAGATGCACAGAGGAGCCCATCAGCTCGCTGACGTCCACGGTGCCCTTGACGCCGTCGGCGCAGAGCATGACATGATCGGGGCGAACGCCCAGCGTTACGTCCTGTTCCGGTATATTTTTGGCGCTGAGCCGTGCCTGCTTATCCTCGGACAGCTCCACGTTGATGCCGTCGATGGACACGGCGTATTTGCCGTCGCCGTTCTTCACCAGCTTCGCGTCGAAGAAGTTCATCTGCGGCGTGCCGATAAAGCCCGCCACGAACAGGTTGGCCGGGTGGTCGAACACCTCCTGCGGCGTGCCGATCTGCTGGATAAAGCCGTCCTTCATGATGACGATGCGGTCGCCCAGCGTCATGGCCTCGGTCTGGTCGTGGGTGACGTAGATAAACGTGGTGTTGATGCGCTGGCGCAGCTTGATGATCTCGGCGCGCATCTGGTTGCGCAGCTTGGCGTCCAGATTGGACAGAGGCTCGTCCATGAGGAACACGGCGGGGTCGCGGACGATGGCGCGGCCGATGGCCACACGCTGGCGCTGGCCGCCGGACAGAGCCTTGGGCTTGCGGTCGAGGTACTGGGTGATGTCCAGGATCTCCGCCGCCTGCTTCACCTTGCGGTCGATCTCGTCCTTGGGCACCTTTTTCAGCTTCAGGGAAAAGGCCATGTTTTCGTACACGGTCATGTGGGGGTACAGGGCGTAGTTCTGGAACACCATGGCGATATCCCGATCCTTGGGCTCCACATCGTTCATCAGCTTGTCGCCGATCCACAGCTCGCCGGAGGTGATGTCCTCCAGACCGGCGATCATGCGCAGGGTGGTGGACTTGCCGCAGCCGGAGGGCCCTACCAGCACGATGAATTCCTGGTCGGCGATCTCCAGCGAGAACTGCTGGACGGCCACCACGCCCTCGTCGGTGATCTGGAGATTGTTTTTCTTCTCCGGAGCCTCCTCGCCCTTCTTGACCTTCTTTTTCTTCTCGGTGTTGGGGTAGACCTTCTTCAGATCCTTCAGAATGACCTTTGCCATACGTCTTGACTGTAACTGCCCTGCCTCCGCATGAGCAGTCTCGCACGGGGCTGCGCCCCTTGTGTGCTTTACGACAAGTCTCCACATTGCCGCACCGCCAGCCACAGCGGGTATTCCTCCTTATCTTTTGCCGGAGGGCGGCATAAAGTGGAGTGCCGCACGCCGGTGGGAATAGGGACAGTATAACCGAAAACGTTTTCGGAAGCAAGAGCTTTTTGTGAAATATGCAAAAAAATATCGCCTGCCGTTCAGCGACAGGCGATTTTTTTTACAAATCGACCACGATGGGCGTGTGCCCGGTGTGGGGCAGGAGACGGGTCAGCACATCGGAGGTTTTCAGCTTCAGCGTGCTGGTGCAGATGCAGGGATGGCAGGACATATAGGGCGCGTCGTACACCTCTCTGTCCAGCAGCAGCTGCACGCGGTGCTCCGTGTCGTTGGCCAGACCCAGCACGGTGGCAGAGCCAGGGTGACAGTGCAGCAGCTCCCACAGGCTGTCCTCCGGCGCGAAGCTCAGGCGGGAGGAGTTGATCTGGGCGCTGAGATCCTTGGTGTGGAAGGGCTTGTCCGGCGGCATGCACAGAAGGTAGAAGCTGGTTTTCTGCCGGTTGCACAGAAACAGATTCTTGCACACGGATACGCCCAGAACGGCGCTGACGTCGGCGCACAGCTCCATGTTGAAGGCCGCGTCGTGGCTGACCCGGTCATAGTCCATGCCCAGCGCGTCCAGCAGGTCGAAGGCCGCGCTCTCCTGGGGCGGCAGCTCGCCCTCCGGACGGGCGTTGTGGAAGATAGGGGAGATGGTCACTGCGCGTCACCTCGCTTCAGCAGCATTTCACCGGCGCGGTAGATGTCGCCCGCGCCCACGGTGATGATCATGTCGCCGGGCTGCGCCAGCTTTTCCAGCTCGTCGGCCACCTGCTCCAGCGTGGGACAGTAGACGGAGTGGGGGATCTGTGCCGCCAGATCCCGTGAGGAGATGCCCAGCTCGTTTGTCTCGCGGGCGGCATAGATCTCCGCCAGCACCACCCGGTCGGCCTGCCGCAGCACGTTGACGAAATCGTCGAACAGGGCGGCGGTGCGGGTGTAGGTGTGGGGCTGGAAGGCCAGGATCAGCCGCTGGTGGGGCAGGGGACGGACGGCGTTCAGCAGTGCCTGCACCTCGTCGGGGTGGTGGGCGTAGTCGTCATAGACCTCCGCGCCCCGGAAGGTACCCTTGTGCTCGAAGCGGCGGCCGGCGCCGGTGAAGGATGCCAGTCCCGCGGTGACGGCCTCGCCGGGGATGCCCAGCACGTAGGCGGCGGAGGCGGCGGCCAGCGCGTTGGAGATGTTGTGGGCGCCGGGGACGTGCAGGGACACGTGGGCGTAGGTCACGCCGTTGATGACCACGTCGAAGTCGCCGTAGCCGTCGAAGAAGGAGACGTTGTCGGCGTAGCAGTCCGCGCCCCGATCCCTCACGCTGAAGGTGAACACCGGGTGGGACAGACCCTTCACGGCCTCCCGCGCGCCCTCGTCATCGGCGTTGGCGATGATATAGCCCCGCTGGGGCACCAGCGCCGCGAAGTCGTGGAAGGAGTGCTCGATGTCCGCCAGATCCTTGAAGAAATCCAGATGGTCGGCGTGGACGTTCAGTATCACCGCCACGGTGGGGAAGAAGTTCAGGAAGGAGTTGCAGTATTCGCAGCTCTCCAGAATGATGGTGTCGCCCTTGCCCACCCGGTAGCCGGAGTGGAGCAGCGGCAGCGTGCCGCCGATCATCACCGTGGGGTCGGCCTGCGCCGCCATGAAGATGTGGGTGGCCATGGAGGTGGTGGTGGTCTTGCCGTGGGTGCCGGACACGCACAGGGCGTTGCGGTAGCCCTGCATGATGGCGCCCCACGCCTGGGCGCGCTCGTATACGGGGATGCCCCGCGCCACAGCGCCGGCGATCTCCGGGTTGTTGTCGTGAATGGCGGCGGTGCGGATCACCGCGTCGCAGTTTTTCAGGTTCTCCGCCGAATGGCCTACGGCCACGGGAATGCCCACGGAGCGCAGGTGCTGCACGGTGGCGCTGTCGGACATGTCGGAGCCCTGCACCGTGACGCCCATGCCCTGCAGCACCTCGGCCAGCGCGCACATGGACACGCCGCCGATGCCCGCCAGATGGACGCGCTTGCCGGGCTGGATATACTTGTGAAAGTCCTCGATGGGATGGAACATACATCATACCTCCTTGACAGGAGCCAAAAAATTACTGTACTATTATAATACAACGCGCCCGCATGCGCAACCGGCTTTTTTGCCGGTATTTGCCGCCGCGGGGCGAATCGGAACGAGGGGAGGCGGACGTATGCTGCCGCAGCCGGTGGAATATGTGCTGGAGCGTCTGGAAAACGCGGGCTTCGCGGCCTTCGCCGTGGGCGGCTGCGTCCGGGACACGCTGCTGGGGCGCGTGCCCGGCGACTGGGACGTGACCACCGCCGCCCGCCCGGAGCAGATGCTGGCGCTGTTTGACGGCTGCGCCATCCCCACGGGGCTGAAGCACGGGACGGTGACTGTCCGGGCGGAGGGCATGGGCATCGAGGTGACCACCTTCCGCGCCGACGGGACGTACACCGACCACCGCCGCCCGGACGCGGTGACGTTCTCCCGGCGGCTGGAGGACGATCTCAGCCGCCGCGACCTGACGGTGAACGCCATGGCCATGGACAGGCGGGGGCAGATCACCGATCTGTTCGGCGGGCGGGAGGATCTGAAAGCGGGCGTTCTGCGGTGCGTGGGCGACCCGGAGCGCCGCTTCCGGGAGGACGCCCTGCGCATCCTGCGGACGCTGCGGTTTGCCGCCGTGCTGGGCTTTGCCATCGAGCCGCGCACCGCTGCCGCCCTCCATGAGACGGCGCCGCTGCTGAAGTATATCGCGCCGGAGCGCATCCTGTCGGAGATGGACAGGGCGCTGTGCGGGGGGCATATCCTGCCGGTGCTGCTGGACTATCCGGACGTGCTGGCGGTGTTCCTGCCGGAGATCGCGCCCTGCGTGGGCTTCGACCAGTGCAACCGCCACCATATCTACGACGTGTGGGGGCACAGCGCGCACGCGGCGGCGGCCATTGCGCCGGAGCCGGTGCTGCGCTGGACGATGCTGCTGCACGACGTGGGAAAGCCCGCCTGTTTCACCCGTGACGAGCAGGGCGTGGGGCATTTTTACGGGCACCCGGCGGTGTCCGCAGAATTGGCGGAGGGCGCGTGCCGCCGCCTGCGGATGGACAGCCGCTCGGCGGAGCGCATCGTCACGCTGGTGCGCTGGCACGACCGGGATATCCCCCGGACAGACAGAGCCATCGCCCGCGCCGTGGGCAAGCTGGGGGAGGACGTGTTCCGCCAGCTGCTGGCGGTGAAGCGGGCGGACAACGCCGCCCAAAGCCCTGACGACCGGCACCGTCTGGCGGATATACAGCAGGCGGAGGACATTCTGGACGGCCTGTTGGCGCGGCAGCAGTGCTTTTCCCTGCGGGATCTGGCGGTGAAGGGCGGCGACATGGCGGCGCTGGGACTGCGGGGACGGGAGATCGGCGACATGCTGCGCGCCCTGCTGGACGCGGTGCTGGACGGCGCGCCCAACGAAAGAGGATCGCTTCTGGCACTGGCCAGAGAGAAAATGAAATGAGCTGAAAAGCCCCGCGGGACATTCGTCCCGCGGGGCTTACAGCGTGTCGATAAACCCACACCCCTGTCATTCCGAACCAGTGACCGATGTCACTGGTGTGGGAATCCGTAACCTTTTAGCTGGGAATCTGCGGAAAAGTGCAGGAATTATGCGTTTTGGAAACGGATTGCCACGCCAGTCTGTACCCCAAGGGCACTTGCTTCGCGGCGCGGACTGGCTCGCAATGACAGGCTTTTTTGACAGTCTGTTATCCGGCGAGGTGAGCGCACCCCGTCCATGCGTATGTCTGTGGATGCTGCTTCGTAGGGGACGGCGTCCTCGACGTCCCGTATCGTAGGGGCGGACGACTCTGTCCGCCCCGCAGCATAAACAGGTATGGTCACGGGCGGCGGTACTCCTTGGGCAGCTGCCCGTACTGCTCCTTAAAGGCGGCGGTGAATTTGCTCTGGCTCTCGTAGCCCACCTGCCGCGCCACCTCCGCCACGGGCAGGTCTGTCTCCCGCAGCAGCTGCGCGGCCTTCTCCATCCGGTGCTTCTTCAGGTGGGCGGCGATGGACGTGCCGTACACGTCCTTGAATACCTCCTTCAGCGTGGTGGGGTTGATGGGATAGAGATGGGTCAGCTCCTCGATGGTGATGCGCTGCTCCATGTGGGTGAGCAGATAGTCGTGTATCTGCCGGATCAGCTGCACCTGCTGCGCCTCGGAGCGCCACTGGGGACAGGCCACGTCCATGACCTGCTCGATCATCTCGTGCAGCAGCCGCGCCTGCGCGGTGTCGGCGGCGTGGTAATAGACCTCCTTGCCGTCCCGCCGGGTCATCAGCAGTCCGCTGTCCCGCAGGGTGCGCAGGTGGTGGGACACGGCGGGGCTGGACATATTCAGCATGGCGGCGATGTTCACCACGCACTCCTCACAGTGACACAGCAGCCAGAAAATGCGGATGCGGCTGGCGTCGCCCAGCTGCCGGAAGATGTCCGCCAGGCTGGTAAAGGTGTCGGTGTTGTCCAGCAGCGCCCGGATGACCTTCGTGTGGCTGGGCTCCTCACCGTGGTAGTGGGGCAGGGGCATGGTATCCATAGGGTGACCTCCTTTTTCGCCCGAAAGGAAGCGGTTTTCGCCCGCCCGGAAGGGAGTGGGACGAAACCGTTGACAATCGGGATCGCTGCTATTATACTACGGGCATAACGATTAAACAAGTGCTTAATCATGGAAGCGCTGCGAAAGGAGACACTATGAAAAAGACATACAATATCGAGGTCGACTGCGCCAACTGCGCCAACCTGATGGAGGAGGCCGCCGGCAAGACCGAGGGCGTGGCTTCTGCCGTGGTGAACTTTATGACCCAGAAGATGATCGTGGAATTCAACGAGGGCGCCGATCCCAAGGCCACCATGAAGGCCGTGCTGAAGGCCTGTAAGAAGGTGGAGCCGGACTGCGAGATCGAGCTGTAAACACAGTGAAGCGCCCTGCAAGCGGGGCGCTTTTCATCGGAAAAGGCACGGAAAGGAGCCGGGTATGACAAAGAAACAGAAAAAGATGCTCCTGCGCATCATCATCGCGGCGGTGATGCTGGCGGCGCTGTATTTCCTCCCCGTCACCGGGTGGCTGCGGCTGGGGCTGTATCTGGTCACCTATCTGGTCATCGGATACGACATTCTGAAAAAGGCCGGGCAGGGCATTGCCAACGGCCGGGTGTTCGACGAAAACTTCCTGATGGCTGTGGCCACGGTGGGCGCGTTCGCGCTGGCCATCTATGAAAAGAGCGGCGACTACAACGAGGCCATCGCCGTGATGCTGTTCTATCAGGTGGGCGAGCTGTTCCAGAGCTACGCCGTGGGCAAGAGCCGGAAGAACATCAGCGCCCTGATGGACATTCGTCCGGACTACGCCAACATCGAGCAGGACGGCAAGCTGGTGCAGGTGGATCCTGACGAGGTGGCTGTCGGCACGGTGATCGTGGTGCAGCCGGGCGAGAAGGCGCCTATCGACGGCGTGGTGGTGGAGGGCAGCTCCACCCTGAACACCAGTGCCCTCACCGGCGAGAGCCTGCCCCGCGATGTACACGAGGGCGACGAGATCATCAGCGGCTGCATCAACATGACCGGCGTGCTGAAGATCAGAACCACCAAGGCCTTCGGCGAGTCCACCGTATCCAAGATATTGGAGCTGGTGGAAAATTCCAGCTCCCGCAAGTCCCGCAGCGAGGACTTCATCGCCAAGTTTGCCCGCATCTACACGCCGGTGGTGTGCTACAGCGCGCTGGCGCTGGCGGTGCTGCCGCCGGTGATCCGGCTGGTGGGCGGTATGGACGGTCAGTGGGAGCAGTGGATCTACCGCGCGCTGACCTTCCTTGTGACCAGCTGCCCCTGCGCACTGGTGGTCAGCATCCCCCTGAGCTTCTTCGCCGGTATCGGCGGCGCCAGCCACGAGGGTATCCTCATCAAGGGTTCCAACTATCTGGAGACGCTGTCGCAGGTAAAGACCGTGGTATTCGACAAGACCGGCACCCTGACCCGGGGCGTGTTCGAGGTCACGGCGGTGCACCACAGCGACATGGACGAGCAGAAGCTGCTGGAGTATGCGGCGTTGGCGGAGTGCGCCTCCTCCCATCCCATCAGTAAGAGCCTCCAGCGCGCCTACGGCAAGGCCATCGACCGCAGCCGTGTGACGGACATTCAGGAGCTCAGCGGCCACGGCGTCACGGCGGTGGTGGACGGTCATCCAGTGGCGGCGGGCAACAGCAAGCTCATGGAGCATCTGGGCATCCCGTATCACGACTGTCACAGCGTGGGTACCATCATCCACATGGCGGTGGACGGGCAGTACGCCGGACACATCGTTATCTCCGACGTGGTGAAGCCCCACGCGAAGGAGGCCATCGAGGCGTTGCATAAGGCCGGCGTGGAAAAGACCGTCATGCTTACCGGCGACGCCAAAAAGGTGGCCGACGCGGTGGCGGCGGAGCTGGGCGTGGACGAGGTACACAGCGAGCTGCTGCCCGGCGATAAGGTGGACAAGGTGGAGTCGCTGCTGGCGCAGCAGAGCGGCAAGGCGAAGCTGGCCTTCGTGGGCGACGGCGTCAACGACGCGCCGGTGCTGGGTCGGGCGGATATCGGCATCGCCATGGGCGCTATGGGCAGCGACGCGGCTATCGAAGCGGCGGATATCGTCCTGATGGACGACGAGCCCCTGCAGATCGCAAAGGCCATCCGCATCTCCCGCAAGTGCATCGGCATCGTGTATGAGAACATCGTGTTCGCGCTGGCGGTGAAGTTCGCCTGCCTGGTGCTGGTGGCCATCGGTCTGGCGGACATGTGGGCGGCCATTTTCGCCGACGTGGGCGTGATGGTGCTGGCGGTGCTGAACGCCATCCGCGCCCTGCGGGTGAAAAAATAAGCAATACAGCAAGCAGCATAGCAGACTGTCGAAAAAGTCTGTCATTGCGAGCCAGTTCGCGCCGCGAAGCAAGTGCCCTTGAGGTACTCCTCGGAATGACAGGGGTGAGGTTTATCGACACGCTGGCGCGGCCGGCAGCTTCGCTGCCGGCCGCGCTGCGCTTGACAAAGCCCTCCGCCTACCGTACAATCCTATAGTAACAGACACCGGAGGGAGGGCGGCACATGGCGCGGACAATGAGGCTGACAGGGATTTTGTCGCTGGCGGGGACGCTGCTCCTATCCGCCCTGTACAGGGCGACATCCGGCGGCATCTGGCTCTCCCTTGCCATTACCTGCGGCACGGTGGCGTATCACATCATCATGCGGCTGCTGGTGGGGCTTGCGTTTAACACGGGGATGCGGAACCGCGCGAATTACACAAGCCGCTGGTATCAGGTGAGCCGCCGGGAGATGGCGGTGTACGAGAAGCTGAAGGTCAAGCGCTGGAAGCGCGGCATGCCCACCTACGACCCGTCCCTGTTCGACACCCGGACGCACACATGGGAGGAGATCGTGCAGGCTACCTGTCAGGCGGAGCTTGTCCACGAGACGATCGCGGTGCTGAGCTTCCTGCCCATTGCGGCGGGCGTGTGGTTCGGAGCCTATCCGGTGTTCATCATCACCTCCGTTCTGGCGGCGGTGTGCGACATGGCGTTTGTCATTATGCAGCGATACAACAGGCCGCGGCTTATAAAGCTGATGGAGCTGCAGAAGCGCAAAGCGCCGACGGGAGAGTAGGGGACGGCGTCCCCGACGTCCCGCTTCGTAGGGACGGACGGCTCTGTTCGCCCTGTGCGACAGCCTTGTGGCATTTTAACACAAAAAGAGCATGACCGTTCCGGTCATGCTCTTTCGGCTTCAGTTTGCTTTCTTGTCCAGAATATACACCGTGACGTTGCGGCGTCCCCAGTTGTAGCAGTCACCCTTGGAGGGGAACCACAGATCCACGATGTTGCCCTTGACGGCGCCGCCGCAGTCCAGCGCGGTGCCCATGCCGTACACGCGGCGGCCGTTGGTGGTCTGGATGAACATCTTGGTGTAATAGGGGATCACCTTGGGGTCCACGGCCACGGTGCCCACGCCCACGCGGGCGCCTACCGCCGTTGTCCACGCCGCGCCGCCGCTGCCGCCGCTGTAATAGGCGGTGGAGGAGCAGGTCATGACCTTACTGTATGTCATGGTGTCGCCGGAGGCGAACAGCAGATAGCCGCCCTCGCCCTCCTCGTTGGGGAAGTCCTTCTCAATGGTGTCGCCCTCGGCCACCTCATAGACCCGCGTGCCGTAGAGCACCAGCTGGGCGTGGGAGGTGTCGTGACTGGCGCCGATATACTTGGTGGACACCACCTCGCCGCTGACCACCGTGTCCTCGTACGTCTCCACGATCTGACCGGTGATGCCCTTGCGGATGACCTCCTCCGTTCCCTTGTCCATCAGCGGATCGGGTATGCGGATGATCTTGAAGTCCGTCTCCACCACCACATAGTGCTGGTAGGTGAGGGTGTGGCTGATGTGGATGGAGGGCTGGTCGCCGGTGACGTTCAGCTCCACCATTTCGTCCTCGCCCAGACGGACGCCGCTGCGCTGCAGCAGGGAGGACAGGCGCTCGGCTTCGGTGGTGAGGGTGCAGGTGTCCTCGCCGTGGGTGATGGTGACGGTGCGCCCCGGCTGGAGCAGCAGCTGCATGGACTTGTCGCCCATGCTGCGGCGCAGCAGCAGATCGTCATAGGTGCGCTCCGCGCTGCGGTCGTCCAGCACATGGGGACCGTCGCTGTCCACCACGATGCAGATGGCATCCATGGTGCGGACAGGCTCTGTGGCGGCTGCCACGGTAAAGACCACGGCGGTGGCCGCGATCATGGTGATGATGCGGAGAGATACATGGTCACGCATAATGTCGCGCAGCTCCTTCAGCTCCGGGGCGTGCAGCACCCGGCGGCAGCCGGTCACAAGACGGCTGCGGCAGAACCAACGCCAGTTTTCCCGCGCGTCGGTGGCCACGGCGTCCCATGTCCAGGCAAGGCAGTGACCCACCGCCCGGACGCCGGAGATCACAGCCCGCGCCGCGATATAGGGCGCATCGTGGATGGCCTGGCACACGGTGACAGGCGTGATGCGGCGGCGCGGATGCTTCAGTTGTGTGGCTGATGTTTGTCCCATAGTACCTCGCAGTATAGCCGCCGGAGGGGAATGCTAAACAGGGACGGCTATAGAAATTGAAACAATTTGTAACTTTTGTTACCATTTGGAAATACCTGTGGAGTATAGCATTATCTGCCGGGTTTGTCAAGTTTTGGGGGATACGGCGGGAAAAAGAGAAACTTTTTCCCGGCTTTTCGTTGCGCGGCGGGGGAAAAGATGGTACAATGGCGGCAATGTGCAAATGAAGGAGACATACCATGGATCTGTGTGACCGGAATGATATACAGGCGCTGCTGGCGCGGCACGGGTTCCGCTTTGCCAAGTCGCTGGGACAGAACTTCCTCATCCGGGGCGACGTGGCGGAGGATATCGCGGCGGCCGGGTGCGTGAGCGGCTGCGGCGTGCTGGAGGTAGGCCCCGGCATCGGGGCGCTGACGGTGCAGCTGGCGCGGCGGGCGGAGAAGGTGGTGTCGGTGGAGCTGGACAAGCGGCTGCCGCCGGTGCTGGCAGAGACGCTGGCGGGCTATGACAACTTCTCGCTGATCGAGGGCGACGTGATGAAGCTGGATCTGGCGGCGGTGGCGGCGGAGCGATTCGCCGGGCTGCGGCCGGTGTTGTGCGCCAACCTGCCCTACAACATCACCACGCCGTTTCTGACCGCCTGTGTGCACGCGGGCTGCTTTGAGCAGCTGACGGTGCTTATTCAGAAGGAGGTGGCGCAGCGGATCTGCGCCCGGCCGGGGACAGGGGACTATGGCGCGTTCACGCTGCTGATGCAGTACTACACCGAGCCGGAGCTGCTGTTCACGGTGCCCAACAGCTGCTTCATGCCGCCGCCCAAGGTGACGTCCGCCGTGGTGCGGTGCGTGACCCGGCGGGAGCCGCCAGTGCAGGTGAAAAGCGAGGAGGCCTTCTGGCGGACGGTGCGCGCGGGCTTTGCCCTGCGGCGCAAGACGCTGGTGAACAGCCTGCAGACGGGGTGGCAGCTGCCCAAGGAGCGGCTGACGGAGATCGTGACCGCCTGCGGCCTTTCGCCCACCGTGCGTGGCGAGGCGCTGGGTCTGGAGGAATACGCGAGGCTGGCGGACGCGCTGGCGGAGGAAGCGTAGGGGACGGTGTCCCGCAGTGGAGCGCAGCGGAACAAATGCCCTTGGGGACGCCCTCCCGTCAGCGCGGCGGTGCCGCGCTGTTAGGCCCCCTCTGGGAGGGGGCTGTCGGCGCAGCCGACTGGGGGAGAGAAAAACGCGTGGCATCTCTCCCTCCGTCAGCGCTTCGCGCTGACACCTCCCTCTCAGAGGGAGGCAAGGAGAGACGGATTCCCACGCCAGTGACGGCGGGGCACGCGGGCCCCGCCCTACAGGGTGCGGCGGTCATACAGGGCGGACAACTCTGCCCGCCCGTGTCGCCGGTATGGGATTCCGTTTCCCCCGCACTGACAAAAAACTGGGTTCGTATCTTCCATAAAAAGGAAATTATTCTCGTTTCTGCGCAAATGCCTCGTATAACGCCGGAATCATGTGGAAAGAATTGCCAAATCCGCCATTTTGCACAAATTTCGCGCCGAATGTTGGCTGATGTGCCGAAATTCAGGAAATTGCGTGAAATCACTTGCAAACGACATGCAGCGGTGGTACACTTACACTATACATCGTAAATATACTATATACAGACACCCATGGGTGTCTCGCTTTGCCGCCGTCGGCGGCAAAGCAGATAGCGTATTTACGAAATCTAATTTTACTTAGGAGGGTTCTTAAATGAACAACAAAAGAGCGACAAAGCGCGCACTGCTGACCAGCGTTATGGCACTGGTCATGTGTGTGGTCATGCTGGTCGGGACGACGTTCGCATGGTTTACCGATACGGCGTCCACCGGCGTGAACAAGATCCAGGCGGGTAATCTGGACATTGAAGTGGAGTACAGAACTTCTTTGGAGCGGGATTGGAAGACTCTCGACAACGCTACCGACCTGTTCGGCGCGGAGGGAACTCTGTTTGAGCCGGGTCACACAAGAGTGGTGGAGCTGAAAATCAAGAACGCTGGAAATCTGGCACTTAAGTACAAGATCGGTATGAACGTCGTTTCGGAGACCGCCGGCACAAACAAGGCCGGTAACCCCTATAAGCTCTCCGACTACCTGAAGGTTGCCGCAACCGGCTTCCAGCAGTATCCTGCTGAGGGCAGTATTGGCGCAATGATGGAACAATTGATCTTCCAAAAGGAAGATTATGGCATGTGGACGGAACGCGACTTTGCCAATTTTGAACTGGAATATGCTTCCAACGGAAGTGTCCACGAGCTGAAGCCCGGCGATGCGCAGATTCTTGGTATAAAGGTTTATATGCCTGAGTCCGTCGGCAACGAGGCCAACGCAATTTCCTCCGAAAAAGCGGCTTCTATCAGCTTTGGCTTGAATATTCTGGCTACGCAGTACACCGTGGAGAGCGACAGCTACGGCACCCAGTACGATAAGGATGCTACTTATCCCGTAATCGTTTCTAATCAGCAGCAGGCAAACGATGCAATCACGAATGCTACCGATAAGAAGGTAAACATTTCTATTGCTTCCGGTCAAACCATCACCCTTGACAACGGCATTGCCAACGAGGGCACCAAGAGCCGCGACGTCGCCTTTGTCGGCGACGGCACCCAGACTGTAGATGTTATCACAAATGCTGTCAGCGCCGAGGGCGGCCAGTTGAACTACCAGCGCGGTTCTACCTTCACCTTTGAAAACATGACCATTCAGGCGGGCGAAGGCGACTTTGACGGTATTGTCTGCAATGAGCTGACCTACAAGAACTGCACCATCAAGGGCAAGCTGACCCTGTACGGCAAGGCCACCTTCATCAACTGCACCTTTGAAAACACCATGGCCAACCAGTATTCCATCTGGACATGGGGCGGCACGGATGTGACCTTCGAGAACTGCACCTTCAACACCAACGGCAAGGCCATCCTGCTCTACGGTCAAGCGACTGCGTCCAAACCCACCAACCTTGTCGTAAACAACTGCATCTTCAAGGACCGCAATAACGGCGCTGCGGGCAAGGCGGCTATCGAGATCGGCAACGACTACAACGCCACCTACACCCTGACCATTAACGACATCACTGTCAACGGTTTCGCTGATGGTAAGAACACCGGCTCCAAGCTGTGGGCAAACAAGAACAGCATGGACGCAGCACATCTCACCGTTACTATTGACGGAAGCAAGATTCAGTAACCTTTTCCAAGTCCTCTCCGCCCTTCGGGCGGAGAGGCGATCAAAGGGCATAAGCAAAGCCTTGTGCCTTTTGATTGCCTTGACGTGACTGCGGGAAAAACCGTGTTTACATATTTATCTAAAATTATATAATGGGGAAGTAAAAAACACGTGGTATGTCGTTTCCAAGTAAGTTAGCGCCCTTTCTGCCTTTAGGTGGAATCCCCACGCGGTTCCCGCTTGTATAGAGCGGCGAATATAACCCTCCTCCGTCTGTGCCACACATGGACGGAAAACGCGCGGCGCCCCGCAAGGGGCGCCGCGTTGTTTTTTTTGGGGGGGTATGCACCTGTAGGGCGGGACCCATGTGTCCCGCCGCCGGGTACGCATTTTTCGGCGGGGCACGCGGGCCCCGCCCTACGGGACGGTATGTTGAACCGCGCGAAACGGGACGTCGTGGACGGCGTCCCCTACGGAATGACGGGAACGGGCGGACGACTCTGTCCGCCCGTGTTCATTCGCCCCGCTGTATTTTCTCCTCCGTGTCCCGGCGGATGGCGGCGCGCAGCTCTGTCAGGTAGGGGGAGAAGGCCACATTCTCGTTGGCGTAGGTCAGGTTCAGGTCGTACTCCCGGGGCAGCCATGTGGCGATGGGCGCTTCGTTGTGCTGGATCACCGCCTCCAGCTTGTCCAGCGCCTTGTAAAGCTTGGCCTCCGGCGTTTGCAGGGCGTTCATCTCCGCGTACAGTGCGCCCATCTCCGCGTTATAGGGCGCGGGCAGGCCGGACACCCACCGCTCCAGCAGGGAGTCCTCCTTCTCCGTATCGGCATCAGTTTTCAGAAAGCTGGGAATGTCGCCGGTGAAGCACTCGCCCAGATCGTGTATCAGGCACATGCGGATGACCCTGTCCATGTCCGTGTCCGGGAATTCGTCCCGGAGGAAAAAGGCCATCAGCGCCAGCCGCCAGCTGTGCTCCGCCACGCTCTCGCGCCGCCCCTTGCTGGTGTCGCAGTGGCGGAGGGTGTCCTTCAGCCGCTCGGCGGTGTGCAGAATGTCCAGTAGCTTGTTGGGTTCCATAGAATGACCTCCCGATGCATTTTTCGTCAGTATACCACCGGGGCGGGGTGCAGTCAACGCTTGCGCGGCGGGGAAAGCTGTAGTACAATAGCAGTAAAGAGAGGAGTGTCGCTGTATGGGACTGTTATATGCGCTGGAGAGCATCCGCACGCCGGTGCTGGATAAGATCATGTCGGTCATCACGCTGCTGGGCGGCGAGCTGTTCTTCATGGTCATCGCCGTGGCGGTGTTCTGGTGCGTCAGCAAGCGGGAGGGCTACTACCTGATGATCGTGGGGTTCTTCGGCACGGTCATCAACCAGTTTCTGAAAATACTGTGCTGCGTGCCCCGGCCGTGGATAAAGGATCCGGGCTTCACCATCGTGGAGAGCGCACGGGCGGAGGCCACAGGCTATTCCTTCCCCAGCGGGCATACGCAGAACGCCGTGGCCACCTACGGCGGCATGGCGCGGTATACGAATAAGATGTGGCTGCGGGTGCTGCTCATCGCGCTTACGGTGCTGGTGGCGTTCAGCCGGATGTATCTGGGCGTACACACGCCGCTGGACGTGGGCGTGTCGTTCGTGGTCGCCGCGGCGCTGGTGATGCTGGTCTATCCCCTGATGGAGGAGGCCGACCGGCGGCCGGCGGTGCTGACGCGCACCATCGCCGTGATGGTGGTGTGCAGCGGTGCGTTCGTGGGATACCTGTATCTGCGGGGCGACACCGGCGTTACCGCCGAGGACACCGCCAACTACGTCAGCGCTCTGGAGAACGCGTGGAAGCTCACCGGCGCCACGCTGGGCATGCTGATCGCCAACATCGCGGATCGGAAGTACGTCCGCTTTGAGACGCAGGCTGTCTGGTGGGCGCAGCTCATCAAGCTGGCGGTGGGCTTCGGGCTGCTGCTGGCCATACGGGCGGGGCTGAAGGCGCCGCTGATCGCCCTGCTGGGCGGCAGCGCCGCCATCGCGGGCGGGGTACGCTATCTGCTGGTGGTGCTGTTCGCCGGGTGTGTGTGGCCGCTGACCTTCTGGTGGTTCGGACGGTTGGGGAGAAGGTAAGAAAAGCCCTGTATGGGTATGGTATTTGTTGTGCTGCACAGGCCGCCGGGCAAGCGGCGGCGAAAGGGCGGCACGAGGCGGATGATCTACGGGAGGTACAAGCTGCCATGTCACAGGTAACAAAGCGGGCGTTGGAGCAGTCACTGAAAAATCTGCTTTTGAAAAAGCCGCTGACCAAGATCACCATCAATGACATTGCCGAGGATTGCGGCATCAACCGCATGACCTTTTATTACCATTTCAAGGACATCTACGATCTGGTGGAGTGGTCTTGCCTTGAGGACGCCAGGAGAGCGCTGGACGAGAAAAAGACCTACGGAACCTGGCAGCAGGGATTCCTGCAGATTTTCGAGGCGGTGCAGGAGAACAGACCGTTTATCATGAACGTGTACCGCTGCGTCCACGCCGAGCAGGTGGAAAAGTACCTGCAGCCGCTCGTTGACCGGCTTTTGCTGGATGTGATCAACGAGGAAGTGGGCACCATGAAGGTGCGGGACGAGGACAAGCAGTTTATCGCCCAGGTCTATTCGTATATATTTATCGGGCTGATGCTGGACTGGATCAAGGACGATATGCGCGAGGATCCGCGGCAGATCGTGGACAGGCTTGCCAAGCTGATCAGGGGCTCTATGTCCGCAGCGCTCTCCCGGTTTCAGTTCTGATTTTATCATTTCCCCGCATTTGATAAGTTTTTTTACACTTTCCGGCCCCGTGATAAGACTTTTATCACGGGGCTTTTCCTGTTTATTGTAAGCCGGACGGGAAATGCTATAATAAAGCCAACAAAAGAAAAAAACAGGAGGTTTTGTTATGTATTACTCTGCTGGCACTTACGAATCCTTTGCCCATCCCGAAAAGCCCAAGGATGTGGACAAAAAATCGGCTTATATCATCGGCACCGGCCTTGCCGGGCTGACGGCAGCTTTTTATCTTGTCCGCGACGGACAGATGAAGGGTGAGCATATCCATCTGCTCGAAAAGCTGGAGCTTGCCGGCGGCAGCTGCGATGGCCGCAAGGACGTGACCAAGGGCTTCTTCATGCGCGGCGGCCGCGAGATGGACAACCATTTCGAGGTCATGTGGGATACCTTCCGCGATGTGCCCTCTATCGAGACGCCGGGCGTCTCCGTGCTGGATGAGTATTATTGGCTCAACAAGCACGATCCCAACTACTCTCTGTGCCGTGCCAGTGTGAATTGCGGTGAGGACGCCCACACCGACAAGCAGTTCAAGCTGGACAAGGACTCCGCCATGGCGCTGTCCAAGCTGTTTTTGACGCCGGAGAAGGATCTGGAGGACAAGAAGATCTCCGACGTGCTGCCGGACTCCTTCTGGAGCACCAACTTCTGGCTGTATTGGCAGACCATGTTCGCATTCCAGCGCTGGTCCAGCGCTCTGGAGATGAAGCGGTATCTGTGCCGCTATGTCCACCACATCGACGGTCTGCCCGATTTCAGCGCCCTGCGCTTCACCAAATACAACCAGTATGAGAGCATGATCCTGCCGCTGGTGAAATATCTGGAGTCCCACGGCGTGCGCATCGAGTACGGCATGGACGTCAGGAATGTCATCATCGAAACCGAGGGCGACAAGAAGATCGCCCGGCAGATCGTGTATGTGAAGGACGGCAAGGAGCAGACCATCGACCTCATTGAGGACGATCTGGTGTTCATCACCAACGGCTGCTGCACCGATACCTCCTGCTACGGCGACCAGACCCATGCTCCCGACCTGTCCGGCGTGAAGAACGGCTGCGGCGAGTCGTGGGATATGTGGAAGGCCATTGCTGCGCAGGCGGAGCACGGCGAATACGGCAACCCGGACACATTCTGCTCCGATGTGGAGGCCACCAACTGGATGAGCGCCACCGTGGCCACCTCCAACGAGGAGATCATCCAGCACATCATGAACATCTGCAAGCGTGATCCCCGCTCCGGCAAGGTGACCACCGGCGGCATCGTCACCGTCAAGGACAGCACCGACAACTGGTATCTGTCCTGGACCATCAACCGTCAGCCGCAGTTCAAGTCCCAGGACAAGAACATGGTGCTGGTATGGCTGTATTCGCTGAACACCAACAGGGACGGCAACTATGTGAAGAAGGCCATGCGGGACTGCACCGGCGAGGAGGTCTGCCGCGAGTGGCTGTACCACATCGGCGTGCCCACCGAAAAGATCGACGCGCTGGCGCATGATGCCTGCAATACCACCACCTGCTTCATGCCCTATATCAACGCCTTCTTCCAGCCCCGCAAGGAGTCCGACCGTCCCAAGGTCGTGCCCGACGGTGCCGTGAACTTCGCCTTCATCGGCCAGTTTGCCGAGACGCCCCGCGACACCATCTTCACCACCGAGTATTCCATGCGCACCGGTATGGAGTCGGTATACACCCTGCTGGATATCGACCGCGGCGTGCCGGAGGTGTGGGGCAGCAAGTACGATGTGCGTGAGCTGCTGCGTGCCTGCTACTATGCCATCGACAAGAAGCCCATCAGCGAGGCGCCGCTGTCCTTCGCGGAGAAGGAAATGCTCAAGATCGCCATCAAGAAGATCAAGGGCACCGATATTGAGATCCTGCTGAAGGAAAGCGGACTCATCGAGTAAAGCGCGCAGAGGACCGCCTCGCAATGGCAGGGCTTTTCAACAGACAAGGAGCGCACCCCGTAAGGGTGCGCTCCTTTATTTTATGCCGTTTTGATGCCCTGATACAGCTTCTGGTAATCCAGAATGTTCACCGCACCGTCGCCGTTGCAGTCGGCCAGCAGGCGGAAGTCGTCCTCGTCCGCCAGCTTTTCCGTGGTGCGCCCGGTGGACAGATTCTCATACAGCGCCTGCATATCCAGCGTATTCACCGCGCCGTCGCCGTTCAGGTCGCCCACGGTGCAGCCGTTGGCATCGATGAGGAACGGGCTGAAGCTGCGGGTGACGATGCGCACACCGGCTGCGGTGTACTCGCCCAGCAGGGATTCCTTCTCCGTGCAGTTCTCGTTGAGATAGTGCCGGATCAGCGGGCGGACGCCCTTGGCCGCCAGCGCCATACCCTCCTCCGTCGTCAGGTCGAAGTAGCTGTACGGCAGGTAGATCTCGGCGCCGTCCTCGCCCAGCTGTCCCTCGCCGGTGACGTTGAACAGCAGGAACAGGCGCTTGCCGTCCTCCGTCTGGGGATTCCGGTCGCACAGCAGCTTCAGATCGGCGCCCACCAGCGTGGGAACGCTGACCGCCTCTGTGGGAGCGGTGTCCACGGTGTCGGTGTCCACGGTGGTGGAGATGTCGCCGTTGCGCCCGTACAGGCAGGTGTAGCCGATGACGCTCTTGCCCTCATCCAGCCACTGGACGATGAGGGAGTTGTACGACTGGGATTCGGAGTAGTACACGGTCTTGCCGTCCAGTTTAAGTTCCTCGGTATGCATTAGCGGCATCCGGATAGGCCTGTCAGGATCAACGGGGTGCAGATCTGTATCCGGGCTGCTGAACTGCTCCGTGAACCGGTTGACGTCGTCTTTGATATCGTGGGAGGCGGGGTTCTCGCTGCCGCCCTCGCCGGTGAATTTGAAGTACACGGCGTTTTCCGGCGCCTTGAGTGTGACGCACTGGTGCAGCAGGGACAGGTCAGTGAGCTTGGAGGCATCCACGCTGGTGGTGAAGTAGCCCAATTTCTCGTCGTAGGTCACAGTGATGCCGTTGTTGCTGAGCGTCTTCTGCTCCGCCGCACTCAGGAATTCGGCGGTGCTGGGGGCACGGGAGGGCGCGTTTTTATCGCCCAGGGAGTAGAACCCGGGCAGATAGTTCATGGGCTCCACCCGCACATACTCCACCAGATCGGGGGCGTTGTCCTTCTGCCAGATCAGCGTGATGACCTGATCGTCCCAGAACAGCGGCACGGGGAATTGCCTGCCGCTGCCGCCGGTGCAGTTGTTGCGCCACTCTCTGAGGGCATAGCCCTCCGGCGCGTCCACGGTCAGCTGGCCGATCAGGCCGTACTGACCGCTGCCGGCGCTGTTGAGGGTCTTGTCCTCCACCGTGCGCAGGAACACGGAGCCGTCCGCCGGCACCGTGGCCATCCAGTCTTGGTGGGTGACGGTGGGATGGAGACGGGCTGCGGGCACCGCGGTGCCGTTGTCGGCGGGCAGGGAGAAGGAGATGTCCTCACAGGGCAGGATCTCCAGCCGGAAGGCGTATTTGGCCTCGGCATCCGCCACCGTGCCCTCGCTGTTGCTCATGGCGAGGATGATGCGCCAGTCCTCGCCCTGACTGTTCAGCGTCAGGACGCTGTTGTGGGCGTTCTGGCGGTTCACGGTGGCCAGACGCAGGCCGTTGTTGTGGTGATAGCCCCGATACAGCGTATTGTCCGCCAGAGACTGCCCACCGTAATCGCCGTACCAGTCGAAGCCGTAGGTCATGGGGTGCTGGTTATCGGAGTTGCCGAAGTAGTAGCGGAAGAACACGCCGTCGTCCAGCCCGCCCGTCTCGATGTTGCGGACGGCGTCCTCCCAGCGCTCCCGGCTGCCCATGTTCACCTCGATGGCAACGCGCCCCTTGCTCTCGTCCACGGTGAAGCGGTAGTCCCAGCCATCGCCGCAGCCCTCCGTCCACTCCTTCAGCTGCTCGGGGAAGACGAAATGGATGTCCTTGCCGATGACGGGGAACTTGAAGCCGCTGTCGTACAGAGCCTGCAGCTCCGGCACCTCACTGTCGGGAGTCGTGGCGTCGGGGCTGGGCATCCACGGCGGCGTGGGTACGCCCCACCACGGCCAGCTCTGCTGCATCTGATAGTCCTTCGGATGGATGACGAACATGCCGTCATGGTCGGCGGTGAAGCTGCACTGCCGCCAGCTGTGGCCGTCGTCATTGTGACCGTCGACACAGGAAAGGGGGTTGGCCTGCTTGACCAGCTCGCTGGAGGCGTCCTCCGGGTCGGCGGGGCAGTACAGCTCGTAGGAGGTCGCATCGTTGCGGTCGAAGTATATGGAGAAGGTATACGTTTCGCCGTCGGGCAGCCGGTAGCGGGTGCCGCCCAGATAAACGGTGATCATAAAAGCGAAGGCCTGGCCGTTTTCACCGTCCCGGTTGCCGTACTCGTAGCGGAACCACAGGAGGGCTTCGTTGTCCTCCGCGCCCCTGTTGGCATTCAGGACGTTCAGCTTTTGCAGCATATCCGACAGGGTAGCCGGGGACAGGGTCAGCTCCCTTTCGTTGTAGATGACGAGGGGCTTGTTGGCGTTAACGATCTGGGTCAGCACCTCCGGCGTGATGCCCACATTATAAATGCTGCCGACCTTGTCATAGCGCCAGTCCACGCCCAGCTCCAGTCTGTCGCGGCCGTCCATATTGCGCAGGCTCTTGATGACCATGTACTGCAGGGGGTCGCCGTTCCAAGCGCTGCCCTCGCCCCAGCGGTCGTAGTCGCCGATGTTGTCGCTGTAGCCGTCCGCGTCACCGCCGCTCTGCCCGCCGCCCACGGATACGGTGAAGGGGGAGAAGCTGTCCGTCTCGAACACGATGCCCTGGGGCTCGTAGCGCCCGATGATCTCGTTGCGGAAGTTGTAGTTGGCGTCAAAGTGCCGGACGAGGATGGCGGGCAGCTCGTCGGCACTCTTGCCCTGCACGTCGTCCGCATAGGTCATGCCGAAGCAGTGGTAGGGGATGTACACGGTCTTGGTGCCGCCCTGATCGTTCAGAAGGTGCAGGTCGAAGAACTGCGTCATGCCGCTGCCGGTCTGGGGATAGCGGTCGCAGACCAGCTCCATGCCCTCTGCACCCACCAGAGCGGGGGCGTTGACCTCGCCGCGGTCGTTGAGGTCATCCAGCTTATCCGCCGTTTCGACGCTGGTCAGCCGGGTGCGGTTCATAAAGTCGTCGTTCTGACCGTACACATAGCTCATGCCGATCAGGTTCTTGTCCGCGTCCCACCAGGCGACGGTCAGGCCGCGGTGGTTGCTGGAACCGGACAGACAGACATCAATGCCGGGCAGGTGAACCACCTGCGTCCGCACCAGCTCCAGCGACCGCTCGTTGACGCGGTTGCTGTCAGTCACGGAGTACTTTTCAAAGCTCTCCAGAGAAGCCAGAATATCGGAAGCCTCGCTCTTTCCCATGATACGGGGGTCGCGGTTGCCGTCGTCATGAATGGCGGAGAAATACACCGCGCCCTCCGGCGGGGTGGGGGTGATGCGGGTGTCCAGCAGCGTGGACGCATCGGGCAGTTCCCAGCCGCTGTGGGACACATGGAAGCAGCCCGTCGTCTCGTCATAGGTGACGCCGATGCCACTGCTGCTGAGCTGCGCCGTGTCCAGACCCAGAGAGGTCACGGGCGCGGCCGTGACACCATCCTTGGAGATATAGCGGTAATACGGCATTTTGTCGTACTGGTATACCGCCAGATCCTGGAGAATGCTTGTGTTGTCCGTATCGTTATACCATGTGACCTCGTACAGCTCATCAACGCCTCGGCCATTGGCGTTCGGCCATGTCCACACCCCGATGCCGGAATATGTCTCCTCGCCGTTGCCGCTGTTCAGGCGGACATAGCTCTTAAAGTGATACCCGTCGGGCGCCATATTGTCCCAGCGGATGCGGCCAAGCTCGATGGGGTCGCCGGAGGTGGGAATGCCGTTATCGGGGAACAGCTCGAGCTTGCCGTCGCTGAAGCTGGCCTCCCAGCCGGTAACGCCGCTCATAAAGGTGAAGCCGCTTTTCAGCTTATCGGCGGGGATGGGCTTGGCCACGTTGTAGTGGGTGTTTACCACGAACTCCTCCTGCACCTCAACGGTCAGGATGACCAGCTCCTTGCGGAGAACGGTGCCGCTGTCGTCGCCCCAGACGACGGCGATGAAATGCTTGTTGAAGGCATCCGTGGGCGCGATGGTCGCCTGACCATCGATCCGGTTCACCGTGCCCAGCGGTGTGCTTCCGCCCATCCAGCGGACGCCGTTATCCATGTTGAAATAGGACGCGTCTACATGATCGCTCTCTTTGATGACAGACGCGGGGCTGCCGTTGAAGCTGAAATCCTTCGCGCGGGTGTATTCGTCCCTGGCGGTCATTCTGATCTGCAGATTCAGCGAGTTGCTGTCCGCCGACATGTTGTGGAACGCATCTGCCCAGTGGTTGCCCTTGTCGAACTGGGGCAGCAGCACCACGTGCAGCTCACCGGTGGCATTGTTATATGTATAGGTGTAGTCCTCGCCCTCCACCAGACCGGCAGGGAACACGAAATTCGGGTTCTCAGGAGCCTGAAAACCGCTGTCCCACAGCGCCTGACACGAGTTGGTGAAGCTGTTGCCGCCATCATTGCTGCCGCCCTGATCGTCGTCGGCCTTCAGCGTGCGGTGCAGCAGCTGGGTAAAATTGAAGAGATGCCCCGTGTCCAGCAGCTCACAGTGCATGGTCTTTTGCAGCGCCGCGCGGACGGCAGGTGTGGTGGCGTACCACGCATTCAGCAGCTCGTCGGCGCTGCTGTCGGGCAGCACCAGCGTGGCGGTACCGCCGTCCATGCCGATCTTGCGGCTGTCCATAAACTCCTGCGCCGCCTTTACATCCTCATCGGTGTAGGCGACACTCTCATAGGACATCATGTCGATGAGCCACATCAGCTCGGGCGGAACCTTTTCATCGCCCTCGTAGGCCTCCCATGCCGACCGCATGGCGCAGGCCGCCGCGTATGCCAGCGTGCCCTCCGTCAGGTGCTCGAAGGGCGTGGCTTCCGCGCCGCAGTCCGTCCAGCCGTCCGCGCTGTCGGCGGACGTGCCCTCCGGCGCGGCGTACAGGTGCCATTCACCCCGGCTCTTATCCGGGCCGTTCCATCCGAAGCGCCAGACGCAGCTCTCATCACGCCATGTGAACGGGTGAGAACTGTCAAAGAAGCTTTCGGAGACTTCCTCCGCCGGGGCAGCGGCGTCCTCGCCCTCTGCCCACACCGCTGTGGGCAGCAGGCTCAGCGCCATGACCAGCGCCAGCAGAAGACTGATCACTTTCTTCATGCTTACTCCCTCTCTTTCCGTGTGCTGAAATGCACATATATATTGGTACATCGTCATCATAAGCCAGACGAAATTCAAAAACAATTAGCTGGCTGCATAGTGTTTTGGCTTTTTTTGTATGAATCAGCAAAAGACGGGGGGAAAAGTCGGGGGAAATGACAGGGAATTTCTGCTTGCTATTGGCATGCAGGCGGGCTATAATGAACATAGGACTGGGTACAGTGGGCTTTGCTGCGCCCGCAGGGAGGGAGAAAGATGCAAAAAGATATGATGTTACGATGTGTGGAGAGATGAGAAAGGAGGATGTGTGTGCGCAAGCTGATTTGCGCCGTCCTGAGCGTGCTACTGCTGCTGGGTGCTGTGGTCATGGCGTGGGCGGAGGATACGGCCACGCTGACAATCACACCGGATAAGACCGAGGTGACGGCAGACGGAAACGATATACAGGTGGTCTTCACCGTGACAGTTGCGCCGCCGCAGGGAAAGGAACTGGGCGTGTTCAGCTTCCGGCTGAAGCCGTCCGGGACGATGACGCTGCCCAAGAGCTTCAAGGTGGACGGGGAACGGGTCATCACCTATGAGTCTTTGGACTTGGAATACGATATCAACACCGACAAGGGCGTGTTCCGTACCTATGAGTACACGCCGGGCAGCTGCTTTTTCGCCGCCGTTGGCTCCTCGGAGGGCAGGCGCATGACGGAGAGCGCGGCGATCCTGACCATCACGGCCACGATCCCGGCGGGAAGCACCGGCACATTCACGATGGATGCGGAGTTTGTGGCCGCACCCGACGGCTCCGGAACGACCTACACGCCCCGGGTGGACAGCACGCCGGTGACGGTGAAGGGAACCGGCGGTTCGGGCGGTTCGGGTGGTTCGGGAGGCTCCAACAGTGCGGAGAAGCCGGAAACCGGCGAGCCTACATCCGGCGAAACGCCGGATGTGACCGACAAGCCGGACGTGCCGCAGGGGAATTTGCCTGCGGCGGCAGACGACCCGCAGGTGGTCATCAGCCCCGCGCCCGGCGCGGCTGACGCAGCTGTGTTGGACACGGCGCGGACGGGCGGCACCGGCACGAGCCTCGCGGCCGTCGGGCTGGGTGCGCTGGCGGCAGCGGGCGCTGTGTGCCAGATGGCCATACCCGGCGGACTTGCCAAATTGTGTTCAAAAAAACAGTATAGAAAAACGGAGAGGACAAAGGAGGAATCAACTTGAGGAAAAGATGGCTATCCCTGCTGCTGGCACTGGTGATGCTCGCAAGCGTGACGGTCACCACCGCCTCGGCTGATACGGTGAACCTGTCGGATAAAACCGTAACGCTGTCGGTGACCCCGTCGCAAAGCGCGGTCTGCGTAGGCAGCACCGGGGATGTGTATGTGACCTACACCATCTCCATTGAGGCCGATGCGCCCATCCCGGCCTTCCAGTTCCGCTTACCCACTTCGGATGCTAAGCTGGCGAAGAAAGTGCAAGCGAAAGATCCCAACTGGTATTACTGGTTTAACACCGCCGAATTGAAGCAGAGCGACGGGAAAGAAAACGGCAACCACGGCCCCTACAAGGTGGCCGACTACACGCCGGACACCGGCTATGTGGGCGTCGGCGGCAGCGATGACGGAAAGGGGCTTACCAGCGTCACCGTTATGACCACGGTAGCTAAGTTTGAAAAGAACTCTGTCACCAACTCTACGACCTACGACTTGCACTCCGCAATTACGGACTTTGTCGCCGGCGGTGCCAAGGATGATGGAGGCGTGAATACTGCCAATGCCTTCGGTAACTGCGTGGTGAACGGTGCCACTGTCACCGTGAATCCCGGTGCCACCGTCAGCGGTACGGTGAAGGACAGCAGCGGCAAGGCCGTTTCCGGCGCCGCCGTGGAGCTGTATAAGGACGGCACCAAGGTCGCTACGGCAACCGTGTCCGGCAACACCTACAGCTTCTCCACTGTCTCCACTGGCACCTACACCGTCAAGGCCAAGGCAACCGTGGACGGCAAGGAGCTCAACGGCAGCGCCGACGTCACCGTAGAAGCTGACAGCATCTCTAATGTGCATGTCATCCTGCAAAAATGGCAAAAGGGTGATGTGAATAAGGATGGGGAAATAAATTCCGATGATGTAACCGCGCTTCTTCGCCATGTTTCAAAGATTGAATTGCTTTCTTCCGATGCAGCGGCGTTAGGTGATGTGGATAACAACGGCGAGGTAAATTCCGATGATGTAACCAAGTTGTTGCGTTTTGTTTCCAAAATCATTACCAATCTTGATTGATTGTAGGAGGATAAACTGAAATGAAGAAAAGACTTTTATCCCTTTTGTTGAGTTTATTGTTGCTACTCTCTTTGGTGCCTGCAACGGCGCTGGCTGCGAGCGGCAACATCAGCATGACGGTCAGTCCCTCTACCGGGACAATGGATACCCTGCATGTGGGTGATACGGTAACGGTCACAGTTTCTAACCAAGCCATGACGGTCAGCACCTTCACCTTCAATGTACAATTCGACAAAGATAAGTTCGAGTGTACATCCATTGTGGGGGCAGATAGCAACTATCCAGATGAAATAGGCCTTGAAAAAGAATCCGGCAAAAACACTTGGGCTGGTGTGCAAACAAAGTCTACTTTGACGGAAGCAAATAATAATGCTACCGTCGGCTTCGGCTGGGCAGCAGCAGGGGATACTAAGTACAAGGCAGCCACCATTGTGACCATCACCTTCAAGGTCAAAGCTACCGGCAGCGCGAAATTTGTGCTGTCCGAGGATAGCGGCGGCACGAATGGATTTAAGGGTGAGGTTTCCTCCACCTCTGCAACCATCCTCAAAGCACCCATCACCAGCGTTTCTTTCACGCTGAATGACCCCACAAAGGGCACGGCGCTCCCCTCGCTTACCGCCCTAGGCAGCGGCTATACCGGCGCTGTGGAATGGTACGAGGGCAAGAACGCCACCGGCACGGCTGTGATCGGCAATGCCAAGCCCAATCAGGTCTACACTGCCAAGATCACCCTGAAGGCAGATACTTCCGCTGGCGAGAGCTTCGCTAATTCTGTCACTTTCCCCACCGGCTACACCAAGGTCAGCAATGATGGTACCAAGCTCGTTCTGACCAAGACCTTCCCCAAGACCAACGATAAGGACACCCCCACCTGCGCGGTTCCCACAGGCGTGACCGCCACCTTCGGGTCTGAGCTCAGCACCATTACGCTGACCAATCCCTCCGGCAACACCCCCGGTAAGTGGAGCTGGATGGACAGCACGCAGAAGGTCGGCAATGTGAAGGACAATCCCCACACCTACAAGGCCAAGTTCGTGCCTACCGATACGAAAAATTACAAAACGGTGGAAAACATTGATGTCACCGTGACGGCAACACCGGTCGTTCTCAGCGCCGGTTCTCCGATCATGATCCCCATCGAGGTGTACTATACCGGCTCTGCCATTGAGCCCACTCCGAAGATCAAAACAGACAATTACGGTGATGAACTTGTGCTGAATCAGGATTATAAGATCACAAAGTACGAGAACAACACCAATGTCGGCACGGGCAGGATCTATATTGAGCCGCTGACCAACGGCAATTACAGCTTTACTGCCGGCAGCTATCCCTTCACCATCAAAGCCGGAACCAGCTCCATCTCCATCACCAGCGACCCCAGCAGGACCTATAATGGAACTGCTGTGACTGATCCCACTGTGAACAAGTCCGGCAGTACCGGTGCAGTGACCTATACCTACTACACCAATGAGGACTGCACCACCGAGACCACCAATGCAAATAGCGGTGCCACATCTAACGGCGCGGCTCCCAAGAACGCCGGCGACTATTGGGTCAAGGCTACCCTTGCCGCGGACAGCAACCACGACTCCGCTACCTCTGTGGCCAAGAAGTTCACCATCAGCCAGAAGGCTTTGACCGACAGCATGATCACCCTCGGTACGCAGAAGACCTACAACGGCACTGAGCAGAGCGTGGCCATTTCCTCTGTCAAGGATGGTGGGACCTCTCTGATCTCGACGATAGACTACACCATTACCGGCGGCAACAAGGCCACCGATGTAGGCAATAACACCCTGGTCATCGAGGGTAAGGGCAACTACAAGGGTACTGCCCACGCAACCTGGTCGCTGGTTGCCAAGGAAGTGACCATCACGCCCACCTCCGGCTTGTCCAAGACCTACGGCGCGACTGACCCCACCCTGACCTACACCACCAGCATCGACGGCGACACGCCCCTCAAGAACAAGTTCGATGAAGCCAAGTCCGGCGAGCTGTCGTACACCGGTACGAATGTCGGTGCTTATATCATCGGGATCGGCACACTGAAGGCTGGTAATAACTTTAATTTGAAACTGGATACCACCACGGCCTTCTTCACCATCAATCAGGCCACGCCTGTCATTACTGCCACGACCCCGCGCCAGCTTGTGAATAATGGAGTGGAAGTCGATATTTCCGACTGGGCCTCCTTTACCAACACCGACAGCGACGCAAAGCTGACCTACACGCTGGGCAGCGCACCTGCCGGTATCACGCTTGCCGGTAATAAGCTGAAGGCTGCCTCCTCTGTAGCCGCTGGAGTCACCTTCGAAATCAAGGTGAACGCCTATGGTACGCACAATTTCACTGCACCGACGGAATTTACCATTCATGTAACTGTGGTAAACAAGAAGGATGCAGGTGTAAGCATCACCACCCCGCCCACCAGCAAGACCTATGGCGATGCGAACTTCACCGTGACTGCCACCAAGACCGCTCCCGATGGCGGCACTTGGAAATGGACCAGCACCGATGATACCGTCCTGAAGATCGTTTCCGGCGGGGATTCCGCAACTGCCACCGTACAGGTGCTGAAGGCTTCTGCCGCCGGCGCGACCTTGACGGTCACCTACACCTCCAGCACTTACTACGGCTCCGCCAGCGCGACCATCACCGTGGCGCAGAAGGAAGTGACCATCTCCGGTATCACCGCCGCGAACAAGGAGTATGACGGCAGCACCACTGCCACACCCACTGGCACTGCTGTCATCAATGGCAAGGTGGGAAGCGATGATGTAACAGTAACTGCCGGCACCGCCACCTTTGCGGATAAGAATGTGGGCACCGGCAAGACCGTCACCTTTACCGGTTACAGCCTCTCCGGCGCGGATGCGGGGAACTACAACCTGAAGGCTCAACCCGCCAGCGTTACGGCCAACATCACAGCAAAGGTTGTTAAACTCACCGGCGGTATCAACGCCACTGACCGCGGCTATGTGAAGGATAACAAGACGGTTGACCTGACCAAGGGCACTCTGACCTTCGACGGTCTTGTGAGCGGTGAAACGCTGGATGTGAACATCCCCACCACCGGCACCATCTCCAATGCCAAGGTTGGCACATACAATGTGACCTACTCCGGCGTGACACTGAAAGACGGCACAACCGACAAGGCCAGCAACTATAAGCTCGTGAGCCCCCTGCCCACCGTCACGGTGAACATCACCAAGGCACCTGCGCCTGCTCTGTCGGATATTCCCGTCAGCCAGAAGTACAACGTGACCACCGGCGAGAAGGCAATCGGCGCGGTGATGCCCGCTGACGCAGGCACACTGACCTATACCAAGGGCACCGAGAGCAAGACCGGCTCTGTGACAGTCACCAGCTGGGCTGTGGATGTCACCGGTAAGGTGACCTACACCCTTTCCGGCGGCAAGGTGAATGACACCGTCACCCTGTCTATGGTCATCAAGTCCACCAACTATGCAGATGCCACCGTCAATGTGGTCATCACCATCATCAAGGCCACGCCTACCGGCGAGCCTGCCTACACCAAGATCACCACCAGCGGCAAGACGCTGGCGGATGCGGCGCTGACCACCACCGGCAGCACGCTGAACCCCAACGCCGGTACGCTGGTGTGGGTGGATAACGCAGGCAATGTTCTGCCTGACACCACCACTGTGGAGGCCAACAAGCTCTATAAGTGGGTCTTTACCCCCAGCGACAGCACCAACTATGAGTCCATCAACGGCACTATCAAGCTGTGGAGCAAGTCCTCCGGCGGCAGTGGCAGATACTATCCTGCCGGTATCACTTTCACTACCGATTTGCCCGTCGGCACCATCAACAGAGTGGCTGTCAACGGCAAGACGCTGGACAGCAAAAACTATGTCGTCAACGGCAGCGACGTGACACTGCTCCAGAGTTATCTGGATACCCTGAAGGCTGGCAAGTACACGGTGAAGATCGAGAACAAGACCCATGTGAGCACGGGTACATTCACCATCAAGGCGGATGGAACCCTGTCCTCCCCCAGGACGGCGGATGCCGGCGTGTGCCTCTATGCGGCCATGGCGCTCATGAGCGGCACCGGCGCGGCCTATGTCACCCTCCGCCGCAAGAAGGAGAACTAAGGGAATTCCATTACCCCGTGACCCGCAGAACGCAATAACAGGACAGGGCGGGTGAGCAAGCTCTTGCTCACCCGCCCTTGCGAAACATTGACCGGACAGAATGGAGGAACACCGATGAAAAAACGATTATGCACGCTTTTACTGGCCCTGCTCATGCTGCTGTCCATTGTGCCCGGCCAGTGCTTCGCCGAGGAGGAGGGGGCAGCCGCTGCGCCCGCCGCCCTTGCCCCGGAGGAGGAGCCGGCAGAGGAGGCGGTCAGCGCGCACTTTACCGTTCCCGTGGATAAGCTCCCGGATGCAGGCAAGCTCTTGGAGGGCTATCTCTATCAGCTGGCCGCCGGTAAGCCGCAGGCCGCGCCCTCCCTGGCGCGGCGCGCCAAGGCGATAAATTCCAACACGAATATCCTCGTGCAGCTTTTGACTGATGCAGTTACGAAAATCGCCAACGGCGAGCGCGACAGCAGCGAAGTCTCTTTCACAGGCACAGTGCTGACTGATGCCAATGTAAAGGTGATCTTTAACAAAGCAGACCTTGGTCTTGCCCCTACCGACCCCTTTTTCGAGACAAAAGTAGTGGATGGGAATACCGTAAATGTTTTGACGGAAACGGTATCGGAAGGGTTGAAAAACCAGGGCTTTGATTCCCAGATGATCCTCCAGCTGCTGCTTACGAACCATCCCTTCGAAATGTATTGGATGAATAAAACAGGGGGTATCAGCACCGGGATTAGCGCCTCCACCAGCGGAAACACGCTGACCGTGACAGGGTATAATGTGACTTTCATGGTCTCCCAGGACTATGCGGTGGGAGACAGCAGCAGTTATGATCCGACCCAGCCCGATACTACAAAAACATCCGCCGCCGCGAATGCCGTTAAAACGGCGCAGAGTGTGGTAAATAATAATGCGGACAAATCCGACTATGAGAAGCTCGTCGCGTATAAAAACTACATCTGCGAGGCGGTGGAATATAACACTGCTGCGGCAAACACTGCGAACTATCCCTACGGCGACCCTTGGCAACTGATTTATGTATTTGACGGAAACCTCAAAACAAATGTGGTCTGCGAGGGCTATGCCAAGGCGTTCAAGTACCTCTGCGACCTGACCTGGAAGGGCACAAATCCCGCCGTGAAGTGCTATTTGGCCACAGGGACGATGACGGGCGGCAAAGGCGCAGGGCCGCATATGTGGAACATTGTCACCATCGGCGGCAGGAACTATCTGGCCGATGTGACCAACAGTGACACGGGTACCGTCGGATATGACGGGAGATTGTTCTTGAAGGGCGCTTCCGGCTCTGTGGCGAGCCACTACACCGTGGCCGCTGTCAACTATGTCTATGACGAAGAAACCAAGACGGTCTATGATGAGGAACTGGTGCTGTCTTCCACCAACTACGATCCCAAGACCGCTGTCTCCGAGCAGTACGACCTCAACGGCGGCGGCTTTGACATCAGTGACCTGCAATACCTCTTTGAGTACCTATCTACCGGTGAGGTTTCAAGCGGTACGATCGACACGACCAAGACCGATGTCAACAAGGACGGACAGGTCAACATCCTGGACTATCAGACCCTCTATGAGGCCTACAAGGTGTGGGTCAGCAAGGCCGCCTGAAGCATCCATGCGCAAAGACGGGTTCGGGGCGATTCGCTATCCCGTGACGAGGAGAGAGTAGACTTAACTGATTCCTCGGAGGGGGGTCACTTGTTGGTCTGCTCCGCATGGTATTTGACCCGGAGGTCGGAGCCTCCAATTATGCGGCGGACGCATGCAGGATGCCGAAAAAATAAGTGAGCCTAGGATGGCAGGCCATTTGACCTGCCATCGCTGGGGTTTATACACGGTCAGGTTTGATGGTTTCGAAGCAATATGTCTCGCCGTTACTAACGCATTACTAACAAAGCGGATTTCGAAAGAAAACAAAAATCCCGTGTGACCGTCACACGGGATTTTTCTTTCACACCAGCTCCCGCGGCAGCCACCGTTTGCGC